>ERZ780157.363-NODE-363-length-62601-cov-8.673968_pt1 | contig 62601 bp, 47 predicted proteins | sample MGYA00511169_ERZ780157 | MGnify/ENA primary metagenome ERZ780157 (study PRJEB29588, sample SAMEA1965149) | human gut metagenome | biome: human gut; feature: human-associated habitat; material: faeces | place: Denmark | collected 2008/2010 ...
TGTCGGTGGACATACGCTCGTAGCGCATGTCGGTGGAGAGCTTGCCCGGCAGGTCCTCCGTGTCCGAAAGTGTGTGCAGGCAGAGCCGCTTGTCACCGATACGCATCCCGCCGGGTTCGAGGTAGAGGTCTTCCAGTACCGTGGCGCCCTCGTCCGTCGAGAGCGAGAAGTACTTCTCCACCAGCCCCGGACATTTGGGACTGCCGGTAATCTCTCCGGTGTCCATGCGGCGTAGGGACACCAGACCGGAATCGTTCATTATCCGCTCGAACTGTTCCACGGCTTCCAGAAAACGGGACGCCGTCTCCTTGTCCGTAATCTCCCTGGGCAGGATATGCCCCCGGCAGAGCGTGCTGAAGTCACTCCGGCGCCGGCTGCGCTCGCGGGTGGTCTTCGTCAGGTAGAGGTAGCAGCGGTGGTTCAGGTACGGACGTTCGTTGAAGTGCCGCTCGTAGCTCCCGGCAAGGAAACTCTGCCCGTCACCGTCGAAGTCGGGACGGTAGGTCTCCTTCATGAACCAGTCCTGCTTGCACACCACCGAATAGTCGGGCAGCACGCGGACGGCTTTCACCCAGACAGAGTGGATGGCTTCGTACTCGCTGCCCGTCACCGTATAGATTTCCGGCAGCAGCACCTCGAAGGCCACGGTCAGATCGGCGTCCTTGCTCACGATGCAGCCGTGTTCCACTACCAGAAGCGGGAACTTCCGTTCCAGCGTCTCGGCTTTCAATACATTTCTCATGGTTTTCTTCTTTTGGTAAGTAATCGGAACAGTCGCCTGCGGTGGATCAGGTAACGGGGGTGGCGCTTCTCCGCCAGGCGTTTCATCAGCCCGTGCTCGCCGTACTTCGCGTTCAGCCGGAAGACCAGCCCGGACAGCAGGAGCCCGGCTGCCAGTCCGAAGGGGATGCACACCCCCTGGCTGACACCGGCAAGGTAAAGCACGATGACTGCCAGCAGTACGGCGGCAAGACCGCTCGCAAGTACGAACAGATACATCGTGGTCAGCCCCTTGAACTCCACCCCCTTTCCCGCACCTTTGTTAATCGGATATTCCATCGTCTTAGAGGAAGAAGGAACGGAGAATGGTTGCGGCTACAATCAGGAAGATACAGGCGAAGAACCACGAGGCCGCCGTCTTCGACGTGTCCGGGTCGCCGCTGCTGAACTTGCCGTAGGTCTTGATGCCGCCCACCAGACCGAGCACGGCGCCGATGGCGTAACACAGCTTGGTGGCGGGGTCGAAATACGAGGTCATGAGGCTCGTCGCCTCGTTGATGCCCGCAAGCCCCTGGCCTTGTGCAAAAGCACCGGTGGCGGCAAGCGCGCACATCATCGAAAAAAGGATTCTTTTCTTCATCGTCGAATCGTTTAGGTGAGACATAAAATTGAATTCGAATGCAAATATATAGGGGGTAAACTACTGTGGTACAAGTACTTCATCAGGTGTCTGCACATGTCGTCAGACGTCACATTGAGCATGGATATTATATAATAAACTTAGATGTTAAACAGATTATTTACTACCTATTCGTGTAGAAATTCTTCAAGAATCTTGTATTCCAAACAATAATATTAATAATTTTGCCCTCGTAAACATGTGGATGCAAAGGAGATGACATTGAATTACATTTATTTTATAATAAATATATTCTTCAATCAAAACGAATAAATAGTCACTAATTAAACATCTTATATTATTTATGAACCCTGACATTAGAGCATATTGCAAACATATTCTTAAAATACATATTGAAGTACTCCGCTTTGATAAACAAAAAGGAGTATGGTATTGGGACTATCCTGCTGTAGCATCGATATGCTATTCCGGTAAAGCAAAAAAGATGAAACATCGTGGTTACTCTCACAGACCTCAAGGAACCAAATGGCATGCCATTTTAAGAACAAAAATGGAAACACTTGGAGAAATTGGACAAAAATCGAACACCCCCCATAAAAAGAATTATATAATAGGAAACTGTGCGGAACAACACGCGGGAAATAACTTAATGAGAAAGTATAAAGTAAGTCTATTAAATACCTTGTATTTTTCAGAAGCTGTCAGACCAAGAACAATGGAAATCATACCTCCTTGTGATAATTGTAAACAAATATTCCCTAATCTTTAATTGTATGAAATATACGAATGATTATATGTATTCAAAAGATATTGATTGGTTTTGTGTAATTAACAAAAACTATATCCATGTAGCCTCTGCCGGAGGCATATTACCTGAGCCCATTAACAACAGAGACAAACTCAGAAAAATACAAAAACAAGTATTTGACCTACCTCATATATTTACGAATGAAGAAATCATAATTAATCAAAGATTTCTAAACTACCGATTTGATAATGAAGAAGATAAATCTAATTATCTACAATCATTTATAGATATGGCCAAAAAAGGATTTATTTCGATGGATAGAACAAATTTATCTGATTTAGACGAACAAATTTATCATATTGTATGCATGCCTGCTTCACCAAGACCTTTAGAAGCACTAAATGGTATTTTTAAGATTGTACATCATAATCAGAACCTTTTCTCGAAACCAATTGACAATATTCCGTTACTTGATTTTTTTTAACAAGTTGAAAGTTTTTTAGAAATTCTATTTAAATCTAAAAATTAAGAACTTGGAAAAGAATAAAATAGAATACATTTGTGTAATCAGCAGAAATTCCGTATTTTTGTTCTAAAACTCATAGATTATGGAAGACGTTGTAAAAATAGCATCCTATATCTGCTTGCGATACCAACATCAGTTTGGCAAGAGGATTGATGAAATGAAGCTGCACAAACTGCTTTATTTTACCCAGCGTGAGTCCATCATCCAGACAGGAGCTCCGCTGTTTGAGGATTGTTTTGAAGCATGGAAGTACGGTCCGGTTCTGGTAACCATACGCCAACGCTACAAAAGTGACACATTGCACGAGGAACTGCCTGCCCCGGTAAAAGAACGGTATCAGAAAGTGTTCGATACCGTATTTGAAACGTACGCCTGCAAGGATTCCTGGAGTTTGAGCAGCATCACACACGGGGAATATGCCTGGCAGGAGGCAAGGCTACGAACCGTTCCGGACGGACAACACAGGCTTATTGTCACGGACGATATTAAAAAAGATGCGGAACGGGTAAAAATCCGCCGCTTCCTTTATGAAAAAGTAACCCAAACCGATAGCCATGCGAATAACTGACGAGCAGCGGCAACTGTTAGATTCACTTATCTGTGAACGTCTTTCTTCCAATGAGGCACATCTAAGGATGGTCGACCATTTCTGCAATGGCAGAAATGGAAGTCTGGAGCACACGCTTAAGAACGAAGCGTATGCGGAGGATGAGGACGGAAACATTGCCTTTTATCTTATCAAAGATGCGGACAAACATATACTTTTTTACTTTTCCATCAAATGCGGAATGTTGTATGACCGGTTCGGAGAAGGAGAAAAGTTACGTAAGATAAACGAACTGTTCCGTTTTCTGGTGGAATTGGAACAAGATCCGTCTTCCACGGAAGAGGACAGGAAGACCATTGATTCCATTTTGGAAAATATCCGGACCAGAAAAGGATTGGTAAAAAAGGACCTTTCCAAAATTTCGCACATAAAAAAGAGCCAGGTCATTGAAGATTTTGAGAAAGAGTCCGAAGACAACCTGAAACGGGTAGGAAAAACCTTTGCCGGTATTGAAATAGTACATTTCTGCGCCAATGATGATTGCCGTCCGTTGTGGGAGAAATTTAATATCCAACAGAAGCTGGGAGCCGTTGTCTTCTGGCATTTTCTAATCCCTAAAATCTGCGAGTTAAGGAAGATTGCCGGATGTGAATATCTCTTCTTGTTCGCAGCGGATTTGACTCCTGATGAATTGTTGGTAAACTATTATAGGGCAAATCTTGGTTTCAAGGATTCCAACGAATATGGTACGGCGATTCCCCTTTATGATTATGCCTGCAAGTTCATGTATCAGGAACTGAAGGACATTGAAGAACGGAGGGAGGCTTTCTATGCTGATTTCAATCCCGATGAAGAGGCCATCGAATAAGACAAAAGCCCGCCACCGTCCCCGGTACGCAGGCTTTTATTCATTGTCAAATCAGCGTCCTCCAGTCAATCCCCTTCTTTTGCCGATTCCTTTCCTTATCCAACGGCCGTCCATCCCCGTCCAGATATTTCTCCAGCAGCCCGTTGACCGCTTCCTCATTCCCCACTTGGGCAACAAACAGTTCAAATAGGTCCGTATTCCGGATGGCGAACAGCGTCCGGGCGGCAGTGGAAGCTCTTCCCTCGTCCTTGTCCGCCCCGTCCACCTTCATCAGTACGTCCCCTACAAGGCTGAGTTCATCCAGTGTGACCGCCTGCGTCACCGCATCCGTTTCAGGAGCCAGCTGTTCCAGTTCTTCCTGTTCCTCCTCCAACATCCGCATCTCTTCAAGTGAAAGCGAACACTCCACCTCACCGGCGGTAACTTCTTCCTCTTCACCGAGATAGCCCGCCTCCGTTTCCAACGGATACGACATGAAGGGAGCCGCAGTCTTACCTGCATTCTCATCCAGATAGACAAAACGGGTACTGCCCATCACGTCCGTTTCATCGGTTGAGACGGCGGAAACCGCCTTCGGTCCTTCCTTTTTCACGGGAGTGTAGAGCAAGTCGCACCATTCCCGTATCCGGGCTTTCTGTCCCCATACCTTATATAACAGGTAAGATATGCAGCCCAGACGCACCGACAGATAAATCATTTCTTCCATTCCTGCAACCGTTTTTCCACTTCCTTCCTGTACATTTCATTCATCACATCCCGATGCTTTTCCAGGTGATCGGCCAGTACGTTATTTACAAACATGGGCACGGACAACCCCGGGGCAATGACCGGAAGTATCCCGGCAAGCTCCTCATACAGGGAACTGTGAATATAAGTCTGTTTTCTCTTTCCCGTTATTCTACGGTCCAAAAATGTTTCCGCATATACACTCTTTTCTTCCATCTCTTTCAATAAATCCTTGTTTTCCATATCCATACTTTCTAACAGGTTAAAAAAACGTTCTTCCTGAAAGCCGGAAAACACTTCCGGCAAAGTCGTGCCACAGGCCGCTATCCCTTCAATGACGGCTTCCCAATCCGGCGCATCCCTATCTTCGTCAAACCGCCAACCGGTAACCTCCGATACAGGTATATCGGATTGCGTTTCCGGCACGGCTTCCTCCGGACCATGTCCGGTATTCTTTTCTCCCGACCGGCCCTTTCCTTGTCTCAGCCTGTATCCCATATACAGCAGCCAGGTTACAGCCGGCAGAATCAGGCAAACAAACCATTGTTCCATAATCAACGTGAGTTTAAGGTTCCCTGACGGACCATTTCGTCCAGTTCCTCTTCATACTGTGCCAGATGATGGTCGAGCACATTGTCCAGAAAGGCGGGTACCGTCATCCCTTCGCTCAGCAAGGGTAATATCCGGGCAAGCCTGCGGTACGTCTCATAACAGATATAGGTCTGTTTGCGGTGCACGGAATTCTTGCGGCTGAGGAAATGCTCCCGGTACTCCTTCAGCCGCTCTTCCGGCGCAGGAGCAGACTTTTTCAATCTACCGCTATTTTTCTGTACGGCAGCGGAAGCTCCCTCTCCGGTAACCGGAACATTTCTCGGCGTACCCTCGGCATCCGTCTCGTGGGCCATAATCTCCTTCAGCCGCTCCTCGTTTACATTGAAAACTTCTCTTTTCACCATAACCCTCAGGATTCCGAATGAATGATGCTTTCAATTTCATCGGCCAGCCTGTCCAGACTGCTGCCTTTCAACAATTTTTCCGAAGGCGGGAAATAGGTGCTTCGGAACAGCAGGCGGTTGCCTGAAACAGCCTCCTTGTTGTAACGCTCCATGTCGGGTACCACCGTGCCAAGTGTCCGTAAACCTATCTTCTCGAAAATCCCGTTGTAATGTCGGTAGATTTCCCTGGACACGCGCCCGTCAATCTTGTTCCAGAACAGCCGGATCTCCTTCAACGGCGCTTTCGGGTATTGCCGGATGAAATCCTGAAGGGTGCCCACAAAGGAAAGGCTGCTCTGCATAACCATTCGGTCCTGGACAACAGGAGTAAAGACATAGTCCATGTTGATGATGGCTTCCAGAATCCCCGGTGAGTTCACTGTTCCGGGCAGGTCAAAGAATACTATCTCTGAAGACTCCTCCAGCTTGCCGGCCGTTTCCAGCACCTTGCCGGGACCGGAGGTCAGGACAGGGTAGGCTTTCTTACCGGTTCTTTCGAACTGCTCACAGAGCAGCCGCTGGAGGTGTTCGCTCTTTTCCACGTTCTGCGTGTCACGGGTACGCAAAGCCTGGATGCTGAACTGCGGATAGTCACAGTCCACGACCGCCACCTGCCTGCCTTTGACATAGTGGAAATAACTGGCAAGAAGCACCGTCAGTGTGGACTTGCCGACTCCGCCCTTCTGGTTGCTCAGGGCGATAAAGACACATCGTTTTCTCATACGCTTTTCAAATGAGGGGTTTATAATCGGGTTATTATCTCGTTGTTCTTCCTTGTCGTCAGCTTGCAAGGGTAGTGGAACAAGGCGCGGGAACAATAACACCCCCTTATCCGACCACCCTGTCCGGTGGTTGCAGCAATGGCAGATTGTCTTGTGGTCTGAAAACAATCCGCTGTTTCTGGAATAGGACAATAACATCGGAACCGGTCAACAGAATGACAGGCCATGCCTGTATTCCACCGCTACCCTGACGCCACCCGGCCCGATGGTAACGACCTTTTTCTCCGTCATCACATCATTCCGTCCTTCTCCTGACACATTGACACACTATTTCTTTAACACAAAAACATAATGATATGTCATACCGCTAAAAGCGGAACATCACAATACCCTGACAGGCGGACATATCCTTATGCGATGCCCAAAAGTAGAACAATTATCCGGCTCCGCAGCCATCTTCAATCCCGGCTGGCATCACATGGCATCAGCCGTCATTACAAGTCACACAATCTGCTGTTTCATAGCCGTTTCAAGCACACTATTTTTGCATCGTCGGAATAGCACAGGACAATCGGCGCACATCATCGGACTACAGCACGCCGTGAACGTTGCGCAGCAATCCGAATTCATGAGGATTCTCTGCTCAAACGAGCAGAGCAAGTTGTGTTTCAGTCCGACAAAAAGTCTTTTGTCCGACCGAAACCGGCTTGCCCTCCCTCACGGTCGGGGGAATTTCTCCAAAGTCGGAATTCCGGCAGAAAAAACAGGAAACGAAAACTTCAAAGGAAATGAGACAAGACACAGGAAAAAGAACGGGAAGAAAACCCAAGAGTGATCCAGCGGATTACAAGTACAGTTTCCGTCTGAACGCCGAGGAAAACAGCCGGTTTGAAAGACTGCTGGCGGAATCCGAGGCCAAAGACCGCACGCTCTTTATCAAGAAAGCCCTTTTCGGGGGCACCCTCAGGGTAGTGAAAATCGACAAGGCGACAATGGACTATTACGTCCGGCTCACGGAATTCCATCGCCAGTTCCAGGCTGTCGGCAACAACCACAATCAGGTGGTACGGGCCCTCAAGAACAATTTCGGAGAAAAACGGGCGATGGCATTGCTCTACAAGCTGGAGAAATCCAATCTGGAACTGATGCTCGTCTGCAAGAAGGTCATGGCGCTCACCGAGGAATACGCACGGAAATGGTTGCAAAGATAAGTCACGGGGCAAGTCTGTACGGCGCACTCGCCTACAATTATGAAAAGGTGAAGAAAGGCATGGCGGAGATCCTTTCGGGAAATCGCATGATTACCGACCGGCTGGGACAGCCGAGCGAGGACATGCGCCTTACGCTCCTCTCTTTCGAGAACTACCTGCTGGCAAACCGCAATACCGAAAAACCGGTCCTGCATATCGCTCTCAGCCCGGCGCCGGAAGACCGTCTGACCGACACGCAGTTGAAGGAAGTGGCGGCAAGGTACATGGAACGGATGGGATATGGGAACCAGCCTTACATTGTCTATAAACACGGTGACACGCACAATACGCACATCCATATCGTAAGTGTATGCGTGGACGGGAACGGCCGGAAAATCAGCGACTCCTACGAGCACCGCCGCTCCATGGCCGCCTGTCGTGAACTGGAAACGGATTTCGGGCTCAGAAACGGGGCGGACATGGAGGAGCGGAACCTGAAAGCGGAATTGAAAAAGGTGGATGTTTCTGCGGGTGATATACGTCACCAGATCGGCAACACGCTCAAGGCCGTGTTGGAAAGTTACCGCTTCCAGACTTTCGGTGAATACAGCGCGTTGCTTTCCACGCTCAACATCGAAGCCAGGCAGGTAAAAGGCGAGTACAAGGGAGAGCCTTATACGGGTATCGTCTATTCGGCCACCGATGACAGGGGCAGGGTGGTCAGCCCGCCTTTCAAAAGTTCCCGTTTCGGCAAACGCTTCGGCGGCGAACGGCTGGAGAAAAGGATGTCCGCGCATACGAAAGATTTCAAGGACGGTAAATGGACACCGGCCATCCGGCGGCAGGTGGCAGAGGCCATGCGCCTCGCACGTTCACGGGACGAACTGGTAAGGATGCTGGAAAAAGACCGCATCGGAGTGGTATTCCGTAAAAATGAAACCGGGCGTATCTACGGGGTGACGTTCATTGACCATAACCGGCGTGAGGCATTCAACGGCTCGCGCATGGGCAAGGAGTTTTCCGCCAACGTGTTTAACGAACTTTTCCGCTGGTGGGACGGCATACCCGAAAAAGAACTCCGGGAACATACAGGTGGAGAACTCTGGCAGAGTTACCGGCACAAGGTGGAAAACGGCAGTGCGCTGGAACAGGCAGCCGGCATTCTTTCCATGGAAACAAATCCCGCCGTCGATTACGAGGAAGAGGCGTTCCGCCGCCGCATGAAACGGAAAAAGAAGCCTGCAAAACGCAAGTCGCGTGGTATCTGAAAATTACAAGTTTAACCCGGAATGCCTGTCCGCTTCCGTTCGGACCGGCATTCCACAAAAAAATATTTCTATGCAACAGGAAGACGATTTGAGGGCGCTTGCCAAAATCATGGAGTTTGGCCGTGCCGTAAGCATATTCATTCTGGTGGTACACGTCTATGTGTATTGTTATCCGAGCGTGGTAGCCTGGCACTTGAATCTGGAGGTCATAGACCGCATACTGCTGAATTTTGACCGCACGACCGGCATATTCGGCTGCATACTCTGGACCAAGCTGCTGGCGGTACTGCTGCTGGCAATCTCCTGCATGGGAACGATAGGCGTCAAGGGGGAGAAAATCACCTGGCCCAAGATATGGGCATTCCTGACCGGCGGAGCCGTCCTTTTCTTTCTCAACTGGTGGTTGCTCGATCTGCCGTTTCCGCACGAGGCGGTCACATCGCTTTATATCATGACGCTGGCAGCCGGTTATCTCTGCCTGCTCATGGCAGGACTATGGATAAGCCGCCTGTATAAACACAACCTCATGGAGGACGTGTTCAACGAGGAAAACGAATCCTTCATGCAGGAAACACGGCTCATTGAAAACGAATATTCCGTGAACCTGCCCACCCGTTTCCAGTACGGGGGAAAGTTCAACGATGGATGGGTCAATGTGGTTAACCCTTTCCGGGCAACTATCGTCCTTGGCACACCCGGTTCAGGAAAGTCCTATGCTGTCGTAAACAACTATATCCGACAGATGATTTCCAAAGGATTCAGTGTTTATATATACGACTACAAATTCGATGACCTCTCTACGATTGCCTATAATACGTTGCTCCGCAACACGGACAAGTACAGGGTCAAGCCGAAATTCTATGTCATCAATTTCGATGACCCGCACCGTTCGCACCGCTGCAATCCCATCAACCCGGAGTTCATGACGGACATTTCCGATGCCTACGAAGCGAGTTACACCATTATGTTAAATTTGAATAAGACCTGGATTGAAAAACAGGGAGACTTCTTTGTCGAATCCCCGATTATCCTGCTGGCGGCCATCATCTGGTATCTTAAAATTTTCAAGGACGGCATCTATTGTACCTTTCCCCATGCGGTGGAACTGCTGAACAAGCCGTATTCGGATTTGTTTATGATTCTGACCTCTTATCCGGAACTGGAAAACTACCTTTCTCCCTTTATGGATGCATGGAAAGGTGGGGCGCAAGACCAGTTGATGGGGCAGATAGCTTCGGCAAAAATCCCCCTTACCCGTATGATTTCGCCACAACTCTACTGGGTAATGACCGGTAATGACTTTTCACTGGACATCAACAATCCGAAAGAACCGAAAATCCTGTGCGTGGGTAACAACCCCGACCGCCAGAACATCTATTCTGCAGCGCTCGGACTATACAACTCGCGTATCGTGAAGCTCATCAACAAGAAGGGACAGCTCAAAAGTACGGTCATCATCGACGAGCTGCCCACGATTTATTTTCGCGGGCTCGACAACCTGATCGCCACGGCCCGGAGCAACAAGGTGGCGGTGTGTCTCGGCTTTCAGGATTTCTCCCAGCTCAACCGTGACTACGGTGAAAAAGAGTCCAAGGTCATCCAGAACACGGTGGGCAACGTGTTCAGCGGGCAGGTGGTGGGTGAGACCGCCAAGACGCTTTCCGAGCGCTTCGGCAAGATACTCCAGAAACGCCAGTCCGTTTCCATCAACCGGCAGGACGTTTCCACCTCCATCAACACGCAGCTCGACGCGCTCATTCCGACCTCCAAGATTTCCAACCTTTCACAGGGTACGTTCGTCGGTTCCGTGTCGGATAATTTCGGGGAGAAGATAGACCAGAAGATTTTCCATGCCGAAATCGTCGTGGACCATGCCAAAGTCAGCGCGGAAGAGAAAGCCTACAAGAGGATACCGGTCATCAATGATTTCAAGGACGAAAGCGGCAACGACATCATGCTCCAGCAGATACAGCGCAACTACGACCAAATCAAGGCGGACGCACAGGCTATCATCAACGAGGAAATGGAACGTATCAAAAGCGACCCCGAACTCTGCGAACGGCTGGGGCTGAAGACAAAGGACGAAAAAGCAGACGAAGAGGATAAAGAAAATTAATCCGGAACAAGACCGGTTATTCCGAAATAATTCCTACTTTTGAAAACTGAAATAGAACATAACGGTGGAGGGCAGGATGCTTTCTGCCGATTATATACATACTACTATGATTTTTGCAAATAATTTATGATAAAAATGGTCTATAAATTTCATTTCTTTTGACAACGACAAACATCCTTGAAACAATTTTTGCTCTCAGTGCATTGATTACAGACATTCTATTTTTACCTTCAGCAACTTTCCTTTCATAATACATTTTCAATTCACCACCAGTTTTATGAGTAATTGCTACCGCTGCCAAATGTAATAGACGTTTAATAGTCTTATCGGCACGATGTGATACTTTTGATTTCGAATGCTGAGAACTTCCGGAAGAATATGAAAAAGGTGCTACTCCTGCATAACTGTTGAATTTTCTTGAATCGTCCAAACGAGTAAATACTTCTGTAGTAATTATCATGTTGGTTGCCACTGCACGACCTACACCATCTACAGACATAAGTAGCTCCATCTAGCGGGATAAAACATTATGGGTTTCATGCTTTTTTAATATGTAAAAGGTATGGTAAAAATTCAGATTATTATGGCAGTCACTCTTGACGAGTTTCTTCCACGGAAGGAGGAAGTACTTATGCTGTGGGTCAGGAAGAACACCCAGTACTGTTATCCGTACTGGCAGGAAGAAGTTGTCTGCCAAATCTCTCCCTTGTACGGGGTGATGGTTCTGATGGATATGGCACGCAGAAACAACGATGACTGCATCTATCTAGCAACGGTTCATGATGAAAAGTGCGGAATACACCTGCGGACTTTTTCGATACAGCTTGGTGAACGAAACGGTGCTCTACCTGCTTCCCCTCTCTTAGGAAAAGACATACCGCTCACTGCGAATTTCCATTTTCACTGCTGGCGACTTCGTTCCTGCAAGTCGTTCTCCAACGGCATCTGTCGCCTCATATATGGCAGAAAGCCGCAAACACCTCATTCCAGACCGTATTTCCGTATCTTATTGTATAGGGTTACACGACTTATGCCCAAAGACTCCGCCGCACGGCTGACATTGCCTCCACTCTCTGCTAGGCTCCTGCCGATCCGTTCTCTTTCGTCTGATTCCGGCATTTTTCCCCTATGGCTCTCCAGACTTTCAATAGTCGTGCCAAGCCCCAAATCCTTACAGGCAAGCAACGGCAATCCGGCAAGCAGTACGGCACGTTTCACACGGTTTTGCAGTTCACGCACGTTACCCGGCCAAGAAAAGGCAAGCATTCCACGTTTGGCATCGTCCGTAAAACCACCCGTTTCCCGTTTCAGTTCTTTTGAGTAACGTTTACGGAAAAATTCAGCCAAGGGGAGGATGTCTTCCGGACATTCTGCCAACGAAGGTTGGCGAATCTCGAACTCGTTCAAACGGTGATAAAGGTCTTCCCTGAACCTCCCATCCTTGATAGCCTGTTGCAAGTCCTCATTCGTGGCAGTGACAATCCGCACGTCCGCCACCCGTTCCTTGCCACTGCCTATCGGGATATAGGTACTTTCCTGCAACACACGAAGAAGCATGGACTGAACCTCATAAGACATCGTCCCGATCTCATCCAAGAACAAAGTTCCTCCTTTCGCCATATCGAAATAACCAACCTTGGCAGTATCGGCACCGGTAAACGCCCCTTTCTCGTGTCCGAAGAGAAGCGAAGCGGCTAGTTCACGAGGCAATGCCCCGCAGTTTACCGCCACGAAAGGCATATCCCGGCGTTCACTACCCTGATGGATACTCTGCGCCACAGACTCCTTACCAGTACCGTTGGCTCCAAGAATCATTACGGACATTTCCGACGGGGCCACCAATCTGGCGTATTTCTCCACTTGCAGAATTTTCGGGCTTGTCCGGTGAAACAACGCCTTCTCCTTCTTCCGTACCGTGACCATCGGTTGGAATACGCCCTCTGCCAGTTCTAACAAGTGTTCCTTGTGTACCGGTTTGGGCAGGTAATCTATCGCACCCAGTTTGATGGTGCGTACCACATCCGGAACCGATACATATTCGGTCGTAATTATAAAGGGAATATCTTTCCTTTCTTTACGAAGCCATTCCAGCAAGGAGATACCGTCCCCATCTGGAAAACGCACATCCGAAAGTATCAAATCGAATGCGGTCTTACGTATCAACGAACGGGCTATCGGCTCGTTCATGGCCGTCACCGCATCATAACCCGCTTGTGCAAACCAATCCTTCTGCATCTGCGACAGGCCGATATTGTCCTCAACTATCAGTATTTTCCGTTTCATTTGTCAGTCTTTTTATTTCGTTCTCCGCTTCCGCTATCAGCATGGCGGTACATTCTATTATTTGACGTGTATGTTCCCGTAAAACATCATCGCCTGCGGTGTTGTCTTTCAGCAAAGTCCTATAAGCAAATAAAGTATCCTCCATCTGCAACAGCTCCCACATCGGCTGCATACGGTGGGCGGTTTCACACAGTTTTTCCCTATCACCGTTATCCACTGCTGAAGCGAGTTCCTCCGCATCTTGTTTCGACTGTCCAATAAAGGAACATAACAATTTTACCTTGTCATTAATCTCTGACAGCATTGTGCTGAAATCAATTCCCTGGTTTTCATTCGGTCGACATCCCTTTATGTCCGAGAATAGGCTCAACAACTCCGAAGATGAGAACGGCTTGTAGATGCAGGCTGTAAATCCAGCATCCAGATAAGTTTTTTTCTCCTTGTCACCACGTGCGGTCATGGCGACAACGGGTATCGTACGTGAATTGCCGATAGTTGAGTTGCGTAAAAGGGTAAGCAGATCGAAGCCGTTAGTGCCAGACATCTGAATGTCAGATAGCAGCAAGTCGTAATCCTTGGAGCGTATGGCACTGACCACCTCTTTAGCTGTAGAACATGTTGTACAACTCACACCGTTGCGTTCGAGCATTTCTTTAATCACATCTTGCAACATTCTATCATCATCAATGACAAGCACTTTTTGGGGCAAATGTGCAACGTGCAATAATATCCGGTTCTCACTCTCTATCGGCTTATTTGTTTCTTGCATAGGAAGAGTTACTTGAAATGTACTTCCCTGTTCTATAGAACTTGTCACTTTAATCGCTCCTCCAAGTAAATTAACAAGTCCTTGCGTGATAGGCAAGCCCAACCCGAAACCATTACTATTAGCAGCGGAAGATTGGCGTTCAAACGGATGGAAAATACGCGCAAGAGTTTCCTCGCTCATGCCAATACCGGTATCCTTTACTTCTATTATCAATTCTCCATTGTGATAATGAACATTAAAATCAATCGTGCCGGATTCCGTAAACTTGACTGCATTGGTCAGCAAATTATCTATAATCTGTTCTATGCGGTCTACATCACCATATAATTTGACCTCCGTATCTTTAAAATCACATCTGAATAGGATTCCCTTATTATTAACTACATGAGAAAAGCTAGAAGCTGTGCGTTCTAATAAATCGTGCAAGGTAAACGGAACATCATTGCGTACTTCTTTAGCCTCATTTAAACGATACATGTCCAAAAGATTATTAAGCAAATGCACTACGTGTTTACATGTAATTTGTATATTATTTAAATGAGTATTCCGGCGTTTTTTATCCCGAATATTCATGGCCAATTCAGCACTACCGCTTATAGCATTCAATGGACCACGAATATCGTGTGAAATTGTAAGAATTATCTTTTTCCGCATTTCAAGCAAAGATTTATTTTGTTTGATACTTTCTTCTAATTTACGTCTATTCTTGTTGCGATGACACATATCACGGTGTATTATTACATATGATAACAGTAGCATAAAAAGTATGATAGTAGTTAGTACACCGATATCACGATATGATTGTTCTCGTATTACAGCTATCTCTTGTTCGCGTTGCCACAAATTTTCTTGTGCTTTTCTATCGAGATAGTTTATTAAATTTTGCATTCTCATATTCAATAGGCGGTTTTGTTGAGACAAACTGTCTAAATGAACTTTCAACTGGTCATTCTGAACTTCGTATTGCTCCATCAATTCTTGATTGAAGCTATGCAACATCGTCATTGCGGAAGCGAATTTACTCTCTTCTTTTTTACCGAAAATACTAAGAAAGCCTTTACGTTTCAGTTTTTGTGGGTTATCACATATACTTTGACGTACAATTACTGGAAATTTGTCAGCCATTTCATCACTGATATTTTTCTGTTGTTGACAAATTCCAGCGATGTCACATAATTTTTCTTCTTTCGTTCCAAGTAAAGTTCTTAGACTATCTATGTTTACTGCTTCGGAAGTGAACATTTGACTTAGAAAGTTGAGTGTACTATCAATACGCATCCTATATTTATGATAGTATTCCCTGTCTTCTTTATCCCATTCAACAACCGTTTCTCCAAGTAATGATAATGTTGTCATGTATAAATTCAATTCGTTTATATTCTGACGTAACCTATTGGTGGATCGATTTTCATTATCCATCATAGCTAATGTATGTTCTTCTTGGTAATAGACATATCCTATCACTATTACCAAAATGAGAATTAAAGTGTACCCCAATAGTATTGATATATTGCAAAATTTCATAAAGAAAGAATGTATAAAGAACTTTATTCTTTACTAAGTTATTAAGTAAATGGTACAAATTTGGATATACTATATTTACATGTGTAAATTTGAAAAAGAACACTATATATCTAATTTGGACAACTAATCTTCAACTATAAATCTGTTACTCTCTAATTTACATTCTATTTATTTAAAATTCATATTTCTCATTATATTAGCAGGAGCCCTTTCTGCCAGTAACTCTTTTTTCATAAAATCCATATACGGAGCAACATGTGAAAAGAATTGACGATATCCTTTACATAAATAATTCAATCCAGGTTCACCAGAACTTGTACATGCAAAGCGATTCTTGGGGCATTCGCCATTACAAGCAAAAAGAAACTCACATTCACGGCACTGTGTTGGAAGAGAGTCCTGCTTAGCCAAGCCAAACTTTTGTTCTGTTTCACCATACATCATCTCGGTAAGCGTATGAGTGCGTATATTTCCCAGTTTATACTCAGGAAAGACAAAATGGTCACAAGTATATACATCACCATTATATTCTATCACTCCAGCATGTCCGCAAGTCTTTGCTAGCGTGCAAACTCCCGGTTGCTCACCCACCCAATTGGCTAATGTAGAGTCAAACAGTTGAATATAATATTTTCCGACATCCTGCTTTACCCATTCATCAAAGATAGTGCAAAGAAAATTTCCCCATTGCTTCGGAGTAACAGAAAAATCAGCCAATGGAATATTTTCTTTGTCAGCCGGACAAGCCAGATAACGACCGTCACTATGTGGCATGATACGTTCTACAATCGGAGAAAATTGGATGAAATGGCATTCTATCTCTTTAAAAAAATGATAAAATTCTAAAGGATAGTCTGCATTGAAATCATTGACTACAGCTAATGAATTCCATTCCACACCATGTTTCTTTAATAGTTCTATGCCTTTCATCACCTTTGTGAAAGATGGTAGCCCTTGCTTATTGCGGCGATATTCATCATGGAACTCTTGCGGACCGTCAATAGAAACCCCAACCAGCCAGTTATTTTTTTTGAAGAAACGACACCATTCATCCGTCAGCAAAGTACCGTTTGTTTGTATTGAATTATCTATAGTACGTCCACCGGCATATTTATGCTGCAATTCGATTATGCGCTGATAGAAAGAAATCGGACGCATCAACGTTTCTCCACCATGCCATGTAAAAAGGACTTGCGGCATAGTTTGTGATTCAATATATTGCTTGATAAACATTTCAAGCAACTCATCGCTCATAGTAAACCTACCAGAAGGTTCATTGGACTTATACAGATTATTTTTCTCCAAATAATAACAATATTTGCACGCTAGATTGCAAATGGAACTGACAGGTTTAGCCATTATATAAAGCGGTTTGGCAAAAGGAGCAAGTGTAGCCATAATAATCAAATAATTTAAAACGACTTGCCCTTACCGCACATTCGTAGCAAGGGCAAGTCTTGATATATCAGAATTTCTATAAAATATTATTTCGTCACTTCAATTTTAGCTTTCTGCAAATCCTTGTCCATAGAAGAGGAGCCTACCATAATGGTAAACGTCCCGGGTTCCACACCGTACTTCATGGCACGATTATAGTAAGCCAGTTTATCAGGAGATATGGTAAACTCAACCGTACGTTTCTCTCCTGGCTTCAAGGTGACACGCATAAAATCTTTCAATTCCTTCACCGGACGAGTGGCGGAGCTATAATCGTCACGAATATAAAGCTGGACAATCTCAGTTCCTTCCTGTTTTCCGGTGTTAGAAAGTTCCACACTAACTTTAAAGGAATTGGTGGAGGAAACCTTATCGTTCGACAGCTTCAAGTTGCCGTATGCAAAAGTCGTATAGCTCAACCCATACCCAAAAGCATAAAGCGGCGTACTGGCTCCATCTTTATATTTATGGAAATATTGTGACGGTTTATGATTATAAATCATCTGTATCTGTCCTGCATGGCGGGGGATGCTGATAGGCAATTTGGCTGAAGGATTTACTTTTCCGGTCAGGATGTTAGCCACGGCAGTACCAGCAAAAGAGCCTGGTTCCCAAGCCTGTACCAAAGCCGGAACATTCTGCGCAATCCAATTGACACTCAGCGGGCGACCACCTACAAGTACCACAATGGTGGGCACTCCGGTCTTGTGTATTTCCTTGACCAAGAGTTCCTGTGTTCCAAGCAAATCGAGACTCATACGATCCACATTCTCGCCGCAAGTTTTCGTCTTTTGATAACGAAGCGGGTTTTCTCCCACCACTACAATGGCAAGGTCCGCTTTCTTTGCCAGTTCGGAAGCCTCCTTTACTTTCTCCGGTGAATTTTGACGTACATCATCACCATAGTTGTAATAAGTCACTTTTTCTTTTCCTGCCGCCTGACAGATACCATCCAAAATGGTTACGACATTCTCATCCGGCTGTTGCAACGTCCAGTCACCCAATACAGTATGGTTATCCGCATTCGGCCCAGTCACAAGAATGTTCTTGTACTTGGAAAGGTCAAGTGGCAGTAAACCTTCATTTTTGAGCAAGACTACGGACTTTTCTGCGGCTTCCAATGCCGTGGCTTTATGCTCCTTACAGAATAACGTCTTCTGAGTCTTCTTCAAATCAACATACGGATTCTCGAATAATCCCAATTTGAATTTCGCCTCCAATATAGCCCGGCATGCTCTATCCACTTGGGCTTCTGTCAGTTTCCCTTCTTTTACCAGTTCTATCACTCCTTCCATAAAACCGGGACCGTGCATGTGCATATCCAATCCAGCATCCACCGTCTCACGATAAGCCTCTTTAAGATTCGGAGCAACCTTATGAAGTTCATGAATGCGTTCCACATCCATCCAGTCGCTCACGATAAAACCGTCGAATCCGTATTCTTCGCGCATGATGTCTGTCATCATCCACTTGTCTGCATGGCAAGGTACTCCATTCAACTCATTGTGCGCAGCCATCAGTGTAAATACTTTGGCTTCTTCCACTGCTGCTTTATAAGGAGGTAAGTAAACTTCACGCAACGTGCGTTCCGACACGTCCATCGGAGCGGCATTGGTTCCATTGGAAGGTTCACTACCGGCAATCAGGTGCTTACCGCAAGCCAAGGCCACATCACTTCCACTGCAATCTTCACCTTGATAGCCTTTAATGGTCGCTACCCCCATACGAGTCACCAGATAAGGGTCTTCTCCGAATGTTTCTCCGGTACGTCCCCAACGGGCATCACGCGCCACATCAATATTGGGTGTAAACGTCCAGTGTGCACCCGTGGCACGAACTTCCAATGCCGATTCACGGCTCAATCTCTCCACCAGTTCCGTATCAAAGCTAGCAGCCTGACCGATAGGTGTCGGATAGACCGTTGTTCCACTTACCAACGCATTTCCGTGGATGGCATCTATACCGATAATCAGAGGAATTTGCAAACGGCTTTTCATGGCAAGTTCCTGAAGTTGGTTGGCTTCTTCGGCTGTCACCACATGAAGGAAAGAACCTATTTTTCCTTCTTTGGTCATTCGATACAGGTCGTTGACACTCAACGTCGGATAAAACCCATAAGCATCGTCATTCTTGGCGACTTTTCCGCCTTTAAAGCGTTTTTGGTTTTCGCGAATATGCCCCGGGCCCACATATTGGCACATCTGAGCAACCTTCTCTTCCAAAGTCATACGCTGCAACAAGTCTGTCACTCGCTTTTCCACCGGTTGCCCGGCATCCTTATATAATGGCTTCTGAGCCATGGCAAGCAGTGCTGCGGGGAGCACTGCCATTGTCATTAAAAGTCTTTTAGTCATTATTCTTCGTATTTAAGCATATATTTATCTGTCATTTTACGACGTTCATCCAAAGAGATGGTATCTCCATATTGTTTTTGGAGGTTGCCGAGTTCCATTTTCAAGTTTTCGATAACATCAGCATATTGAGGATTGTCATACTGATTGTTTACTTCATTCGGGTCTTCCTGCAAATCATAGAATTCCCATTTATCTATGTTGTAATAGAAATGGATAAGTTTATAACGGTCTGTACGTACCCCATAATGCGGCTGCACGTTGTGCCATTTCGGATATTCAAAATATTGGTAATAAGCCGACTTGCGCCAATTCTTTGAAGCGTCCTCGTCAGCCTGCAACAGTCCCTTCATACTTTGTCCTTGAATATCGGACGGAATTTGCACTCCGGCAAAGTCGAGCAACGTAGGAGCAATATCCACATTCAGCGTAAGGTCTTTCAGACGCATACCCTTCTTGATTCCGTTCGGATAGCTGATAAGGCACGGCATCTGCAACGCCTCTTCGTACATCCAACGCTTGTCGTACAAACCATGTTCGCCCAAGAAGAATCCCTGGTCGCCCATATAAACGATAATAGTATTGTCGTACAAGCCTTTTTCTTTCAGATATGCCACCACACGTCCCACTTGGTCATCTACCGAACGTACCACACGCAGATAATTCTTAATGTAAATCTGGAACTTCCACTTTTTCAGTTCTTCTCCCTGTAACTGCAGGTCCGGAGTCCAAAACTGGTTCTTACCGGAACCACCCCACCACAACCATTTGTTGCGTTCCTGCTTTGACAGCCCTTCGGGTGGTGTTTGCTTCAAGTCGCCGCGCGACATATGGTTTTCAATGGTAGCCATTGACTCTCCAAGTGTCATTTCGCGTCCTTTATAGTCGTCATCAAAGGTTTCCGGATAGGGAAATTCCACGTCATCAAAAAGATTGAGGTAGCAAGAATCAGGTTCCCACGGGCGATGCGGAGCCTTATAGTGAAGCATCATGCAGAACGGTTTGCTGTCATCACGCAAACTGTCCAACCACTGCAAGGCATAGTTTGTGGTCAGCCGGGTAGCATATCCTTTTTCTTTCTTTTTAATTCCATTGGTGCTATAAATAGGATCCCAGTATGTACCTTGCTGGCTCGGATTGTCATGTATCTTATAGTAGTCGAATCCTTCCGGTGCAGAAAACAAGTGCCATTTTCCAAACAAGGCAGTAGTATAACCATTGTCGCGAAGCAATTTCTGGTATTGTTGTTGGCTCCCGTCAAAGACAATTCCACCTTCGTTCTGATAGAAGCCATGACTCGTACTGTATTTACCGGTCAGCAAACAAGCACGGCTCGGACCAGAGATGGAGTTGGTGCAAAGCATATTCTGCATAATTGCACCGTTTTCACCAATAGCGTCAATGTTGGGTGTCGGTGCCAGTCGGGCGTTGATGCCTCCGTATGCACTGATGGCTGTACGGGCATGGTCATCGGCTAAGATAAAAAGGATGTTCGGCTTCTCGGCGACCTGTTTTCTGCCGGAAGCGCAGGATGTCAAGGCTGCAAGACCACATCCCATAAGTGATAATACTTGTAATGTTTTCATATTGTTAGTAACGTATGTATGAGTTGACTATTTGTTTTTATTCATCTTTCCTTGTTTCTTTCTCTGTTTGTTACCTTTTGGGTCTTGGGCCTGAGGAGTGGGCTTCATGAAATCCTTGCCACGACGATTCACTATTTCCTGTTGCAAGCGTTTCACCAGTTCCTGGTTTTCGGGGGCATCGGCTACGTTCTTCGTTTCCAAGTTGTCATTACGATAAAGGAAAAGCATGTGCGAAAGGAAGTTCCCCTCTTTGTCGTTCCATTGCGTATAGCCATAACTGCGGTCAAAGTAGGTGATTCCGCCATGCCACTTCACGATGGCACAATTCTTCCAATCTTTGTCTTTTCCCTTAATCAGCTTCATCATGCTTTCCCCTTCCGTATGGGCAGGTATAGGCAATCCTACCGCTTCGCAAAGTGTGGGATATACATCGACAAATTCCACCACCTTTGCTTCGGGGCCTTTTTTCTTGTTTCCGGGAATGCGGATGATGAGCGGTGCATTGTTCACGATGTTAAAGTTTGAATGCTTGCACCATTGGTTGTGATCACCCAGGCTCCATCCGTGGTCGCCCAAAAGCACCACCACCGTATTCTTGTCCAAGCCTAAGTTCTTGAGCTCATCCAAGATTCTTCCTACCTGCGCATCGGCGTAGCTGACGCATGCCCGATAACCGCGAATCAACTTCAGAGCCTCTTCTGCCGGGATGTCGCTCTTGGAAGGAATGTCCCTGTAATAACGAATCTCATTATAAGTATGGAAAGCTTGCGCCGGGAAACCGGCACGGTCAAACTCAAATGTTGCGGGCAGGGCGATATCTTTCTCCGGATACATGTCCCAATACTTTTGAGGCGCATTGAAGGGCAAATGCGGTTTCAGGATGCCAGCCGCCAAAAAGAACGGTTTTCCGCTCTTTGCCAGCTTGCGCAAATCCTCAATCGTCTTGTCCGCAGTTTTTCCGTCGCTATATTCATTATCGGCAACGTCCAGGCATTCATACGCGCCCGGGCCTCCACGCTGCTTTTCTACCGAAAGGTTCTCCGTGCCCAAGTAATCACGCCAAGTGGAAGACTTTAATTCGGGAACCCACACTTCATCCCATGAACGCTTCCTCGCATCATTCTTGCCGTGTATCACCTTGCTGTTCGAGATGGTGACATATCCGTTTTCGCGGAAGTATTGTGGTAAAGTCACCGTACCCGGTGCTTCACGGTCTATCTCGGCATTCACATCCCAATAGCGGGTATTTCCCGGACGAAGCCCAGAAAACAAGGAAGCACGCGAAGCTCCCGAAACCGGGATGTTGCAATAAGCATTTTCGAACATCACCCCCTGCGAAGCCAGTTTGTCGATGTTCGGAGTTTTCATGTACTTCACCCCATAACAATTCAACTCGGTACGGAGGTCATCCATTATCAGGAACAACACATTTTTCTTTTCCGTTTGCTTGGTTTCTCCGGCTTGTGCATTCCCGCCCATGGCGGGAGTGCCAAGCAACAAAGAGGAAACGACCAGACTCATCTTGTTCATACTCTCTCCTTATATATCCTTAATACCCATAATTCTGGTCTTCCTGACCGATATACTCGTTCTTGTTGATTTCATCTGCCGGGAATGGGAAAAGCAAATTCTTCTTCACCGTCTCGTCTGATACCTTATATTTGTAAACGAATTTGGGTAAGCTTGCTATATTTTGCGATGCGTACCATTCATCCACATAGGCATTATGCTCTTCCATCACCTTTTTCAAGTATTCAGCACCACGACGACGCACGGTGTACCACTCGTCACACTCACCGGTCAGTTCTTTCAAGCGTTCACGGAAAATACGCTCACGCATAACCTCTTTGCCATTCCCCACAAACGGCAATGGATAGACTTCATTCTCTTCAATCGTCCCATTTCCATTAGCATCACGCGCACGGTCCAATACTTCATTCAAATAAGTGGCAGCATCTGCCGAACCGATTTCATTGGCAGCTTCTGCCAGCACAAGCAATAAATCAGCATAACGATAGAAAACGAAATTTGTGTTGGAAGCCGTAGCTGTCATCATAGGATCATAATATTTCTTCCATGCGGCATACTCCGAATCACCTTGCTTGTACGTCATTTTATTCTTTGTCCCATCTTTCTTGGTTGTCGGATAAAGCAACACGGTTTTCTTATTGGCGTTTGCCTCAAATATATTTGTATATTGTCCGTATACGAAACTTGCTTCTCTACGTGGATCTCCTTCATCAAACTGATGGAAAGCCAATTGAGTGGGACGTGTCTTTCCCCAGCTTTTACCTTGTGTGGCAATGTTACTCATCAATTCATGTCCTACAGGGAATGTTGTCTCAGTAGTACGCCCGCTATTGACGGAAGCCGAGAACTGTATCTCAAAGATAGATTCCTCGTTGTTCTTGTTGGGACTTCCGAACAGTTTTTCATAAGGGCGTACAAGTTTGTATTGACCGTTCTTGTAAACATCCAATGCGGTATCATACGCCTTCTGCCAATATTTCGAATTTTCATCATTTTCCGCCATGGTCAGATAAACTTTGGCCAGCAAAGCTTGAGCAGCATATTTATGCGGATGCCCTTCCACCTTATCTACAGGTAGGGGAAGCATGTTGTAAGCCGCATCAAGATCGGATATGATTTGCTCATATACTTTCGGTACTTCCGTACGGGGCACTTGTGCCTCGGCATAATTTTCCACCGGTTTGGTTACAAGCGACACCTTGCCGAACATACGCACCAGATTGAAATAAGTCAACCCACGCATGAAGTAAGCCTCTCCGGTGATGCGGTGCTTTTCTGATTCATTCGTGATTTTGCTCTCTGCCATACCATCAATAATGTCATTGGCCACTCGGATGGTTTCGTACATGCCGTTGTAAGTGTTCGTCATGTTTACATCTGTGGGTAGGATGTTCATGGTAGTCAAGTTCACGTCGTTTGCTTTGATGCTGACTCCCATTCCCGAAGTCACATTAAGTACATGGAAATAGTTGAAACCGGTATAGTTATAACCGGCCATGCTGGCGTAACACCCGGCCAGTGCCGCTTTGGCAGAACTTAAAGAGTTGTACACTCCCTCTTTCTCGATGGATGTCTTAGGTGTCTCTACCAGGAAGTCATCGCAACCGATAAAGGCAATCATTGTACAAGACAACAGGATATATTTCAATGTTTTCATTTTACGATATTTTTAGCGATAAGGATTAAAAGTTAGCTATCACTCCGAAAGTAAAGTTACGGGCAGACGGATAAGAAGTCAGGTCAATACCCATACGGTCCACATCATTGGCAAACGTATTCACATCCGGATCATATCCACTATACGATGTAATGGTGAAAAGGTTGGAAGCCGTAAAATTGAACGTCAAGTTCTTGATGGTACTCGACTTCTTGAAATTCAGCAGGTAACTCAATGAAAGTTGGGCGAGTTTCAAGTAAGAACCATTTTCGATGTAACGGTCGCTCAGCACCCCCTTCGGTTCATAACCCAGCCGTGGATAAGTGTTGCCGCAGTTTTCGGGGGTCCATGCTTGATAGAAAGCATCTTTGCGGACATTGATATTGGCATTCTTCACGTCTGTTTCGTCTATCAGATTGGCATTGATGATTTCATTTCCTACCACTCCGTTGAACACGACATCCAAAGTCCAATTTTTATACGCCAGCGAAGAGTTCAGCGCAAATGTAAAATCCGGATTAGGATTACCCAACACCACACGGTCTTTGTCATCAATAACACCATCCTTGTTTTGGTCCACATAGCGCACATCACCCGGCAATACATCCGTGCCCTTCATTTGCAACGGTTTCTTTTGGTTCTCTGCGTCGTAATACTCCTCTTCCTGCATAATGCCATCGCTCTGGTAACCCATGAAGAGTCCGATGGATTCTCCTACGATAAAGGCGTTGGCAGGAAACTTCGTAAAGGTATTGTTACCTACATTCTCTCCCCAATAGCCGCTGACGTTTTTCAGCATGCCAAAGTCCGAAGGTGCCATGCCCAGCTCCTTGATGGTATTCTTGGCGAAAGAAATATTTCCACCCACTGTCCAATTCCATTTCTTACCGGTAATGGGGGTTCCTTCAACGGAAAACTCTATACCTTTATTTTCAATCTTTCCGTTATTTATCCACATGCTGCTGTAACCGCTGGCGTAAGGAAGGGCTATCTGCTGCAACAAATCCTTTGTGTTCTTAATGTAGGCATCGGCTGTGAAAGTCAACCGTTGGTCGAAGAAGCCGACATCGATACCCACGTTGTATTGTTCGGATGTTTCCCATTTTAAGTCAGGATTCGGGATGCGTGCGGGAACAATGCCCGGTTCGGAAGAGCCGTCGGGTTTCACGGCATAATTGTTATTGTAGCTTGCTATGGTCTGATAGGGAGAGATGGCCTGGTTACCCACCTGTCCCCAACCGAGACGCAGTTTCAAGTTGGATAGTTTCTCATATTTCTGCATCCATTCCTCTTGATTCACACGCCATGCCAATGCAAAGGAGGGGAAGTAAGAGAAACGGTTCTTCTTATCGAACTTGCTGGAACCATCAGCACGGAAAGTGGCGGTTGCCACATAGCGGTTGCGATAGTTATAGACTGCACGCGCCAGTACGGAGAAGAGCTGTTCATCGGTCTTCGTCAGTTTGTAAGGGTACTGCATGCCGGCCTGTGAAATGCCGTCCGCACGCAAATCTTCGGTAAAGAAATCTTCACCGGTTATGGCATTCTGCTTTACAGCGCGTTTGTCATATACCACACCCAACGTACCGTTGATGGTATGTTTTTTCTTGAACGAATGGTTGAACAACATCAAAGCTTCAGTGTTGTACGAGCGGCTGGTCAGTTCGGCCAGTCCGGCTTTGCCGTTGGTCTGCGAACCGATGGAAGTCATGCGGCCAAACCACATGGAACGCTCCTTGCGTTTATACACCATGCCGCCTTTCACGCGGAATGTAAGCCATTTCAATGCTTTGACGTCCAGAGTCAGGTTAGTGTTGAACAGGTTCTCTTCGCTGTCATCATCATAATCAGTGAACCATGCATCGGGAGTTGTGATATCTTCATCGTATGAAGAATAGTCGTCATCGGTTGCTGTGCCCCTGTAAGGCTTGAACGAAATCATGTGCCGCACAATGCTGGTACGGGTATTGGCAAGCTTGTCCGTACCCGAGGTCATGGAAGTGTTGATGGTACTGAATGAAGAGTTGCTCTTCAGGCTGATCCGATCGTTTATCTCCTGTTCCAAATTGAAACGGATGTCATACTTGTCTACACCTGTCTTGCGGATGACACCTTGCTGGTCCGAATAACCGGCGGCGAGGTAGTAGCCCGTTTTCTGGCTCTTTCCGCTCACACTGGCACGATAGTTCTGCGAAACGGCAAGGCGGGTTGCTTCCTTTTGCCAGTTCACGGGAGTCAGTCCTTCCATGGTGGTCGGCGTTCCATCTTCTCCAAGGAACACTTTTGAATTGCGGAAAGCCAAATATCCTTCCGTATCGAGCATCGGTATTTCGCGAGCCAACGTTGACAATGTTACGTTGGCGCTTACCATCACGCTGGGCTTGCCGGTCTTTCCCTTCTTTGTCGTAATCAGCACCACACCATTTGCTCCCTGCGAACCGTAGATTGCCGTAGCCGAAGCATCCTTCAGAATCTCGATATTCTCAATGTCTTGCGGGCTGATGGAAGCCAACGGGTTCTGCTCTTGTGCACGTGAATTTCCGCCACCGGTACCTGCCGACATCGGATCAGCAGTATCGCCCAAATCGCTGATGATGTTTCCGTCCACTACATACAACGGTGAATTGTTACCACGCAAAGAGCTGGTACCGCGAATGCGCACGCTGACCGAACCGCCTGGAGCCGAACTTCCGGTAGAAACCATCACACCGGCAGCCTTTCCTTGCAGCATCTTGTCGAAAGAGGTGGCACGCGCGGCTTCTGCCTCCGAAGCCTTCACCGACGTTACCGAACCCGTAAGGTCGCTCTTACGCATGGAGCCGTAACCTACCACCACCACTTCATCAAGTGCAGTCACTTCGGGTTCCATTTCCACTACAACGACCGTACGTCCTTTCAAAGCAATGTGTCTTGTCTTATATCCAATGTATGATACTACCAACACGCCCTCTTTCACATCAGGCACTTCTAAAGTGAATTTACCGTCCAAATCGGTAATGGTTCCTACTCCGGCAATACCTTTCAACTGCACAGTGGCTCCAATAACAGTTTCCTTATTTTCATCGAGCACCGTACCTTCCACCTTTATGGCGTAAGCGTAAGAGCTCACAAGCATCAATAACAAAAGAATGATTTTACTTCTCATAATATTAAATTTTAAATATAGTGTATTAATCAATGTTTTCTATCAGCACCTCTTTGATACGGTTGTATGCAGGACGTTCCGTTCCATCGTTCCGCCACAGGCAACCCATCCAATCCGGATTGGCAGTATCTTCGTCGCGCACGTTCCAAAAACTGACACCTACCACGCCCTCCTTGCGATGTTTCAATAACATATCTATCACTCTTGCGAAAGTTTCGGCTTGAGCTACTTCGCGCGAAATATCTCTGTCTTTAATCCATACGTTCATCTCCGTGATGTGGAACTCCAGCTTATTTTCGTGGCACCAACTGATGAACTTATCCAGACGTTCCAAGTTCCCCGGTTGCTTTTCCCAACCAGTGTCTATATGCGCCTGCCACCCGATGCCATCCACTCGGCGACCTTTGGCACGGAGGTATTCCACCAGTTTCTTCATACGTGTCCATACCTCTTCCTCGAAATTACCATGCTGGTTGATGATTTGCTTCACGTTCGGGGCATAGCGGTTGCTTATCTCAAAAGCCATATCAATATAGAGCGGAACACGTATCTCGCTCTTTTCATCGTAACCAATGATTGTCCATGGGTTTTCCCATTTGTCAGTACCCTGACGCGCTGCAAACCATTCGCCCCGTTTCTGAGAACCGAATACCGAATCGTTCATATTCTCCTTGGCTATGGTTTCGTTCACCACATCCATCCACCGTACATTCGGTTGATTGCCATAGCGCACGCAAAGTTTCGTCATATACTCTTCAAGCATTCGCTTCAACTCTTCCGGTGTACGCTTGTCCTCTTTCACCCACTTGGAACATTGCGGACTGATGGGACCATGCACACGAATCAGCTGACCTTGCGCCTTGGCATGTTCCAGATAGGCATCGGGCTGTGCCCAACGCCAAGAACTGAATGTAGGGTGAATGTAACTCTGCTTAAAATCATTGGCCGGAGTGATGTAGCCAAACTCACGGTCGGCAATGCGGGTGGAAAGTTCGCCGATAAGCTTGGCATGATTGGCTATGCCCAAATAGAAACAACCGGAATAATGCTTCTTTATAATCTCCCAGTAAGAAAGGGCCATCAGGTCTTCTTTTTCATATTCAATGCTATTTTCAGCGGAACAAGCCATTAACGAAAAGCTTAATACGGCAATGCAAACAAGAATGCGGTTCAATAAAAAATTTTTCATACTATTCATTTAACGTTATTATCGATACTGCAAAGGTAGACAGGAGAGGCATACAGAGGGTTTCATATCTATTTTATGGGGTTTCATATCTGTTTTATAAAGAAATTTCCCATAGAAAAGCGGGATTACATCCGGCATAACGCCCGACATAATCTCGCTTGCATCATGGATTTATTTATTTTAAAAGACTTCCGCAAATACGGAGGATTCGTTATTGTCTTAAAATTTAGCCGCACAAACATATTGACTATCAACTACATACAAATTATCTGACGGATACTTGTGTTCAACGCGACAAAGGCTTGTGTTTATTACGACAAACACAAGCCTTCAAAACAATAGACACTTGTATCCACCAAGCCAAAGTATAATGGTAGATATTTACCCCTCAATCATAGTTCTCAAAATTCACCAAATACTCCGAAAAACAGTCATTGTTGTTCCCAATCAAGGGTAGGATAAGTAGGAGAAGCCGCATCAAAAGCACCTACTGAAGCCCATGCTGTACTATTGGTATCCCATGCAGGCCAACTTCCCTCTTTCATCTCCGTGGCTTCGTTGTCAATTTTAGCTTGCGCTTTCTTGCCTTTAGGTTTCATATAATAGCAATTGGTAATCGTAACACTGGACATTGTCTCTTCTCCGCCAATCAAGTAGCCGGAAAGTGCTTTCGAATTATTGAAATCTGTTATATCAACCTGATAACCGAACGAAGCATTGACATAGCAATTGGTGAGAGTCAAAGTTCCTTCATTTCCACCACAAACGCCTCCCATCTTATCATCTTCATCAGGAGTCTGTACTATTTTAGCTGTATTATAAGAATCGGTAATAGTAGCTGTAGCACCTGATTTCACTTGTCCTAAGATACCGCCAATATATTCATTTTGAGAAGCATTCCCCTTGATGCCACTGCTTTTAAACTGTGCCACTTTACAACCCGTAATTGTTAATGTACTACCAGACTCAGCCACAGCACAAATACCAGCTATCGCCACTCCGTTACACGTCAGATTCACAATCTCACAAAGAGAGTTTTTAATAGTAGTAGTCCCTTTGGCAACGGCACAGATACCTGCCGCAGATTTATTATCATCTGTTTTGTTCTGATTGTTGACAACCAAACGAATGTTTTTCAAGGTAGCGTTCTCTACCACACCAAACAAAGCGACATCACCCATATCCGCAGTTGCAGTAGCAGCAACCAATCCATTTTCTGTAGTTCCGTCAGTTGCACTATATCCACTGATTCTCATTCCGTTTCCGTCAAACGTCCCTTTAAACGGATTAATAGCGGTTCCGATACAGATTCCTGAGGCAAATATCTCAGCCGTCTGTTTATAATGAGCTTCCGCATAATTCACAACAGTGCTTTTCGCTTCTGCCGGAACCGCCGTACCAGCATTTACCAATTCCATCAACTTCGCCAAGTCTTCAGCTGTACCCAATTCAAAAGGATTATCCTCTGTACCGCTGCCTGTAAAATCCGCTCCGGTAGGTTCTTCCGGAGTTTCTCCGGTATCATCACCGTCCATTGTAATGTCACCACTCCATTTGTCATCAATGGTGGCAGTCACATCTACCTTATTACCCGGTTCTGCTGGTTGTGCAGGAACTACCAGCATATACGAACCGCTTACCACCGTGCGTTTGTTTTGCTTGATAGGCAGTGCAGGAATGCCATCCTTTACATAGCTATCTCCACCGGTCAGTGTCACTGTAGTGATTGTATATCCGGCATCACCGACAGAAGTCAAAACATAATCATAAAATAAGGTATAATCTTCGGATGTTGCATTACCGGCCAATGCCAGTCCTGTTACCTCCACAGTATAAGGAGTATTTCCTACCGTTTTCCCGGTCTCCACACTAAACGTATTAGGAACATTGTAACTAACCGAAAACGGCTTACTATTGTTATACGCTTCTGCAACTTTCTCTTTCACAACCAATTTACCCACGGCACGAGTCAGTGTCTGAGCTTCCAATACCAAGTTCGTTTCCCCCTTTTCAAAATCTACGCTCTTATAAAAAGCATCGCGTGCTTCAGTATTGAGTGCAAAATTAGTGGTATTTACCTTGACAGCTTTCAAACCCTTATATTCATTACTAGTATTTGTAAAGTTGGTAACATAATACTTGTCGGTAAAACATCCATTTGCGTCTGCCTCAGCAGTGGCATCCACATGGTCAGCCCAAAGCATCAAACGATACTTCCCTTGTGTTTCCAAATCAAAAGAGATGTTAGCGCTCTTAACCCCGCTTTCCGCTTTCTGCTCCTTACGTAAAACCTGGGTGGCATAGCTTTTAGTAGTTTCATCATAACTCCATACTTCGGCAACGAAACGCAATGTCACCACCTCTTCACCGGCACGGGTAATCGGGGTCATACTCGTTTCCGGCATACTGAGAGACAGACGTACCGTCTTGCCGGTACCCATACCCTCCATCTCATTCTCCAACTGTGTACATGCACTGAAAAAGCAGAGCAACATACCCAGTAACATCATTACTTTCTTCATACTTGTATTTCTTAAAGTTTAACAATTATTGTTTATCCAAATCTATCACAATGTCTTCATCAAATTCCACGTCAATATGTATGTTCGACGATTCTTCGGAAGTAAGGAAATTGCTCTTTAAAGTAGTGAGATACCCCTTTCTATATCCTACTTTCAGGTTCTCTACCCTATTCAGCAAATTCCCCTCTGCATCAATTACATCAAGGTTTACCACGGCAAAAGTCTCTTCGTTGCCCACAAAAATGTAATCGGAAACGATTTGCAGTCCCTCTTCCAAAGCTTCGGCATCGGCCAAAGGAGCCGCGAACGAGGTTTCCAATTCCGAACGTTGGGGAAGCCCTGTCAAGGCATTGAACCCTTGTGACAGATAAAAGCCATAGTCTAAAACGATTTTCGTTCCCTCGGCCACCTTTTTCCCGTGTTTCTTTACAAATTGGTCATAGTCCGTAGCCACAAACCGGATGGGAGATGCGACACGTTCCATCTGCACAAACACTTTCAATGTCTGCCCCCCTTTCTCTCGGTATTCCAAAAGATTCAATTCCGTTGTCCCATAAAGTGCATCCCGATAAATAGTGTTTCCACGATAAGGAGAAAGACAATAAACATCGGACAACGTGGCAGTGTCATAGAAATAATCCTCAGCAGTACCGGCTGCAATGTAGTCGGTCCAAACTACCAATGTATAGTCCAAAGGCTGTAGCATCAGCGTCACAGGCAAGCGGAACGATTGCCCGTCCGGATTTACATTGTCATAAATCAGTTCCTTCCGGTAGGCAGGTACAGACGGATTATCCTCTCGGTATACATCGACAATAAAACGGCGACGGAATCCGGGAAAATCCGTACGTGTCTGTCGCACGAAAGGATTGATGGCAAAATCGAGCGAGACCTCCACCTCAACCTTTACTTCTGTAAACTCTGCATCCTCTTTGTCATCACATGAACTACAAACACCTAATGCCAATACAAATACCAGCATTAAGCCATAAAAACAGGAAATATTACATAACTTTTTCATAAGAATCACATAGCATTAAATTTGCAGCAATATAGCGTTATATACTCTCAATAGGGTTTGTTTACTGTTTTTTGAGGTTTCATTTCCGGTTTTCCAAGGCGAAAGTGAATACCGACAGTGAGAAAGGACGGAGCGTGTGACGTACTCCCTGCGTCTCTTCACGGTTGATTCCATTTCCTACCGTCATACTGCCCGGCACGTCTTCGTAAGGTTTGTCGCTCCAGTACTGAACGACATTCATACCTCCAGCAAACGCCGTTTCAGACAAATCGACATCCGTCACTTCGGCCGCAGTGGGATTGAGCAGCAACAACACTTGCTTGTTCGCATCAGTGGTAGAAGTAAATTTCCATCCATACAGTTTGCCGGCCATCTCCTTGTCTGCATCAGCAGCAGCGATCACGGTAATCGGTGTGGCCTTGTCCGCCCCCTTCACGGCACGCAACAATTCACCGTAAATAACACCGACAGAACTCAATGCATTTTTCGCCTCGTTGAGCACACCGGGAGTAAGCGTGATGTGTTGCAATTGGATGCTTTTCACCTTGTCTGCCCAATCAATCCACGACATGGCCATGGCCAGGTATTCCAACCCGTTCACCCAGCGGTCGCACTTCTGATTACCGGCCTCTTCCAATCCGTATTCCGTAATCCAGAGTTTCTTGCCTTCGGGTATTCTGTCATAATCGGCTTGAACCTCTTTCACGTATTGAAATCCTTGCGCAATGATGTTTTCTGCCGTTGCTTCATCCGGAATCACCGCTTGGCTGCCTACGTCTTTCTTGATATAATGGTGTTGCACGAAGCCATGGATAAGGTTGTTAAGCTCGCCATCTTGGGCTAACCCCTCAAAAATGCCGTTATTCCATGTGTCGCGGGTACTGCTGCCGTTGCCTCCTTTGCTGGTGCAAAGAATGATTTTCATCTCAGGATATTTTTCTTTAATGGCTTTGGCAATGGCAGGCACATGTGCCATATATTGCGTGGGATTGCCCATATAAATACCGTAATCCTTGTATTTATCAGGATTGTTGAAATAAAGTTCGTTGCCCAGTTCTACCGCAACTGGCAAGCGTCCGTGTTTTTCAAATTCCTCCAACGCTTCCAGTGCATCCTTGATTTTAGCTTGAAGCACTTCGTCACTTTTAAGCGTAGCCTCATCCGTCGTTTCAGAATACCCGGTTTCCGGTGTGGGATTCACCATATTCATCACATAGACGATTTGCGTATAGTCGGGAAGGCCTTTCACCAAATCCTTGATAAGATAAGGACACTTGATAGTCTTCCCCATAATTCCTCCTTCACGCCAATCCCACGAATTGGCAAGGGTGCCGCCCGGATAACGGACAATGCTCGGAGACATCCACTTCACCAAATCCGTAAAGGTTGTATTCGTCCATTGAGGACCTTCGCTGGAACGGCCGTTGAATCCGCCGAAAACAGGCGAAAGCGTTTTGCTGTTCGCACCCAAAGTTACCGCAAAACGAGCTTCTGCGGGAATATCCCCCTCAGACACCAACAGATTGCTTCCTTTTACGACGGTAGTCTGATTCCGTGCTACCTTCACATTAGTCAGTTCCTTCTTGTGTTCGTTAGCAGTTACGGTATTTCCACCATTCAAGGAAATGCTTGGAATAGTATAGCCCTCACCGACGGGGGCAAAGATATAGTCACGGCACAAAGCATAGCAGCCTTCCCCGTCCGGTTCGCTGCCGCTTAACACCGGAACATCGGAAACATTCACCACCACCGTCTCCGTTCCCGGCTTTCCGGTTGCCACATTGAATGTGGAAGGCACTGCGGAATAAGATACGGACAGGGATTTACTGTATCGGTAAGCATCCGCCGACTTCTCTTTCAATTCCAAGACAGCCACTGCACGTTGCAAACTCTGCGCTTCAAGCGAAGCTGCTTTCCCGGCTTCTTTTGTGAAGTCCAACACTGTGTAAAAAGCATCCTTGTTTACATTCAGCTGATACGACTCCTCGTTTATCCCTACAGATTTCAGTCCCTTCTCTGTACCTGTGGTATAATGCTTGTCTGCAAACATACCGCCTTCCTGTACCGCATCGGCATCTACATAATCAGCCCAAAACAACAGGCGATAATCGCCCGGTTCGGCCAGTTCAAAAGAAAAAGTTGCACTTTTCCCTTCACTCTTCACCTCCTGGCGCACCATACGTGTGGAGTAACTGCCCGAAACCTCCTCTTTCTTCCAAGCCTCTACAATAAAACGCAGATTCTCTCCGTTTCCCAAGCGAGTCTTGATAGGAGTCATCGAAAAATCATTCACTTCGGAAACAACCCGTACCTCGTCTGTCTCCATGTCTACTTCCCATTCTTCCTGCTGCGTGGTGCAAGCGCAAAATCCATACAAAAGAAAGAGCCATACCATCATTTTCATCTTATCCATTCCCTTTTTTTATTTTAATTTCTATTTTAATTTCTAAGCAATAATTTCTTTTTCATTTCATCTACTACCGATAGTTCATCCGCTGCCACGTTCTTCATCTCTCCGGCATCGGTTTCAAGGTTCACCAACAAAGAGTGTTCCCCGTCCAAATCAAAATAAGACAATTTATAGCCTTCATTCCATGCAGAAACAAAGGTCTCCGACTCCGAATAGACATATCGCCGCGAAGCCAATTCCGCGGAAGGCCCTTCGCCCTTGACCACTGAAGCCAAAGAGATTCCATCCAGTTTGTCTGGTATCTCTATTCCGGCAAGTTCGCACAGTGTAGGCAGCAAATCCACCCCATTGCACACGGGCGTATCGCTGTATCGGGCACGCCCCACTCCCCGTCCGGCAAAGATAAAGGGAACACGCTGACACTCCTCGAAAGGCAGACTCTTGGTGACAGCACCGTGGGCACCCTGCATCTCGCCATGGTCGGAAGTAAAGACCACCAATGTATTCTCCTTCAGTTTCGGATGTGCATCCAGCGCATCCAGTATCTTTCCGATATGGCCGTCGACCAACAACACCAACTGACCATAGACCCACCGATATTGCCGCCAATAGTTATCCGGATAATCCAGGAAGCGCTTTTTGGAGCATTTGGTATTCGGATAGCCCACCGTCTTTTGCTTGTTGTCCGGAAGTTGAGGGGCGATATGGGCAAAGAACTCTTCCCGGCCGAAAGAAGCCATACGTTGTCGTATCTCGCGAATGGTGGCACTCTTCTCCGGTTCCTTGGGATCTTCGGGAACATCGGGCGAGACATTGACCTGCGACTCCACACAAATGTCATGCGGGTTCAGGAAAGAAGCCACCAAAAAGAATGGCCGATACGTATCTTCACCCTCCGACATGCCTAATCTTCGAGCCTTGTCATTAATAATCTTAACAGCGCAAGATGCTAATCCTTCACGCTCATCTTTTGTGTAGTAAGTATCGAAACCGTAGGCATCGGGAGCATGGAACTTGGAAGAAGCCCCTGCCTTTTCACCGGAATAAGGCAAATGCACTTTCCCTCCGTAAAGGGTTTCATAACCGGCTTCACGAAACAGTTTTCCCAAAGCATGGGCTTGCTGGACTTTGCGGATGGGAGCCTCTGCCGGTTCATCGCTGTTACGTCGAACACCGTAACGTGCACCATACACGCCTGTAAAGAGGGAAAAACGTGAAGGAACCGACACCGGATTGGCGCAATAGGCCCGTGTGAAAGAGATGCCGTTGTTGGCCAAGCGGTCTATATTGGGTGTAGAGGCATAGACCGCCCCCGGAAACTGCGAAGCATAAGCACTGATAGTATTATAAGACTGTTGGTCTGTAAGAATCAGCACCACGTTGGGAAGAGTGTTTACCGATTCGGGGACATCCGGCTGCTCCGGAACATCGGGAATTGCAGGCGAACCAGACATCTCCGCCCGATCGGAACAGGCAGTCTGGGCAATCAGCACAAACGCACTGCTTGCCACCAATCGGAATTGCCTGTAAAAATTAAGATACATAGGTATTATCATTGCTTCGAGTCAAGGTTGAACAAATCATATCAAACAACGGTGCAAAAATAAGACCTTCCCTCCATTCGGTAGTTTGAATTCTGGTTTATAAGGTTTAAATTCAAGTCAAAAGCACGCCCACACCGGCCTGAGCACGTGAAATGGAAACAAAACATGCAATAAAGTCGCATAGTTCTTATCTACGGACTTTATTGCATGAATCCTTGTATTCTTCGTTTTACCTATTGAAAAATCTGAAAAAGAAGATTATTATGCCTGCTTGTTTTTGCCTTGCTTCCGCTTTGCACCTTTACCTTTTTTACCCGGACTCTTCTTTCCTCCCTCTTTCCTCACCTTCTTCACGTTCGATTTCAGCTTATCGGTCGGGATATGCTTACGCAACCCGGCAGCACGGGACTCGTTTCCACTCAAGATGTTCTTAAGCTCACCCTTATCTGCCTTAAGGTCAATCAACATTTCACCGCCCCCTTTACCATCGAACCAACTGTACTTCAATCCACCTCCGATGACACTCAAAAAGCCTTGGCCTTCGAGATAAAGCGTTTCGCGGACTGGAGTCTTATCTGTTCCCTTGATGTGTGAAGCAAGTGAGAATCCGTCAGTACGAGGAGCCTCGATGCCAGCCAGTTCACAAATCGTGGGCAACAGGTCTATACCGTTGCATACCAAAGAGTGGTCGCGGCTACCCGCCTTGACGCCGGGGCCGCATACTATAAACGGCACACGCTGGCACTCGTCGTATGGCACACCTTTAGTCACCAACTGATGGGCACCCTGCATTTCGCCATGATCGGAAGTGAACACCACGATGGTATTCTTTTTCAATTCCGGATTACGATCAAGCGCATCGATTATGTGACCGATATGGCTATCTACCAAAGAAACCAACTGGCCGTAAGTCCAGCGATATTTACGCCAATAATACTCCGGAAACTCTTTATAGGGAGCTTTCTTCATATCGGGGAAACCTGAGGTCTTGTCGAAATTGAACGGCAAGCCGGGAGCATGCTTTTTATAGAATTCAACTGAATCAATGGCTGCCGCACGGACACGCATCTCCCGTACACATTCGGTAATGACTTGCTTGCGTCCTCCCTTATCTTCCACCACCGGGGAGAGTCCGGTAGAACCTTCCAGACAGATGTCATGCGGATTCAGGAAAGAGGCTACCATAAGAAACGGCTTCTCCAATCGTCCGTCCTTCATTTCCTTGCCTTTGCCGTCCAAGATACGTGCGGCTTCCACCCCCAAGGCATCACGCTCATCCTTGGAATAATAATTTTCAAATCCATATCCTACCGGGGCTGCGAAATGCCCTTTCCCCTGCTTGCTGGAGAAAGGCAGATGGACTTTACCTCCATAATAGGTGTCGTATCCACCACGGGCAAAGACAGCCCCCATACCATTGGTGGCAAGCATAGGACGCACCTCTGCCTCTTGGGCAGCCGCACACTGATTGTCACGTATGCCATACTGTCCGCCATACATTCCGGTGAACAGGGAAAAACGCGAAGGCACAGATACCGGATTGGTGCAATAGACCTGTGTAAATGAAATACCGTTTTTAACCAAGCGGTCAATATTAGGCGTTGAGAAATAGGAATCCTTGCACATATCGGCATGGGCACTGATAGTGTTGTATGACTGCTGGTCGGTCATAATCAGGATTACATTAGGCTTGACCTGCTGTGCTGCCAACGGCAGAACCGGCAATGCCATCATTCCCAAAGAAATTTTCTGTAATAGGTTACTTTTCATCTCTTATAATTTTATTCTACTTGTACTGATACATTATTTCTGTTTCTTGCAAGCCTTGCGTCCGGCCTTTTTGGCGGCTTTCGATTTGGAAGACTTCCTCAACTTCATGTCATCATGATTCATAAGTTTAGCGTCAGCCATCTTTACCCCGGTCTCTTTACGCCAAGTTTCCACTTTCGCCATCAGTTCTTTAACCAATTCAGGCTTTTGGGCAGTAAGATTGCGTGTTTCTCCCGGATCCTCTTGCAAATCATACAACTCGATGCGGTTCTGCCTATAAAAATCGAGCAATTTATATCTTCCGCTACGTATGGCGGTAGAGACATAGTCACCGGTGGAAGTAGGCCGTTGCGAAGCCTTATGCCAAAACAAATCACGCTCCTGCAACTTCGTTCCCTTCTTTCCATCCAACAAAGGCTTCAGGCTCACTCCGTCCAATTCAGCATTGGGATCTACCGGAGCATTGCAAAGGTCGGCCAGCGTAGGCAGCAAGTCATAACTCACCACCGGAGTTTCCGCATTCACCTTTCTTTTCTGACCGGGCAGATGAATCAAGAGAGGCACACGCAATCCGCCTTCATAAAGATGTCCCTTACCGGCTTTCAGGGGGAAATTGGTCGTTGCCAGTTCGCGATTGTTGCCGCTTCCCCGGTTAGAAAGTCCGCCGTGGTCGGAAATCAATACAATAATCGTGTTGTCGTACATTCCTGTCTCCTTCAAGGTCTGTATCATTTTGCCCACCCCCTCATCTACGGACTCTATCATAGCGGCGTATTTCGGATGATCCTGCTGGGTTTTGCCCACACCTGCCTCTTCCTTTTTCATAGGGTCTTCACCAAGCCCCATCTTTTTAATTTTGGCACGATAGCGTTCTGTCATCTCCTTTTTGGCTTCAATAGGAGTATGCACGGCATAAAAACTGCATACAGCAAAAAACGGTTTGTCCGATGTAGAGGCTTTTTTCAGATACTCTACCGTCTTCCGAGACATATAGTCGGTGAGATATTCACCTGATTCGGCATCTTCCATACCATAGATGAGCTTATCCGGATTGGAAACTCCCGGCTTATTGAATGGAGCGAAATAAGTACCCGTTGACCCGGCCTTCCCGGCACCTATATTAATATCAAAACCTTTATCCTCAGGCATGGTCTTGCCATCGCTCAAATGCCACTTACCTATAATGAATGTCTCGTAACCGGCTTGTTTAAAAGGCATAGCGATGCAGTAACTGTCGGCATCCACCTTACGGTCATCCGTCTTTGCCCCAACTTGCGGACGAGAACAGTGCCGTCCTGTTATCAAAGAGTAACGTGAGGGCACACTACGCGGATAAGCCACATAACCTTGTGAAAAGAAAGTCGATTCTTCTGCCAATCGGTCAATATTCTTTGTCTCATATAATTTGGAACCTGTCAAGGACAAATCGTGCGCACCCCAATCATCCACAACCAACATCAGCACATTGGGTTGCCGTGTCTTCTTGGCACTAACTGTTCCGGCAGGAAGGATGGTTCCTATCGCCATCATTCCCATAGCTGCTTTCAGCATTTTGTTCATCATATCTTCTTTTTATTAATTAAAGGGCAAACTCCCTATCACTTACGGATTCTCGTTCTTTTATATTCTTCCCAATACCCTTTCATCTGTTTCAAGGCGGCCGCATATTCCGCTTCCGATACAACGTTGACCGTTTCGTTCGGGTCTTTCTCATAATCATACAGTTCTTCAGCAATCACCTTGTCTGCATCCAATTTTCGGTTCTTCCAATCCACCCAAACTGTATAGCGGTAGCGACCGCTACGCAAGGAATATCCCATTTTGCCTACTCTTGGATATTGACTTGCCGCGTAGGGTTTAACGACTTTGGCTTTTTTTTCGTTTCTCACCACTTGCGCCAGATTTTCTCCATCCAAGTCATCAGGTATCTGTATGCCCGCCAAATCGCATATTGTGGGATAAATAGACAAAAATTCCACCGGTTCCATAATCTTTTCGCCTTTTGCCGAAGGGTCGATAATCAGCATAGGCACATGAGTGGCATGTTCAAAGTTCGTATGCTTGTTCCATAAACCATGGTCGCCAAGATGCCAACCGTGGTCGCCCCACAACACGATGATTGTGTTTTCTTTTTGTCCGCTTTTCTCCAAAGCCTCTAAGACCTTTCCGATTTGCGCATCCGTATAAGAGATGCAAGCATAGTAGCCATGAATCAACTCACGCGCCTTTTCATCGGGAATCTTCACGTTGTCAATGTCCGAAAAAGAAATAAGCGAAGGTATATCACTATAAGACTGCAACTCGCCGCAATTATGATAAGCAAATGCCGGGCTGTTGAGGGCACGCTTACGGAAAGAAGCCAATGGCATCTCTTCACGATTGTACAGTTCCCAATACTTTTGAGGCGCACAAAAAGGAAGATGCGGCTTCTTGAATCCTACAGCCAGAAAGAAGGGCTGTTCAGAATGATATTCATTCAAGAACTTAACTGCTCCATCGGCTACTGCTCCGTCAGTATAAGCATTATCAGGCACATCCACACATTCTGTAGTTGGCTTAATGAATTTCTGAATGTATTTCTCTATCTCATTTTTCCTTTTCAATCCTTTTTCTTTGGCTTCCTTACGGTATTTGTTATAAAGTTTACGAGTTTCCTTACTTTGATAATGACTCATGACAGGAACACCGTACTCGCTATTCAAAAATTCGTCATAACCCATATAAGGCTGTGACCACGAACGTTGGTCACTCTCTTTATCTACGGAACGCGGGTCGTAAATCTTACCGATTCCTGCTACCGTATATCCATTACTGATGAAGTGCTGAGGCAATGTCACCACTTCCGAATTTTGTGAGCGAATGAGCGTTTTCAAATCCCACACACGTGTCCGATCCGGGCACCAACCGGTCAGCAAACTAGCACGCGTGGCCGCCGAAACCGCCTGCTGACAATAAGCAGAAGCAAACAAAGCGCCTTGCTTTGCCAACTTGTCAATATGAGGAGTATGGGCAATCGGATCACCATAGCAACCAAGCAACGGCTTCAAATCATCCACCGCAATCATCAGCACATTCTTTTTCTGTGAAGGCACAGCATCATCGCCTGCCGAAGCAGCCGCCATTGCCCTATCCGGCATCAACATTCCGGACAAAGCCGTAAATGTCATGGAAAACAAAGTAAAATTTCTCATCTTTATCTTTTTATTAATTTTGTCTTATTTACAGGAAGAGGTATAACCTAACCTTTCCAATTTCACTTCTATCTTTTCACCGTCCGTGATGCATATAGGAGCAGTATAGAGACTCCATCGTTTTTCACCTTCCTTACGATAGAGGGCAGAATAGACAGACAAATCATTCTCTACGACCAAACGTCCCTCTTCTTGGCGCAGTTTCGGTTGTTCGCAAACAGGCTTCTTGCCTTCCGGCCACATCCGCTGCACAAAGAACTCTTCTTTCTCTACTTCCCAATCCTTATTAAAAGGTTTAATCCACTCCTTGCGATAAGCCTTGCGCATCTTCTTCAAAACTCCGGCATAAGCAGGGGCATCAACCAGATTATGGATTTGGTAAGGATCGGCTTCGCAATCATAAAGTTCTTCTCCACCGGACGGAAGATTGAACCAGCGGCTTTGCGCCTCGTTCAGGCTTCCATTGGCATAAAGTTCCAGCATCTCACGCATCATAGGCATAGCCAACCTAAACTGCACCGGACGATATACAGACTGCTCGGGCATATAGTTACGTATATACAAATAACGGTCAGTACGGATGGAACCTCGTTTCTCAACTTGTTCATCAAAACGGTCGGTCGCCCCAAACACATATTTTCGTTCCCGTTTCTCTTTATAGGTACCGTACATAGGTTGTCCGTGCATATAAACGGGGGGCTGTATGCCTGCAAGTGAAAGCACAGTGGCGGGAATGTCTACAAACATATTCATCCGATCATTTAGCGTTCCTGCACCTTGACTGTCAGGGAAACGTATCATGAAAGGCACCTTGGTGCCCGAATCCATAATCTCGCGTTTGGCACGTGGCAATGGTCCTCCATTGTCCGCATAGAATATGATAATGGTATTCTCAGCTCTGCCACTCTTCTCCAGTTCGTCAAGCAGCACCTGGAATTGCCTGTCCATCTCCTTGATATTGGAATAAAGCACCGCATGGTCGTGACGAACAGTCTTAGTATCTGGATAATAGGGAGGAAGCAGAACGCTGTCCGGTGAAACCGCCAACGGCTTGTTCGTATTCTTCCAGATAAATGACTCATGCGTAACGTTCAGGTTAAAAATAGAAAAGAACGGTTGATTTTCGGGGGCATGCTTCCAATGTGCTTTTACCCCCTGCTCGTCCCAAGCGGCATCCGGTGCGAGGAACTGATAATCTGTCTTAGCATTATTCGTACAATAATATCCATGCTGCCGCATAAATTCAGTATAGCATTTGACTCCTTCGGGAGGGACCACACCAAATTGCTTATTGAAATAATTGGAACGCATGTAGTTCGCCCCATCGGCAGAGGCATAGCGACCAGTTATCAAAGAATAACGACTTGGAGAGGAAACTCCTACGCAGGTATACATGTTGGTGTGGCGGACAGACTGTCCGGAAAATCGGTCAAGATGGGGAGTAACAGCCACTTTGTCACCGTAGCATCCCAAATATGGACTGATGTCTTCACACACAATCATCAGGATATTGGGTTGAGAACTGCTTTGTGGTACTTTGACATCTTCTCCGGCCATTCCAGTAAGCGGACAAACCATCAGCAATGCAGAGAAAGGAAGATACGACTGAAAGATGTTTTTTGTCTTCATAGATTTATTAACATTAAAGAGAGGGGCATAAACATTCATCCCTTTCGTTGACAAAGATAGAAAATGATGCCCATATAAAGGTTTCAAAACTGGTATGAAGGGTTTGTTTTCTGATTTATCCTATTGTTAACCATACGAGAAACGTTTATTTTTCATATCTTTGCGTTAAAAGGAATTTGTGAAAAAACAGATTTGAAACCATGAGAAATCTATTCTTTTTTCTGTTAGCATGTGTGTGTTCGTTGCCCGCAACTTCTTATGCCCTCCCATTCAAGGGAATATCAACAAAGGACGGACTCTCCAACCGTCGCGTATTGATGTCCGCTAAAGACAATGACGGTTATATCTGGTTTGCCACACGAATCGGAATTGACCGTTATAACGGAGAATCGTTCGTACACTACAATCTTTCCGGAACTACCGGAGACGTTGCAGAATTTCCCAAAGGTATCTTCCATGACAAAAATAAAAACATTCATACCTTCAGCGACAGACATATTTACCGCTATTCAGCAGAGCATGATAAATTTCTCCGCATCCCCAACATAAGAATTCCTTATCATGAATCCATCAATACAGTATCTTTTGACCCTATGGGGCATTTATGGATAGGTACTACCGGCAATCTTTACACCGTATCGGAAAGCGATTCGGCACTGCACTCCATTAGACAAAAAACATCTGTATATAGTATCCTATTCAAGAATCAAAAACATGGATGGGCGGGCACATCCAAAGGTATTTTCCACTTGAGCAAACGGGAAGACGATTCTTACCAGTCCAACCGCGAGACGGTTCTTTCCGAACTGAACAACAAACGAATACAAACCCTCTATTATGACAGTTTAACCCAAAATTTATGGATAGGCACTTTCAATAACGGTCTCTACCGCTACAATGAATCCTCAAAAGATTTGGATACCTCCAACAGTTCGCCGCATAAACTTCCCATAAGAAGTATCAATGCCATAGGTTCCGACCGCATCTGGGTGGGAATGGACGGAGAAGGCATTTATGAATACAACCGTTTTGACGGCAAGCTGATTGACGAATACTCGAAAGAACAAAACGGATACAAGCGCATTCCGTCAAACAGCATTTATCATATTCTGGAAAATGGAAATTCCGTTTGGATATCCACTTATACAGGGGGAGTATTCGTATATAACAAGAGCAAATTAGTACCAGCTTTCTATAATAACACAGAATACAACCGAGAATCTTTAGCCGACAACCATGTCAACTGCGTGCTCGAAGACAAGCAACACCGTATATGGATGGGAACCAACCAAGGTATCAGCCGTTTTGACCCCGAAAAAAAAGAGTGGAAGCACTTCTTGCAGGACAACACGGCTCCCAATACCATTATCCTGTCGCTCCACCAAGACCATGAAGGAAATGTATGGGCAGGAGGATATTCCTGCGATATCGTATATATTGACAGGAGTGACCGAATACATAAGCCCAACCTTGCCATAGGTGACAACAAACAAAATAGGCAACAATACGCATACGCCATTTACCAGGATGAAAATAAGGACATTTGGATAGGAGGAATCATCAATGGGCTCATCAAATATTCTCCAAGTCAGGAAAAGACCCAAAGATTCCCGATTAAAGGAATCAACCATATACTTCCTTTCGGCAAAGACTCTCTACTTCTCGCTTCCAACCAAGGAGTAATGGTATTCAACAAGAAAACGAAAATATATTCTTTTTTACAAAGTGACTCTCTCAGTCCATTGAAAATCAACATTCAAAGATTGTGCATACTTCCCGAGCACCCCAATGAATTATGGATAGGTACAGAAGGAAGGGGAGTGATAAAATATGATATAAACACGAACCAGTGGCAACAATATTCCCAAGCCAATGGACTCTCATCCAATAGTATTTGCGGGTTGCAATACGATCAGCAAGGACGCCTATGGATAAGTACGGAAAATGGATTGAATTGTCTATCTCCCAAGCATAATCATATTGATGCCTTCTACGAGCCAGACGGGCTTCCGGACAATACGCTGAATTTCCGTTCCCATTGCTTGTTGCACAATGGACATATTGTTTGGGGAACGCCATCCGGCGCCTTTGAATTGAATCCGGATGAATACTCATGGAAACAGGACAAAGCATACAATTTGCATTTTGAAGAATTCGCACTTTTCAATGTTCCCATGTCTCCACAAAAGGAGAATTCCCCTTTGCAGACCACTATTGACAAAACAGAACGAATAACACTGAAACATAACCAGCACTCTTTCTCTTTCCGTTTTTTGAATCTCGGTTACTTGAATGCAGCAAAACAGCTATACAGTTGGTATCTGGATGGATTTGACGAAATGTGGAGCATCCCCACAGACCATCACCATGCCGTATATACCAATATTCCACCGGGAAAATATATTTTCCATGTCAAAGTGTTCAACGGAGGCAACGAAGAAAATTATCAGGAACGCACCATGCGTATCACTATTCTACATCCCTGGTGGGATACATGGATGGCCTGGATGGTTTATACTTTACTTACCGTTACCATTATCTACTATCTGGTAAAGGCTTACAAAAATAAATTGGAGGCACGTGATTCCGACCAAAAAATTCGTTTCTTTATCAATGTTGCACATGATATACGTACCCCTCTCACCCTCATCAAGGCACCGTTAAACGAAATAGAGCAAGAACCTTTGACTGATAATGCCAAATTGGCTTTGACTCTGGCGAAACGGAATACAGAAAAGCTTCTGAACATGGTCACTCAATTACTGGATTTTCAGAAAATAGAACGCGAGGCTATGAGTCTTCAAGTAGAAGAGACCTCCATATTTGCTTTCATCAACAACCTCATCAGTAATTTCGAGCCGTTGGTACACGAAAAAGGCATTCATATTCACACGGAATTAAGTTCGGAAGAATACAGAGGCTATATTGACCAACGAAAAATATCTATCATTTTGGACAACCTTCTATCAAATTCCATCAAATATACAAAGCCGAACGGCAATGTGTGGATCAAAGGATATGTGGAAAACAATATGCTGATGATAAAGGTAGTGGATGACGGTATAGGCATCTCCGATTCCGATCAGAAAAAGCTGTTCCGCCGTTTCTACCGTGGAGAGAATGCCACCAATTCAAAAGAGACCGGAAGCGGAATCGGACTGCTGCTAACCAAGAAAATGGCCTTGTTACACAAAGGAGACATCAGTTTTTCAAGCAATGAAGGCGTAGGAACCACTTTCACCATCAAGATTCCGGTTTCGCAGAACAACTATTCTTCCGTAGAACTGATAAAGAAAGACCCTGTGGCAGAAAAGAAAACTGTTCATTTGCCTGATTCAGAAAACAAATCTGAAAAGAAGAAAAGCAAACTATTGATCGTAGAGGACAATGAAGAGTTACGCAGCTATTTAGCTCATTACCTCAGCCGTAACTATCAGGTATTGGAAAGCGCCAATGGACAATTAGCTTTGGAAACAGCCTCCAAAGAAACACCCGACTTTATTATCTCGGATGTGATGATGCCCGTACTTTCCGGCACGGATTTATGCCGACAACTGAAATCAAACATAGAAACTTGTCACATCCCTATCATTCTTCTTACATCACTTGCAGAACGTGAGGACATCATCAATGGATTGAATGCGGGAGCCGATGATTACATCACCAAACCTTTCGACTTGTCTGTATTGCAAACCAAGATAGCCGGTATTATCAACAACCGCCGCTTATACCATAAAAAATTCATAGACAAATCAGCATTCAACGAAGAATCTGCTATCATCAATGAATTGGATAAGAAATTCATGGAAAAAGTGGTAGGATACATTGAGGATAAAATGATGCAGGAAGATTTTTCCATTGACACACTTTCTTTAGAAATGGCAATGAGTCGTTCTGTGTTTTTCAAGAAAATAAAATCGCTGACAGGGCAAAGTCCACAAGAATTAATTCGCGATATAAAAATGAAAAAAGCTACCACCCTATTATCGGAAAATAAATACAATATAGGAGAAATAGCATATTTAACAGGATATCCTAATGCCAAATATTTCAGCACAACATTTAAAAAATACTATGGAAAAACTCCGAGTGAATATATATCTAACAGCATGTGAATAAAAACATCGCCATACACTCAATGAGGTTGGCGATGTCACAGAGAATAAGCCTAATTCCCACGTTCTGTTATTTCCCTAATCTGTTATTTAGAAAATCTCGACAAACATTAGTATTCAAAGAGTTCAAAACTTGTTTGAAAAACTTAGATATACGTCAAAAAAGCAACATTAATAATTTTTCGGAAAAGAATATAGCCATCCAATAAGGTTAAGTTCCATTTCCCCTTCCATCAAAGAAAAATCATTGCGTCCCGACCAGCCGCGTTTCTGCCGGTTTTCAAAAGAATTTTCCGTACGGCTTCGCCGGGGAAAATTCATTTGAAAAAGAACGCGTCGCCCGGTACTCAATGATTTAAATAAAAGATTACAGGGCAAAACAGTGACCGACGCGATGCATGGTCGTCAAGTGACAGTCCCTATCCTTATACCACCAACTCATCCGAACATTCGCACATCTGCTCCCCAAAAACAATCAATTGCTAAAACCAATATTCTCCAAAATAACTGACAAAGGGCTTCAGCTCCCTCTGCTCTGCATAGAGCCGTGGCTTGCGCAGTGTTTTCTCCCTTGTGTTTTCTTGCGAACTGAAACTCTTTCCTGCTCTTTTTTCCCTGTTTCAAGGTCTTCCACCTATGTTTACCGGACATCTCATGACACCTTGCGACACGTAATGTCATCCATTTGTAAATCAGGTTATTATTTAGATTTACATTCTACTTTTGAAGCGGAAAACCAATTTATCAACCGCTAAAAGCAACAGCTATGGCACAAGAAAAGGACAAGAAAAAGCCGAAACGGTCACCCCGTTCCAAAAACGCCGTCGCAGAAGAGAAGCCTTATGTGGAGCAGTTCAGCGAACTGCTGATGGTCCACAACAAGAACGACCCGAAAGCCGGCCTCGGAGTGGTCAGCCGGGTGGACGGAAAGGGAAACTGCAAGACAGTACCTCCCGATGAGAAAAACGAGAACTCGTTCCTGAAATTCGACAAAAATTCGAGCATCCTCGAGAACTTCATCAAGAACTTCTGGAGCCAGCTCAAGGAGCCGACACACTTCCGCCTTCTGCGCATGACCTACAACGACTACAAACGGAACAGGCAGGCAATCAAGGACCTAGCGGAAGGCAAACAGACGGACGCAGTGAAAGAGTTCCTCAAGCACTACGAAATCCGCCCGAAAAAACAAGAGAAACAACAAAGTACCAACGAAAAAGAAAACGCAAGTATGGCAAAAAAGAAACAACAGGAAGAACCGCAGCAACAGCCCGAACAGCACACGCAGGTGGAACAGGCGGCACAGGGCATGGAAGGACAACCTACTGGCGAACAGCAGGCACCCGTCTACCGCTACAACGAGAACATGATCGACTGGGAGGCGCTGGGCAAGGTCGGCGTATCCAAGGAGATGCTTGAGCAGTCGGGAGCACTCGACAGCATGCTCAAGGGCTACAAGACCAACAAGACCATCCCCCTGACACTCAACATCGACGGGGTGATGACCGCCAAGCTCGACGCACGCCTCTCTTTCATCTCCACAGACGGGCAGGTCATCCTGGGCGTACACGGCATCCGCAAGGAGCCGGAACTGAGCCGTCCTTATTTCGGACACAATTTCACCGAAGAGGAAAAGAAGAACCTGCGCGAAAGCGGCAACCTGGGGCATCCCGTGGACCTCAACCTCAGGGGTGGCACCTATGAGAAGTGCCTCGTGTCCATCGACCGTAACACCAACGAACTGGTGGCGGTGCGGCAGGAAAATGTGCTCATCCCGAACAGCATCAAGGGCGTGACGCTTGACCCCGACGAGATTGCGAAACTGAAGAACGGCGAGCCGGTCTTTGTGGACGGCATGACCTCCGCCAAGGGCAAGGAGTTCAGCGCCACGCTCCAGTACAGCGCAGAGCGCAGGGGCATCGAGTTCATCTTTCCGAAGGACCAGGGCTTCAACCAGCAAACGCTGGGCGGCGTACAGCTGTCACCCAACCAGCTCAAGATGCTCGGCGAGGGGCACACCATCCTCGTGGAGGACATGAAGCGCACCAACGGCGAGCTGTTCTCGGCATTCGTCACGCTCGACAGCGTGACCGGAAAGCCCAACTACACGCGCAGCAATCCCGAAACCGGGGAAATCTACATCCCCAAGGAAATCAGCCAGACACCGCTGACACCGGAAGACCGCGAAACGCTCCGCAAAGGCGGCACGGTCTTCCTCGAAAACATGGTCAACCGGCAGGGGCAGGAGTTCTCCTCTTTCGTCCGCCTGAACATGACGACAGGATATCCGCAGTATTCCCGTACACCGGACGGTTTCAACGAACAGCAGGTGCCCAAAATACCGGCAGAGGTTTACGGTCACGTATTCACAGCACAGGAGAAGGCGAACCTTCAGGACGGCAAGGCCATCCTGGTTTCCGGACTGAAAGGGCGCGGGGGCAAGGAGTTCTCCACCTATATGAAGGTCAGCCCGAACACGGGGGCACTCAACTTCTTCCAGGAGAACCCGGACAAGCCCCGTAACACCCAGCGTCAGGCGGCACAGGCCGACAATGCCCAAACACAGCAGCAGGAACAGAAAAAGGGGGCGAAACAGGCGGTATGACCCGGAAGAAAAGATATTCGAATCATGAACAGCTAAAGACAAGAAAGATTATGGAACAGAAGACAGATTATGTATTCAAGGAAGAACAGATTGACTGGAACGCCCTGGTAAAGGTAGGCATCGGAAAGGAACAGCTGGCACAGGACGGCAACCTCGACCTGCTCCTGCAAGGCAGGGAGACGGACATCCTGCCCGTCCGGCTGAAGACAGCCGTCATCGACCTCGCCACCGACGCCACGCTCCGCATCGTGGAGAATCCCGCAGGTATTCCGGTAGTGGAAATCAACGGCATCAGCAGCGGGGACAAATAAGAAACATGTATAACCCGTTTCCCCATACCGGCACCGTCCGGACGGGGAAACCTTAAAACAAGAAACGAATCATGATAGCTATAGTGACTGACAGACCGAATGTAGGAAAAGAGATTGCAAGAATCGTGGGAGCGCACAAGTTCGAAAAGGGATACATGGCCGGAAACGGATACATGGTCACATGGACTTTCGGCAACATGCTCTCGCTGGCCATGCCGAAGGACTACGGCAACGCAAAACTGGAACGGAAGGATTTCCCCCTGGTACCCGGCGACTTCCGCCTGATGGTCAAGCACGTCAAAACGGACGACGGATGGATTCCCGACATCAACGCAGTGATGCAGCTCAGGACGGTGGAGAAGGTACTTGCCGGGTGCGGTACCATCATTGCCGCCACGGAAGCCTCACGCGAGGGGGAGATGACTTTCCGTTACCTCTACAGGTATCTGGGATGCAGGCAGCCGGTACTCCGCCTCTGGATTTCATCCCTCACGGACGAGGCGGTACGCAAGGGAATGGCGAACCTGCTGCCTGCCGGGATGTTCGACTGCATGTTTCAGGCTTCCGACAGCCGCAACAAGGCGGACTGGCTGCTGGGAATGAACGCAAGTTATGCGCTCTGCAAGGCAACCGGGCTGGGCAACCACTCGCTGGGCAGGGTGCAGACTCCCGTGCTGGCTGCCGTCAGCAGCCGCTACCGCGAACGCGAGAACCACATCGGAACCGACAGTTGGCCGGTATATATCAGTATGCACAAGGGCGGTACGTTGCTGAAGATGCGCTGTACCGACGAATTTTCCGACCGCGGCACGGCACAGATGTTCTACAACGACTGCAAGCATGCGCAGCAGGCACGCGTCACGGCGGTGCGCCGGCAGCTGGTGGAAGTCTGCCCTCCGGCCCTATACAACCTAGCCGAACTCCAGAAGGATGCTTCATGCCTTTACGGGTTCACGGCGGGACAGACGGGCGACATTGCCCAGAGCCTCTACGAGAAAAAGCTGGTTTCCTATCCCCGGACCGCCGGACGCCACATCTCCCGTGACGTGTACGACACGCTGCCTGCCGTCATGGAGAAGGTGCTGGCATGGAGGGACCTCCGTCCTTACATGCATCCCATGTGTCCGGACACCTCCCGCCTGCCCGGACATATAGCCGGAGACGACAGCCTCACGGAGCATCCGGCCATCACGGTCACGGGGGTACGTCCCGAAGGGCTGGGAAGGCAAGAGATGCAGGTGTACACGCTCATTGTCGGGCGGATGCTGGAAGCCTTCATGCCGCCCTGCCGGGTGGAATGCACCACGGTGGAGGCCGTATGTGCGGCGCGCACGTTCCGCATGCAGGCCTGCCGCATACTCGACAAGGGATGGAACGCCGTATTCGGACGGGAGAATGCCGTCCTGCCGCAGGGATTCACGATGCTGGAACTGCCCGCCCTGTCAGTCGGTGACACGCTGCCCGTATCCGCCTGCAACCTGGTGCGGAAAAAGGACCTGCCGGCAAGTCCGTTCACCGATGCGGAACTGATCGGCTACATGGAAGCGGCGGGACTGGGTACGCCCGCCACCCGTGCGGGTATCATCCAAACACTGATTGACCGCAAATACATCCGCTATTCGGGACGCTACCTCATCCCAACCCGGAAAGGGCTCTACATTTACGAGACGGTCAGGGGCATGGGAATTGCAAACGCAGCGCTGACTTCGGGCTGGGAAGCCCGGCTGGCGCGCATGGAGAGGGGCGAACTCATGCCGGAAGTCTTTCTTGGGGAAGTGGCCGAACTCACCGGAGAGGTTACGGACGAGATTTTCCGTACCTGTAAGCCGGAGGAATAATCCCAAACAGGAGAATATATGCACAGAAAGGATGCAGACCGGAAGGTTCGCATCCTTTTTTTTATCTCCTGACAAACCGGGAACAACTCCGGCTCCGACGGTAAAGACGATGTTTTTCCATTTTTACAAGGCAAAGGTCTTGGATTGCATTTTTTGTGCAAGGCGGCCCTTCGGGCCCGGTTGGCAGGAAAAAAATCATCCTCGCTGCGCTCCGGTATTTTTTTCCGCCAAGCCTTGCCACAAAAAACGGCCAATCCAAGGGGATGAAGCCTGTAAAATCGGGAAAAACCATCCCGATGGGATTATTCATCTAAAAAAATAAAAATATGAGACTACGAACCATCACCCGCACCGTCAGACTGGCGACGGAAGGATTCCTGCTCACAGGAGTCATCCTGCTTTGCAGCAAAGGCATCGTCCCGGTATGCACAATCGTATTCCTGCTTATGACGGGAGAAATGACAGGAAAGCTGTTCAAACTACTGGTTACCATACTCTTACTGGCAACATTTTTATAACCCCTTAAAATAAAGACCGAATATGGAAACAAGAATCCGCAACACATCCGCTCCGGCAATGCCGGCATTATGGCCCTCCACTGGACAAGGCACAACGGACAAAAGAGACCGTCCCGCCCATACGGACAGACCGAAAACCGTCGGCTGGTACCTGCAACCGCTGACAGGCATATCCTCGCGTCCCGACAGGGCTGAAGTCCTGCGGCGCTATTTTTCAGAAACAGTTGTATAACCTATAAAATATCAGAATTATGTTTTTTCAGACCATTTATCCGATGCTTGCCGCAGGTGCGGACCTGAGCATCAACATCAAGCGAGTGAACGACAGGCTGAGTGTGGCGGTCATGCCACGGCACAACGGTGTAAAGGACGAGGCGCAGCAGCATCTCGTGCCGCTAATCCTCAACGGGACGGCCATCGAGCTGGACGCGGAATTCCTGCAGGCCATCATGGTGCCCGTCAGCCGGACAATGGGTGTCCTGGCCAACCTTGAAACATTCGAGCGGCAGGCAGCAAAGGTGTCTTCGGAAAGCAGGCCGGCGAAGACGGCACAGGAAAAAGAATCAAAAGAAGCCCGGGAAAAGCGGGAAAAGATGGAGAGACTGTTGAAAAAGACCGACGAGGCGGTAGCCGGCCGAAAATATTCCGAAGCCCTGATCTGGCTGAAGCAAGCAAGGGTGCTGGCTCCAGCAGACAGGCAGAAGGAAATCGACGACCGTACCCTGGAGGTGCGGAAAATGGCCGATGCGGGAAGCCTGTTCGCCGTACAGCCCCAACCAATCCCCGCAGCACAGCCGCAGCCGATACCACAACCGGCCCGACCCGCGTCATCCCCTGCTCCGGCCAACGGACAACAATCCGCTTTCGTACCTCAACCGCAGGACGGACAGATGCGGATGTTCCCACCGCAGCAGCCGGTACAGCCGGAATACGGGCAGCCCGCACAACATGCCACACCACAACCCGCATATCCGCCACAGATGCAGGGTGCACAGCCCTACTTTCCACCGCCCGTACCGGGAGGGCAGCCACCGGTGCAGGCACAGCATGCCACGGGACGCGAGTACCAAACCCCGCCACAGGACACGCCGGAAGCATACAGCTTCGACAAGGACGACGAGAGCGACAGGGAACTGCTCCGCAACGACCCCTATGCGGAATACATCGACTTCCCGGAAGAATACCGGGTGAGGGACGAGGCGCAGATGGAACTCGTATGCTGCTGACCTGACAGACCAAAATATGTTTAACCTATAAGACAATATCAATATGGCACTTGAAATCAAAGGACTCAAAAGAGTATTCAAACTGAAAAAAGGGAACAATATGCTTAGACTGGACGACCCGAATCCCGACATCTCCCCGCTCGAAGTGATGGACTTCTATTCGATGACCTATCCCGAACTGACCACCGCCACGCTGGACGGACCGGTCATCGAGGACGACTGCACGGTCTATGAGTTCAAAACTACCGTCGGAACAAAAGGATAGAGGAACATGAAAGGAAAAAAGAACGCAAAAAAGGAAAAGACATGCAGACAATTGTCAGAACAACAGGCACGGGAACTGGCCCGCTGTATTATCAGCGAGGCGGAATCGGCCACCGACATCAGCCGGGGCGTAAGGCAGAGAAAAAAAAGGCTACTCCCACCGCCCGCAAGCGTAATGATTTTCTGACGGGAAGATTTCTTCCCGTCGCTTCCGACTATTATGCGGAATATCCGGAAAAAGGCACGGACACCAATGTGACCACACGGGAAGCCTTCGACTACCTGTACCGTTCGGCAGCCAACTATGCCGCCCTGCTGGGAGTCGGCCTGCCGTTTCCAAAGCGCAGGAGGTCGCCACATCCGCGGCAGGACATTGTCCGCCTCTACGAGGTTATGGATAATCTCCTTCCCGAGTGCGTCAATCTGGAACTGGTACAAGGCAGGCTCACGTTCTGCCTCTACCGTTTCCACAAATGGCCGGACTACGAACTGTTGTGGCTCCCGCTGGAGTTTACCGGACGGCTCAGCACACCGGTCAGGCGCGTTGTGCTGGAGTTCATCCGCCGGTTTGCCCGGCATCACAGGATGGGGGACCTGACCGACACGTATTATTACGAGATGGCGGAAAGCTACATGGAAAGCTGTCTTGACGATCCGGACGAATATACCCCGGCAGACAGGCTGCGGATTACCCGGCTCATGGTATCCTACAGGAAAGGAAATATCTCCCGGCTCTTCAAACGGATGAGGGGAAGGGCGTTCTGTACGGGACTGGAAAGGAAACTGGAAACCTGCCGCCCTGAATCGGAAAGCGAAAGACAACTGCTGGAACTGGTACGGGAGGGCATGGCGCTCATGGGCAAGGAAGTCCCCTGCATCATGGACTACCAGTACGACTGGCTCAGCGAGAGGGAACCGGATTTCATGCCCGCCCTGCTGGAATCCCAGATTGCACTGGCCTATTCCATGGATGACGAAATCACCCGGGACATGATGGGCACCTTCAGTACCGACATGCAGGAAGCCTACAACCTCACACCGGTCTCCATCATGCTCCTCACCCCGGAGACGGACCATATCTTCAGCATGGATGATTTCCCGGAACGGTTTGCCGGCTGGTTCAACCGTTTCGTCTTTCATGCTACAAATGAAATCTGACGGCAACAGCCGGAAGGCAAGCCGTGTATAATAACCTAATATCGACAGAAAATGAATCAATTGACAAAGGAAATGCAGGAGATACTGCTACCCCGGGCGGTACTGGTGGCCTATACATACGAAAGCAGTCCCTATGGCGGCAGGCAGAAATTCCATCTGGAACTCCGCCCTGTGGACGGCGGTGGAAAGATGGGAGCGGCCGTACCCGTTTCCCATGAGTTCATGAACACGCTCGTGGAGAACTGTTCCGTGGAAACGGACAGCATCCCCCACGGACAGCTTCCACCCACGATGCTCTGGTGCGACACCCGCAGGGGTCATGAGAAATACGTCTGGTACAATCCGCCGGGAAGACGGCGCATGTATTTCAAGGAGAGCCTGCACATCGAGGACGGGGAGTTCAACCTGCCGGGAATCATCTATGTGGTGGAAAAGGACAGACTGAATGTCCATGCCTTCAAAGGGGAACGGCCCGAAGCCGGCGACAGGCTCTACAAGGCACCGTATTTCAACACCAACGCCACAAGCGGAGGGGTCTGCCTGGGAAACGCCTCACTGCAAGCCCCGCAGAACCCCACGTTCAACCAGTGGCTGGAATATTGGGAGAAACGCTTCTGGATGAGCGAGTTCTCCCATCTGGGCGCAGGTGGGAACCCCACCAGAAACAACCTCGTCCTCGTCACGGAAAAGGCCCGCAACGCCCCCTTCGACGAAAGCGAACTCAAACTCTCAGGAAAACAACTCAAAGACTTGCTGACATGAAAAAGATACATTACACCGACAGTTACCTGCTTTCCCCGTATCATCCCGTGACTGTACATGTCATCGGAGCGGGAGGCACCGGCTCGCAGGTGGCAACCAACCTGGCACGCATGGACATGGCGCTGCGCGCTCTCGGACATCCGGGACTGCACGTCACCGTTTTCGACCCCGACACCGTTTCCGAAGCGAATATCGGGCGGCAGCTGTTCTCAGCCTCCGAAATCGGGCTGAACAAGGCGGTGGTGCTGGTCACACGCATCAACCGTTTCTTCGGCGACACATGGACGGCGGAAAGCCGCCGCTATCCGGTACGCAAGGCAGGAAAGGACAACAAGGGGCGCTGGGCAAACATTATCATCACCTGCACGGACAACATCCGTTCCCGCCTTGACCTGTGGCGCCTGTTGAAAAACAGCCGGAACGTCACTGCAACCGACCAGAAAACACCATTCTACTGGATGGATTTCGGCAATGCGCAGTTCACCGGGCAGGTACTCGTCGGAACCATACGCGACAAGATAGCCCAGCCGTCCTCCAAGGAGTTCATCGCCATGCCCAAAATGAACGTCATCACCGAGGAGGTAAGCTATTCCACGCTCCGCGATACCGACTCCGGTCCGAGCTGCTCACTCGCGGAAGCCCTGCACAAACAGGACCTGTTCGTCAACTCCATGCTCGCGCAGGCAGGCTGTGAAATTCTATGGAAAATGATACGCGAGGGAAGGACTCTTTACCGGGGAGCCTACCTGAACATGGAAACCCTCCGGCTCACACCCATACCTGTATGACCGCAGGCCAAAAGTGTCAGTTCACGGATGAATGTTATGGAAAAACAATTGTTTGTTGCCCATAAATACAGACAGAGTCGTATCAGGTACCTGTTTACGGTCATGATACGGCTCTCTTTCATATATACTGTTCAAGTTCTTACGAAACTACTTGAGGACAGGCAACCGATGCAGCAAACGCGGCCCAGCATACTGTATCCATAGTTTCACGAACTATACAATTCAAGTCTTCTCTTTTCCTTTCTGCTTGAGGAATTCGCGTATCTCGGAGGCAAGGTACAGGTTCTTCCCGTTCTCGTTCATGCAATAATACCGGATGACTCCCTTCTCGCGATAACGGGCCAGTGTCCGTTGCGATACGCCCAGCAGTTCCGCCAGGTCCACATTATCCATAAACTTGTCCCCGTCCAGACATTCCTTCAGACGGTTCATGTGATCCAGTTTCTTTTCCACACGGGCAAAACCTTCCACCATGGTGCTAATCAATCTTTCCAATATTTCATTTTCTATGTATGGCATAATCTCTTCATTTTTTTGTGAATAACTCATACCCCTTTGTGCGCACAGGAAGAGTATATGCCTTATTACAATGAAAAAACAATGCCAGCGAAAATCCTTATCAGGATATAATGTGCAAAATCACTTGTAAACCAGTGGAATATTAATAAAATATTTTAAAACTCGCTCTCCAAAAGTGTAAACCGGAAGTGTAAATCCGATGTAAACTGTTTACAGCAAATTTACACTTCCGGTTTACACTTTTGGTACATTCTGAAACCTAAGGATAGCAGGATAATCAAAATGTATACTAATTACCGGACATCTTCATTACTCCACGTCTGTCCGGTAGAAAATAACAATAGCAATGACTACTACCGCCAATCCGCCAGTGAAAGTGAATACATACTGTTACTTCAACCCTATTCCGGCTGGCCAAATTATCCGTACCCTTATTTGCCAATGCTCTGTACCTTTTTGAAGATACGAAACAAATGAGATAACAGCTATGCCCCTTTATTAACCTACAAAACATAATTTTAGTTGAATTGCATTTTTCCACAAAAGAAACCCTTTTAGGAAAGCTTTCTATAAACAAAACTACATTTTTTTTGTTCTTCTCTTGGGTAACTCCCAAAAATACATTTACTTTGCTAAATAAATCATAGTATAATGGGGCAGTCTGATTATATAAAAGAAATAACACGCTTAGCACTAGCAAATGATAAAAATCATCTGCTTGAGACGTTATATGAGTTTGTAGACTACTCGCAAAAGAACAACAGAGCTAAATTTGCAGCCCAACTGCAATCCATTATCAAAGCCTCGGCACGAAAAGAAGAAATCGGAAAGTTAAAAGAAATTTATAACAGTCAGGATATGGATACCAATTCGGATAATATTATCTTGCAGACTGTTATATCCTCTTTCCAAATGAAAGATCTGATTTGCCAACCCAAGATAAAGGAGGAATTTGAATACTTCATAAAAGAACGTAAAGCTGCGGATTCTCTGTCGGATATGAATATTCCCGTTTCCAACAAGGTTATCCTACATGGTCCTTCAGGATGTGGAAAGACACTGGCTGCCTATGTCTTGGCCGGTGAATTACAGCAACCGCTTATTATTGTAAATTTAGGTGCGGTAGTATCTTCTAAATTAGGTGAAACCAGTAAAAATCTGACCAAGATATTCAAGAAAGCTTGCTATGAAAAAGCAATTATCCTATTGGACGAGTTTGATAGTTTAGGGAAAATCAGAGATTACGATCAGGATCATGGTGAAATGAAAAGAGTAGTGAATACTATTCTGCAACTTTTTGATTTCATGAGTCAGAATTCAATAATCATAGCTGCAACTAATCAACTTCAGATGATTGACGATGCTCTAATCAGGCGTTTCGACTTGTCTTTGAAATTAGACTTTCCCCAAGCGGATCAAGTAAGGAGTTTAATTGACCGCACAATCAACGGCCGATTTACTTTTGACAATATGGAATTAAAGGATTCTATCATTGAAGAATGTCATGGCATCTCGTATTACATAATCAAGCGAACGTTGCTGAATGCCATAAAACGTACTATTTTAGATGGACATACAGACAACATTATCCAAACACAAATATGGAAAAAACTAATATTCGGTGAAATACAAGATGTAGAAGGTTGAGAAAATTCTCAACCTTCTACATTTAATGCGAGTTCCGACTCTATACGAGAAATACTTTCCATTGTATTGCTCAAACAAATCTCTTCATAAAGACTCTTATGTGCCAATTCCTCTGATGGAATCTCTTCTATCGTGAATATAAAAGAAAACGGATGAACTGTATTCAATTGGGCATACAATGCGGGGGTATTCCGTCCCGTACATCTGAAAACAATCGCCATTTGTCCGTCAATATGCCGTAAATTCTCTGCGGTCAGATTGAGTCTCATCTTTTGCACATTTGAGAACATCTTCGTATTTGCCGGATAAAAATCATCCGACCAAGGCTGTATTGTAGACTTTATGGCCATTCTATCCTTATTGTCTTTTGCACGTCTTCTTGCATATTCTTCCGCATTAGCCTTAGAATCATCCTGGTTCATACTATTTCCCATATTGAAGCTTATATGAAGTGGGAGGTATGACATGGAATCACCAAATATAGGGTCAAAATTATAGCATAGAGTCGCATTGATAATCAAACATTTTTGCTTATTGGGGTGATTGTATAGATAAGTCGGTATATTCAGATTAACAACCTTATAACTGTCAAACTGTATGGTTTCCTCAATGACAAAGGTTACCCTTTTGTCATTGGAGAACAGACATTTCTCAAGGCTCGGTTTTCCATGTCCGGACAAATTGTGAGACAAGTGTTCTGGGTTGTATTTTAGAGAAAGGCTTGTCTTATCTTTCCTTGATATATCGGGATAGTCCGGATTTTCTTTCGATTTGAGTAAATCGATTAAAGGATTCAAATAACCGAAATTCAGTTCACTTGAACTATTAATAATCAATGCTTTTACCGTCTGCATTCGTAAATTAGGATAATTCCTTACTATTTTTGCAGCTATATTGGCAGCCAACGGTGCAGCATAACTCGTACCAGCTCCGTATATATAGGTAAGATTTCCATTATCCAGACCAAGTACCTGCATTTTTGAATCTTGCCTGAGAACATCGCCTCCCGGCATTACAATATCGGGTTTAAAAAGATGATTGTTCTTTTGGTTCTTTTTAAATGCAGTATTGTTAATCAGTTGGTTATAATCTATATAGTACTTCCTTGAGTAATAGGCTGGATATTCTTTTCCTAAAGACAAATCAGTGTCACTGTCATTTACCATATTATCAGCCAAGGCTCCCACAGTAATATTGTTCATACTTTCAGCCGGTTCGCTAATATTCATGCATTCACATTCATGTACTTGGGCTTCTTCTATTTTTATGAATGGATCATAGAAATGATGTGGATATTCCAAGAAATTCCGTATGTTTTGTGGCGTTTCCGGCTTTCTTCTTTCCATTTCAATAGCTTCAATATCTTGTCTGTCCAGATTCCCTGCCGAAATAAAAATCAATATATCAAGCTCATAAGCAAGCTTGTCAAGCACATAAGCGTAAGCTGAAATGTCAGAGTTATAGATTTTGCAACCTGCTGTCATGGAAAGGTTGAATATTCGGATACCATAATTCTTGTGGGCGTCCTTAATGGCTGATTGGATACCTGCCAAGTTGGTTTGTCCTTCTTCTCCACTTTGAATTTTAATAGAAAAAACTTTTGCATCTGCCGTCAAATCAGTTCCCGAATTATGGAAAAAGTCATCGCCGAAAGAAGCCAAGGAGGCTACTGTCGTGCCATGGTCTGCATACACATGGTAAGGGTCTGGGTTATCAGGAGAAACAATATCAATTCCAACATCAGCCAAGACTGGCTGCAAAGCGGCAACTCTCTCTATACCAGTATCTATTATTCCTACAGTTGGAGCATTCGGTATAAGTTCAATATGCAGCCCGTCACAAAGTTGGGGATTCCCAAATTTATCAGGGCGGATTAACAAATGTCGCAATCCCTGTACCTGCTGGATAATATCATAATTATCCAATAGTTCATCCAAGGTGTTCTCGTCAATATAATCTACTTGAAGCAAGTTGTCAGTCAGCAGTTTAAATTCAACTTTTTTTAATTTTAAGAACTCAAACATATGCTTCTGTATAGCTATAAAATTTTCTCGTATTAGCAGATTACTGTTAATCAACTGGATAATAATATCTTTTGAGTAGTAGCTAGAAGATAAATTAGACTTGATTTTCTGACTTCCCAAATATTCGAATTGATGAATTGTTGTGATTTGCTTACATTCGTTAGGAACAATATTTTTTTCTTCTGTATAATAGGTTTCTATCTGATTTTTAAAATTCTGTTCAAAACGTGCTTCATCCGTTATCGCAAAAAGTACGGTCTGATTAAAATTCCGAAAATTTACGGCTGCAAGTCCATAATCCTGTTCAAATCGATGGGCCAGCGTGTCTTCTACCATCTTCAAAAAATCTATGGATATAATGTCATAGTGAATCAGGTCTTTTATCTGTCTATTTCTACGGCTGTGGCGCAGACTCCTATCACCTTCAAATTTAGCATAGGCATTGTACAAGTTATCCTTCTGATACCGGTAGTCTTTCTCAAACTCATCATTGCTTTCCTTTGAATTGTCTTGAGCTCGTGTACGGTTAAAATGAAGGGCGACCCCTTGTTCGTTTTTTAAAAATAAGTGACTTTTTTGTATCATATCAACATCCTTGAAAAATGTAAGTTTTCATTTATTGTTCATAAAAAAGAATCATAGACTTTCTATCCGATAACGAATTGTCAATCTAAGTTCAAGATGGAAAATTCAACGGTATCATAATAGACCGATATAGAATTCAGCAGGAAAGATATAATAAAAGTATTAAAATTGCAAATGTAAAGTAAAAATAAGATTCAGTATGAATTATAATGTATGTCAGCTCTGATGAGAATGACATGAAACCAACATAACAGTACGTTTTGTTATAGTAGAATGTGGTACCCCAACATCCCAATAAATATTAAACAATACCATAGTACAATATAAAATATGTCTATTAAAGATGACGTACAGGCTTTTGAGAAGGGATATATTCTTTTATATAGGTGTTTATCATCTGGGATACAAGGAAAACATTCTTTCTGTTCATAACACACACTTTTGTAGTCCTTCATGGACATCTGATGTAATCTGATGCCACCTGTAACATAATCTTTGGAAATAGAGGCCTTCCCGTTTTATTTTTGCCACAAACGAAAGAAAAGCCTATGGAAATCGTGAACATTGAGGCCGTTACATTCAGCAAAATGAAGGCGGCACTGGAAGAACTGGTCGGTAAGCTACAGGACGGAAACAGGGTAGATGGAAAATACAGGTTGGAAGAGTGGCTGGACAATCAGGACGTATGCCGTCTGTTGGACATCTCTCCCTCCAAATTGCTCACCCTGCGCAGAAGCGGAGCCATCGCCTACAGCAGGATCGACCGAAAGATATTCTACAAGCGGGAAGACATCCGAAAATTCATGGAACGGGAATTACAGAGACAAAAAACGGTATGATTATGATACACACACTGCTCAACGGCGAGAGCCCCGAAGTCATCCGTTATTTCCGTCATTTGGAATACCTCGCCGCCCTATGGGAAAAAAACAAGGAGAAATACCGTCCCATCCTCAACGGGGAACGTTATCTCACAGAAGCCGAGCTTTCCGGACTGCTCAAGGTTACACAACGAACTTTGATAGAACATCGGACCAACGGAAAACTACCCTTCTACAAATTCGGAGGTAGGATATTATATAAGGAAAGCGACATCATACGGATTCTGGAGCAGAATCGGATGGAAGCCTTCAAGACCGGTTAGCCTCCCCTTTCCGAGAGTATCAAAACGGAGTCAGCACAAACTGTACATATTTGCACAGATAAGCACCTTTGATTATCAGCAAATTAAATCCATCCTGTGTTAATCTGCGTAATCTGTGGTGAATTATGATATTCATCCACTTCGTCAAGAACAAGGAGTACAAAACAGCAGTTTCAAACAAGTTACCATTAAACAGTTTCAAAAAAATACCCTAATCTTTTTGGAGGAATTGAACCTTTTGCTTATCTTTGCAGCGTTAAAAAGATGACAATATGAATTGTTGAAATAAGAAGAAGTTTATGTAAGGCTGATTCAGTGGTTTCAATAATTTCAAGATAAAGAAATAGGTTGGTGATCAACTACTTATGAACATAAAAATAAAGACGTTCATTTCCTGGTGGCACCACTTTTCGAAAAAGGTATCGGAATGTAGCGCAGTTGGTAGCGCACTACGTTCGGGACGTAGGGGTCGGGCG
>ERZ780157.364-NODE-364-length-62494-cov-7.098032_pt1 | contig 62494 bp, 54 predicted proteins | sample MGYA00511169_ERZ780157 | MGnify/ENA primary metagenome ERZ780157 (study PRJEB29588, sample SAMEA1965149) | human gut metagenome | biome: human gut; feature: human-associated habitat; material: faeces | place: Denmark | collected 2008/2010 ...
CCCGCGCTACTTGCGCGGGAGGCTTGCTTTTTAGTTCTTCTTGACCGTGAAATAGCCCTGCGGATGTGAGCAGGTGGGACAAACCTTGGGCGGTTCCTTCCCTTCCACAACGTAACCGCAGTTGAGACAGATCCACTTGGTGCTTGGAGAGTCCGACGTGAACATCTCCCCGTTTTTCACCTTTTGCAGGGCGGCGCGGTAGTTCTCCTCATGCTGCTTTTCAATACTTGCCACGCGTGCAAAAAGGTCGGCGATCACGTCAAAGCCCTCCCTGCGTGCCGTTTGCTCAAATTCGGCATACATCGTTGACCATTCAAAATTCTCCCCCGATGCTGCAGCGTCAAGGTTGCGCTCGGTGCCCGACCATCCGCCCAGATAGCGGAACCAAATTTCGGCATGCTCCATTTCGTTATCTGCCGTATCACGGAAGATCTGCGAAACGGCAACGTAGCCATCCTCCTTCGCCTTCTTTTCAAACCACTTGTAGCGCAGATATGCCTGCGATTCTCCGCTGAGTGCGGTGTGAAGATTGCGTTCGGTTTCACTTCCAACGATTTTTTCGGCAAAAACGCCGCCTTTTGTGTAGGTTGCCATATTTTCCCCTCCAAACAAATTTGGAGGAGATTGAACGGGATCCCCCCTCATCCAATCTCCCCCTCATGAAGGATTGTAACCAAAAACCCAATTTTTTATTCGGTTGTCTGTTTTTTCTCCCTCTGCATCGCCTTCCACTCCGAGGCAAGAATGGAGCAAATACCCACGTTGACGTACGTCCCCTTGATCAGCATGCCCTCGCGCATAACGCCCTCAAAGGTCATTCCAACCTTTTCCATCACACGGCGCGAGCGCTCGTTTCCCTCGATATATTTTGCCTCCACGCGGTGGAGCTTCAAATCATGAAACGCATAATGCAGAACCCGTGTGAGCGCCTCTGTTGCGATTCCCTTTCCCCAATATTCGGGGTTGAGTACATAGCCAACCTCGGCACTGTCGGCGGCACAGTTGAAGGCGGTAAATCCGCAGGTGCCAACCATCTTGCAATCGGGCTCGTAAACCACCGCCCAATCGTAGAACATCCCCGCGGCATAGCGGTTGCCAAGATATTGCAGATATTCGCGCGTGTAGTGACGGTCGGGGTGAGGATACCACGTCAGATACCTGGTGACGTCGGGACGGCTGGCGTATTCATACATGTCCTCGGTGTCTGCCACCATCATTTTTCGCAGAGTCAGGCGCGGCGTGGTCAGCTCGGGCAGATGAGAAAATATACGGTATATTTTTTCCTTCTTCATCCTGTAAAATTCCTTTTTCGGTTCTCATGTATATTATAATGAATCAAAGCAAAAAAAGCAACACTTTTTGAAAAAAAACGAAAAGTATTTTCAGTTCCTCCTTTTCTTTTTCTGAAAAACATGTTATAATATTAGCAGAACACAATGAGCGCGCTTTTCTGACGCTCAACGAAAGGAGGGAGAACACGTGGATTTTATCATGCAGGATATTCTGTCCGGGGAGCTGATCCCCGTTTTGCTCGGATTTTCCACCGAGGCGCATGAAACGGCACATCGCATGTACCGTCGCTACGGCGTTCTCTCGCACGTTTTTTGTCCGCGCGTTTCGCTTCCGATGCGATTGAGTCTTTGCATGAAATTTCACACCATCCGACAAACCGCAAACGAGCAGCTAATGCTCCGCGCCCTGATCGACTTTGCCGAGCAGTTGGGTAATGCCGACGTGATCCTCTATCTGATTCCCTGCACCGAGAGCTATGCCAATTTCGTTTGGCAAAACAGAGAGCTTTTGGAGCGGCGCTTTGTGATCGCAGACAAGCCCGAGATGATGCGTGTTTGGTTTGGCGAGGAGAATGAGACGCCCCACGGAAAGGAGAAAAAGCAATGAACACCTCAAAGCCGTTGCTCGGCGTGCTCGGCGGACTCGGTCCGATGTCCACCTTTTATTTCTGCGAGCTTTTGACCGCTCACACAAGCGCCACCTGCGACGCCGACCATATAGATATGCTGATCAGCAGCCGCGCCTCCACGCCAGACCGCACGGCATTTATCCTCGGCACAAGTACAGACGATCCCCTCCCTGTGATGAAGCGCGAGGCGGAGCGTCTGACCGGAGCGGGGGCTGAACTCCTGGTAATCCCCTGCAACACGGCGCATTATTTTTATGACGGGCTGCGTGCGAGCTGCAGCGTGCCCGTTCTCAACATCATTGAGGAAACCGTTTTGCATCTCCATCGCAACGGCGTGCAGCGCTTTGGTCTGCTTGCCACCGAGGGCACGCGTGCATCGGGTGCCTATCGACGCTTCAGCGATCCGCTCGGCATGACCTGCGTGGAGCCGACAGCGGAGGAGCAGGCACAGATCATGCAAATTATTTACGGTTGCATCAAGCAAAACCGCCCAATAGATTGGAACGCCTTTTTCTCCGTGACCGACGCCATGCGTGTGCGCGGATGTGAGCGGCTGGTGCTCGGATGCACCGAGCTCTCACTACTCAAGCGCGCCGGACTTGACGAGGGTGTGTTCGTGGACTCGCTTGAGGTGCTCGCATATCGCACGATCCTTGCCTGCAAAAAAATCCCGATAGGCTTCCCAACCGATTTTTCGGCGGATAAGGAGAGTGCAACATGAGACTGCACACACTGCTTTCGGGGATCGTTGAAGCAAGCGCTGTTCCTGAACAAGAGATTCGTGCGATCTCCGAGAACTCCAAAAAAACCGATCCGCATACGCTTTTCGTTTGCATCAAGGGTGCAAACGCCGACGGTCATCGCTACGCCGCCTCTGCCTATGCCAACGGCTGCCGTTCATTTCTGGCACAGGATCGTCTCAATCTCCCCGACGATGCATTCGTGGCTTACGCGACCGATACCCGACGTGCGCTTGCATTGCTTGCCGCCCGTCTCTTTGGTTATCCCGCCCGTACCATGCACGTCATCGGGATCACGGGAACAAAGGGCAAGACCACAACGGCACAAATGCTTCGGCATGTGCTCGAACAATGCAAAATCCCCTGCGGCTATATCGGCACAAACGGGATTTTCTATGCGGGGCGCCGAATTCCTACGAAAAATACCACGCCTGATGCTCTCACACTTCAGCAAACACTCGCCGATATGCAGCAGTCGGGTGTATGCACGGTTGTGATGGAGGTCTCCTCGCAGGCGCTGATGCAAAGTCGCGTGGACGGAATTGACTTTGACACGCTGCTATTCACCAATCTCTCCCCCGACCACATCGGTCAGAACGAGCACCCCGATTTTGCACATTACAAGGCGTGCAAGCAACGCTTGTTCCGCGAATTTCGGGCAACGAGTGTAGTTTATAATCTTGATGACTCCGCACATGCGGATATGCTTGTCGATTGTAGCGCAACCAAACGCATTTCCTGCTCGACCAAGCACACGGATGCCAATTTTTGCGCCATTGGATGTGACCTGCTCCGTGAGAGCGCGATGTGGGGCGTCAAAAGCCAACTATATACAAACGGAGAACGGCACACGTTCAAGCTCCCCTTGATCGGAGATTTCAACCTCTCGAATGCCCTGCTCGCCGTTGCAACCGCCAACCGCGTGTTTGGTATCAGCATCAAACGGATATGCGAGGCGCTCGCATCTGTAAACGTCACGGGACGCTCCGAGCTGATTCCCCTGCCCAACGGCTCTTGTGCCGTGATCGACTACGCACACAACCGCGCAAGCCTGCAAAGCCTGCTGGTCAGTCTGCGAAAATACGAGCCCACCCGTCTCATCGCGCTATTCGGATCGGTTGGCGGTCGCTCACAGATGCGCAGGCGTGAGCTGGGAGAGGTCGCCTCGGAGCTTTGCGACCTTTGCATTCTCACCTCCGACAATCCTGCAAATGAGCCACCCCTGCAGATCATCGACGAGATCGCGGCGGCATTTGACGGGTCTGACACCCCCTACCTCAAAATTGTCGATCGCACGGAGGCGATCCGTGAGGCGGTTGCCATGACGCGAGAAGGTGATATTCTCGTTCTTGCGGGCAAGGGACACGAAACCTATCAGCTCATCGGGGATGAAAAAATCCCATTCTGCGAGCGTGAAATCCTGCTTGACGCGATGCGCGTCCTGCAATAAATAGAAAAAATGGACGACTTGGTATGGAGTCGTCCATTTTTTTTACTTTTCGGTAGGATCGCGTCGCTTTTGCACCAATGCGCGCAGAGTGTGTAGCAGCGCGGGTGCGTTGATCGCGGTCACTGCGAGCGTGAGCAGAAGCGAGAGCCAGATCGCGTATGGCAAATCGAGGGTGATCAGCGCCGCCGAGCCGAGCAAAAGACCTACGTTGAGAATCAAGCGCGGCAGATACAGACGGAAGGAGATCAAGCGCGGTGCGTCGATCAGGCGGGCGATCAGCACCAAACCGTATGCCGCCATCGTTGCGATTGCCGCTCCGAGTGCACCGAAGCGCGGAATGAGCAGAAGGTTGAGCAGGACGTTTGCCACCGTACCGATCAGCGCAGTCAGGAAGGAATGCATGCTCTTTTTGCGCACCATGTAGACGCTTGCTAAAAACGCCACCACAGCCTCAAGTGCCGCCGCACAAAGCAACGTGGGCATAAACTCACGAGCGCCGTGGAAGGAGACGTTGAGAAGCAGACGGGTCAAGAGCGGTGAGAGCAGCACAAGCCCTGCCGAGCCGATAAAAACTAGCGAGAGAAAGCCGCGAAAGACCTGCGAATAAAAGTTTGAGCAGGATTTCTCGTCCGAGGACTCTGCAACCGCCGAGAATTGCCATGCCTGCAGGAAAATTCCCGATACAAGATTGACGATCGTTGGAATTTTATATGCCGCCGAGTAAACGCCGTTGACTGCCGAGCCGCAAAAATAGGTGACCATATAACGGTCGGAAAGATCGGTGATCAGCCAGCAAACGGTTGTGGGAATGAGCGGCAGACTGAAGCGAAGCAGCTCTCCCATGAGGGTGCGGTCGATTGCACGGATGCGGAACACACGCCAGAGCTTCACCGCAAAAACGAGATAAACAGTTGTGATCAGATTACCAACCACAACCGAGAGCACGTAACCCGTTACACCCATATTCCAGACCGCAAGAAAGAGCAGGTTGCATCCAATGGTCAGGAGCGTGTTGAGAATTCCCTGCACCGCGAACAAGCGTGGCCGGTCGATAGCACGCACGTACTGCGCGCACACGCCCTGCACGTTGGCAAAAAAGACGTACGCCACAAGCAGCCATGTGTATCCGCTGAAATAGTCAATCAGACCGAGTAGCGGTGAGAGCAGGCAAAATCCCCCGAGCCCCATTGCCAAGAGCGCCATGCTTGTTGAAAAAACTGCTCTTTGATCGGCGCGACGCTCAGCGGCAAAGCGAAAAATCCCGTTCGTGATTCCAACGCAGGCAAGCGGAATGAGCAGATTTGCCGTGCTGGTGATGAGCTCCGCGGTGCTGTATTGCGAAGTAGAGAGCCACGCCGTGTAAAACGGCATGAGCAGAAAAACAAGCAGCTTGGAGCCAAAGGTCCCGAGCCCCAGGATCACGGTATCGGAAAGAAGCTTTTTGTATCGGTTCATGTTTCCTCGTTGTATTTCGTTGCCGTATCGGGCGTACCGTCGCCGTCGGTATCATGGTAAACCGTGTCGATCTTACCGTCACCCGTGGTATCAACGAAAATGCGGTTGCCCGTTACGTTTTTGTTTTGGTTGTTTTTTTTGAGCTGCGAAACCAGAAGGATTACAACGTAGACTGCAGTCAGACCGACCACGATCCAGCCTGCCACGTCAAACATCACGTCCATCACCTTAGCAGGACCGATCAGCAGGAGTACCAAACCAATGATCAGCTTAGGCAATTCGGTTTTGAGGCGCCCCACCTTCTCCTCCGAGAGCAGGATCTCCACGATTGGGAAGATCACCATATAAGCACCGAGGAAGACCATGAGTAGCTCGGAATGCCAGAAGATCATGAGAAAGCCCGTGACGATCGAAACGAGCGAGAGGAGCATGGTGACAAGTCCCGCCTTGGTCTGAATCGAAACAAGACCTGCAACAAAGCCCGGAATATTATAAACAACAGTGAGAATGCCCATCACGATAAAGATCGCCTTGAGGAGAAAATCGGTGGGGATCAGGATCAGAAGCATGCCGGTGAGCAGACCAAGGCAGGCAAAGATCAGGATGGAAGCAAGTGTAGTTTGCTTGGAATTCGGAAGTTTCATGTGTTGGGGTCTCCTTTTTTCAGAAAATTCAAGATCATCGGCATGGCACGGGGATGCACCCATCTCTCGGGAACCTCTCCGCGAGCGAGTTTTTCGCGCACGGCGGTGGAGGAAAGGTCGGCAAATTCTCCACCCGATTGGATCAGCTCGGTGTGAAAGCGCGGATTATGCGCGCGGTTCCATTCCGCCATGCGAGTTTCATAAGCATAGTCGGTCTCATTTCGCCAGCCCTTGCAGACCGCATCGGCACCGACGCGATCGTAAAGATCAATCAAAAGCCCACTATCCGAAACAACGCGGACCTGTGGAAGATCGGATACGCTCAATCTTGCGATTTCGAGTCGCGTATCCATATCGAACAAATACTGCTTATCGGGGTTGATCATCACGGCAACCACAATCTCGTCGTAGCGCTCTGCTGCTGCGCGGATCAGATCAATATGCCCCATCGTGAGCGGATCAAAGCTCCCCGGAACGATTGCAAGACTCATCTCGGCTCGCCTCCCTCGGTCAGCGTCGCGTCTCCGTTCTTTGCGCGGTAATGCAGAACCGTGACGTGTGCCACGCCGTATTTCGCCTGTCGCACGATCTCGTAACAGGACGGCAATGCCCCGTCGGTCGTGCTGACGGGCTCCCCTGCCTCGCAAACCACGATGGCGCCGTCATGTAGCAGTTCAAAGCGGTCGAGCGTTTGCAGAACGTCGGAAAGAACGCCTGCAGCGTAGGGCGGATCGAGAAAAACAAGATCAAAGCGTCGACGTCGACGAAGCGTGCGGAGCAGGCTTGCATAGTCGGAGCAAAAGACATCGCACAGCGGTGCAAGCCGCGTTTTGAGGGCGTTTGCTCGGATCACGTCTGCCGCCTCGCGCGAGCGATCGCAAAGAACTGCGTGTGCTGCCCCTCGGCTGATCGCCTCGAGCCCCATCTGTCCCGAGCCCGCAAAAAGATCGAGCACCTCTCTGCCCGACAGCTCAAATTGCAGAGCCGAGAAGATCGCCTCCTTGGTGCGCTCTGCGGTTGGACGCGTGGTCTCCCCCCTTGGCGCAGCAAGTCGAACACCTCTTGCCTTGCCTGTGATAATTCGCATCATACGTTGGTGTCCTCCTCTCCTGTCCTTGTGTGATCATTCGTGTGAAAGGCGCGGTAAACTGCGGCTGCGTTTGCACGGGAGATGCCCCCAATTGCGGCGATCTCGTCCTCGCTCGCCGCACGCAGTGCGCGGATACCTCCAAATGCGGCAAGTAATTTTTTCGCCTTTGCCTCGCCGATGCCCTCAATCGAGGTCAACGAGGAGGTTGTGAGGGTTTTGCGCTTCGCGCTATGCATCCTGCCAACCGTGTAGCGGTGCACCTCCTCCTGAATGCGGTAGATGAGCGAGAACACCTCGTTCTCGCGCGCAATGCTGATCTCCTCGCTCTCGGTACACAGGGCGCGTGTTTTGTGATGCTCATCCTTGACCATACCGAATACGGGAAGGTCGATTCCCCGCTCCTCCAGCAGCTCACGCACAACCGAAACGTGGCCTCTGCCGCCGTCGAGCAGGATCAGGTCGGGCAGACTCGAAAAGGAGCCGTCGGCATCGGCAAGATGCTCAAGCCGCCGTCCGATCGCCTCGCGCATGGAGGCATAGTCATCGGTGGTATCGGTGACCGAGCGGATGCGGAAGGTGCGATAGTCGGCCTTCTTGAATTTTCCGTCGCCGCACACGATCATGCCAGCCGTGAGATGCTCTGCACCTAGGTTGGAGATATCATATGCTTCAATACGCGAGGGGTATGTCTCAAGACAAAGCAGCTCGGCAAGGCGAACCAACGTTTTTTCGTTCTTCTCGGTGTTGATCTTATAGAGCTTTGCCTGATCTGCGGCGTTCTTTTGCACCATCTCGCAGAGAGAATGCAGCATGCCTCTCTGCGGCGTGCGCAGCGTGACACGTCTGCCTGCTCTCTGTGAAAGATATTCCGAAAGCATGGCGGCATCCTCCTCGCTCACGTCAAACGCAAGCAGGATCTGCGACGGGACATATTCGCGCGTGCGATAGTGCTCGCACAAAAAGGTGGTCATATCCTCTGCCTCGAGAATACTGTCAGCACCGTAGATAAAGTCTGCCTTATCCTGCAGGACACCGGCACGAACGTAAAAGACCGAAACACAGGAGCAGAGATCGTCGGAATAAAATGCGATCACGTCCTGCTCGGCATCGGGCGATGCAACCACCTTTTGCCTCTCCCCGATCGCAGCCAACGCCGTGATAGTGTCGCGGCAGCGTGCCGCCGCCTCAAACTGCTCTGCCTCTGCGTGTCGGTACATCTGCGCCTCGAGCTCACGCCTGACCTGTGCGGTCTTGCCGCCCAGAATCTCACCTGCTAATTGCATTGTTTTCTGATGCTCCTCGGCAGAAACGCAGCCCGTGCAGATCCCGCTGCATCGGTTCATCTGGTAATAGATGCAGGGTCGCTCCCGTCCGATGTCACGCGGAAAACGGCGCGAGCAGCTCGGCAGACGCAGCGTGCGACGCAGGAGCTCAATGAGCGCATACGCCTTTTCCGAGCCCGAAAAGGGACCGAAATATCTGCCCTTATCACCCTCGCGACGCCGCGTGAACACAAGACGCGGATATTCTTCGGCGGTGATTTTTATATACGGATAGGATTTTGCATCCTTAAGACGGATATTATATTTTGGAGTGTACTGCTTGATGAGGGTGTTTTCCAGGGAAAGTGCCTCCATCTCGCTGTCGCACAGATAGTAGTCGAAATCATCCACCGTCGACACCATCCGCGCGGTTTTGATATTTTTTTCGCTATTTTGGAAATACTGCGAAACGCGGCTTTTCAGCTTGCGTGATTTACCAACGTAGATCACACGCCCCGATCTGTCGCGCATCAGATAAACGCCCGGACACATCGGCAGCGTATTTGCTTTTTCCAACAACACCCGACGCCGTTCCTCACTCTGTGCCACCCTTGTGCCCTCCCTTCTGCCTTGCGTTTGCATGCCCGTCACTGTGAGTGCATCATTCCTTTGATGAAAACAGCGGTGTGCCCTCGCAGCCCTTCGGCCCGTCCTCGCACACCGCTATCATACATCTATTTCGTTCAGACTTCCGAAAAACCGCCGTCGACCAACTCCACAAGTCCCGCAATCGCTGCTTCCTCGTCAGTTCCGTCTGCAATCAGCGTAACGGTCATTCCCTTCGCGATTCCGAGAGACAAAACGCCCAAAAGGCTCTTTGCATTTACCTTACGGTCATCCTTTTCGATCCAAATCGACGCTCTGTACGAATTCGCCTTCTGAATAAAGAACGTGGCAGGTCTTGCATGCAAGCCGCTCGTATTGGTAATAACGATATCGCGTGAAATCATTTCTCTTCGCTCCCATTTTCTGAATGTGAGTCCCTGCATTGAGACACACTACTTTTATTGTATATATAGTATAACAAAAAACAAGTCGAAAATCAATAGTCAAACTATTGTTTTTTCTCTCTTTCTGCTAAAACTTTTCGTGCAAAATGGATACTATTCCAGCCTTTTCGGATATCAATCCTCGCTTTGGGGAGATGCGGGAAGGATACGGAGAATTTTGAGCTGCAGAGCGGCTCGCTCGCCGTAGCAGATCACGCTCTGCCCCACCGACAGTGGATGCGTGCCGCCGTGGAGTACACGCCCGGATGTCTCCACTCCAAAAAAGGCAACCGTAAGCCGCAGGTCGCAACAGATGCTCTCATCCCATTCGCCTGTGACCGAAACGCCGTTTTCGGTCAACGTAATCGGTGTGGGACCTTGCTCGACCGAAACAAGAACACCGAACGCCTCTCCCGATTCGCGGTAGAGCGTCTCCCCCGGTGAGAGTGCACCGATCATACGCGGATCAACCGCATGGAGCAGCATTTCGGCATGGAGCTCGGTTACGGTGTTGATTTCCTCGTCACGGCGCAGAGATTGACGTCGAAGGAATGCACCGAGAACACAAAACAGGAGCAAAAAGACCAAAAAAAGATCGAGAAGACTCCCACGCATGGCTTTTTTCTGCTTCATTCTGCAGTTCTCCTTTTTACACTCACGATGGCGGAATTGGGTGCGTAAAACGACCCGACGCGAAAATCCCCCGTGCTGCCTGCGGCAATGCGGATATCGTGAATCCGAATGCCGTCCCCATTTCGCGCAACACCAATACCCACCACCGTAATTTCAAGATCACACAAATCGTCGCGCGCTGTAAACACGATATCACGTCCGCGCAGGCTTGCTTCTCTGTGGTCGCGTCGCACAACCTCCACCACTCTGCCAAGCGTTGCCGTAGCGTTTGCCGTAGTCACCTCCGCGCCACTTGGAATCAAGCGCGCCCATCCGCCGTTTTCTGCGGAAAATTGCTCGTTCACACCCGAAATTCGCAACACATATTCAATTTCAACCGTTGGCTCTGCCGCACTCCTGTGCTCGTTCCAATACCAAATACCGATGCCGAGCGCCCCAAATAGTAGCGCGAGCAAAGCCCAATCCACCCAGATCAGCCCTCTGCGATGCCTTTTCCGTGCGTTATCGCTCATTTCATCCCATCCTCCGTTTCCAATCATTTTTTAACAGAGACGGCAGCCCCGAATCGGTTTTTCTCTCAAAGGACGCTGTTGCCAGCTTCGGTCCACCGATCTGCCCCGCCCTCACAATCCGCTGCCGTGAGGATTGCGGCAATCGCAAAGAAAAGCAGAAGCATGCCGTACTGATACCACAAAATATCAAACGCTCCCATCACTGCAGCCCCGAGCAGTGCCGATGCAGCCGCCACGCTGACGGGTCGATCCTCTCCTCTGCCGCGCAATGCAAAAACCGCGTAGAAGAACAGCAGTGCCGAAAAGGTCAAAAAGATCAAAAGCCCGCCAATCCCAAGCTCAACCAAAAGCTGCAAAAGCATTTGGTGCGCGTGCATAACCGATTCAATACCGCTCACGGCGTATCTCGGGTAGATTCTTGTAAATGCCGTCTCACCAACTCCGATTCCCCACGGATGCGCACGCACCAGCCGCAAAACACCTCTCCAGGTATAAAGGCGATAGCGGATCGAGGAATCGGCAAACGAGCCAATGCTCATAAAACGGCGCAGTACCCGCTCGGGAAAAAGCGGAACGGCAAATGGAAGATACGGAAGCGCAAGAAAAACGAACGCCGCCGTGCGTCGCTCAAGAATCAGGGTGCAAACAAGCAAGGCACACAAAAGCCCCAACCACGCACCTCTTGACCATGTCAGGATCAGACACGTGCAAACGCATCCCGTTGCAAAAAAATGAAGCAGGCGTCCTCGCCATTTTCTGCGGGAATTCAGAGCGTCAACCCAGAAAAACGGGACCGTGAGCAACAGAAAAACCGCAAGCACGTTGGGATTGGAAAAGCACCCCGTCACGCGAGAGCCGAGGTCTCCAAAGCGCGCCTCGTCCACCCATCTCAATGCAATTTTACCAAAAAAATATTGATAAAGTCCGTATAGAGCACAGAGAAAGGAGGAAAGCTTGATGGCAAAAACGGCTCGCCGCCGCCAGCGCCTGCCCGAGAGAAGATTGACAGCGGGAAACCAAAAGGAGATCAGCGTTGCCATTGTGATGCCACCGAGCAGCCCCGCCCGACCTCCCGCCCCCACCGCACCGCCGAGCAGATATGCGAGGATAAGCAGCAATACGCAAAGGTCGATCAAACCAAAGCGCATGCGCCGCCTGCCGCAGATCGCCTTTGTGATCCAGGAAAGGTCGAGAAACAATACCCACGCGGCGAGGATCACGGTGGGATGTGCGGTCAGATGCAAAAAAGGAAAGGAAAAGAGCAGCAGAAGGGAGCCGAGCTCGGGGGAAATCCAAAGCAGAAGCAGCAAGAGCAGACAGAACAACGCCACAAAAAGCACAAGCGGAGAGATAATCGCTCCAATGCCCGACAGAAGAAGCGCCAACAATAGTGCATACCACGGATGCGCCGCACCGCGCACAGAGGAGCCGAAGCGTGATGATGAAAGCTCACAGAAGCCGAGCAGGAGACCGCCGATCAAAATACTGTTGCGGATCGCATGTGAGATTGACTTGTGACTCTGCAGAAGCGGAATTGAGGACACCGCGAGGATCAGCGAGACCAAAAGCGACGAATAAACGTGTCGCTCGGGTGGCAGAATCAGGCAAATTGCCGCTGAAAGCACGCCGCAAAGGACACCGAACGTGCCGAGTGTGGAAAGATCGGTTGCAAGCAGAAAGGATAGCAGCCTACGCCATGACGAGAGCAGCAGACTCTCCTCCACCGCACGCATTGCATAGAGACGCAAACGATACTGCCACGCATCCCTCCCCTGCTCCCTGTCGGAAATCACCTGCAACCGTCCCGAGCGGAAGACACGATCCGCATGGGGATAACCCGCCCGACAGAGCGAGAGAAGGCGACTTCTCATCAGCGGTCGCCGCAATCGGCTCAATCCCGATTCAATCCACGAGAGCAGAACGCTCCTTTTCATTCCTTGCATAAAAAATCTCCTACACAATTCGTCCTGGAATTATGTAGGAGACTCATTTAATTCAAAAAATCAGGATTGCTCCTCTGCTTTGAGCAGATCGGGACGCAGGCGGCGAGTCAGCTCAAGCGCCTGCTCCTCTCGCCAGCGCTCAATGTTTGCATGATGCCCCGAAATGAGCACGTCGGGCACCTTGACTCCGTGAAATTCATAGGGTCGGGTGTATTGCGGATACTCGAGCAGCCCCGAGGAGATACTCTCCTTTTCGTAGCATTCGGCGTCTGACAGCACGCCTTCCACCATGCGCGACACGCAATCGGTGAGGATACACGCGGGAATTTCGCCACCCGTGAGCACGTAGTCACCAATTGAGATTTCCTCGTCAACGATCTCGTCAACAATACGGCGGTCAACACCCTCGTAGTGACCGCAAAGCAGGATGAGGTTGTCATAGTCGCGTGCCAGCTCTGCCGCGCGTGCCTGCGTGAGAACCTTGCCCATGGGAGAGAGATAGATCACGCGGCGGCGTCCCTCAAAGCCCTCCTGCTCCTGGGAATCGAGAATGGCACGGTAGCAATTGTAGATCGGGGGCGCCATCATCAGCATTCCCATACCACCACCGTAGGGCGTATCGTCCACGCGGCGATGCTTATCCTCGGAGTAGTCGCGGATATTGTGGGTTCGCACCGTGATCGAGCCACTCTTTTGCGCGCGCCCGATGATGCTCTCGCCCAGCACGGTTTCCACCAGCTGCGGAAAAAGGGTCATAATATCAAATCGCATCATACGTTCTCGGCACCTCCGTCAAGCAGCCCCGGGATCGGGCGGATGTAGACGGCATCTTCGGGGTCGATCCGCGTGACGAATTCGGGAACAGCGGGAACGAGAAAATCTCCTTGCTCGGTGCGCACGGTGTAGAGGTCGGTCGCACCGCTCTTGATGTCAATCAGCGTCCCCAATCTCTCGTTCGTGTCAGCATGACGCACCTCGAGCCCGATCAGATCGACGATAAAGAAATCGCCCTCCTCAAGCGGCAAATCCTCTCGAGCCGCATAAACAACGGTGTTTCGCAATACGTTTGCACGCTCCTCGCTGTCCACACCATCCAGGTCCATCAGAACGAATTGCTTGAACACCGATGCGTGCTTGACGCGGCAGGGGCGGTAGGTGCTTCCCTCCCGAAACCAAAGCGTTTCCAGCTCTGCCAGAATATAGGGGGAATCACACCACGATTCCAGCTTCACGGTTCCGCGAAAGCCGTGAGTATTGATGATTTTTCCGCATTCAAGATAGGATTGTTTCATGCTTGCAGGACCTTTCTCTTTTTTTCTGTCAATAGTATAACACAATTCATAGAAAAAAGCAAGGAAAGTTCTGCTATTTCAAAAAAAATCGCTCCTTTTTCAAAAAAATTGGCATTTACGAAAATAATTTACAAATTACCCCTTGTATCTTGCGAGGAAATTGATTACAATATTAGCATCATTGAAAATGGAGGCAAGACAAATGAACCTGATTTTTGCATTGGACGGTGGCACTACCACCACGGGAGGCGGCGCCGGTGGATCGCTCGTGATGATCCTGATGCTGGTTGTGATGCTCGCAGTTTTCTATTTCTTCGGCATTCGTCCCCAGAAGAAGCAGGAAAAAGAAAACAACGCCATGAGAAACAATCTCGCGGTTGGCGACGAGATCACCACCATCGGCGGCATCATCGGCAAGATCGTGAGCATCAAGGAGGAGACCTGCGTGATCGAGACCAGCCACGAGCGCACCAAGATCCGCATCCTCAAAACCGCAGTCAGCCGCGTTGACGTCAAGGCTGAAGACGCAGACAACTGATCGGTCATAAAAAAGCCTCTGTGCGAATATACTTCAACGGTATTATTTTGCACGGAGGTTTTTTTATGCGTAAATTCAGCCAACCAATCTCCCCTGCCCCGTCCCGAACGGCACATCGTGCACCCGCGCGTCACCCGACCTCGGACGAGGCACCCACAGCCCTTTTTCTTCGACATATCGGAAAAAGCCTTGCCATCACTCTGCTCGCAGCAGCGGTTCTCTTGCTCGCCACCTCACTCGCGGCGTATTTTCTCCCCGATCCCGCCGTTGCGATCCCACCGATGGCGCTCCTCGCCGCCGCTCTGACTGCCATGATCGGAGGCTTTTCCGCGGCACGGATTCACGGGCATGCGGCACTTCTTTGCGGTCTTACAAACGGCACGTTGTTTATGGCGGGCATGATCCTCGTATCGCTGTTTTTACACCCTTACGCATCGGGCTACGGCGCGCTCGAATCCTGCCTGTTGCATGTTGGCTTTCCGCTCTGCTCCGTTGTAGGCGCTTATCTGGGTGTTCGGAGACCGACAGCACGAAAAAAGCGAAAATACTGACGCTCCCCGGGGTGAGTTGAATGGAAAGGCATTCGACTCGCTCCTTTTTTACCCGTTCACAAATCGTTCATAATATGTTCATGCCGTTCGGTATCAATTTTCGCAAAAAAAGAGTATAATAAAAAGGATTTATATAAATATTATGGAAAGGATTTTGTCTCGGGATGAAAAAGCTACTCGTTTACCTGCGACCATACAAAAAGGAAACGGTGCTGGCGCCTCTTTTCAAATTTTTGGAGGCGATCTTTGACCTGCTCGTGCCTCTCGTGGTCAAGCAGATCATCGACGTTGGAATTGCCAATGCAGACAAGCCTTATATCGTTGCAATGTGTGCCGTGCTTGTCGGCTTTGCCGTGATCGGTCTCTCCTGCACGCTTGTGGCACAGTTCTATGCTGCACGCGCCGCCGTTGGCATGAGCACCGAGCTGCGCCGCGATCTCTTTGCGCATATTCAGAAATTCTCCTACGCACAAACCGACAAGGTTGGAACCTCAACGTTGATCACACGCATGACCGCCGACGTCAATCAGCTGCAATCGGCAGTCAATCTGACCCTGCGACTCTTTCTGCGCTCCCCCATCATCGTGCTCGGCGCGATGGTGATGGCTTTTACCGTCAACCTCCGCAGCGCGCTCGTGTTCGTTCTGGTCATTCCGCTGCTCACGGCGGTGATCTTTACCATTATGCTCAAGAGCGTTCCGCTTTTCAAGCGCGTACAGAAAAATCTCGATCAGGTTACCGCGCTGACGCGTGAAAATTTGACGGGTGTGCGCGTGATCCGCGCATTTCGCAAGGAAAAAGAAGAGATTGAGCGATTTAACGGGGCAAATGAGGCGCATAATCATATTCAGAACTTCGTTGGTAAGATCTCTGCACTTATGAACCCGATCACGTTGATCCTGGTCAACGGTGGTGTGATTCTGCTCCTGCTCTCGGGTGCCAAGCTCGTGCAAATCGGCGACATGACGCAGGGCGAGGTGGTTGCAATGACCAACTACATGGCGCAAATCCTCGTGGAGCTCGTGAAGTTCGCAAACACGCTGATCACGGTCAACAAGGCGCTCGCCTGTGCCGATCGCATCGAGACCGTGCTCGAAACGCCCGTTGAAACCGAGGTCCTCGACAAACCGGTTGAGGAGGCGCTTGCAGATCAGGCGGTTGTGTTCCGCGGTGTGGGTCTGACCTACGCGGGCAACGCTGCCCCCTCGGTCTCGGAGCTTGACTTTTCCATTCCGCGCGGTGCAACCGTTGGTATCATTGGCTCCACCGGCTCGGGCAAGAGCTCGGTGGTCAATCTCATTCCACGCTTCTACGATGCAACCGAGGGTGAAGTCCTCGTATTCGGACACGACGTGCGCGCATACGATCCCGAAAAGCTCCGCGCTCGCATTGCAATCGTACCGCAAAAGGCGATTCTGTTCCGCGGAACGGTTCGCTCCAACCTCCTTTGGGGCAACGAGGGTGCCACCGATGAGGAGCTCTGGGCTGCTCTCGAGGCTGCACAGGCAAAATCCTTTATTGAAGAAAAGGAGGGCGGACTCGACGCTCCCGTTGCGCAGGGCGGAAAGAATTTTTCGGGAGGTCAGCGTCAGCGCCTCACCATTGCCCGCGCGCTCGTGCGCCGAGCAGAAATTCTGATTTTGGATGACAGCTCCTCCGCACTTGACTATGCAACCGATGCGGCACTCCGCGCCGCAATCGCGCGACTCCCCGAGCATCCCACCGTGATCCAGATTTCCCAGAGAACCGCCTCGATCCGACATGCAGACCGCATCCTTGTTCTCGAGGAGGGCACCCCCGTTGGTATCGGTACGCACGACGAGCTGCTCCTCACCTGCGAGGTCTACCGCGAAATCTATGAATCGCAGTTTCAGAAGGGGGGTGCGGACGCATGAAAAAGCCAAACGCAAAGGCAGGCTTTGATCTGCAGGCAATGAAGCGCGTGCTGGTATATCTGCAGCACTATCGCGTCGCACTCGTCTTCTCGCTCCTCTTTGCCGCCGCAAACGTTGCCCTCACGCTCACCATCCCGCTTCTCACGGGACGCGCGATCGACGAAATGATCGAGATCGGACGCGTGGATTTTAACGCCGTTCTCTATTACGCGCTCCTCATCGGCGGATGTGCCCTGCTTTCGGCACTCTGCCAATGGCTCATGAACGTGCTCAACAACCGCATCACCTACGGTACGGTGCGCAAGCTCCGCCGCGATGCCTTTGAAAAGCTGCAGCGACTTCCCCTCTCCTATTCCGACAACCGCTCGGTGGGTGAAATCGTGAGCCGTATGATGACCGACGCCGATCAGTTTACAGATGGACTGCTCATGGGCTTTGCTCAATTCTTCACTGGTCTGCTCACAATCCTGGGCACGCTCGTGATTATGCTCCTCATCCGCCCCGGTATTGCAGCCGTTGTAATTCTGATCACACCGCTCTCGCTTTTTGTCGCGTCTTTCATTGCAAAAAAGACCTATTCGATGTTCCGCCTGCAATCCGAAACGCGCGCCGAGCAAACCTCGCTGATCGACGAATATATTGGAAATCACAAGGTTGCCGTTGCTTTCGGACGCGAGGATGAGGTGCAGGCAGAGTTTGACGAGGTGAACCGTCGCCTCGGCAAATGTGCGCTTCGCGCAACCTTCTTCTCCTCGCTCACCAACCCCACCACACGCTTTGTGAACAACCTCGTTTATGCGGGTGTTGCACTTGCGGGTGCGCTGATCTCGATTCAAACGGGCGGAGCACTTTCGGTTGGTACGCTTTCGGTGTTCCTCTCCTACGCCAATCAATATACCAAGCCCTTCAACGAAATATCGGGCGTTCTCACCGAGCTGCAGAACGCGCTTGCGTGTGCGTCGCGTCTCTTTGAGCTGCTTGACGAGCCCGAGCTCACGCCAGACGCGCCCGATGCGCGCGTGCTGGAGCATGCCGACGGGTCTGTGAAGCTTGAGCAGGTTGCCTTCTCCTATTCACCCGACCGTGATCTGATCCGTGACCTCGATCTCGCAGTTGCCCCCGGTCAACGCGTGGCGATCGTTGGCCCCACGGGATGCGGCAAAACAACGGTGATCAATCTTCTGATGCGCTTTTACGACGTGAATGAGGGCTCGATCCGTGTCAGCGGCACCGACATTCGCGAGATCACGCGCCCCTCACTCCGTGCCGCTTGGGGCATGGTCCTGCAGGACACCTGGCTCCGCGCCGCAACGATGCGCGAGAACATCTGCATGGGCAAGCCCGACGCCACCGACGAGGAAATGATCGCGGCGGCAAGGGCTGCGCACGCGCATTCCTTTATCAAGCGGCTCCCCAAGGGCTATGACACCGTGCTCGGTGAAAACGGAGGCTCTCTCTCTCAAGGTCAAAAGCAGCTGCTTTGCATCGCACGCGTGATGCTCTGTCTCCCGCCCATGCTCATTCTGGACGAGGCAACCTCCTCGATCGACACACGCATGGAGCTCAAAATCCAGAACGCCTTTGCCGAGATGATGAAGGGACGAACCTCCTTCATCGTTGCGCACCGTCTCTCAACCATCGAATCCGCCGACGTGATTCTGGTGATGCGTGACGGTAAAATCATCGAAAAAGGCAATCACCGCGACCTGCTCGCACTCGGCGGCTTTTACGCCCACCTCTATCAAAGCCAATTTGCAGGGACCAACGTTGAGGACTGACACAAAACGTACTGCAAACGTTCACAAGAAATTCATGCAACAATTCATATTCCATTCATGTTACTGTCCTATAATAGTAAGTAGCAATCATTCAGGAGGAAACAAATTTGCTTGAGCTGAGAAAAATTGTAAAAGAGTATGCCGCGGGCGACTCCAGGGTTCGCGCATTGGCAGGAATTTCTCTCGATTTCCGCGCCAATGAGTTCGTGTCGATTCTTGGTCCGTCCGGATGCGGAAAAACAACGCTTCTGAACATCATTGGAGGACTCGACCAATACACCAGCGGAGACATGCGCATCAACGGCGTCTCCACAAAAAAATATAAGGATGCGGATTGGGATACCTACCGCAACCACTCGATCGGCTTCGTGTTCCAAAGCTACAACCTCATCCCCCACCAAACCGTTCTTGCCAACGTGGAGCTTGCGCTGACGCTTTCGGGTATCTCCCGTGCAGAGCGCCGTGCACGCGCGATCCACGCACTCCGTCAGGTAGGTTTGGGAAATCAGCTCCGAAAGAAGCCCAATCAGATGTCGGGCGGTCAGATGCAGCGCGTTGCGATTGCGCGCGCACTCGTCAACGATCCCGATATTCTGCTTGCCGACGAGCCCACGGGAGCACTTGACACGCAAACCAGCGTGCAGATCATGGAAATTCTGCGCAAGATCTCTAAGAAAAAGCTGATCATCATGGTCACGCACAACCCCGAGCTTGCAGAGCGCTATTCCACGCGCATCATCCGCGTGCTCGACGGTCGCGTGGTGGACGATTCCCACCCCTACCATCCTGCTGCCGAGGCTGCGGCAGGAGCCGAGAAAAAGCAGAATGCGACGGCACCGATGCTGAAGAAAAAGCGCGCTCGCAATCCCTTTGCCATCACCGAAAGGGATATTCGAGAGGCCCAGATCGGTGGCAGCGGCATTGCCCCGAGCAGTCGCAGAAGTCGCAAAAAGCGCTCGATGTCCTTCTTCACGGCAATCTCGCTCTCGCTCAACAACCTCATGACGAAAAAGGCTCGCACCTTTATGACCTCCTTTGCGGGGTCGATCGGTATCATCGGCATTGCGCTGATCCTTTCGGTCTCCACGGGTGTGACGGGATATATCGACTCGGTGCAGCGCGACACACTCTCCACCTATCCGCTCACGATTGAGGGCGAAACACAGGACTTCAGCGCCCTGTTGGCGGCGATGACCGACGTCAACGAAGCGCAAAACGAGGATTTTGATCCCAACAAAATTTACGTGGACGATTCGCTCGGCACAATGATGTCGGCAATGAGTGCCACAAAAACCAACAACCTTGCCAAGTTCAAGGAGCATATCGACAAAAACTACGATCGCATCAAGGATTCGATCAGCGATATCCAGTATACCTATGCATTTGATCTGCAGATTTTCACCGCCGATGGCAAAACGCAGGTATCCCCCACCACGATCTTCGACAACATGGGCTCTGCCTTTGCGGGCGTGAGCGAAATGATGAATTCGATGGGCGGTGGCGGATTTAACGTCATGTCGGAAATGATTAACAACCAAGAGCTGCTCGACGAGCAATACGAGCTGGTTGGTGAGGGCAGCCGTTGGCCCACCGAGGCAAACGAGGTGGTTCTGGTGGTCAACAGGAACAATCAGTTGAGCAAAATGACGCTCTATATGCTCGGCGTGCTCGATCAATCCGAGCTTGAGGACATCATGGAAAATCTGATGATGAACGGCGAATACGACACCACGCCGATCGAGCCCTATGATCTGGAGGACTTTCTCGGCATGGAATTTCTGATTCTGAATACGTCGGATTTCTATGCCAAGAAGCAAAACGCCTTCTATAACGTGGACGGCACCGATTACCCAATCTGGTACGATCAGCGCGACGGAATGTTCGATCAGGAGACCTTTGTGAAGGAGCACGGCACCAAGCTCAAGATTTCGGGAATCGTACGTCCCCGCGAGGGCGCAACCGCCACCTCGATCTCGGGCGCGATCGGCTACACCAAGGCGCTCACCGATTATATCCTCGACCTCAACACCCAGAGCGCGGTGCTCGCACAGCAGAAGCAAACACCCACGCACAACGTGCTCACGGGCCTTTCCTTTGAGCGAATTCCCTACACCAGAGAAAACATCCACGAGCTGATCGAAAAGGTGGATGACGCCACGATGGAGCAGCTTTACGCTTATATGACGCAGCAGATTCTGAACAGTCCTGAGTTTTCGGATCAGCTTGTTGTAACCGACGCAAATTCCCTGCTCGCCTTCTTCTCGATCATGCCCGCCGATTATCAGGAGGAGCTGATCGGAACGATGCTGGAGGTGATCCGCGCGCGTGACCCGAGCGGTATGATGACTGCGCCGATCATGGCGGTTTTGAGCCAAACCACCAACAAGGTTACGGTAACAGCCGATAACGTGCTCACGCTGATGCCGATCCTCTCAATGCAGCAGCGAATGCTCCTGCTTGCAGGCATGCCCGAAACGTCTGCCAACGGACAAATGCCCGCCATCCCTGCAATTCCCGGTTTGATTGAGCTCTGCGGAAATGAAGCAATGCAGGCAATCTATGCAGGGGTGACCGAGCGACTCAAGACACTCACCATCACCGAAGAAAGCTTTACCCTTCTGCTCCAAGGCGGTATGATCCCCGACGAGCAATTTGTCGAGCTTGAGGAAATGCTCTATAAGCTCGCGCCTCAAACCGACGCCACCTATGACTCTGTGCTCAAGGAGCTGGGCGACGCCGAAAAGGCAAATCCCGCAACGATCAATTTCTATGCAAAGGATTTCGAGTCCAAGGACGTTCTGGAGGACTTTATCGCCGAATATAACGAGAGCGTTGACGAGGCAGACCGCCTTCAGTACACCGATATCGTTGGCGTGATGATGTCCTCGGTTACCACGATCATCAATGCAATCTCCTACGTTTTGATCGCGTTCGTGGCAATCTCGCTCGTGGTTTCGTCGATCATGATCGGCATTATCACTTATATCTCGGTGCTGGAGCGCACCAAGGAGATCGGTATCCTGCGTGCGATCGGTGCATCCAAGCGCGACATCAGCCGCGTGTTCAATGCCGAAACCCTGATCGTTGGATTTATCGCAGGTATGATCGGTATTCTTTCAACCATTGGACTGAACCTGATCATCAATGTCATTCTCCTGCATTTCACGGGACTGCCCAACCTCCGTGCCTCTCTCCCGATTGAGGGTGCGATCATTCTGGTTGCAATCAGCATGTTCCTGACCTTTATTGCTGGTCTGTTCCCCTCGGGTATCGCCGCACGGCGCAATCCCGTGGAGGCACTCCGCAGCGAATAAATCAAAAAACAAGACCGTCTCGGCAAAAGCCGAGACGGTCTCCGAGATTGTAGACAAAACTAACATGTTTCGTCAAATTGCTTAAAAGTTTTGGTCAAGCTTTTTCAAAAGCTTGCGGGGTGAAGGGGCAGAGCCCTTTTCTCGCCGTCCGCAGACGGCGAAATTCCTCCCTCGGCGTTCTCTTTTGCAAGCTTTTCTCTTGCGCCTCCTTCCTGCAAGAGAAAAGCGGCTAAGGAGCTTGTGCAAGCTTACAAATCGAAGGTCTTTGGTCTACACTCTCAAAGGGCTGCCTCAAATTGCAAATTTGAGGCAGCCCTTTGTCATTATTTTTTTGCCTTGTAGAGTCGGAACAGGTCCATGTGCTCGCGTGATTGCGCGGGGAGGAGCGCAAAATGCGCGCCGAGACTCAATGCAACCGAGAGGCAGGCGACCAGAAGGTCGGCAGGACCGAAAAAGTGGAGCGACATGCTTCGGTATCCGAGCTGGTTTTGGTAAAAATAGAGCAGAATTTGCGGAAACGCTGCCGAGAGCAGGAGCAAAAGATGCGAGAGGACGAACAGCATGCGGTTGGAGCAAAACAGACGGAACCAACGCTTGGTGCGGTTTGCCTCTTTTGCGGTTGGCGGATAGGAAAAAGCAACCGTTGAGCAGATCGCTGCGGCGAGCGCCATGATCCAATAAGAGATCAGCCCCACCCAAAAGAGAATTCCGAAGCAGAGCATGGCATAGGAAAAGACCACGGCGTAGTTCGAGCCCTCGGTTGCACCCTCCAGCATCGCGCTGCAATCGGCGAGCGTATTGGAAACAAGCGAGAAGGTGGAGAGCGTGTCGTGCGCCTTACCCTCATAAATGAAATAGATATGCGGTACGGCTGCCCAAATGAGCAGGATCACGCCGAGCAGGGCAGGGAGCAGATAGGAGAGGCGAACGAGCGTGCGGCGCGAGCCCGAGGAGAGCGAGATCATTTATTTTCCCCCGCGAGCTTACCCTCCATGAGGAAGGCTGCCTCCATATCGGCGCAGCAGACTGCATAGGCAAGCGGGAACATTTCAAGTGCGCGTCCAACGTTGTTGGTGTCCTCGGTGCCCGAGAAGCCCATGTGGTAGCGGATGGCGAACGCTTCATCGCGCGTCAGACGCATGTAGCCCGAAACGATGTAGACCGATTTCTCACCGTGACCGTAGGGAAGATTGTCCTCAATGGTGTAGTAGGGCACGCTCACCCATTTGCCGTTCTCATCCTTGGCGTTGCGGAAGCTGGTTTTGTAGAAGTTTACCTTGCAGATGTCATGAAGCAGACCCGCAATGGCGATGCTCTCGTCGCTGTAATGCACGCCGTAGAGCTCCTTCATACGCGGACGGTTGAGGATGTCCACCAGACAGTCGTAAACGTTGAGGCTGTGCTGCACCAAGCCCCCCTCGCAGGCGCCGTGGTAGCGCGTGCTGGCAGGCGCCGTGAAAAAGTCGCTTTTCATCAGAAAATCGAGGAGCTTATCCGCGCCCTCGCGCGTGATCTTCTCACGGAAAATTTCGATAAAACGTTCTTGATTGGTCATATATAAATCCTTTCAGCGTGATGTTTTTTGGCATATTCTCCGCCGCTTGAGCGGAGCATCGAGCAGAGCCATTATAGCACAAACGTGCGCAATTGTCAAGGCTTGCCGAGGAGCGGGCGCAGTCTTTTTGCAATACATGCTGCAACGGCGAGCTTCAAAAGATCAAAGGGGAGAAATGGCAGCACCGTGACCGAGAGTGCGGCGAGCGGCGGGGTGTTGGTCATGAGCGCATACCACGCCGTGCCGCAGACATAGCAGATCGGCAGGGCGCAAAGACCCGCCAGAAGCAGACCGCCAAGCCTTTTTGCTCTTGTTGCAAGCGCAGAAACGAGCGGCGCGACGATGAGATAGGACCAAAGATATCCACCCGTTGGTGAGACAAGCACCGACGCGCCGCCGAGTGCACCGCCAAACACGGGCAGACCGCAGGCACCGAGCGCGAGGTAGGCGGCAACCGCGGTCAGGCTCATCGTGGGCGGGAGCGTGAGTGCCGTGAGCAAAACGCCGCAGAGTCCGAGCGAGATCGGAACTGCCCCGATCGGAATCGCAATGGGGGAGAGAACAGAGATCAGGGCGGCAAAAAGCGCACAAACGGTCAGCCGATGCAGCCGCGTATCGGTTCCTTTTTTTGCCATGCTCCATCCTCCTTTTTTTGAAAATATGTAATTATTCTACCATGAAAAAGCGGCTCTGTCAACCCGCGCGGACCGACAGAGCCGTGTTTTTTTGATTGTGGATCATTTCTTTTGCAGCTGCTGCTTGTGGTATTGCAGCGTGTAGAGCTGATAGTAGCGCCCCTTTTGGCGGAGCAGCTCCTGATGGTTGCCCTGCTCGATGATCTCACCGTGGGAGAGCAGGATGATGTTGTCGGCGTGCTGAATGGTGGACAGACGGTGTGCCACGATCAGCATCGTGCCGATGTTCATCATCTTCTCAAGCGAATCCTGAATGAGCAGCTCTGTTTCGGTGTCGATGTTGGCGGTTGCCTCGTCGAGGATCATCACCGCGGGCTTGTGGATGATGGTGCGTGCAAAGGAGAGCAGCTGACGCTGACCAGCCGAGAAATTGTTTCCGCGCTCACGCACGATCTCGTCCAGCCCTCCGTCGAGCTTGTTGATAAAGCTGTCGGCATTCACGTAGCGGCAGGCGTCCATGATCTCCTCATCGCTCACGCCCTCCATATGCAGAATGATGTTTGAGCGGATAGTGCCCGAGAAGAGGAACACGTCCTGCAGCATCTGTCCGAAATGGCGGCGCAGGGATGCGATCTTGATCTTGCGGATGTTGATGCCGTCGATCAGAATTTCGCCCTTCTGAATGTCGTAGTTGCGGCAGATAAGCGAGAGGATGGTGGATTTACCCGAGCCCGTGGAGCCAACGAAGGCAACGGTCTCCTTGGGGCTGATGTGGAAGGAAACTCCCTTGAGCACCCATTCGTCGGGCACGTAGGAGAACCACACGTCGCGGAACTCGATCTCACCGCGCACCTCATCGAGCTCGATCGCGTCGGGATCGTCCACCACGATGGGCTGCATGTCGAGGATGGTGAAGATTTTTTCCGCCGAGGCGAATGCCGACTGCAGCCAGTTGAACTGCTCGGCAAGGCTCTGAATGGGGTTATAGAACTTGGAGATATACATGTAGAAGGTCACGATCGTGCCGCTGGTGAGCACCTGACCGAGAAACTCCACGTCGCGGATATAGCCTCTGCCGCCGAGATAAAGCAGGCAGAGCACCGAGGAGATATAGAGCATGTAGACCACGGGGCGGAAGATGCCGAACACGAAGATCTGATTTTGCTTAGCGCGCGCGAGCTTCCGGCTCTTTTCGGTAAAGTCGCGCATCTTGTGCTCCTCGCGATTGAAGATCTGCGTGATTTTGATACCCGAGAGATTTTCCGAGAGATAGGTGTTGATGTCGGTGGTGCCGTCCTTAACGCGGCGGTATGCGCGGCGCGAGAACTTGCGGAAGATCACCGTAAAGAGCACGATAAAGGGCACGAAGCAGAGCACCATGAGGGTGAGCTGATAGTTGAGCAGGAGCATGGCAACCAGCACGCCCACGATCACAAAGCAGTTCTTGAGCAGGTTGACCAGAATGTTGGTAAAGAGCATCGAGATTGCGTTGGTATCGTTGGTCACGCGCGTGACGAGCTTACCGACGGGGATTTGATTGAGCTGCTCGTGCGAGAGGCTCTCGATGTGACGGAACAGGTCCTCGCGGATTTCCGAGAGGATGCGCTGTCCGGTCTTTTGCAGCACGATGCTCTGCACGTAGGTGCAAACCAGCGAGACGGCAAGAAAGACAACGTAAATCGCAACCGAGCGATAGAGGGTGGGGAGCGCAAACTGCCCCTTGACGGTTTCCTCGATCGAGCCGATGATCAGAGGGGCAACGATATCGTAGGCGATCGAGACGATCATCACGATGCCAACGAACAAAAAGCTTTTCCAATGCGGCTTGGCGTAGGTGAGCAGGCGACGAACGATCTCGCTGTCCTTCATGTTGCGGTCAAAGCCGATCGCCTCCTTTTTGTTTTTCATCGTAGCGTAGGCAACGATGAAAAGGAGCGAGAGGGTGCCGATGATGGCGCCGAGGATGAGGATGGGATAAAATTCACGCATTTTCGTTTGCTCCTTCCTCCTCAAGCTTTTGCAGATCGACCATGCGGCGGTAATCGGGGCAGGTCTCGCAAAGCTCGGCGTGTGTACCGACGGCGATCAGGCGACCGTCGTCGATGAAAACGATCTTGTCCATTTTTTCAATGGTGGAGATGCGGTGCGCGATCAGGATCGTGGTGCGACCCACGCGCGTGCGACGCAGATTTTCGAGGATGCTCTTTTCGGTTTTTGTGTCAACCGCCGAAACCGAATCGTCGAGGATCAGAATGGGGGCGTTCTTCATCAGGGCACGCGCGATCGAGATGCGCTGCTTCTGACCGCCCGAAACGGTGACGCCTCGCTCACCGAGCACGGTTTCGTACTGATCCTGAAATTCCGCGATGTTGCTATGTACGTCGGCAAGTTCTGCCGCCTCACGTACGGCGTCGGAGTCGATCTCATCAACGCCGAAGGCGATGTTGTTCGTGATGGTGTCGCTGAACAGGAAATTATCCTGCGGAACGTATGCGGATGCTGCACGGACCTGTCGGATCGGGATGCTGTTGACGTCGTGCCCGTCGACGAAAAGCGTACCGTCGGGAACGTTGTAGGTGCGCAGAATCAGGTCAACGAGCGTGGTCTTGCCCGCTCCCGTTTTGCCTACCAGACCCACGTTCTCGCCCGCACGGATGGTAAAGGAGATATCCTTCAGCGCGTCAAATTCGCCGTCCGGATAGCGGAATGTGAGACCGCGAAATTCAATATCGCCGCGGATTTCTTCGATTTCCTGCACGTCGGGGCGGTCAACCACGTCGCATTTTGCGTCGAGCAGCTCGCTGATGCGTGCAAGCGACGCCTTGCCGCGCGACGCCATCTCGATCAGCTCGGAGACCGCCATCACGGGCCAGACCACTGCGGTGAAATATCCGATGAACTCCACGAGCTGTCCCGCGTTGAATTCACCCTTCCAGACGAGGAATCCGCCGTAGCCGAGGATCACGGCAACCACCGACTCGACGAACAGCGTCACGCAGATGTGCAGCAGCACCGAGGTTCTGGTGTAGTCCACGTTCGCGTGCTCGTTTTTGCGGTTGAGCTTGTTGAATGCCATCAGCTCGAGCGTTTCCTTGACGAATGCCTTGATCACCGCGATGCCCGAGAAGCTCTCCTGCGAGAAATCCGAAAGATCGGAGAACGCTGCCTGTCGCACGTCCCATTTTTTCATCAGGTGGTTGCCAACCACGGTGGCTGCAACGAGCAGAAATGCCATCGGGATCATCGAAAGCAGGGTGAGCAGGGGGTCCATGCGGTACATCTTCACCACCGCCAGCACACCGAGAAAGAGTGCGTCAAAGAGCATCAGAATGCCCGAGCCGAAGCAATCCTGCACGGTTTCGAGATCGTTGGTAAAGAGCGACATCATGTTTCCAACCTTGTTGACCTGGTAATATTGGCGCGAGAGGTTCTTGCAGTGGTCAAACATGCGGTTGCGAAGGTCGGTTTCCACGCGGATGCCCGAGCCGAAGAAGCAGATGCGCCACAGGAAACGCCCCACCACCATCACCAGGATGATGACGATCAGGGGCAGGCAGATGCGATCGAGCAGAAAGCTCATGTCGAAGGTATGGAGCACGCCGTCCACCTCGACCACGCCGTTGTTCATGCCATTGATCACCATCTGGTAGAGCTCGGGCACGAGCAGCTGGAAATAGTCGATCACGATCAGGGCGATCAGACCCAGGAGAAGCACGGGGCTGTATCGCAGATAGTATCGGTTGATATGCCTTCCGAATATCATTTTGGCAAATCCTCCTTGTTTTTTAGACTAAATTTTATTATAACATATATCATACGGTTTGTCAAAGCATTTTTTGCCGTTTTCGACATTGTTAGAAAAAAGTTCACATTATTAATCGAAAAAGCGCCTCGGATGGGCAAAAAAGAATGACAAAAAAATAACGATACGTGATTAGGGTTTGAAAGGATTGACAAAGGGCGTTTTTTGTATTATAATGTATTATAATATTCTTGCATTCGGAGACGCGCAACGCGCGTCGACGTTAACGGAAAGGAATGAGTGAGCCTTGAAATTTACTTTTCGGGGAGGAACACACCTCCATGAACATAAGGAGGCGGCAACGGCTGCAACCGTTCGTCTGCCCGAGCCTGCCACCGTTTCGATCCCCCTCTCGCAGCACATCGGTGCGCATGCCGATCCGATCGTTGCGGTGGGCGACGAGGTTAAGGTTGGTCAGGTGATCGGCGTGATCAACGCGGGGCTGGGCTGCCCCGTTCACGCAAGCGTTTCGGGAAAGGTGCGGCAGATCGTCACGCGCCACGATGCGCGCGGCGTGCCGATCCGCAACGTCGTGATCGAAAATGACGGACTGCACACCTGGGATCCCACCGTCAAGCCCTGGCACAAGCCACTTGAGGAAACAAGCGCAGCGGAGATCGTTGACATCGTTCGCCGTGCGGGCATCAGCGGTCTTGGCGGCGCAACCTTTCCCACCTATGCAAAGCTGCAAGGGGCGATCGGAAAGGCGCGCACCGTAATTATCAACTGTGCCGAGTGTGAGCCCTATATCACGGCAAACCACCGTCTGCTGCTTGAGAGAGGTGAGACGGTTGTGGACGGGCTTACGATCGTGATGCACGCGCTGGGTGCCGACGAGGGCATTCTCGCCGTGGAGGACAACAAGCCCGATGCGATCAGGCTTTTGCGCGGCCTTCTTGCCGAGAGGGGTGATAAGCGCATCCGCCTGTGCGAGATGAAAACCAAATATCCGCAGGGCGACGAGCGCCAGATTATTTACGCGCTGATGCGCCGCGAGATTCCCGCGGGCAAGCTGCCTGCCGACGTTGGCTGCATCATCCTCAATGCCGAGACATCCTCCGCGATTTCGCGTGCCTTCCGCCGCGGTCTGCCGCTGGTGAGCCGCATCGTCACGGTTGCGGGCGACTGCATCGAAAAGCCGCAAAACGTCCGCGCACCGCTCGGCGTTTCGCTGCGCGAGGTCATCGACTTTTGCGGTGGATGCGTTAAGCCGATCAAAAAGATCGTGAGCGGAGGCCCGATGATGGGGCAGGCGCAATGGGATATTGAGGCACCCGTCACCAAGGGCACCTCGGCAATTCTGGTCTTTTCTCCCGAATACGATGCGATCAACACCGAGCACGGAGCCTGCATCCATTGCGGACAGTGCGTTGCCCATTGCCCGATGCATCTCATGCCCAACTATCTGACGCAGTACGCGCAGGCAAGACGCTACGACGACGCAGCCGCAATGAACGTGATGAGCTGCGTGGAGTGCGGTACCTGTACCTACAATTGCCCCGCAGGCGTGCCGATCGTGCAGTACATCCGCGTGGCAAAGGGCGCCCTTCGCATGAAAAAATAACGCTTTGCTTGGAAAGGAAAGAACCCAATGGATTCGAAATTGACACAGGCGGCAGCGCCCGACCTGCTTACCGTTTCGCCCTCTCCCCATGCGCGGCGCGGTGTCACAACGGCTTCTGTGATGAAGGACGTTCTGATCGCGCTTTTGCCCGCAACGGTGTGGGGCATCTACGTATTCGGCATCCGTGCCGCGCTGGTGGTGCTCACCTGCGTGGTGGCGTCGGTTGTCTTTGAGGCGCTCACGCAGCTTCTGCTCCGACGCACCGTAACGATTGCGGATTGCTCCGCCGCCGTCACGGGTCTCTTGCTCGGACTCAACCTCTCTCCCGCCGATCCGTTCTACGTTCCGATCATCGGCTCTGCCTTTGCCATCATCGTGGTCAAGCAGCTTTTCGGCGGTATCGGCAAGAACGTGATGAACCCCGCGCTGGCGGCGCGCGTGTTCCTCATGCTTGCGTGGACAGGTGAGATGACGCTTTTCCCTGCGGCGTACGATCGCGTGGGACTCGGTGTCGACGCCGTGGCGTCGGCAACTCCTCTGATCGCGCTTAAGCAGGGCGCGCTCCCCTCGGAGTCACTGTTTGATCTGTTCCTCGGTCGCACGGGCGGCTGCATCGGTGAGATTTCGGTGCTCCTGCTGCTCGTCGGCGGCGTTTATCTGCTCGTTCGTCGCGTGATCGCGTGGCACATTCCCGTGTCCTTCCTCGGCACGGTCGCGCTCCTGACCCTCCTGTTCCCGCAGGGTGGGGTGGACCGCATCGACTTCATGCTCGCCTCGCTCTGCAGCGGAGGTCTCATGCTCGGCGCGCTTTTCATGGCAACCGACTACGTTACCTCTCCCGTCACCCCCGTCGGCAGACTGATCTTCGGCGCGGGTTGCGGCGCTTTGGTGGTGTTCCTGCGTTACTTTTCGGGCTACAACGAGGGCGTTTCCTTTGCAATCCTGATTATGAACGCTCTGGTGTGGTATCTTGATATGGCAACCAAGCCTCGCGTGTTCGGTAAGAAACGCCGCGAGGGCAAAAAGAAGAAAGCGGGGGTGTGACCGTGGAACAAACGAAACGAAACGCATGGCTCCCCATGCTCACGGTCGGGCTCAAGCTGCTCCTGATCTGCACCGTGATCGCAGGTCTTGTTTCCTTTTGCTACGCCCTGACCTTTGATGCTTATGAAAAGAATTTGCAGGAAAAGCGCAACCGTGCGGTCAGCTCGATCTTTGAGCGCGACGGTCTGGCTTGCGAGGTGCTCTCCGAGGACGGCAAAACAATCGTTTACGAGGTGTCCGAAAACGGCGCTGCGGTCGGCTACTGCGTGGAGGTCAGCAGCGGTGGCTTCGGCGGTGACGTTGCGGTGATGGTTGGCTACAACGCTGATATGACGGTGTGCGGCGTGAGCATTCTTTCGCACTCCGAGACCCCGGGCCTCGGTGCTCGCGTAACCGAGGACTTCTTCCTCGCTCAATTTGAGGGGCAGAGCGGAGCGCTTGTGCTCGGCTCCGACGTGGATGCCATTTCGGGCGCCACGATCAGCTCGCGTGCGGTGACAGACGGTGTGAATCTTGCCACCGAGACTCTGACCAAGCTTTTGCAATCGAAAGGAGGTGCGGCATGAAGCAACTGATCCGACAGCTGCGAGAGGGACTTCTCGATAATAACCCCTCGCTCGTTCAGCTTCTGGGCATGTGCCCCCTGCTTGCCACAACCACCTCGCTCACCAATGCGGTGGGTATGGGTGCGGCGGCAACCGTGGTACTTATCTGCTCCAACCTCTTTATCTCGCTCCTGCGCAAATTCATTCCCTCGCAGGTGCGCATCGCCGCCTACATCGTCATCATCTCGGGATTTGTCACGGCGGTGGAGCTGCTCATGCGTGCATACTTCTTCTCGCTCTATGAGTCGCTTGGACTGTTCATCCCCCTGATCGTGGTCAACTGCATCATTCTGGCGCGCGCCGAGGCGTTTGCATCGAAAAATTCGCCTCTGCCCAGCGTGATCGACGGCGTTGCCATGGGTTTGGGACTCACCTTTGCGCTCTGTCTCGTTGCCCTGGTGCGCGAGCTGCTCGGCGCGGGTTCGATCTACGGGTTCCGCATTCTTCCCGAGGCGTATCCCGAAATGACGGTCTTTATCCTGCCCGCAGGCGCGTTCCTCACGCTCGGCTTCGTGATCGCCGCGGTGCAGAAGATCCGCAACTCGGTTTCCGACCGCGCAAGAGCGCGTGAGATTGAGGAAAACCGCCGCGATGCGGCAGGCGCCGATGCCAACGGCGAAACAGAAAAAATCGAGGAGGTTGACGCGGTATGAGCTTTGGTAGCGTTCTTTTGATGATGTTCTCCGCGATCCTCGTGGAAAACTTTATTTTCTCAAAATTCTACGGATGCTGTCCCTTCCTCGGGGTTTCCGAGCATCCCGACACCGCGCTCGGCATGGGCATGGCTGTCACCTTCGTTATGACTGTTTCGGGCGCTGTTACCTGGGCGGTTTATGAGTTTTTGCTTGAGCCGTTCGGTCTGGAATATCTCAAAACCGTTGCGTTCATTCTCGTGATTGCGGCTCTGGTGCAGTTTATCGAGATGTTCCTGCGTCGATTCATTCCCTCGCTTTACAGTGCACTCGGCATCTATCTGCCGCTGATTACCACCAACTGTGCAGTGCTCAGCTCGGCGCTCCTGATCGTGCAGAAGGACTACAATTTCATCGAAGCGGTCTGCTTCGGTTTTTCGGCGGCACTCGGATTTACGCTTGCCATCACGGTGTTTGCGGGCGTGCGCTCGCGCATGCAGAATGCCGATCCGCCCCGCGCGTTCCGAGGCTTTCCACTTACGCTGATCACGGCGGGACTGCTTGCGATGGCGTTTTCCTGCTTCTCGGGCGTGAAGCTCTGATTCGGCGAGGAAAGGAGAGGTAACATGGAATTTACAGACGTTTTGATCCCTGCGGCGATCTTTGCGGCGCTCGGAATTGTGTTCGGTGTTCTGCTTGCGGTGGCGTCCAAGGTCTTTGCCGTGAAAACCGACGAGCGCGTGCCCGAGATCATCGAATGTCTGCCCGGCGCAAATTGCGGCGGATGCGGCTTTTCGGGATGCGCGGCGCTGGCTGATGCGATCGTGAAGGGCGAGGCTGCCCCCAATGCCTGCAACGCCTGCAGCGTGGAGGGCATGCGACGGATCGGTGAGATCATGGGAATGGAGGTTGCCGACCCCACTCCCATGTACGCGCGCGTGATGTGCTCGGGCAACTGCAAAACGGCGGTGTTCAAATACCGCTACGAGGGTGCGACCGACTGCATTGCCGCAGAGCGTCTCGGAGGAGGCGACAAGGCGTGCCCCAACGGATGCATCGGACTCGGCACCTGCGTTGCAGCTTGCAGCTACGGTGCGATCACGGTGCAGGACGGCGTTGCCGTGATTGACCCCGCGAAATGTATCGGATGCGGTGCGTGTGCCGCGATCTGCCCCAAGCATATCATTTCTGTGATCCCCGTGAGCAGCAAATATGTGGTAGCCTGCCGCTCGGTTGAAAACGGTGCCACCACGCGCAAGCAATGCTCCGTGGGCTGCATTTCCTGCCGCATTTGTGAAAAGAATTGCCCCGCAGGCGCGATCACGGTCAACGATTTCGTTGCAACCATTGATCAGAGCAAATGCACGGGCTGTGGCATCTGCGCCGAGAAATGTCCGCGTAAGATCATCAAAAGCGTATAAGGAGATCAATGGGTCTGCCTCATGCTTGTGGGCAGACCTCTTTTTTGCGCTTACGTCCTTGCTTTTGTTGCCAATTTGCGCGGAGGTGAATTGTCGAAAACGCCGAACTTTTTGATACAGATGATAAAAAAGCGGCTAAAGACTTGCACATCGGCGCATGCTATGTTATAATTTGTTTACAAAGTTCAAAAAGAGGATGGAGCTATGAAGATAAAAATTGTTGACCGCCCTTATGCGGACGTGGTCGCCATGACCCCGAAAAAGCATCAAAAGCCCCTGCGCGTGCATCCCTTTTTCCGTGCCCTGCTCAAGATCGTTTCACTGCCCGACCTTTGGGCAACCAAATTTTCCTGCAATCGGATCGGCATGGAGCGTCTCGGCAAAGGGGAGCCCTGCCTCTATCTGATGAACCACTCGAGTTTTATTGATCTGGAGATCGTGTCGAGCGTGCTTTTTCCGCGCCCCTTCAATATCGTTGCAACCACCGACGGATTCGTGGGCAAGAATTGGCTCATGCGGCAGATCGGCTGCATCCCAACCAAAAAATTTGTCACCGATCTGACCCTTTTGCGCGACATCAATTACGCGGTCAAGGAAAAGCGTTCCTCGATCGTGATGTTTCCCGAGGCGAGTTATAGCTTCGACGGCACGGCAACGCCCCTGCCCGATAGCATCGGCGGCTTTGCCAAGCGCCTCGGCATTCCCGTTGTGATGATCCGCACCTACGGTGCCTTTTCGCGTGACCCGCTTTACAACGGACTCCAGCGACGCCGCGTGCGCGTGTCTGCCGATATGGAGTATCTGCTCTCGCCCGACGAGCTCAAGGCAATGACGGCGGAACAGATTGGTGCGGTGATCGGGGAAAAATTTGAGTTTGACCATTTTCGCTGGCAGTCCGAGAACGGCGTGCGCGTGAGCGAGCCCTTCCGTGCCGATTATCTCGACCGTGTGCTCTACAAATGCGCCGCCTGCGGCGTTGAGGGCAAAATGGAGGGCAAGGGCACGAAGCTGACCTGCCATGCCTGCGGCAAGACCTACGAGCTTGATGAATTCGGCAAGCTGCATGCCGAGGAAGGCAAGACCGAGTTTGAATTTGTCACCGATTGGTATGCCTGGGAGCGCGAGGAGGTGCGCCGTGAGCTGGAGGGCGGCATCTACGCGCTCGACACGCCCGTGGATATTTGCATGTCGATCGACACGCGCTGCATCTACCGCGTGGGGGAGGGCAGACTCACCCACAGCGACCGAGGCTTCTCGCTCACGGGCTGCGAAGGTCAGCTCGACTACACGCAAAACCCAATCGCATCGTATAGTCTCTATTCGGATTTCAACTGGTACGAGGTTGGTGACGTGATCTGCATCGGAAACAACAAGGCGCTCTACTATTGTTTCCCGAAGGACAAAAACGTTTCGGTTGCCAAGGCGCGCCTTGCCGCCGAGGAGCTTTACAAGATCGCCAAGCGTGCGAACCGCAGCACGGTCGCGAGGAGATAAAACCATTTGACGCACATACAAAAGAGACCGTCTCAACGAAGGGTGTTGAGGCGGTCTCTGTTCGTATCGGCATTTTCTTTGTGTCAAATGAAAAAGACGTACCTGTGTGCAGGCGGGTTGATTTTTAAGAATATAAAATCAAAAAAGTGAAATATAGAAATTAAAAAAACGGAAAACTGCATTTTTTATGAAAAAACACTTGCAATCAGATTGAAAATATGATATAATGAATTTGCAAAACAAGGCGTTCAAGAGTATGATTGCCGATTTTCACGTTTTGTTTTGCTTTTTGATTTTAAGAAAGGAGAATTTACGATGAAAAAAACGATCCGACTTTTCTTGATGATCTTTGTTCTTGCGGTGTTGACCGTTTGTGTCACGGTGCCTGCCGCGGCGGATGATGGACTCCGCAGTGGTATGTGGGGGGATCTGACATGGACGCTTGACGAAACCACGGGCGAGCTCACGATCTCGGGTGAGGGGGAGCTTTCGGGCGAATGCGAACTGACTGATGCGGAAAAGGATGCGACCGTTTCCATCAAGATTGGCTCCGGTGTTACGCGTATTGGTTACAGAGCGTTCCATGATTGGGACGAGGTGAAGAGCGTTACCGTTTCGGATAGTGTGACGTTGATAGATAACAACGCATTCAGTAACTGTGGATCGCTCAAAAACATTGCGTTTTCTGAAAACAGCACGCTTGTATATATTGCTTCATCGGCATTTGAGGATTGCCGTTTGCTGGAGGAGATTGCCATTCCCGACAGTGTAACGGTCATTGGGGATTCTGCATTCAAAAACTGCTCGAGGTTAAGAAGCGTGTCATTTTCCGAAAACAGTAGTCTTACAACGATTGAAGAAGGTGCGTTTGTTTATTGCACGGGACTGACCGAGCTTGCGCTTCCAAGGAGTGTTACAAGCATCGAAGGTAACGTGTTTAACGGTTGCGGACTGACGGCAATCACAATTCCTGAGAATGTGTCGAGCATTGGTGGCTCGGCATTTAAGAACTGTACCGCTTTGAGGCAGGTGGAGTTTTCCGAGAGCGGAAGGCTGACGAGCATTGGAGCTTACGCATTTTCCGGCTGCTCCGATCTTGAAACGATCCAACTTCCCGATGGCCTTGTGAGTATCGCCCAACATATGTTTGCCGATTGCACCTCGCTCAAATCTGTCATCATACCGAACAGTGTAACGAAAATTGACGCCTGTGCCTTTGTAGGTTGCACCGAGCTCACCGAAATCATGATCCCCGAGAACGTGAAAACCGTCGGGCTTTCTGCGTTCGAGAGCTGTAGCAAGCTGTCCCGTGTTGAGTTTGCCGAGAACAGCAAGCTCGAGAAGTTTGACTATGATCCGTTTTTCCTGTGCAGAGCGCTGACCGAGGTCATATATCACGGACCGATTTGCGAATGGGAGAAAATTATTAAGAGAAGCGCGGGGGCATGGACGGAAACGATTCAGTTTACGGTGACAACAGACGGGCATTTATGGGATGACGGTACTGTTACCACACCGCCCACGCATCTTGCGGACGGTGTGAAAACCTTCACCTGCACCAAATGTGATGAAACCAAAACCGAGGACGTTGCCAAGCTGACCGACCATACCTACGGCGATTGGGAATCGGACCGTGACGATCAGCACAAGCATACCTGCGAGTGCGGTAAGACCGAATATGCCGATCATGTCTACGACAACGACAAGGATGCGAGCTGCAACGAATGCGGCTACCTGCGTGAAGTTGCAACGGGCGATTCGAATAAGACGCAATCGGGCTGCGGTGCAAGCGTTGTGAGCGGATGGAGCATCCTGCTCCTGCTATCCGCCGCGACGGGCTGCGTGCATTTCCAAAGGCGAAGAAAAAAATAAATAAAAGGGGCTGTCTCGGATTTTGAGACAGCCCATCCTTTATATTATGAAGTGTTGTTTATTCCAAATCCAAATTTTCGGGACAAAAGACCTCGCACTGCAAGCGTCTGCTCGATTATTCTTCACCTGCGTAAAGCTCGTCAAGCTGCCAACGAATCGGATTTTCGCAGATATAATTCCAATGTCGCTCGTAGTCCGCAAGATCGCGGATGATGTGGTCGTTGGAGCGATATTGCCAGATGTTCATTCCATATTCTTTGTTGCAAAATCGCTTGAAGGTTGATATGAATTTTGAAATCACGCTATTTGATCGTTCTACGTTTACAGGAACGGTTGGCAACCGTTTTTCAATGTCTTTGCCTTTTTCCGTTGTAGGGACAGGCGTCCTCGACTGTCCGTTCTCATTAATATGCAACAAAAGATGAATATGATTTGGCATAATCACATAATGTTCGACGGATATATGATCGTAATATGCGGATAGCTGCTTCATGTATTTGTCCGCAATTTCTCCGTATGTTGTTAATTGGACTTGCGGACAGTCGAGGACGCCTGTCCCTACAATGCGAGATAGGATACACTGTCGTTCTTTGGTGCAGATCGTTAAAAATATTGCGACGTTATCATTGTAATCCGCGCCCTTTAATCTGGTTGTTTTTCTGTTTTTCTTTTCATCCATTTGCATCACCCATGTTATTGTATCCACATCATCGGGAGAGGTGCAATATCTTTGTTTTTTATTCGTGAGCTTTCAGTTTTATGCCATATTGATAGATGGGCTGTCTCGGATTTTGAGACAGCCCATCTTTTATGTTTTGAAGTGTTTTTTATTCCAAATCCAAATTTTCGGGGGAAAAGACCTCGTCATTCAAAAATTCGGAGAGCGACATGTGAAAGCCCTTTGCCAACAAAATGACCGTACTGAGTGTCACGGTCTTGTTCCGACCGTTCATAATGCATTGCATGCTTCCATGCTGAATTCCCGTTTCCTGTTCCAAGCGGTATTGGGACATGTTATTCGCTTTGAGCAGATCGGACACGCGCTTTGCCACGGCATCGTTGACGGTCATGCGGAACACCTCCCATTTCTTTCTGCTCTTATATTGTAGCAGTTTTCTTCGAAAAATATAAGAAGGTATACCTACATGTTTATGTTGACTTTTCCAATTAAATGTGATAACATTATGAAGGTAAATCTACATAGTAGGAGACAAATCATGATTGTAACTTTTTGTGGACATGCGGATTTTCAGAGTAGTAAAGAGATAGAGAAAGAGATGATTGCGATTTTTGAGGAGCAAATCGGGGATGCGAATTGTGAAATGCTATTTGGACAATATGGAAATTTTGATTCCTTTGCTCTCTCTTGCGGTCAAAAATATCAAAAACAGCATTCCAATGTGAAATTGATTTTTGTTACACCGTATGTGAAGGTATCCGCGCAAAAAACGGATGCTTGCCGATTTGATGAAATTATTTATCCGTGTGAAGAGTCGGTTCCGTATCGCTTTGCGATTTCTCATCGAAACAGATGGATGGTAGAACGCGCGGATTTAGTTCTTGCTTTTATAAATCGTTCGTGGGGAGGCGCGTATCAAACCTATCTACATGCCCGAAGAAAACAGAAAAAGATCATCAATCTTGCAAGAAGAGAATTGGAATGATTCTTTCTCTTTTATTTTCCCCAAAAAACTTGACTCCCGCCATTTTTCGTGTTATAATCTATTAGATATTGAAAAAATGCCGTTTGGCAGGTGCGAAACGGCGAGTATGCAAGAAACAGGAGGTCGAACATGACACTTTACGAGGATTTGAAATGGAGAGGTCTGATTCAGGATATTTCCGATCCCAAGCTGATTGATAAATTGAATGCGGGAGGAATGACCTTTTATATCGGCACCGACCCCACGGCGGATAGCCTGCATCTGGGACACTATTCGTCCTTCCTCATCACGCGCCGTCTCGCCGCTGCGGGACACACCCCGCTTCTGCTCGTTGGTATGGCAACGGGTCTGATCGGTGACCCCCGCGGAACCGTGGAGCGCAAGCTCTCCGACCGCGACGAGGTGATGCACAACTACGAGTGCCTCAAGCGTCAGCTGCAAACCATCTTCCCCTATGAGGTGGTCAACAACTACGATTGGGTTAAGGACATCAACGTCATTGAGTTCTTCCGTGACTACGGAAAATATATCAACGTGGGCTACATGCTCTCCAAGGACCTGATCCGCCGTCAGATGGAAAGCGGCATTTCCTATGCCGAGTTCTCCTACATGCTCATTCAGGGACTTGATTTCAAGTATCTGCACGAGCATCGCGGTGTAGACCTGCAGGTGGCAGGCTCCGACCAGTGGGGCAACATCACCACGGGCATCGAGCTGATCCGCAAGACCACGGGTGACGAGGTCTATGCAATGACCATGCCGCTTGTAACCGACTCGCACGGCAACAAATTCGGCAAGAGCGAGGGCAATGCGGTTTGGCTGGACAAGAACAAGACCAGCTCTTATGAGCTCTATCAGTTCCTGCTCAACTCCGAGGACAGCATGGTGATTGAGTACCTCAAGCGTCTCACCTTCCTCTCCCGCGAGGAGATCGAGGCGATCGAGGCAGAGCACAACGCCGCTCCCGAGCGCCGCTTGGCACAGAAGAAGCTCGCAGAGGAAATCCTGCGCGATCTGCACGGTGAGGGTGCTTATGAGTCGGCTGTGAAGATCAGCGAGCTGCTCTTTGCAGGCAAGATCAAGGAAATTCCGCTGGGCGATCTTTTGGCAGGGCTCAAGGACGTTCCGCACTTTGAAACTGCGGGCGGACCCATTATGGACGTGCTCGTTTCTGCGGGCATCTGTTCCTCCAAGCGCGAGGCGCGCGAGTTTATTTCCAACGGCTCGCTCACGCTCAATGGGGATGCGGTCAAGGCGCTCGATCTTGAGATCAATGCAGAAACCGCACTCGGCTGCAAATATGTGGTTATTCGCCGCGGCAAGAAGAAATACTATCTTGGCGAGCTGAAGTAAGAAATAAGAAATAAGAAGAAATGGGACCGTCTCGGTTGAGGCGGTCCCGTTTTTTGGTTTAATCTTCAATACATTCGTAAACGAGATTGCGGAGTGTGGGGTGCACCAAGTGGTAAACGTACTGGCATCCCATCACGTGCGTCGCAAAGTAGAACGCGATCTGCTTTTTGGGGTCCACAAGCGCAAAGGCGCCTGCTGCGCCGTCCCATCCGAACTCGCCAATCGACGAGCGTGACTCCGATACCACGGGATCAATGTGCGCTCTGCCGCAAAGTCCCCAGCCGTAGCCGTAGAGTCTCGAGGACAGAAAGGTGGGGTGAACGGCGTCGGAGAGTTGGTTTTTCCCCATCATGGCAATCGTTTCGGGGCGGAGCAGGGAATAGCCGTCGGGCGTGGTTCCACCGCAGGCAAGCGTGGTCATGAGCTTGATCTGATCGTTTGCCGAGCTGTAAAGACCTGCTCCTCCGCTGTCAAAATTGGGGTTCAGGACATAGGCGTTGCAGGTTTCGGTCGGGATGGGGGTCGATTTCATCACGCCGTGCGTGAAGCGGTAGATTGAACTCATGCGGGGCAGGAGCTCGGCGGGCAGATGATAGCCCGTTTCAGTCATGCCGAGCGGATCAAAGATGTTTTTCTGCACGTAGTCGGCAAAGCGCATCCCCGACACCACCTCCACCACCGCACCGAGTACATCGTGGCAAAGACTGTATTGAAATTTTGTTCCCGGCTCAAAATCGAGCATACCCTCGGCGAGCGCGTTGACAAAATCGAGCGTTCCCGCATCGGGATTCCGACGCATCCGCACCAGGGGCTGGGCGTTGAGATCATAGTTGAGTCCGCCCGTCATCGTAAAGAGATGGCGCACGGTCATCTCGTTCTGCGCGAGCTCGGGCTTGCCCTTTGCATTTTTTACAGTCAGGCGCGCGTAGGCGGGCAGATATTTGGAAACCGGATCGTCGAGCCCCAGCAGCCCCCGCTCCACCAGCCGCATGGCGGCAACGCAGGTTGTGATCTTGGAGATCGAGAAAACGAAATAGAGATCGTCCTGTGCCACGGGACGCGTCTGCTCGGCGTCCGCGAAGCCCGCGCTACCGCGGTAAATTACCTCTCCGCGATGCGAAACGGCAAGCGCGCACCCGGGAATTCCGCAGGCGGGGAGCTTGGCAAGATAGGCATCAAGCTTGGAAAAATTCATGGTCCGTATCCTTTCTCGTTGGATTTTATCCTATTTTTATATATTATAGCACGTCTTATTGCCAAAGTCAACAAAAAACGAAAAAAGAGAATTGAGAATAGAAAAGAAAAAACGCAAAAATTTTATAAAAAATTGGAAAAACCCTTGACAAATCCCAAAAGATATGCTAAAATAGTAAACTGCATTATAATCGCTCGTACTGTGGGCACTTCGCCAAAATGCGACAAATTGGACAGCAGCAATTTGCACAAAAACGCATTTTTGACGGAGCAACCGCGGCGGCACTGAGAAGATTCCGGAGCGTTACCAATATTTTGAATGGAGTGATTGATTTAATGATCCATCTGAAAGATCACAAACTTGGGCAGAACATCATCCGAAAGAGCTTCTCCAGATCGCGTTTCGACTATCCGTTGCCGAATCTGGTGGAGATTCAGACCAAGTCCTACGAATGGTTCAAGGAAGTTGGCCTGATGGAGGTTTTGCGCGATGCATCGCCGATTACCGATTATTCGGGCAATCTGGTGATTGAGTTCATCTCCTATACGCTGGACGATCAGCACCCGAAGTACCCCGTTGAGGAGTGCAAGGAGCGCGACGTCAACTATGCCGCACCCCTGAAGGTCAACGTTCGTCTGACTAACAAGCAAACGGGTGAGGTCAAGCAGGCAGACATCTTTATGGGTGACTTCCCGCTCATGACCGAGAACGGTACCTTTGTGATCAACGGCGCGGAGCGCGTAATCGTTTCGCAGATCATCCGTTCCCCCGGCATGTACTATGCATCCGAAATCGACAAGGCGGGTAAAAAGACCTATTCCACCACCGTGATCCCCTATCGCGGAGCATGGCTGGAATATGAGATTGATGCAACGGGCGTGATGTACGTTCGCATTGATAAGAACCGCAAGCTTCCTCTCACCATGCTCATTCGTGCACTCGGCGTGGAGAGCCGCGAGGATATTTACTCCATGTTCGGCGAGGACGAGCACCTCGTTCTCACGCTGGATCGCGACGAATCCGAGCAGCTTGCCGAGATGAACCGCTCGACGGTTGGCGTAGAGGCACTCAAGGAGATTTATAAGAAGCTCCGTCCCGGCGATCCCCCCATTGAGGAGGCGGCTCGCACCCTTTTGCACAACTACTTCTTCGACGCGAAGCGCTATGATATCGCGCCCGTCGGACGTTATAAATATGATAAGAAAATGGCGATCCACAGCCGTATCGCCAACCGCCGCCTTGCAGAGGACGCAGTGAGCCCGATCACGGGTGAGGTCGTGCTCGAGGCAGGAGCGGTGATTACGCCCGAGCTCGCAAAGGCAATTGAGCACGCTTGCATCAACGAGGTAAAGATCGCGCTGGATAACGGCGACGTGATCAAGGTGATGGGCAACAACACTGTTGAGCCCGTGCATCTGCTCGGCTTCGATCTGGAGGATTGCGGCATTCGCGAAAAGGCGCGCATCCCCGTTCTGCTCGAGATCATGGAGGCATGCGAGGGCGACGTTGACGCGATCCGCGCGATGGCAAAGGAGAGAATTGCTGATCTCTGCCCCAAGCACATCACTGTGGACGATATCTTCGCATCCATCAACTATCTGCTCAACCTGACCCACGAGGTGGGCTCGGTGGACGACATCGACCACCTGGGCAACCGCCGCATCCGTTCGGTTGGTGAGCAGCTTCAGAACCAGCTCCGCATCGGCTTTACCCGTATGGATAAGATCATCAAGGAGCGCATGACCACGCAGGATAACGAAAAGCTGACCGTGCAGGCTCTGATCAACATCCGTCCCGTAACCACGGCGATCCGCGAGTTCTTCGGCTCGAGCCAGCTCTCGCAGTTCATGGATCAGAACAACCCGCTCGCAGAGCTGACGCACAAGCGCCGTCTCTCGGCACTCGGCCCCGGCGGTCTTTCGCGTGATCGCGCATCCTTCGACGTGCGTGACGTTCACTACACGCAGTACGGACGCATGTGCCCGATCGAGACCCCTGAAGGACCGAACATCGGTCTGATCTCCTATCTGACCACCTACGCGCGTATTTCCGAATACGGCTTTATCGAGGCGCCCTACCGCCGCGTCAAGCATATCACCGACGAGGACGGCAACGTTCGTCATCTCGTCACCGATGAGGTCGAGTATATGACCGCCGACGTGGAGGACCGCTTCATCGTTGCGCAGGCAAACGAGCCGCTCGACGAGGAGGGCTACTTTATCAACAAGAAGGTCACCGCACGCGACAAGTCCGAGATCGTTGAGGCAGACGCTGCCGACGTGGATTACATGGACGTGGCACCCAAGATGCTCGTGTCTGTTGCAACTGCGATGATCCCCTTCCTGGAGAATGACGATAACACCCGTGCACTCATGGGATCGAACATGCAGAAGCAGGCTGTGCCGCTGATGGTGACCGACTCCCCGATCGTTGGAACGGGTATGGAGTACAAGGCAGCAATCGACTCGGGCGTTGTTGTAATGGCAACGAGAGCGGGCGTTGTTGAGCGCGTTCAGGCAGACCGCATCGTGGTTGCTTGCGAGGGCGGCGTCAAGGACGTATACAATCTGATCAAATTCAAGAGAACCAACCAGGGCACCTGCTTCAATCAGCGTCCCATCGTCAAGAAGGGCGATTATGTAGAAGCGGGACAGGTGATCGCAGACGGACCCGCAACCTCCAACGGTGAGGTTTCGCTGGGTAAGAACGCACTCATCGGCTTTATGACCTGGGAGGGCTATAACTACGAGGACGCCGTTCTCCTCAACGAGCGTCTGGTTCGTGATGACGTTTACACGTCACTGCACATTGAGGAATATACCCACGAGGCAAGAGATACCAAGCTCGGTCCGGAGGAGATCACCCGCGAGATTCCCAACGTCGGTGAGGACGCTCTGCGCGACCTGAACGCCGAGGGTATCGTGAAGAAGGGAACCGAGGTTCGCTCGGGCGACATCCTGGTTGGTAAGATCACGCCCAAGGGCGAGACCGAGCTGACCGCAGAGGAGCGCCTGCTGCGCGCGATCTTCGGCGAGAAGTCCAGAGAGGTGCGCGACACCTCGCTGCGTCTGGCTCACGGAGAGGCGGGCATCGTTGTTGACGTGCGCGTATTCTCGCACGAGCAGGGCGACGAGCTTCCCACGGGTGTGAACAAGGTTGTTAAGGTTTATATCGCACAGAAGCGCAAGATCTCGGTGGGAGATAAGATGGCAGGTCGCCACGGTAACAAGGGTGTCGTTTCGCGCATCCTCCCGCCTGAGGATATGCCCTTCCTGCCCGACGGCACGCCGCTTGACATCGTGCTCAACCCCCTGGGCGTTCCTTCGCGTATGAACATCGGTCAGGTGCTTGAGGTTCACCTCGGCATCGCCGCAAGAAAGCTCGGCTGGAAGATCATGACCCCCGTGTTCGACGGCGCAAACGAGAAGGATATTCTCGAGTGCCTCAAGGCTGCGGGCATGCAGAGAGATCTGTTCCCGCTCGAGAACCCCGAGGGCAAGGACCTCTATGAGGAGACCACCGATGCCGAAACGGGTGAAAAGACCCTGCGCACCCTCTCGATGGAGGAGCGCGCAAACGAGGAGTTCATGAATCAGCTCCGTGCAGAGCACAGACTGAAGGTTATGGACGGTAAGACGATCCTTTACGACGGCCGCACGGGTGAGCCCTTTGACAACCCCGTAACGGTTGGTATCATGTATTATCTCAAGCTGCATCACCTTGTTGACGATAAGATTCACGCACGCTCCAACGGTCCCTACTCTCTCGTCACGCAGCAGCCCTTGGGCGGTAAGGCTCAATTCGGCGGCCAGCGCTTCGGAGAGATGGAGGTTTGGGCACTCGAGGCATACGGCGCGGCTTACACGCTGCAGGAAATCCTGACCGTGAAGTCGGATGACATCAACGGACGCCGCCGTGCATACGAGGCAATCATCAAGGGACAGAACATTCCCACCCCCGGTATTCCCGAATCCTTCAAGGTGCTCGTCAAGGAGCTGCAGTCGCTCGCACTCGACGTTCGCGTGCAGGATAGAGACGGCAACGATCTCGAGCTTTCCGAGCTTTGCCGTGAGGAGGAGAGTGCGCCGATGAGCCGTGCGGATGCATCCGCGATCGACGACGTGCTCAGCCACAGCGTGGACGACGGCGCCCTGCGCAAGTCCTTCCTGCTTGAGGACGAGGACGGCAACGCCATCGACGACGAGGATGAGGATGAGGAATATTACGATGACTCCGAGGGAGACGAGGACTACGGTCTGGATTTCTCCGATGGGGATGACAACGAATAAATTGGAAAGGATTCATGGTTACAACTGTGGAGCATAACGAATTTTATTCTATCAAAATCGGTCTGGCATCTCCGGATATGATTCGAGAATGGTCGTACGGTGAGGTTTCCAAGCCTGAAACGATCAACTACAGAACGCTCAAGGCCGAGATCGGCGGATTGTTCTGTGAGCGTATCTTTGGCCCGACCAAGGATGGCGCTTGTATGTGCGGAAAGTATAAGAACTCGCACAGCAAGGAGATCATCCGTTGCGAAAAGTGCGGCGTTGACGTCACCACCAAAAAGGTGCGCCGCGAGAGAATGGGACACATCGAGCTTGCTGCTCCCGTTTCTCACATTTGGTATTTCAAGGCCGTACCCTCGCGTATGGCACTCGTATTGGATATGTCCCCCAAGGCTCTCGAGCAGGTGCTCTACTTTGCCGAGAACGTGGTCCTCGATCCCGGCAACACGCCGCTTGAGAAGGGAACCGTGCTCTCCGAGAAGCAGTATGCAGAGGCACGTGAGCTCTATGGCGACGAATTCCGCGCAGGCATGGGCGCCGAGGCGATCAAGGAATTGCTCGCAGGCATCGACGTCCCCGCCCTTGCCGCCTCGCTCAAGGAGGATCTGGAAAACTCCTCGGGACAGAAAAAGACGCGCATCATCAAGCGTCTGGAGGTGATTGAGGCATTCCGCAAGTCGGGCAACCGCCTGGAGTGGATGATCCTCGACACCATCCCCGTGATCCCGCCCGATATCCGCCCGATGGTGCAGCTCGACGGCGGTCGCTTTGCAACCTCGGATATCAACGAGCTCTACCGCCGCATCATCAGCCGCAACAACCGTTTGCGCAAGCTGATGGAGATCCGCACGCCCGAGATCGTGATCCGCAACGAAAAGAGAATGCTGCAGGAGGCTGTTGACGCACTCATCGACAACGGTAAGCGCGGCAAGCCCGTAACCGGTGCCTCCAACCGTCCGCTCAAGTCTCTCTCCGAGATGCTGCGCGGTAAGCAGGGACGCTTCCGTCAGAACCTGCTCGGTAAGCGCGTGGACTATTCGGGACGTTCGGTTATCGTTGTGGGCCCGAACCTCAAGATTTATCAGTGCGGTCTGCCTAAGGAAATGGCGATCGAGCTGTTCAAGCCCTTCGTAATCAAGAGATTGGTTGAGATGGGCAAGGCAACCAACGTCAAGGACGCGCAGAAGAAGATCGACCGCGCCTACGATCCGCTCAACGCATGCGTTTGGGATGCGCTTGAGAACGTGATTAAGGAGCACCCCGTGCTCCTCAACCGCGCACCCACTCTGCACCGTTTGTCGATTCAGGCATTCGAGCCTGTGCTCGTTGAGGGTCGCGCAATCAAGCTGCATCCGCTGGTTTGTACCGCGTTCAACGCCGACTTCGACGGTGACCAGATGCCCGTACACGTGCCGCTTTCCGCAGAGGCACAGGCAGAGGCACGCTTCCTGATGCTCTCTGCCAACAACCTGCTCAAGCCCATGGACGGTAAAGCCGTTGCCGTTCCTTCGCAGGATATGATCCTCGGTTCTTACTATCTGACGATGGAGAAGGACGGCGAGCCCGGTGAGGGCGGCTGCTATCGTGATTTCAACGAGGCAATGTGCGCTTACCGCAACGGTGTGCTCGGTCTGCACGCAAAGATTCGCGTGCGCGTGTTCAAGGAGATCGACGGCGAGACCAAGTCTGCTGTGATCGAAACCACGCTCGGACGCCTGATCTATAACCAGCCTCTGCCGCAGAACCTCGGCTTTGTGGACAGAAGCAAGCCCGAGAACCTCTTTAAGCTTGAGGTTGAGTTCGTGATCAAAAAGAAGCAGCTCGGTCAGATCATCGACCGCTGCATCCGCAACAACGGCTTTGCCGTTTGTGCAAAGATGCTCGACGAGATCAAGACGATGGGCTATCAGTATTCCACCAGAGCGTCCTTCTCGATCTCTGTTTACGACATGACGATCCCGGACGAAAAGCCTGCCCTCATCGAGGCAGCGCAGAAGCAGGTGGACGTTCTCAACAACTACTACCGTCAGGGCTTTTTCTCCAACGAGGAGCGCTACAACGCCGTGATCAAGCTGTGGGATAAGACCACCAACGACGTAACCGCTGCTCTGCAGAATAGCTTTAGCCAATTCAACCCGATCAAAATCATGTCCGATTCGGGAGCCCGCGGATCTGTCGCACAGATGCGTCAGCTGGCGGGTATGCGCGGACTGATGTTCGCAACCAACGGACGTACCATCGAGATCCCGATTAAGTCCAACTTCCGCGAGGGTCTGAACATCCTGGAGTATTTCATGGGTGCAAAGGGATCGCGTAAGTCGCTGTCGGATACCGCACTCCGTACCGCAGACTCGGGTTACCTGACCCGCCGTCTGGTTGACGTTTCGCAGGAGGTTATCGTGCGTGAGGTCAAGTGCGATACCACCAAGGGCGCATGGGTCAATGACGTCATCGACGAAAAGGATAAGAACGTACTCGAGCCTCTGGCAGACCGTATCATCGGCCGCTTCACGATGGGCCCCATCGTCCATCCCGAAACCGGCGAGGTCATTCTCGAGGACGATCAGATGATCACCGAGGAAACGGTGGACGCAATCGAAAAGGCAGGCATCAAGAGCGTGCATATCCGCACGGTGATCCAGTGCCATGCAAAGCAGGGTATCTGCGCACACTGCTACGGAGCCGACCTTGCCAACGGTAAGCTGGTGCAGGTGGGTGAGGCAGTTGGTATCATCGCCGCACAGTCGATCGGTGAGCCGGGTACGCAGCTGACCATGAGAACCTTCCACTCGGGCGGTGTCGCAGGCTCGGATATCACCCAGGGTCTGCCTCGTGTCGAGGAGCTTTTCGAGGCTCGTCAGCCCAAGAAGGCAGCCATCATGAACGAGATCAGAGGAACGGCACACATTGGTATGGCGGAGAACTCCAACATCCACGTTGTCACCGTTCACCCCGACATGGAGCAGCCCGAAGGCGTTGTTCCCGAGGTCAAGGAATATCAGATTCCTTACGGCACCAAGCTTGCCATCGTTGAGGGTCAGCACCTCGAGGTTGGTGAGTCGATGACCGAGGGAAGCAAGGCTCCTGCCGACATCATGAGAATTCTCGGTCTGGATGCCGTTTACGAATATCTGATCAAGGAAATCCAGAAGGTTTACCGTTCGCAGTCGTGTAACGTAAACGATAAGCACGTTGAAATCATTGCTCGTCAGATGACCCGCAGAATGCGTGTCGAGGCGAGCGGAGACACCGAGCTTCTGGTTGGTTCCGTGGTTGATATGTTTGAGTTTGAGGAAGCGAACAACACCGTTGACGCACGCATCGCCGCTGGCGAGGTGGGTCTTGCCCATGCAGAGGCAAGCACGGTGCTGCTTGGTATCACCAAGGCGTCGCTGCAAACCGAGTCCTTCCTGTCCGCCGCATCCTTCCAGGAGACCACCAAGGTGCTCACCGAGGCAGCGATCCGCGGAAAGGTTGACCGTCTGCTCGGACTCAAAGAGAACGTCATCATCGGTAAGCTCATCCCCGCAGGTACGGGTATGGATTGCTACCGCGGCGTTGGCGTTCAGCATAATGAGCCCGCACCCGTTTCCGAAGAGGAGACCGCTGCGGTCTGATCCAAACAATCCAATATCTTAAAATAAGAAACAGGCGTCTCAGATGAAAATTTTGAGACGCTTGTTTTTTATATTCATAAAAGTAATGTGAAAAAATAAAATAATTGAAAAAGCAATATGATTTTTCTACAATTTTTGAATGAAGTATATTGACAACTTTTGAAAGACGTGATATAATGGAGTTGGCAAATAAGCCGAAAAACAAGTCGGAGGTAAAGAAAATGAAAAGATTATTGCTTTTGGTTTGCTGTTTTGTTCTCATGATTGTTGTTTTTGCTTCTTGTGTGACGCAAACGCCCCCTCAAAATGGGTCGGATAAATCCACTGCGGGGGTGACGGGTGGAGCAGGCGATGAAACAACTGCCGAGCCAACGCAGGAGACCACGGCGGAGCCCGAAACCGAGGATCCTTGCCTGACTGCGCATGATTATCAGAACCGTGTGTGCACGCGGTGCGGTGAGAAGCAACCGAGCGAGGGCTTGAAGTTCCAGTTCAATGAGTTCTATCAGGGCTATCTGCTTGACGGACTCGGCACCTGTACCGATACGGAGATCATCATTCCTTCTGTGTATCAAAACTATCCTGTGGTCGGAATCACCAGTAGCGCATTTCGGAATGGTAAGAGCCTGACCAAAATTGAAATTCCCGATAGCGTGTTTTTTGTTTTCGGGGATGCTTTTGATAATTGCAAGCAGGTGCTCCAAACCGAAAACGGGATCTCTTATCTGGGTAAATGGGCAATCTCCTGTCAGGATAAAACGCTCACAACCTATGAGCTGCGACCTGATACGCGCGGGCTTGCCACGGGCTTGTTTGGCAGTTGTGTGAATCTGACCTCAATTACGCTCCCGGACGGCTTGTTTGCAATTTCGGGTACTGCATTTATGTATTGCACTTCTTTGACAGAACTTGAAATTCCGAGCACTGTTCGACATATCGGGGGGAATGCTTTTGAGAATTGTAAGAACGTATCAAATCTCACGATTCCGAATGGCGTAACCTACATTGCGGACAGAGCATTTTCACATTGCAAAAAAATAAAGAGCCTTGTTCTTCCGGAGGGAGTGACACTGATCAAAAGGGAAGCGTTTAGCTATTGCATGGATCTGAAAACGATTTTTATTCCCAAAAGTGTGACGAAAATTGAAGCCAGGGTTGCAGAATATTGCATGGATCTGGAGTATGTTTTCTATGCCGGCACGAGGGAGGACTGGAGCTCGGTAGACATTGATCTAACGGAATATTCCAGCGGAAACAACATGACAAATGCGAATGCAGATTTGATGTTTAGGCTTCACTATTATAGTGAAACCGCGCCGACCTCCAAAGGTTACTATTGGCACTACGTCGACGGTGTGCCGACTCCCTGGTGACGGCAGATCGGATCATATTTTTTCGGCGGGGGGATGCCTGTGTGGCGTCCCTCCGTTTTTTGTTGTTGTCATTTTGTATGACAAAATCCAACGCAGTGGGAGAAAATTTCGTTTGATTTTTTGTGGGGTAGGCGCGAAAAAATGCGTCAAAGGTCTTGCAATTTGAGCGTTTTTTTGATATAATAAAATATCATTCAGAAATAACCGAGCGATCGGGAGAAGAGAATAACGGGAGGAACGATCATATGCAGATTACAAAAAGACCCGAAAATATGGAGCGCATTACCACCAAGGCGCTCGCCGATGCCTTTATCGAGGCACAGGTAGCAGAGGTTCGCGCACAGGTTGGCGACAAAAAGGTGCTGCTGGCACTGTCCGGCGGAGTGGATTCGTCGGTTGTTGCCGCACTTCTGATCAAGGCGATCGGAAAGCAGCTCGTTTGCGTGCACGTTAACCACGGACTCATGCGTAAGGACGAGTCGGAGAACGTTGTGGAGATCTTCCGCAATCAGCTCGACGCAAACCTGATTTACGTTGACGCCACCGACCGTTTTCTCAACCTTCTGGCAGGTGTTTCGGACCCCGAGCGCAAGAGAAAGATCATCGGCGAGGAATTTATCAACGTGTTTGCCGACGAGGCACGCAAGCTCGACGGTGTTTCCTACCTCGCACAGGGCACGATTTACCCCGATATTCTCGAGAGCATCAAGCAGGCAGAGGGCAAAAAGGCGGTCAAGTCGCACCACAACGTGGGAGGTCTGCCCGAGGATCTGCAGTTTGAGCTCGTGGAGCCCGTAAAGCTTCTGTTCAAGGACGAGGTGCGCGTGGTTGGCGAGGCGCTTGGTCTGCCGCATGCAATGGTCTACCGTCAGCCGTTCCCCGGTCCCGGACTCGGCGTTCGTTGCCTCGGCGCGATCACCCGCGACCGTCTCAACGCACTCCGCGAGGCAGATGCGATCCTGCGTGACGAGTTTGACAAGAACGGACTCGCAGAGAAGGTATGGCAGTATTTCGTGGTGGTTCCCGACATCAAGAGCGTTGGCGTGAAGGACGAGAGCCGCTATGAGGGCTGGCCCGCGATCATCCGCGCCGTGAACACCACCGACGCCATGACCGCCACCATCGAGGAGATTCCCTATGCGGTTCTGCACAAGATCACCGCACGCATCACCGCCGAGGTGGAGGGCATCAACCGCGTTCTGCTCGACCTCACTCCGAAGCCTGTTGGCACGATCGAGTGGGAATAAGCCGACTGATTTGTTCTGCGTGCATCTATTGTGCAAGGAAAAAGTGAGTCTACTAAATAAATAAATAAGAGGCCTTGCAGAAATCAAATTCTGCAAGGCTTTTTTCTGTTGACAAGCCCTGTTGATTATGCTATAATAAATTCACAGGAGGCTTCCGCAACGGTCGGGTGACCTCTGCAAGGCGTTAAAATTTTTCTGAAATTGTAAAAATGAAAAGGATATTTGGCGCTTCCACATGACAACTCAAAATAAGGAATACAACCGAGGAGGATGAATATGCCAACATGTTTTATTATTTCTCCCATTGGAGAAAGCGGATCCGAAATTCGCAGAAATGCAGATGACCTTCGCGATTTGTTGATCAAGCCCGTTCTGGAGCCGATGGGCTTCAACGTTGTTCGCGGTGACCACCGCTCGGAGGCGGGACAGATCGACATCGACGTTATTCGTGCGGTGCAGGACTCCGATCTGTGTATCATTGACGTCAGCCTCCCAAACCCCAACGTTTACTATGAATTCGGACGCAGAGACGAAACCGGAAAGCCGCTGATCCTTTTGAAGAGCAAGGGCAGCGACGATCTTCCCGTTGACGTGGCAACCAGACGATATATCGAATACGATCTGGACTCCCGCAGAGGCATCATCGACGCGATGGAGCAGCTGCGCGCCTTTGTCGGTCCCATCGTTGAGCGAGGCTTTGAATCCAACGGAAACGGCTCGTCGCTCTCCGAGCTTGCCGAAATTCTGAAAAGGGTGGAGCGCAAGATCGACCGTCTTGAGACCGCCAAGTCGAGCGCGTCGAGCGCGTTGAGCGCTGGAGAGGCGGATGACGAAACCAGATCGCATCCCGTGGAAGTGTACCGTCTTGCAATTCAGCAGAAGAACATTCCCTTGGCAGAGCGCGCAATGGAGCAGCTCAGATACAGAATGGATGAATTCCGTTGGCTGGATCAGGTGGTCGAGAACGTTGCAGCACTCGGCTCCTGGAAGGCAGGCGACCTGATGATCCAGAATGCGGTCAGATTTATCGACAGCAGCATGGAAATGAAGGACAAGATGGATTATCTTGGTTGTCTCGTATCCAATCTGACCCGAACCGATCGCGAAATGGACAATCTGGATTTGGTTGTGCAGATTTGCGAGTCGCTCACCGTGCTCAGTGCAAACGAGGAGCCCGAGTTGCGTATCCAGCCGTATAACCAGTTGAACCGTCTGTATTATGGTATTTACGGCACAACCAGGGATAAAAAGTGGTTGATGAAGTCAATCGAGGCGCTCGAGAAGGCATTGAAGATCGACGAGGAGGAGTCGTTCCTGCACTATAATATCAGCGTGTGTCTCCACAAGATCGGTGAGTTGGATGCGGCATTGCAGCACATTCTGCGTTGTGTAGCGCTGGACGGCGATGATTATGATGACGATCACCTGGAAACTCTTTGCGAGCTTCTGCATGAACGGCAGGATCCCCGCCTGGCAGATTCTCTTGCATTGCTGGAGCAGGTGAGCCCGGTCAAGGCGAAGCTGCTCAGAAACCGCTTCAATCAGTAATTCACCGCGTTTTTTTGAGCAGGAGCGCTCTGATGATTTGATCCCGATTTCACAAATAAAGGGTGTTTCAAATGCGCATCGCGTTTGAGACACCCTTTTTTTACACTTTTCAAAATTTTTTTGAAAAAACACTTGACAAAGCAAATACTTCGTGATATGATGTATTACACAAGAGGAGGTATGATATGGATGCTCAATTGAAAAGGGGGATGCTGGACGTGTGCGTGTTAGCCGCGATCAAGAACGAGGACTCCTACGGATACAAGATTATCAAGGATATGAAGCCCTATCTGGAAATGTCGGAATCCACGTTGTATACGATTCTGAAGCGCCTGGAGGCGGCAAAAATGCTCACTGTTAAAACGGCGGAGCACAACGGCAGATTGCGAAAATACTATCACATCACCAAGGCAGGGCTTGGACGTATTGCGGATTTTAAGGACGAATGGCGCGAGGTGATGTCAATCTATCAATTTGTGATCAAGGAGGATGAGAAACCATGACAAAAATTGAATTTTTGGATGCGCTTCGGAGGCGGCTTTCGGGTCTGCCTCGGCAGGAGATGGAGGACCGTCTTGCCTTTTGGAGTGAGATGATTGAGGACAGAAGGGAAGCGGGGCTCTCCGAGGAGGATGCCATTCGGGACATCGGCTCGGTGGAGGAGGTTGCGTCGCAGATCATTGCCGACGTGCCGCTCTCGAAGATCGCCAAAGAACGGATGCAATCGAAAACGCAGCTGCGCGCTTGGGAAATTGTGCTCCTGGCGGTCGGGTCTCCGATCTGGTTTTCCCTGGCAATTGCCGCATTCGCGATCATTCTTTCGCTCTACGCGGTGCTGTGGTCGCTGGTCATCTCAATTTGGGCGGTTTTCGTCTCGCTTGCGGCATGTGTCGTTGGCGGTGTGATCGCGGGGATCGTGTTTGTTTGCGTTGGACAGGCGCCCTCCGGTATTTTCCTGATCGGCGCGGGCATTGTCTGCGCAGGGCTTGCGATCCTGTTTTTCTTTGGCTGTAAGGCGGCAACGAGGGGCGCGCTGCTCCTGACGCGTGCGGTCGTCTTGGGAATTAAAAAATGCGTTGTTGGAAGGGAGAGAGCGTCATGAGTCATGCAACGAAAATCTGGCTTGGCATAGCCTTTGCGCTGATTTTGATTGGCGGATTATTGTTTGTGGGGGTGATGAGCATGCTCAAATGGGATTTTACAAAATTATCAACCGTGAAATACGAAACGAACACGCACGAGATCAGCGAGGGCTTCTCGTCGATTGCGGTGAATACCGAAACCGCCAATATTGTGTTCGTTCCCACCGCTGATGCTGCATGCTCGGTGGTTTGCCACGAGCAAACGAACATGAAGCACGCGGTTTCGGTTAAGGACGGCGTGCTGACGATTGAGGTGGTGGACACGCGAAAATGGTACGAATACATCGGCATCAGTTTCACGTCTCCCAAGCTCACGGTCACGATCCCGGCAGGGGAGTACGCCTCGTTGGCTCTGCACACCGACACGGGTAGCGTGGAGATCGCAAAGGATTTTTCTTTTGAGAGCATGGATGTTTCGGGGCACACGGGCACGGTGACAAATCACGCCTCGGTTGCGGGTGAGATAAGAATCAAAACAACCACGGGCGGTATTCGCGTCGAGAGTGCTTCGGCGGGCTCGCTTGCGCTTTCGGTTTCCACGGGTGCCATTTACGTGAGCGACGTTGCTGTTTCGGGCGATGCCTCGGTCAACGTGAGCACGGGCAAGACCGTTCTCACGCGCGTGACCTGCGGCAGCTTGACCTCCAAGGGCAGCACGGGGGATATTCACATGGAGGACGTGATCGCTTCGGGGCGCTTCTCGATTGAGCGCGACACGGGTGACGTGCGCTTTTCGCATTGTGACGCCGCCGAGATTTCCGTGCGCACCGACACGGGTGACGTGAAGGGCAGTCTCCGCACGCCGAAGGTGTTTGACGTGCACACCGACACGGGCAGAAGGGAATATCCCAACACCGTCACGGGTGGCAGATGTGAGATCCGCACCGACACGGGCGATATTCAGATCACGCTGGATTGAGCATCGACGTTGATTTGCCACGCAAAAACTAAAAACGGCAAGAATTTTCTCATTCTGCTTGCAAGCAATCGGTTTTTGTGGTAGAATAAGCGCAGAAAGCTCTGCTTTGTGGTAGAATCAAGCAAAAAAAATATGAATTTGGACCTGATGCGTATGCCTTGGGCGGGAGGAATGATATGAAATTTTTGATCGACAGCGCCGACGTCGCGCGCATCCGCGAGCTTTGGCGCACCTATCCCTGCGACGGTGTGACCACCAACCCTTCGATCCTTGCCAAGAGCGGCAGACCGCCCTTTGAGGTGCTTTCCGAAATTCGCGCCCTGATCGGCGAGGATGCCGAGCTGCACGTGCAGGTGGTGTCTGTCGCGGCGGAGGATATGATCCGTGAGGCGGAGCGCATCACGTCGGAGCTCGGCAAGGGTACCTTTATCAAGATTCCCACAACAACCGAGGGCGTGCGTGCCATGCGTTTGCTCTCGGAGCAGGGCTACCGTATCACCGCAACCGCGATCTATGCCCCCATGCAGGTCTATCTTGCCGCAAAGGCGGGTGCGAAGTACGTTGCGCCCTACGTCAACCGCATCGACAATCTTGGTTACGATGGCGTTGCAACGGCACAGCGTATGCAGAATATTCTCGAGAACAACGGCTTTGAGACCGAAATTCTCGCCGCAAGCTTCAAAAACGTCCAGCAGGTGCTCGCGCTTTGCGAGTACGGTGTGGGAGCCTGCACGGTTGCCCCCGACGTGATCGACGCCTTCCTCAAAAACGAGAACGTGGACGCGGCAGTGGGCGCCTTCACGCGTGATTTCGCGTCGCTCTGTGGGGACGGCGAGACCATGCTTACCTGCAAATAAATCAAAAAAGATAGGACAGTACAATAGAACTGTCCTATCTTTTTTGATTTCGGTATTGTGTTGGCGTCATGCCAACGCCTGCGAGAAAGGCGCGGTTGAAGCTGTTGATCGAGGAAAAGCCGCTTTGCAGCGCAACCTCGGATATGCGATGCTCCCGTGAGCGGAGAAGCTGCTTGGCGTAGTCGATGCGGTAGGAGGCGAGAAAGGCGCGAAAATTCATGCCCGTGAGCGCGTGGAGCGCCGAGGAGAGATATTTTTCGTGATAGCCTAACCTTTTTGCCAGATCACCAAGACGAATATCCTCGCGGAAATTTTGCGAAATGTATTCAATCACCTCATGGTAGAGCGAGTATTTTCCCGCATTTTTGGGTGTTGCCTTGGCAGATCGGAGCAGCTCGTCGCAGATCAAATTCAAAAGACCGCAAAGCCGCAGGGTGTCGTCTGCCTCTGTGCGCTCCAGCTCGTCGAGCAGCCCTCGGTGCGCGCGCATATCCAGCACGGGCTCGCTGAGCCAGGCATCGCCCAGCAGCTCGAAAAGAACGGGAATATGATCGTTGGAAAAGACCGCACAACGCATAAAGGATTCGGTTTCGTCGGTGTATTCGTGAATTTGATTGGGGAGAATGAAGATCAGGTGATCGGGGGGCAAGTGATATTTTTGACCGTTGACGATCACGGTTGTGGTGCCGCTTTTGGTGAAGGCGATCTCGCTGAATTCATGGATGTGCGGCGGCATCACCCAATTGCGGTGAACGTTGCTTCGGTATTCGTATCGCTTGCCGATATTTTCTTTTTGATAAGTAATCATCGCCCCGACCCTCCAAAATCTTACCTTTTGGTGATATTTTATCATATTTTGGATTGAAAGTCAAGACATTATCGTTTATTATAATATTATACTGTATTATGAAGCGAAAAGGGAGGCGTTGCCGATGGAGCAGATCAGAATTGAGGGTGGCGGGTATACCGCACAGATCGACGTGTCACACGGAGCAAACTGCATCAGCCTGCGCCATCTGTCAACGGGGGCTATGATCCTGCGCGAGCCGACCTGCGGCGAGGGCGAGCCCGACAATCCCTATCTCTACGGCATGCCCATCCTCTTTCCCGTCAACCGCATCTCGGGTGGATATTTTTCACTCGACGGGAGAGACTACCGATTTCCCATCAACGAGCCCAAAACGGGATGCCATCTGCACGGAACCCTACATCGCACGCCCTTTGCGGTTGCGGAGCAAACGTGTGATCGCGTGGTCTGCACCTATCGCTCGGCGAGCTACCACGGCTTTCCGCACGATTTTGAAATCCGCATCACCTATGCACTCTCGGAGCGAGGGCTTTTGCATCAAACAGAGGTGATTAACCATTCGGACGCGCGCATGCCCGTGATGCTCGGCTATCACACCACCTTCAACGCAGCCTTTGCGGGGAGCGAGGAGACCTTGGCAGAGGTTGGGCTCGCGCGTGAATATGAGCGCGACATGAGCACCTATCTCCCAACAGGGCGGATGCCCGAGCCCGACGCGGTGACAACAGCGCTTGCCGATGGACTCTTTTCGCCCTTTGAGCGACCGATCAGCCGACACTATCGCGCGTCGACGGATGGGCGCATGACTCTGACCGATCCCTCGCGCGGCATCCGACTTGTTTATGAGAACGACTCGGGTTATGGCTATCGCCTGATCTACAACGGCGAGGGCAACGAATATATCTGCATGGAGCCGCAAACCTGCGCGGCAAACGCCCCGAACGCACCCTTTGGCAGGGAGGAGGGCGGACTTACCTGCATCGCACCGCATTCATCAAGAAACTACGTATCAAAAATATATCTGGAGGAGATCAAACAATGAAGATCACATGGCTTGGACAGGCAGGACTGATGCTGGAGAGCGGAGGGGTGACCGTGATCGTTGACCCCTATCTCTCGGACAGCGTGGAGAAGGTCGAGCCGAAGAACCGCCGCCGCGTGGCGGTGGACGAGCGCTTTTTGCGCATTCGCCCCGACGTGCTCGTGCTCACCCACAATCATCTTGATCACACCGACCCCGAAACGCTCTGCCATTATCTCACCGAGGATTCGGGCATTCTGGTGCTCGCCTCGGGCAACGCATGGCAAAACGTGCGCAAATTCGGCGGCAACAACAACTACGTGATGTTCAACCGCCGCACCGAGTGGAGCGAGGGGGAGCTGCGCTTCCGCGCCGTTTACGCCGAGCATTCGGACAGCACCGCCATCGGATGCCTGATCTATGCCGAGGGCAAGACCTACTATATCACGGGCGACACGCTCTACAACGAGGCGGTGTTTGAGGACCTGCCCGACGCGATCGACTACGTATTCCTGCCTGTCAACGGCGTTGGAAACAACATGAATTTTGCCGACGGCGCACGTTTCTGCGCACGGCTGGGTGCCACCGCGATCCCATATCATTGCGGTCTGTTTGATTCGCTCAATCTCGGCGACTTCCCGTATGAGCCGAAGGTTGTTCCCACATTTTATGAAGAAATCGGACTTTGATGGAGGTAACCTATGAAAATTACGAAGCTTGAAATAATCAAGGTCAAGCCGCGTTGGATGTTTCTCAAAATGCACACCGACGAGGGGCTGATCGGACTTGGCGAGCCTGTTCTGGAGGGTCATTGCAATGCGGTTGAGGCGGTTCTGCGCGAATACGAGGAATACCTCATCGGCAAGGACCCCATGATGATCGAGCACCATCTGCAGGCGCTCTACCGCGGCGGCTTTTACCGTGGCGGTCCCCTGATGCTCTCGGCGATCAGCGGCATCGAGCAGGCAATGTGGGATATCAAGGGAAAGTATTACGGCTGTCCCGTTTATGAGATGCTCGGCGGCAGATGCCGTGACCGCATCCGCATGTATACGCACGTCAAGCGTGCGGGCGTGCCGGGCGAGTTCCCGATCGAGGAGATGCTCAAGATCACGCAGGACCGCCTCGACGAGGGCTACACCGCACTCAAATATTCGATCATTCCGCCCATTCGCACGATCGACAACCCCGCCAACACGCAAAAGCACATCGAGCGCTTTGCGGCGGTGCGTGAGAAAATCGGCATGGGCGTGGACCTTGCCATTGATTTTCACGGTCGCGTGAGCCCCGCAATGGCGTTGCGCCTTGCCGAGGGACTCAAGCCCTACGAGCCCTTTTTCATTGAGGAGCCCTGCCTGCCCGAGAACGTGGATTGCATGGTTAACATTGCGCGTGCAACCTCGATCCCGATCGCAGCGGGCGAGCGTCTGTTCGGAAAATGGGAATACCGTCAGCTGCTCGAGCGGCAGGCGGTAAGCGTGGTGCAGCCCGACATCTGCCATTGCGGTGGTATCTTTGAGGGGCGCAAGATCGCAACCATGTCCGAGCTCTATTTCGGGTCGGTCGCGCCCCACAATCCGCTCGGTCCCATTTCGCTTGCAGCCTGCCTGCAGCTCGACGCATGCACGCCCAATTTCCTGGTGCAGGAGCATCCCGGCAACCCCGATCGCTCCGACCTCGGAGTGGGCTATATCAAGGAGCCGTTTGTGATCAAAAACGGATACATCGACGTTCCCACCAAGCCCGGTCTTGGCGTGGAGCTCGACGAGGAGGCGCTTGCCGACAAGATCTACGACGGTGCATGGACAACGCCGCGCCTCTATCATGAGGACGGAAGCGTTGCGGATTGGTAAAGGAGAGACGCTATGAAAAGAAGATGGACAAAAGAGGAAATCAACGAGTGGTATGACGCCCGCCCCTGGATGCGTGGGTGCAACTACATGAGCGCCGACTGCGCAAACCGCATCGACCAATGGCAGGAGCTGGGCTTTGAGGAGCGCTTCAAGACCACCGAGGCGGAGCTTGCCCTGATGCAGAAAACGGGGCTGAACACGGTGCGCCTGATCATTGAGTACGTGGTTTGGAAGGAGGAGCATGACGGCTTCCTCGAGCGCTTCGACCGCTATCTCGATCTCTGCGCGAAATACGGCATTTCTTGTATGATTACGCTGGCAAACGATTGCATGCCGCCCAAAAACGAAGATTGGAAAATGCCCGCGATCGGCAAGCAGACCTGCGATTGGGGCTATCATGGCGGCAGAAAAAGCTCGCAGCATGCGGTGAGCGTTGGCACCAACCCGCATTTCTACCTCGACGATGAGGAGAGCCGCCGCGATTATTTTGAAATGGTGCGCGAGATCGTCACACTTCACCGCGAGGACGAGCGCATCTGCATCTGGGACGTTTACAATGAGCCCGGCAACCGTCGCCGCGATGAGCTCACTCTGCCGAATATCAAGGCGCTCTTTGAGATCGTGCGCGGATGTGACCCGATCCAGCCGCTCACGGCAGGGGTCTGGCGCGTCAAGGGCGATCCCTCGGTGCCGCTCGCCGAGGTGGAGCAGTTTGCGCTTGACAATTCGGACATCGTGTCCTATCATTTTTACAGAGGCTACGAGGAGCACGTCAAAATTATCAAGCGTCTCAAGGCGGAGGGACGTCCGCTGATCAACACCGAGTGGCTCGGCAGATGCCTGCATCCCGAGGTGGTGTTTGAAATGTTCCCGATCTTCTACATGGAAAAGATCGGCTGCTATAATTGGGGCTTCGTTGCGGGGCTTTACCAGACCTACGAGCCCTGGGAGGGTACCTGGCAAAGATGGGAGTCGGGCGAGGAAACGAACGTGGACTTCACCAAGTGGTTCCACGATCTCTACCGTCCCAACCACCGTCCCTACGATCCGCGCGAGATCGCGCTCATCAAGCGCTTCTGCGACGCAGCGGAAGCCGATTTTGCACGTGAGCAGGAGGCGAAGAAGGCAAGATGAACAGATCGGTTTTTGTAACGGGCGCAACCTCGGGAACGGGGTACGCCATCGCCGCGCGCTTTGCGCGTGAGGGCTATGACGTTTTCATCGGAAGCAGATCGCTTGAAAAATCCTCGGCAGCAGCCGAGCGCATCGCATCGGAGCACGGCGTGTTTGCAAAGGGCTATGCCTATCAGACCGAGCGGCTCGACGAGGGCGAGGTGCGTGCGATCTTCGACGATATCCGCAGCATGGGGTATCTGCTTGACACCATCGTGTTCAACGCTGCCAATCTCGGCATCGGTCAGGTAAGTCTTGACGTGGATATTTCGGATTTCATGGGTGTTTACAACACCAACATCGGTTGGAATTTCCTCATGGCACGCGAGGCGGCAAAGCAGATGAAGGAAAAGGGCAAGGGCTCGATCGTGTTCATCGGCTCCAACTCGGCGCTTCGCGTTACCGAAAACAGATGCGCCTATTGCTCCTCCAAGAGTGCAATGCTTGCTATGTCGAAATCCTTTGCGGTCGACTGGGGACAGTACGGCATCCGCTCCAACGTAGTTCTGCCGGGTATGATTAAAACCGAGCGTTGGCAGAATAACGTCAACAACACCAAATACTGCCTGCCCAACTACACGCCCATTCGCGACATCGCCGAGTTTGAGGACGTTGCCAATGCAGCGTGGTATTTCGGCAGTGACGAATCGAGAAACACCACGGGCGCGGAGCTGGTGGTAGACGGCGGCATGCTGGCACAGCTCACGCCGAACATCAACCGCGAGCTGTGGACGTGAGGGGCACGATGAAATATTACTTAACGGTAGACGGCGGCACCACCAACACGCGCATCTATCTGGTTTGTGATCGGTCGGTGTGCGCTGTCAAGCGGCTTTCGGTGGGTGCGCGAAACGGAGCCGACGCGCTCAAGGCGGCGCTTCGAAAGGGTTTTTCCGGGCTGCTCTCGGAGCACGCGCTGGGGGAGACGGACGTTGTTGCCATTCTCGCCTCGGGTATGATTACCTCCGAATACGGGCTCTGCAATCTTCCGCATCTCTGCCTCCCCGCAGGGCTCTGCGAGCTGCACGGCGCGATGCACGGCATGAGCTTTCCCGAGATCACCTCAATTCCGTGGTATTTCATCCGCGGCGTTCGGTCTGTGAGCGCGAAGCTGGATGCGGTTGACATGATGCGCGGCGAGGAAACCGAGCTCATGGGTATTCTTGAGACGGGGGAGAGCGGTGTGCTCTATATTCTGCCCGGCTCGCATTCCAAGCATATCACGGTGGACGGCACGGGACGGATCACGTCCTTCCGAACGATGATGAGCGGGGAATTTTTCGCCGCCGTGATGCAGAATACCATTCTGCGCGACGCTGCCGATTTCGACCACAACGTGCTTGTTCCCGAAAAGCTCTTTTTCGGCTACGACTATTGCCGTGACCACGGAGTCAACGAGTCGCTTTTCAAAACGCGTATTCTGAAAAATATCTTCGGTGCAACGCGCGAGGAATGCTTCAGCTTTCTGCTCGGCGTTGTGCTCTGCGACGAAGTGCGCGCGATCCTCGCGGCAGAGGAGAACACCGTTATCCTCGGCGGACAAAAGCAGTTCCGCGAGGCACTTGCCGCCATCCTCGCAAAATATAGCACCAAACGGATCGTCTCGCTTTCCGATGACGCCGTTGCCTCCTCCACCGCCCTCGGCGCCGTGAGAGTCTTTGAGGGGGAGTAGGGGGATTTATGCAGGGGGGATTTATGCAGGGGGAGGGAGAAAACTTTTTGAAAAAAGTTTTCTCCCTCC
>ERZ780157.366-NODE-366-length-62355-cov-7.626276_pt1 | contig 62355 bp, 55 predicted proteins | sample MGYA00511169_ERZ780157 | MGnify/ENA primary metagenome ERZ780157 (study PRJEB29588, sample SAMEA1965149) | human gut metagenome | biome: human gut; feature: human-associated habitat; material: faeces | place: Denmark | collected 2008/2010 ...
AGACAGACAGACAGACAGACAGACAGACAGACAGACAGACAGACAGACAGACAGATTACGCCTTATTTCAGAGTTATCATCCGTCGAAAAGTGTAATGGAATCATGGGAGTCCCAATCACATTCATCGATAAATATAATCCCGCACAATTTGAAATCCTTGGACTCGCAAATAGTGCAAGATGGCTCGGAGATTTCCCATGTTTTACGATCATCAACGGAAGAAGGATCTACAATAGAATCATTATCCGTCGGAAAATGTAATGGAATCATGGGTGTACCGATAACATTTTTGGATAAGTATAATCCTGATCAGTTCGAAATTATGGGGTTAGATAGGTATTATGTGCCCAAAGATGTTCTAGTTGGAGGAAGAGTTGCAGTCAATGGTCAACCTAAATATGCTCGCATAATGATAAGGAGAAAAATTAATGGAAATTAAATTGCATAAAGTTTCTATTCGAGAGATAGTCAAAGATTATATAGACAATGAAGAAAACGGCGTTGTCGGATATGGCGGAAAATTAAATATACGTCCTGCCTATCAACGCGAATTTGTATATAAAGAAAAACAGCGTAATGCCGTTATTGAAACTGTTACAAAAGACTTTCCGCTCAACGTTATGTATTGGGTGGAAGATGAAAAAGGCAATTATGAACTTCTTGACGGACAACAACGCACGATTAGTATTTGTCAATATGTTAACGGCGATTTTTCTCTTAATAGTCGTGCTTTCCATAATCTTACCGAAACAGAAAAGAATCAGATATTGGATTATCCGTTGATGATTTATATTTGTAAAGGAAATGACAAAGAAAAACTCGATTGGTTTAAGATTATCAATATTGCGGGTGTGCAACTAAAAGAACAAGAACTTCGCAATGCAATTTACACTGGTGAGTGGCTTTCCGATGCAAAACGCTATTTCTCGAAAAATGGTTGCGTGGCATATTTGCTTGCAAACAAATATCTTAATGGCGAAGTCAACCGTCAAGACTATTTGGAAACGGTTTTGTCTTGGATTTCGGCGAAAGAAGGCATTAAACTTGAAGATTATATGTCTATTCATCAACACGATACGCACGCTACTCCGTTATGGCAATATTTTCAGTCCGTTATAAATTGGGTACAAACGATATTCCCTAAATATCGCAAGGAAATGAAGGGGCTCGCTTGGGGCTTATTGTATAATACATACGGCGACAAAATATACAACCCACAAGAGCTAGAAGCAAAAATAGTCAAGTTAATGCAAGACGATGATGTAACAAAACGTTCGGGAATTTATGAGTATTTACTTTCCGGCAACGAAAAGCATTTGAATATTCGTGCTTTTACGGATAACGAGAAAAGACAAGTATATGAAAGGCAAAACGGCATTTGTCCACATTGTGTCGCCGAGCATAGAGAGAAAACGCATTACGAATTGGAAGAAATGGAAGCCGACCACATAACACCGTGGTGCGAAGGCGGCAAGACGAACATAGATAATTGTCAAATGCTATGCAAGGAACATAATCGCTTGAAATCAAGCAAATAAGAAAACGCACCCGACGGGGTGCGTTTTTTGTGCGGTAAATAATCACCAGTCTTCGCGGTGGTTGATTTTGACGTCGTCATAGTACTCAAAGTACTTTTGTTTGTATCTTTGAGTTTCTTGGCGGTGGCGGTTGAGTTCGGCACGCGCCGCTTTTTCGGATTCGGTTTTCGGCTCTTCTCCTTTGACTTCGTCCAGGGGAGTGAGATTATATTTCAAATAATCCATATAATTAAATCTCGATGTGTTCGACGTCGTCGCGGGTGCTGCGCTTGTAGATGACGATTTTGTTGCCGATTGCCGTGACAGGCTCTGCGCCGGTCTTTTGGCAGACTTCGTCCAAGACGTCTTTGGTGTTGGCTTCGGCGTTGCGCAAGACGGAGATTTTGACGAGCTCGTGCAATTCGAGCGCAAGGCAGATGTCCTTGACTTGATTGTCGCCCACTCCGTTTTTGCCGATTTGGAAGATCGGGTTTATTGATTGCGCCATACTGCGAAGTTTTGCGCGTTGAGAACTTGTGATCATACTTGTTTCCTTATATTTGCGATTTGCGGATTGCAAAGCGCGTTGTCGTTTTTCTTATATTAGCATTTTTGACGCCGTGACGCAAGCGTCATGACATCTTTCTGTCCATATCGATGACGAAAAAGTATTTGACGGGATCGTTGCCGAATTCTTTTTTCAGTGCGTCTTTCACGTCGTCGAGGGTTATTTTGCTGCCGTAGGGGATTACGACGTCGAAAAGCATATTGGTATGCGTCTGACCGCTGACAAGGCGAAAATCGTGCAAAGACAAATTTTCGTCGAGGTTGGCGATTGCGTTTTGCGCACGGAGTTTAAGCACGGCAAGTTGCTTGTTTTTGGTGTCAACGGGGTCCATATGTATGGTGATGCGCACGTGCATTTCGTTCCAAAAATCGTGCTCGATGTTGTCGATGACGTCGTGGCTTTTGGTTATATCGACGTCGGCAGGCACTTCGACGTGTGCAACCACGAAGCAGTGATTTTCGCCGTAGCTGTGTACGACCAAATCGTGCACGCCGATAACGCCGTCGTAGGACAAAATCTTTGCGGTGATTTTGTCAACGAGTTCTTTGGGCGGTTTTTCGCCGAGGATGGGGGACATCGCTTCTTTGATGAGAAGTATGCTCGACACAATGATAAATGCCGACACGGCGATACCCATGATGCCGTCAACGCTCACTTTCGGGCTGATTTTGTCGCCCGCAACGTCGATGACTATCGTCGAAATCAAAACGGCAACCGTTGCCAAAACGTCGTTTCTGCTGTCTGCCGCCGACGCTTTGAGCGCGCCGCTGTTTATTGCTTTCGAAAAGTCGAGATATATGAGCATCTGTACGAGCTTCATCGCGATTGCCACGCCCAAAACGACGTAGGTGTAAACGCTTACGCTCACTTCTTCGGGGGTTATGCACTTTTCGATTGACGATTTCAAAAGCAGTATGCCGATAAAAAGCACCGTTACGGACACGAGTAGGGAAGTGATGTATTCATACCTTGCGTGTCCGAAGGGGTGGTCGTTGTCGGGCGGAGTTGCCGAAAGTTTGAAGCCTACGAGCGTAACCACGCTGCTGCCGGCGTCCGACAAGTTGTTGATTGCGTCTGCGATTATCGTGATGCTGTTGCCCACAACGCCCACTATGAGCTTGAACACGCAAAGCAAGGCGTTTGATATTATGCCGAATATGCCTGCGACAAGTCCGTAGCGGAAACGCACTTTCGGGTTTTGAGTGTCCTGATAGTCTTTTATAAAAAGTTTGCGGATAAATTTCATTTTGCGATTCTCTCTCTTTGTTATTAATAGAATATTCCCCAAAAAACTCGATGTCAAGATTTTCGGGGAATATTGGCTGTTTCTTATCCGTCAAATACGGCAAGTTTTATTGTTTTTTCATTTTGCGAGGACGGAGTTTTATCGCTTGAACGAGGAAGTACACACCCACGCAAATCGCAATCGCGCCCACGACCGCAACGAGAACGTACCAAAGGTTTACATCTACGCTGTCGCCCGATTTCGCGCGTTGCCACATATTGACGACCACGTCGTTGCGCTTGCCGAAATCGCGCATAACGCCCAGCGTTTCGTTGATGATCGGGTAGCGACCTTCGTCTGCAAAGTATTCTTCAACGTCGTATTCGCAATCTTCGAGATACGCAAGCACGTCCTCGTCCGCTTGAAGCAACTCTTTGTTCGTTGCCGACGTGTAGCCGATTGCCACCGAGTTGCGAACCGAGCTCATGGGATTGCAAATGTAGTCGATAAACATCATTGCGGCAAGTTTGTTGTTGACGGACGTGGGAATGCACCAACCGTCGTACCAGATGTTGCTTGCAACTTCGGGGACGAAATAGCCGAGTTGATAGGTGTCGGTCTCCTCGTCGTAGCCGCCTTCTTCGATTGCCCAAAGCGCGTCGCCGCTCCACGCAAAGTCCGCGTAAACGATTTCGTTTATCATATCGTCCTTGCCGAAATCGACTTCGTATCCCGAGATGTGTTCGCGCTGGTCGGTGAGCACCTTTTCTGCCGCCGCAACCATCTCGTCGTCGGTGCAGTTGATAAGCTCTTGCACGGTGTAGTCCTTATATTTTTCGGGGAGCAGACCGTATTCGTACATGTAGAAGATAGCCGCCGCATACGTGTCGCGAACGCTGTCTTTCATGAGAATTTTATTTTCCAGCTTCTCGTTCTTTTGCACGTTCCAAAGCACGCCCCAGCCGTATTGTTCAAGCTCTTCGAGGCTCACAACGGACGTATTGTAAAGGATGCCGAGAGTGCCGTACATATACGGAACCATGTATTCCGTCATGTTGTGCGACGTGCCGCCTTGCGTTTTTATGTCGCCGAACATTTCGTTGATTTTGTCCATAACGCCGTGGTCTATGTTGCCCCAACCGGACTTTAAACTGCTCATATTGTCAAGTGAAATACCGTATTTGGTCAAATCGCTTTGAATATCGGCTTTTATGTCGTTGTGGTTGAGAAGACAACCGGCAGTGAGCAGTTTTTCGATGGCATATTCGCTCGGACAAATCAAATCGACTTTGGCGTCGCCTTTGAGCACCTTGGTCATCATCGTTTCGTTTGTGTCGAACGTAGTGTAGGTTATCGACAGCGAGCGTCCCGTTTTTTCTTTGTAGTAGTCGGCAAATTCGTCAAGCAAGGTCTTGCCCGTTTCTTCGTCGATTTCGGCGTCAATATAATCTTCCCAGTTGTATATCACAAGTTTGTCGCCGCCGCTTTCACCCTTCGTGCCGTTGTTGCAGGCGGTGAGGGTGGGAAGCAAAATCGCGCTCAAAACGAGGGATAAAACGATAAGCGTTGCAATGCGTTTTTTCATGCGTTTGCCTCCTTAGCCTTTTTCTTTTCGTGCGAGATCTTGACGAGGTTGATTGAAAGCACCGCCGCAAGAACGATGACGAATATGATGGAGAATATCGCGTACCAGAAGGGTTCGAGACCTTGTACGCGCGCGTCCGAATAAATGTAGGTTGACAACGTGTTGATGCCCGTCGCCGCGCCCTTGTTGATTTGAGTGATGATAAAGTCGTCCATAGACATGATAAACGCCATAACAAAGCCGCTTACGATGCCGGGCGTGATGATGGGGATCATGACTTTCACCAACGCTTTGAAGGGGTTTGCTCCGAGGTCGAGAGCCGCTTCGTAGATGTTCGGATCCATGGATTCAAGCTTGGGAAGTACGCTGAGCACGACGTAGGGTGTGCAAAACGCTATGTGAGCGATGATAAGGCGCAAGTAACCTTCGGGGAAAGCGAACGTGATGAAGAACACCATCATTGAAACCGCCATAACGATTTCGCTGTTGATGATGGGAAATTGGTTGACGTTTTCCACAATGCGTCTTGCTCTCTTGCCGAGGTTGAAGATGCCTATCGATGCAAACGTGCCCATAATCGTTGCGACGACCGAAGATATGCTTGCGATGATAAACGTGTTGGCAATCGCGCTCCAAAGATCGGGGGATTTGTCCGACTTGAAGATTGAAATGTACGCCTCGAAACTGAATCCGTTGTCAAAGTTGAAATTCGAGCTGTTCGAGAAAGAATACACGATGAGCAAGATTATCGGCGCATACAAAATTGCAAGGATTATCAAAAGATAAAACTTTTCGAAAAAGCCGATTATTTTTTGTTTTACCATAACGACCTCCTTACAGCGTTGCTGTTGCGGTTAAACTTGTTCATGACGAAGTTGGAGATGAGAACGAACACCAGCATGACAAGGCTCATTATCGAACCTACGCCGTACATGCCTTGTTCGAAACTCAATTGTATGGAATCGCCGAAGAGGAATATCTTGCCGTTTGAGAGCAATTGCGAAATCGCATACGTGGAAATGGTGGGGATAAACACCATTGTGATTCCGCTGAATATTCCGCTCATGGAGAGGGGAAGCGTGGTTTTCAAAAATACCGTCGCTTTGTCTGCGCCCAGGTCTTGCGCCGCTTCGATATAGCTCTTGTCAATGCTCGAAATGGTGGTGTGCAAGGGCAGTATCATAAAGGGCAGATAGTTGTACACCATGCCGAAAAGCACCGTTCCCATGCCGAGGTCCACGCCCAGTGCGATGAAGATCGCCTTTGTCGCAAGCGTACGGATGAGGAAGTTGACGCCCATAGGGATGACGTACAACAGCACCAAAATGCGCCCGCTAGGCATTTTTGAAAGGAAACACGCCACGGGATAGCCTATCACAAGGCACAGTATCGTGGTGATGACGCCCACCAAAAGCGAGTTGCCGAGCACGATAAGGCTCGATTTCGACGTGAAAAAAATCTTGAAGTTTTCAAGAGTCAGATTGTTGTCGCTGTCCAAAAACGCGTTGACGAGGATAAGAACCAACGGCACGACGACGAACAGCAGAAGAAAAAGGATGTAGGGAACGGAGAACACCTTTTTCGTCAATCTGAATTTTTTGCGAGAGGTGTTTTTCACTCTATATCCTCCTTTTGAGAATCGTCGGTTTCGGTTTGCGATTGTTCTTGTTGTTCCGCCTCGATGATGCGTTCTTCGACCGCGTCGAATTTTTCGGGTTCGACAAGGCGCGCTTGCTCGATTGCTTCTTGTTCCTCTTTTGTGAGAGTTTCGTCCTTGACGACGCTTTCGACGGAGGTTTCTTCTTCGCTGCGCTTTTCGATTATGATTTTTTCCGGTGCGATCTTGATGCCTACGCGGTCGCCTTTGAGCCAATCGTCGTCGGTGTCGGCAAAGAAAATATAGTGGTCGTCGGTGGAGAGAATGGCTTGATAGTAGCTTCCCTTGTAGATTGAGGAAAGCACCGTTGCGCCGATTTGTCCGTCCTCTTCGTCGTCGGTGATTTCAACGTCGTCGAAGTCGACTAAAACTTTGACGGGAGTGTCAATTTCAAGGTCGGTCTTGCATTCGAAGTCCGTTCCGCAAATTTCAACGAGGTTTTCGCCGGTGATAACGGTGTCGATTTCGTTGATGATGCGCGTTTTGTGCATGATGTGAAGGTCGAACGGCTTGATGTATATGCCCACCGTTTCGCCGACCTCGTAAGTGTCGGTATCGTGCGCGACGATTTCGTTGCCGTTGGCAAGAAGGGTGATTTGATAGTGGTCGCCCTTGAATACCGACGATATGACTTCTGCGGTGAGAATGGTGCGTTTGTCGTCAACCTTTTTGATCTTGACGTCCTCGGGACGAATGATGACGTCGATGGGCTCATTGTGTTTGAAGCCCTTGTCCACGCACTCGAAAACGGTGTCGCAAAATTCGACTTTGCAATCTTCAAGCATAGTGCCCGAAAGAATGGTGCTTTCACCGATGAAGTCTGCCACGAATGCGTTTGCCGGCTCGTCGTACACCTTTTCGGGAGATGCGATTTGTTGAATTTCACCAAGGCGCATAACCACGATTTTGTCGGACATCGTGAGAGCTTCTTCCTGGTCGTGCGTGACGTAAATGAAAGTTATGCCGAGGCGTTTGTGCATATCCATAAGTTCGAGTTGCATATCTTTGCGCATTTTGAGGTCGAGTGCGCCGAGAGGCTCGTCGAGAAGCAAAACTTCGGGTTCGTTGACCAAAGCGCGTGCGATTGCAACGCGTTGTTGTTGTCCGCCGCTCAAAGAGGACACGTTTCTGTGGCCGTAGTCTTCGAGGTCAACCATTTTGAGAGCGTTGTTGACTTTTTCTTTGATTTCCGCTTTCGTGTACTTTCTGAAAAGTTGGACGGTTTCGCCTTTCTTGTTGGTTTTCGTGCCGTTGGGTATGACTTTGAGTTTCAGACCGAACGCAATGTTATTGAAAACGTTGAGATGCGGGAAGAGCGCGTATTTTTGAAATACGGTGTTGACGGGGCGAAGGTGCGGAGGAGTGTCCGTGATGTCTTTGCCGTTGAAAATGATTTTTCCGCTTGTGGGCATTTCAAAGCCCGCAATCATGCGAAGAGTGGTGGTCTTGCCGCAACCGCTCGGACCGAGCAGGGTGACGAATTCGCCGCGCTTTATCGTGAGGCTGGCGTTTTTGACCACTTGCTTGCCGTCGTACTCTTTGTAGACGTTGCGAAGTTCGATGATGTTGTCAACAGGTGTCTTGTTTGTCATATGTGTTTCCTCGGTTGTGCGGCATTGCCGCATGATATCTGCGCGATGCGCAGGTGATATCGCACTATGTGCGGTGATATCCTCACGTTGTTCGGATGATATCGTTGCTTGTGCAACGGTGATATTGCGCCGTCGGCGCAGTTGCGGATTATTTATCAGAACGTGGGCGGTGAAGCAACCCAAAGCACCACGGCTTTTTCGTTGGTGCGGTTTTCAAGGCGGTGCGGTTTGTCCGACGTGAAGTAAAACACTTCGCCCTTTTTCACACAGTACGCCGCTTGTCCTATGTGCAACCACACTCTGCCCGAAATCACGTATCCGAATTCCTCGCCCTCGTGCGGTACGTCCTCTTCGAGAGTCGTATGCGGTTCGACGGTCACGCGGATGGGTTCCATCTCGTTCTTTTGCGCATTTGGCACAAGCCATTCGATTTTGTGCGTGTCCGCCACTTTTTCGATAAACTCCGCTTCGGTGAACACCACCGTTTCTTCCTTTTCGTCCTTGAAAAAGTCCGCAAACGTAGTGCCAAGTGCATTGAGTATATCTTCTAGCGTCGTTATGGACGGTGAAGTCAGCTCGTTTTCCAGTTGCGAGATATAACCTTTGGTCAATTCGCATCTGTCGGCAAGTTCCTCTTGCGTGAGGTTGTTTTGAAGGCGCAACCTCTTGATTTTCGTGCCAAGTTCCATACAAACTCCTTAAATGCAAAAACAGTACACACATCGTACTTTTCGTTTAGGCTGACTAAACTTTTGCGTTGGTTTAGGCAAAATCGATCGCGTGTTTAATAGGTTTTGCATTTTTTAACAAAAAGTTTAGCAAAACTAAACTTATTTATCAAAATCGATTATATATATTTGCAGATACAATGTCAAATATTTTGCAGTATTTTTTCAAGATGAAAACAAATTTTTTTGAGCGGCGTTTTTATATGAAAAGACCTCGCATATTTCGGCGAGGTCCAAATCCTTAATTTTTGTTTGATAATTGTTATTTTACGATTTATTCGGCAGTGCCCGCAACGGAGATGTTGCCAAACTCGACGGCGTAAGGTCCTTCATAGTGTGCCGATACAAATCTCTCCTTGGAAAAGCGCATATTTTGTTGCGCCTCGATTAGACTTCCGTTTATCGAGCCGCCCGTGACGGGTGTGATTTTGCCGTCCTCTATGAGATATGCAAGGCGAATTTCTCCGCCGAAGTGTCCCGAGAATGAATCCATTTGGAAATCCGAGAACGCAACTGCCCAGAGGCAAGGTTTCTTTTTCATATCCGCAAAGGACACGCTGCCTTTGTTTTCGCATCTCACTTTTTCATACGCGCCGGTGGGTTTTATGCCGAGGTAGCGGCAGAATGGAGTGCTGCCGTGTATTGCAGCAAGTTTGCCGTCGCCGACAACTTTAAGGTCTTGCATTTTTATGCCGTCGCCGCTGAAAGGTCTTGTTGCGACAAGGGAGAGTCCGAGCGCGTCGCCTATTACGTCGCCTTGCACGCCGTCGCCGATTTTCCAGGTGGAATAGCTGGGATAAATCATATCCGCCGCCGATTTTTCATTGTAGTATGAAAGCACTTCCGCAAGGTTTTGACCGCTCAAAATTACGTTGTATTTTCCGCTTTTGAGCACTCTTTGCGCGCACGCTCTGTCATACACAAAGTCAAGGTATTCTTTCACGCCTTGCGTAAGAGCATCGGCGCATACGTCGTCGTATTCGAATTGATTGATAAGCTCGACGTCCTCGGGAGATTTGCATTGCACGACGTAGTCGCCTTTGCAAACGGCGTCGGTGAAGGATACGTCAGTGCCTTCCGACGACAAAATGCGAGTGTAAGTTCTATGGCAAAACACTTCCGTCGAGTTGACGTAGGCGTGCTCGTTCGTGTCTGCCTTAAACACTGCCGCCGCCATTTTGCCTGCGCTTTCGGCAAGAGGCGCACTCGCAAGTTCGCCCTGTTTTACTATTGTGTCCGACGTGACTTTTTCGGGAGCGTCGAAATAGGGATTCATTGCAAATTGCGCCGCATAATACGCGCTTTCGATCGCGCTCTTTATTTCATCGTAAGACATCGAGGAAATGACTTGCGCACTCATATTGCCCACGAGCTTCTTTTTGTCCTTTTCGCCTTGTCTGTACACGGTGACGGTACATTTGTGCGTGTCCTTGATACGTCTTGTGTCAAGAGCGTGCTTGACGAAAAACAATTCCGCCGATTCTTCTTTGACTTCGTTTATTCTCCAACGCTCGATATTGAGCTCGGACAATGCTTTTTTGATTTTTTCCAACATAGTATCACCTCTCAGCCAAGTCTGATGCGAGCCTTCATATACGGGCCGCCGTCGGACACTTTAACCCACTCTTTGTAACCTTTTCCGCAGAAACCGCTGCCGCAAGTTACGAGGGAGGAACTCATCATGCTCACCGATTTGAGAAGGTCGGGAACGTAGCCCGTGAGCACGATGGGGGAGAACACTTTGCCCGTGAGTTTGCCGTCTTTGATTTCTCTTGCGCGCGTAACCATGCATTGAATACCCCAGTTTTTCGGGTCTTCCATACCGCTCGATGGAGATTCGAGCAAGAAACCGTATTTGACGGACGCAATCATATCTTCGGGAGTTACGCCTTCCTTTGCGCCTTCGAAATAGGTGTTTGTCATACGGGTGTAGACCTTGCGCTCGTAGCTTTCGCGTCTGCCGTTGCCGGTGGGCTCTACGCCGAGTCTTGCCGCAGAGAGTGCGTCGCACATACCGCGTTTCAAAATGCCGTTGTTTATCACGACGGTATCGCCCGTGAGAGTGCCTTCGTCGTCAAACCAGCAAGTTGCCGTATCGTCAACCGCGTTGCCGTCGTGCATTGTGACGAGGTCGCTTGCGACTCTTTGGTCGATAAAACTCGAAGCAAGGGCTCTGTCTTTGACAAACATATCCATTTCCACGCCGTGACCGAACGCTTCGTGCACTATCATGCCCGTTGTGTCGGGATCGCAAATGCAATCGTATTCGCCGGGAATCATAGGTTCGCTCTTCAAAAGTTCGACTGCCTCGGACGCAACTTTGATTGCGTAATCGTCCATTCTGTTCAAAAGTTCCGCACCGCCGAGGGTGGAGAAGCCTTTGTATGCGTCCTTGACTTCCTCGCCTCTTGCCGCCATAGCCATGATTGCGCCGTTTGTCCACATAATCGTTTGATCGAGGTCGCGATTTTCGGAGATAAAAATCTTTCTGAACGCTCTGTACGAAATGGTTGCGATTGCGTCAAGAACGCCGTCAACCGTCAACGCTTTGTTGCGGATTTGGTCAAGTCTTGCAAGGATTTTTTCATCTCCGAGTTCTTTCGGATGAATCTCGAATGCGCTCACTTTTTTGAGTGTTGCGGGTTTGTCGCTCGGAACGGGGGTGTGAAGAGGCTCTATCCCTTGCGGAATGCACTTTGCCTCTTGCGCAATGCGCTCTTCGATTGTTTTGACGATTTGAGGTATCTTTTCTTCCGAAAACTCGTTGAAGGAGTATTCCGCGCAACCGATTTGGTCGAACACGCGCACCACGTAGCCCGATCCGCCGCCAAAACCTTGGCTGTTTATTCTCTTGCCCGTGCGGCTTATTCTCCAACCGCGGTTGTCGTCCTCGACGGCAAGCACGGAAGCATAAGCGTACTTCTTGCGGAGTTCTTTCACAAGATCTTTGAGCGCGGGTTTGATTTGATCAAGTTTTTCAAACATATTCCGTCTCCTTTTTGGATTTTCAACGTCGCAAAGAATTTACGTCGCATTTTATGCGGTAGTTCGTCGTCTTTACGATATTGAATCTTAAACTTATTTTTATTTTATTTATTTTTATTCTATAATCGTCATCGTCGATTTGTCAAGTTTTCGGTTGGTTGCGATTTTGCAACTATCCGTTGCTTTTTCGAAAATATTTTAAAACTGCAACGAAAATAAGTTGTACGGCAAAAATTTATTGACCTGATTTGAAAATGGATATAAAATAAAACCGATAAAACGAGGTGAAACTATGCATTACACTTACAAAACGAAGGGCACTTGTTCAAGAGAAATATCTTTCGACATCGACGGCGACATCATCACAAACGTACACTTTGTGGGCGGATGCCCCGGCAATCTGACGGCAATTCCCATTTTGGTTGAAGGTATGACTGTCGATGAAATCGAGAGCAAACTCAAAGACGTCAAATGCGGATACAAAGATACTTCTTGCGCAGGACAACTCGCAAAAGCCGTAAGAGAAGCAAAGAACGCCGAAAAGAAATAACGCAATCAATCGACAAATTTGCGCGCTTTATGCGCGCTTATTTTGTATTTTAAATTATCTTAAAAGGCGAAATAATCGCAATTCCGTTTTAACTTAAAAACGGCAAGAATAACCCGTTGCCATGCTTTTTTTGCAAAAGTGCGCAACATTCGCGATTGTCAGTCGCATTCCTTGTCGTCGCAATCGCACTCGCAATCTTCGATATAGTCGCCGCAATTGTCGCACTCTTCCTCGCCGTCGGTGAAAGGAATTGCGTTTTGTTTGTCCTTTTTCGCGTCTTTTCCAAACAATATATCTAGAAAATCAAAAATACACATAAAATTTTTCCTCCGCAAATATTATATATCGAAACGGCATATACCGCAACGGCTATTTTTTAATTTTTAGGGTGTTCTTTGCTCGAAACATTAAAAAAGTATTAATTAAAATGGCATTTTGTTGGTTTTATGGGTTGATTGTTGCAAAACTTGCTGTTATACTAATGCAAGTAGTATTGTTTTTTAACAAAATTTATCGCTACAGGGTGAAATTATGAGTGAAAATTCTCAAGCAACTCAAAAGGTGAGCGCAAAAGAGAAAATCAACGCGCTTACTCACAAACTTTTCGGTTCCACTCCCGGTGACGGCGAGATGCAACCCAAGGAAGGTTTCAGTTATTCTCTTTGCGGTTTCGGACAAAACCTCATTTGCACGATCATCGGTTCGTATTTGACCGTCTTTATGACGGACGCAATCGGATTCAACGCACTTGCCGTCGCATTCCTTATGCTCGGCGCGCGTATTTTTGACGCTCTCAACGATCCTATCATGGGTTCTATCGTTGACCGCACTCGTACGAAGTGGGGCAAATGCCGTCCGTATATGAAGTGGATGGCGTTCCCGATTGCAATCATGACGGCAATTTGTTTCTTGCCGTGGTATCCCCAAAGCGACGGCGGTTTTGCCGCAATCTCTGTTATGTACGTCGTTTGGGGCATGATATATACGGTTGCCGACGTTCCTTATTGGGGACTTTCCACCGCAATGAGCAACGACACCTATCGCAGAGGCAATTTGCTTACAATCGCGCGTTTGTTCTGCACGGCAGGCGCAGGTATCGTCACCGTCATCACTCCTATCATCACTGACAATATGACCAAAGGTCTGGATCCCGTGGCAAAAGGCGAAATGCTCAAATGGATCTATTTCGTAATTGCGATTGTTTGCTGTGTGATCGCAGTTCCGCTTTTCTTCCTCGGATTTAAGAATACGACGGAAAGAAACATCTCCACCGAAAATCCGCCTTCGCTCGGACACAATCTCAAACTTTTGTTCAAAAACAAGCCTTTGATGCTCATCGTTTTGTCGGGTATCGGCGGCGCGGCGAGAATGCTGTTCACCTACACCGGCGGTTTGTATTTTGCAAAATACATTATGGATAAGGAATCCATGTATTCGCTCTTTACCATGGCAATCGTGCCGGGCGGACTTATTGCGTCCTTGCTCGTGCCTTGGTGCACCAAAAAGTTCGGCAAGAGAAACACTTACATCTGGTCGCATATCGTCGGAGGCGTTGCGATGCTCATTGCGTTTATCGTGGGTATCGCTTGCGACAGAGGCGCATACACAAGCACCGCAACGACGGTCGTGTTGCTTATCGCACTCGTTATCGCAGGTATTCCGTCGGGCTTTGGCAACATCGTCACTTACGCTATGATCGGCGACACCGTCGAGTATCTCGAACTCAAAACCGGTGAGAGAGCGGAAGGCATCTGCTTTGCAATGCAAACCCTCATCAACAAGATCGGTATGGCGGTCGGCGCATTCGTCGGCGTTCTTGCTTACTACATGGCAGGCGTTGCGGCAAACGACGCAAGCTCCGTCACTCCGGAAGGCAAAGACACAATGTGGTTTATGCTTGTAGGTATTGCGGCAATCAGCTTCTTCCTGACGGTTATTCCGCTCTTCTTCTACAAGTTCAACGAAAAACAACAACAAGAAGCAAAAGCCGAAATCGAAGCGAGAAAGCACGCAAAAGCAGAACAAAGCAGTGAAGAACTCATCGATGAAATCGCACGCGAAGCAAGCGAAAACGTCATCGAAGAAGAGGGCGCTGCACAAACGATCTTCCCCAACGAAGACAATCAGGCGGTTGCAATCGAACAAAAGACTTGTGATGAAAATTGCGAGGATTGCGACAAGAAAGAGGACTGCGACAAAGACGAAAAATAATCGTCGTTGTCGATAAAACAAGGGCGGAACGCAAATTGCGTTCCGCTTTTTGCAATTTAAGTCCATATTTTTCAAAGCGTTTGCATATGGTTTAGTATGCGAAAACCGGCAAAAGACAATATCATCGTTGTTTGCACGATCGTGCTTTGCGTCATGCTTACGCTCGCGCTTTGCGTATCGTTTTCCGAGGGCGGACTGGTGAGCGTATGGAACAAGGTTGAGAGCAATGCGCAGAGCGTGTGGGCAATTGCATGCAACGGCTATCCTGACATGACAATGGCAAGACAAAGCGCAGAGATGATCAAATCAAAGGGTGGAGCAGGATATGTCCTAAACCTAGACGGTATCGAGATAATATACGCCGTATATAAAAGCGAGGACGAGGCAAACGACGTGCTTGCAAAATTGGCAGACAAAAGCCTTTATATAAAGAGATTCGACATATCCAAAGGCAGTTTCAAGTGGTGTGACGGCGATTTGAAAAACACCGTTCAAAACGCTTTGAATTATTTTGACGTGGCGTTTGACAGCATGTACGAATGCTCGAATCTTCTCAACGATTCAACCATAGGTATTGAGGACGCAAAAACCAAAATCAAGGTTTTACGCGCACAAATCGAGGACATAAAGTCGGTTTTTTATCAAAATACGGCAAATCGCAGTGAGGAACAAATCACACAAATCAAGCTTGCTCTGGTGACGACGCTTGCACTTTTGGACAATATCGATTTTTCAAAAAACGTTGCGTTAGTCACGTCGTCGATAAGGTATCAGCTCGTTCAACTTGTGCTGTGCAGGCAATCGCTTATGAATTGCATCTGACATTCGTTTTTTATTCTTGCCATATTTGATAATATAGTTTATAATATTTTCTATGGCATATACATCTTTATATCGCAAATATCGTCCCGACACTTTCGACAAAGTCATCGGGCAGGATCATATCGTGCGCACGCTCAAAAATCAGATTGCTCACGGCAACGTCGGGCATGCGTACATTTTCACCGGCACGAGAGGCACGGGCAAAACTTCCGTTGCGAAGATTTTTGCAAGGGCGGTCAACTGCCTTTCTCCTCTTGCGGACGGTTCGCCTTGCGGAAAGTGCGAAAACTGCGTGGAGCTTGCGTCCAATTCGAACTTCGATATTCTTGAAATCGACGCCGCTTCCAACAACTCTGTCGACCAAATAAGAGAGCTTACCGACAAAATCGGTTTTCCGCCCACCGTCGGCAAGTACAAAGTTTACATCGTAGACGAAGTTCATATGCTTTCAAAGGCGGCGTTCAACGCTCTTCTCAAAACTCTCGAAGAGCCGCCGTCTCATGCGATTTTCATTCTTGCGACAACCGAGATTCATCAAATCCCGGCAACCATTTTGTCAAGATGCTTGCGTTTCGATTTTCGTCTTGTTCCAAACGGCGTGATTGCAAAACGCATACGTTTCATCTTTGACGACATCGGCGTCAAATACGAAAACGAGGCGGTGGATCTCATCGCGTCGGCAGGTGCGGGAAGCGTGCGCGACGCATTGTCCGTTGCGGATATGTGCGTGAGCTATTGCGACTCAAACGTAACCTACAACGGCGTTTTGGAAGTTTTGGGCGCAGCTGATCCAAAAAAACTTCAATCGCTCGCAACCGCGATTGCGGACGGAGATACGGACAAGGCTCTTCAAGAAGTTGCAAACCTTTGCGACCTCGGCAAGAGCGTGCCTATCCTTGCGCAAGACCTTGCCACGCTTTTCAGAAACGTGCTATACATCAAAAATTGCTCGACGGCAAAGACGTTGCTCGCCTTGCCCGAGGCCATATATTCCGCGCTCGCCGAAATGGCAAAAAAATATTCGACGGAAAAGTGTATGGGCATAATGAAAATTATGTCGTCGCTCGAAGGAGAGTTCAGATATAGCGCACAACACCGCATTTTGTTCGAGGCGGCAGTCGTGCTTGCGTCGAGCGGCGGAGATAAAGACGTCAAAGTCGAGGAGCTTCAGATGAGGGTTGCTCGGCTTGAAAAAATGCTTGCAAACGCGAGGAAATCGGATTTTGAGTCGGCACCTGTCGTGACGGATGCGAGGCAGGTGTGGCTCAGAGTAGCATCCGAACTTCGACAAAGCGGATACACGTTGCTTGCGCTGTCCACTCAAGACGCGCGGTTCGATATGTCGGACGACGAGTATCACGTCAAAGTCGCAGACGCTGCAACGCTAAACTTGCTTGACGACAAAAGAAACAGGGACGCGATAAACGCCGCTTTCAAGAGCGTGGAGTCGCACCGTAGGCTTGTCATAGAAACGGAAAGACATCTCGACGAGGACAAGGCGTTGCCTTTTGTCAAAGAGATGTTCGGCTCGCTTTTGGAAATAAAATAAGCAAACGAAATTCGGCAAAATACAAAGCAAATAATCGTGCTAGGCACGCAACAATTTTTATAACAACTCGGAGGAACAACATGGGATACGGCGGATTTGGCGGCGGTAACATGCAACAACTTATGAAACAAGCCCAAGCAATGCAAAGAAAATTGCAAGAGGCTCAACAAGAAATTTCGGAAACCGAAATCACCGGAAGTGCGGCAGGCGGTATGGTCGAAGTGACGATCACCGGCGACAAAACTCCCGTTTCGGTGTCCATAAAACCCGAAGCGGTGGATCCCGACGACGTCGAAATGCTCGAAGATATGGTTCTTGCGGCACTCAACGACGCTGTTGCGCAAGCGGACAAACTCTCAAAAGACTTGCTCGGACCTTTGGGCAACGCAGGCGGCTTGTTTTAAGCCGCAATCGCAAGCGTAAGCGTTTATGCATGCATAAACGAGAGCAAGCGAAATTGAAAAGTGTGATTTGAAATGAAATATATCGAACCGCTCGCAAGGCTTATCGCGCAACTTTCAAAACTTCCGTCCGTGGGTGAAAAAACCGCGGCGCGTTATGCGTACGCAATTCTCAACTCTCCCACAGAGGAAGTCAACGAGCTTGTCGACGCAATACGCGACGTGAAGCAAAACGTGCATTTTTGCAAAATTTGCGGCAATTACACCGAAAACGAGATTTGTGATATTTGCCAAACTCGCAAACCAAGCGTGATTTGCGTCGTCAAAGAGCCGAAAGACATCGTTGCACTTGAAAAAGTCAAGGATTTCAAGGGCGTATATCACGTTTTGGGCGGCGTTATTTCGCCTATGGAGCATATCGGCCCGAACGACATTCGCATCAAGGAATTGCTTGCACGTTTGGACGGCGTGGAAGAGGTGATTTTGGCAACCAATCCCGACGTCGAGGGCGAAGCGACGGCAATGTATATCGCACGCCTCATCAAGCCCATGGGCATAAAAGTTACGCGTATAGCAAGAGGATTGCCGGAGGGTAGCGTCATCGAATACGCCGACGAAAGCACATTGTCGCGCGCCTTGTCTTCTCGTATAGAACTTTGAGCGTGAACCGGAAAATTTGAGCGTACACTTGAAAATTTTAACGTAAACTCGAAAAGTCGGGCGCCAAATCTGAAATTTAAAATTTTAATTTAAAACACTCGCAGAGCAGTTTTGCAAGCGAGCGTTTTTTTATCAAATTTTACGATTGCGGGTTTTTAAATTTTAAAACGGAGTTTTTGTGACTTTGCGACGGTGTTTTTAAACTTTTTGTTGCTGATTTTTTTGAGTTTTTGCGATTATTCGCAAACGTAACGAATTGCGACAATCGGTTTTATCAATATGAAATATATTTCATATTTTCTTGACAATTCGCCGCTCGGTGATATACTTTTCGTGATGTGAGTTTGAAAAATCGACAAAGGACTTACAATCAACTTTGCGAGACGTAAAAAACTTAAAAAATCAAGTTTTCGGAGGCATATATGAAAGAAATTATTCTCAAAGTGGAAGGCATGCAATGCGGTATGTGCGAAAGCCACGTAAACGACGCGGTACGCAAGGCGGCAAATGTCAAAAAAGTGACGTCATCGCACGTCGAGGGCAAGACGGTGGTTGTTTGCGACGAGAGCATAGACGCTCAAATCGTCAAAAACGCAATCCAAAAAGACGGCTACAACGTCTCGGAAGTCGTGGAAAAACCGTACGTGAAGAAGGGGTTGTTTTCCTTTTTGAAAAAGTGAAAGGGACAAAACGACGGGATTACAGACGGATTTTTGTTCGACATAATATATTGCCATACTTCGAGTATGGTGTTATAATTATTTGAAAATAAAGCAAGATTGCTTAAAAGGAAGCGAGATTGCTTAAATAAGGCTGGGTTGCTTCAAAAAAACAATTGATTTAAGCGAAGTGCGAGCATAAAAACGTCGCACTTTAAAGGCACGATTGTTGCGGCAATCGTGAATACGGGTTGAATATGAAACAAGACATCATCAAATTGCAAAAGTACGTTCAGGAAAGCGGAATAGACGCCTACTTGGTGTTTACAAGCGACGATCACGGCAGCGAATATATCGTCGATCACTTCAAAACGCGTGAGTTTTTGAGCGGTTTCACCGGCAGCGCAGGCACGCTTTTGGTGACGAAAGACGGCGCGTATCTCTGGACGGACGGAAGATACTTCATTCAAGCGGCAAGAGAGCTTAAAACCACGGATACGACGCTTATGAAATCGGGAGAAGAGGGCGTGCCGACAATTTTCGAATTTGTCAAAAAACTGTCGGACAGTCCCAAAATAGCTTTCGATTTCGCAACGGCAACGGTTGAATTCGTGGAGGCGTTGAAAAAGGCGGTGAAGGGCGTCGAAATCGTTGATTGTGGCGAAATCATCGACGGGATTTGGACGAATCGTCCCGAAGTCGAACCCACAAAAGCATGGTTTTTGCCCGATAAAGCGGCAGGCGAGAGCGTAAAGAGCAAGATTGAAAACTTGCAAAAAGACGTTGAAAAACAAGGTTGCGAATACGCGCTTGTGTCCTCTCTCGACGACATTGCGTGGCTTTTCAACATGCGCGGAAGCGACATAGAATACAACCCCGTGAATTATGCGTACGCAATCGTGTCAAAGGACGGCGCGACGCTGTTTATGGACGAGAGAAAACTCGACGAAAAAGGCAAGAAAATCCTTGAAGAAAACGGCGTGAATTTGATGCCCTATCAAGACGTTTACGGCGTTGTCGAGCAGATTTCGGACAAGGTGCTCATTGACAAGGAAAAAACAAATTACGCACTCTTTTCGCGTATTGCCGATGCAAAAGAAACCGACGTTTTCCCCACGACCGTTCGCAAAGCTATCAAAAACGCCGTCGAGATAAGAAATATGAAAAAAGCGCACGTCGAGGACGGCGTGGCAATGGTAAGATTTATGCGCTATCTCAAAGAGGGAGTCGGCAAGGAGGAGATGAGCGAAATCTCGCTTGCGGACAAGCTCGAAGCGTTCAGACGAGAGAGCAAAAACTTCCTCGATTCGAGCTTCGACACTATTTGCGGATATGCCTCCAACGGCGCAATCGTGCACTATTCGGCAACTCCCGAAACGGATAAAAAGGTCGAAAACAAGGGGCTGTTGCTTGTGGACAGCGGCGCGCAATATCGCTACGGCACAACAGATATCACCCGTACTTTTGCGACGGGCAAGGTGAGCAGACAAGCAAAAGAAGCGTTTACAATCGTGCTGAAATCGCATATCGCTCTTGCAAGAGCGGTATTCCGCAAAGGCGCAACGGGCGCAAATCTCGATATGATTGCACGAGCTCCGATGTACAAATGCGGCATGGATTTCAAACACGGAACGGGACACGGCGTAGGATATTTGCTCAACGTCCACGAAGGACCGCAAAATATTTCGCCGAGAGCGTCATCTCTCAAATATGCGGTTTTGCCGGGTATGATAACGTCAAACGAACCCGGATTTTACGAGGAAGGGAAGTTTGGCATAAGACACGAAAATCTTATTCTTTGCGTTGAAAAAGAAAAGACGGAATACGGCACTTTCTGCGAGTTCGAAACAATCACTCTCGTGCCTTTCGACCTCGACGCAATCGATGTGAATATGCTTGACGACGGCGAAAAAGAGTGGCTCAACTCATATCATGACAGAGTGCGCAAAGTCATAGGAAAGCACCTTGACGGAAAAGATTTAAAATTCCTCGAAAAAGCTACGAGAAGGATTTGAAATCAAGCGGTTCAAGCGTAAAAATACGAAACGATTTAAAAATAAAAGCAGGCGTTACGCCTGCTTTTCTATTGTGGTTTTCAACGATATAAGGGGTTTATTAAGTCGTTTTGAGTGCAAAAACCGCCGTTTTGTCAAAATGCAGCGTTGAAACCTCAATTCGCTTTGCCGTCGGAAGAGTGGACGTCTTGCAAATCGGTTGTATCTAGTACGTCGTTTGTGCCTTGCGCGTCGTTTGTGTTTTGTAAATCGGTTGTGCGTTCGATTGCGTATTCTTGCGTCTTGGCATTGTCGCCGAACGCATAGCGATAATCCTTTTTGATTATGTGCTTTATATACGGATATAGAAGCACCGCCACGGCAAATACCCATGCGCCCGGATCGCCGAAGCAGAGCGCGACGTACGAGGCGTTGCTTGCAAGCGCATTCGTAGCCCCGCCGTTGACGAGAGGGGGAAGAAAGGTGCATATAAGCACACGCGCGATGAGTTCGCCTGCGCCTGCGGCAAGCGTCCAGCCCGATTTGCCTATGCCTTGTACTGCATTGCGGAGTACGAAAAGCGTGGAGAGGAAGAAGAACAACGGCAAGTCGATATAAAGGAACGTGTTGCCGAAGTATATCGATTTTTCGCTGATTTTGTCCGCCGACAAAAAGACGTGTTGATAGGCGGCGTTTATAGTGAGCAAAAGTCCTATGCCTGCACAAATTACGGTGAGGGCAAATCCAAGCAAAATTGCTTGATTCGTGCCTTTTTTCACACGCTCGGTGTCGCCTGCGCCGAGGTTTTGTGCGTTGAAACTCACCATTGCAGTGCCGAGAGCGGACAAAGGCGCCATTGCGAAGTTGATGAGTTTGTTTGCCGCGCCCACGCCGTTTTGAGCCGGATTGCCCGCAACCATAAGTCCGTCGGGCAAAAGGTCGAATTTGATGGTTTTCGAAAGCATGACGATAAGCCCTATCGAAAGTACGGAAAATTGAAGTCCGAGAGGGATGCCTTGCTTTACGTGCGCCCAGATATCCTTCCAGGCAATCTTGAAATTTTGCTTTTTAAGGCGCAAAAACTTGTATTTTGCAAAGGTGTAGATAAAGCATGCAACCGTGCAAAGCACTTGCGTGAGAATGGTTGCTCCCGCAGCTCCCGCAACGCCCCAGCCGAAAACTTTGATGAAAAGAAGGTCGAGAGCGATGTTCATCACCGTCGATATGACCAGAAACAAAAGCGGCGTGAACGAGTCGCCTATGCTTCGCAATATGCTGATGATAAAGTTGTAAAACAGTTGCGCCGCCATACCTAGAAAAATCACAAGACAGTAGGTGTACGCCGCTTGAAAAACTACGGGATTTTGCTCGGTGACGTTCACCCACGCAAGCATGGGTTTTATGCAGAATACGGATACTATCGTCAAAACTACCGTGATAATCGAGCAAAGAATAAACTGCGTTGCAAAGGACTTGCGCACTCCGTCCTCGTCGTGCGCTCCGAGTTTGCTTGAAAGCACCACGCAAAAGCCTGCCGTGCAACCGAACGCGAATTGCATGAATATGAACACGAGGGGTGAAGTGTCGTTGACGCCCGCGACCTCGTCCGCACTTAAAGTCTGTCCGCATATCGCCGCGTCCGAGAGAATGTAGAGCTGCTGCAACAGGTAGGACACGATTATGGGCAGAGTGAATTTGATCAAGACTTTGACTATCGAGCCTTGCGTCAGGTCAATTTGCCCGAACAGGTCTTTGATCCTTTGAGAGAACGTTTTATTATGTAAGTTTTCGGTTGTCATAAGTTGTGTTTTGCGCCTCGCGATAATGAGATGTATCAACGGAAATTGCATTATATTTATCTTGATGCTCACTGTCAAGCATTTTTGAAAGCAGCGATTGTAAATTTTTTGCAAATCGAAGCAAAAGCAATCGGGGCAACGACACAACGAGCGTTTCGGAGGCATATTATTTGGGAGCGTGCGCGTGTGTATATACGTGCGTGCGCGAAATTTTTTCAATCGACAAAAACGGCATTTTGTCGGTTATTTTGCAAAAAAAATACCCTTCGTGTATTGCTTAAAAATTTTTTAATGAAAATGCAAAATAGTGTCGATTTTCGTTTGACATTGACGAAGCGTTTTGGATATAATGCCCGTATCATCAAGAGCAAACCAAATCGCAACGCACAACCTGCGGAATACGGATTTCGCAAACACCACTAGATATTGTGGTAAAGGAGCGCGCTATGAAGATTTTGGAGGAGCGCATCCTGAGGGACGGCAAGGTTAAGCCCGGAAACGTCCTCAAGGTCGGCGGATTTCTCAATCATCTTATTGATCAACAACTGTTGGACGAGATTGGCAAGGAAATTTCTGCGCTCTTTTGCGGACAAAATATAACCAAAATTCTGACAATCGAGGCATCGGGGATAGCCATAGCATGCGCAGCGGCGCACTATGTGCAAGCTCCGGTGCTTTTTGCTAAAAAAAGCAAGACCATAAACATATCCTCGGACTGCTATTGCGCCGAGGTTTATTCTTTTACGCACCAAGTGACAAAGGTGATTATGGTCGAGAAAGATTTTATCTCCGCAGACGACAGAGTGCTTATCGTTGACGACTTTCTTGCAAACGGTGCCGCAATAAACGGACTTATGAGTATTGTGGAGCAAGCAGGAGCAACGCTCGTCGGATGCGCCGTGGCAATCGAAAAAGGTTTTCAGGGCGGCGGCGACGCTTTGAGAGCGCAGGGTATCAACGTTCAAAGCCTTGCTCTTATCGACAGCATGGACGACGACGGTCATATCGCGTTCAGACACTGAAATTTGCGCTTTGCGTAAATATAAAATTTAAACAACAATGCCAAAATGGCAAAATTAAAGGAGAAACGCATGAAAAAGAAAGTATTGGCACTTGTGCTTTGCTTGGCTCTCGTAACCGCTTTGGTTATCGGTTTGGTTGCTTGCAACAACAATAGGGATGACGACGTCGTAATCGTCAAATTGCCTTCATACGATATTGAGGCTCCCGACTACTCCAACCTTCAAATCCCTGCAAACTTCAAAATCGGTATGATTTGTTTGCACGATGAAAACTCCACTTACGACAAAAACTTCATCAACGCGATGAAGGAAGTCCAAGAAGAGTTCAACCTCTCCAACGAACAAGTTATCATCGTCACCGGTATTCCCGAAGACGAAACCTGCTACACTCAAGCAAAGAAACTTGCAAACGACGGCTGCAACATCGTCTTTGCAGACTCTTTCGGCCATGAAGATTATATGCTCAAAGCCGCAAAAGAATTTCCGAACACTCTCTTTGCACACGCAACCGGCACGCAAGCAGCAGCTGCAAAACTTCCCAACTTCGTCAACGCGTTTGCTTCCATCTATGAAGGCAGATACCTCGCAGGCGTCACCGCAGGCTTGAAGCTCAACGAAATGATCGAGAGCGGAAAAATCACCGCAGATCAAGCAAAAATGGGCTACGTCGGCGCATTCACCTACGCAGAAGTTATCTCCGGTTACACCTCATTCTATCTCGGTGCAAAATCCGTTTGCCCCTCCGTCACTATGGACGTAACCTTTACGGGCAGCTGGTATCATGAGACAAGAGAAAAGAACGCTGCTCTCAGCCTCATCAACAAAGGCTGCGTGCTCATCAGCCAACACGCAGACTCCATGGGCGCTCCTAATGCTTGCGAAGAAAAGGGCGTTCCCAACGTATCCTACAACGGTTCAACCGTCAACGCTTGCCCCGAAACGTTTATCATCTCTTCCAGAATCAACTGGGCACCTTACTACAAATACATCATCGCTCAAACCGTAAACGGTGAAAAAGTGGATACCAACTGGACGGGTACTCTCAAAAACGGTTCGGTTGAGCTCACCGACCTCGGCGGAAAAGCAATGGCAGCAGGCACGGTTGAAAAACTCGTCGAAGTGCGCAACAAACTTATGAACGGCACTCTCCATGTGTTCGACATCAACAATTTCACGGTTGACGGAAAACAAAAGACCTCCTATGCTGTTGCAGGTGTAAGCGAAAACGTTATTGCAGACGGTTACTTCCATGAGTCTGAATTCCGTTCCGCTCCTTACTTCGATCTCTTGATCGACAAAATCAACCTCCTCAACAGAGTTTTCAGTCCTGACGACGTCACCGACGACGACTTCAACAACTAATAGCGTATCGGAATTTCGGATAAGCGGGCGACGCCCGCTTATCCGATTAATTTTCTTGATTTGGCACCCACGGGTGCTTTAACTCTTTTTTCGGAGGACATACAATGAGCGAAATCATTGTTGAAATGAAAAACGTTACGAAGAGATTCGGAAGCGTCGTCGCAAACGCAAACGTCAATTTCGACGTGCGCAAAGGCGAAATACTTTCCGTTCTCGGCGAAAACGGCAGCGGCAAGACCACGCTGATGAATATGCTCGCAGGCATTTACTTCCCGGACGAAGGTCAAATCTTCGTAAACGGTGAAGAAGTGGTCATAAAATCGCCTATCGACGCCTTTAAATACAAAATAGGTATGATTCACCAGCATTTCAAGCTCGTGGATTTGTTTACGGCGTGCGACAATATCATCTTGGGCGAAAAATTCGAGTTCGACTTCAAGGGCGAAGCCGATAAAATTAAAAACGAAACCAACGACGACGCCAAATCGAAATTTTTGGCGGGTTTGAAATATATCGCGCTGCCGTTTAGGGCGTTCGGCGCATATGTCAAATTCGACTATTTGAAGAGAAACAGAGCGAAAAAACTTCAAGAAGTCGTGGATAAATACGGATTTAACCTCGATTTGTCGAGAAAAGTCTACGATTTGTCCGTTTCCGAAAAACAAACCGTCGAAATCATCAAAGTGCTGTATAGAGGTGCGGATATTCTTATTCTTGACGAGCCTACGGCAGTTTTGACTCCGCAGGAAATCGAAAAGTTGTTCGACGTTTTGCGCAAGATGAGAGAGGACGGAAAGTCGATTATCATCATCACGCACAAACTCAACGAAGTTATGGAAATAAGCGACCGAGTTGCGGTTTTGCGCAAGGGCGAACATATCGCAACCGTCAATACTTCAGAAACGAACGAGCAACAACTCACCGAAATGATGGTCGGTCAAAAAGTGGAGCTCGAAATCAACAGAACGCTTCCTCACGATACGAAAAAACGTATCTCCGTCGAAAACCTCACTTGCAAAAACAGAGAGGGTATGTACGCGCTTCAAAACGTGTCGTTCGATCTCTATTCGGGTGAAATCCTCGGCGTTGCGGGTATCGCGGGTAGCGGTCAAAAAGAAATGCTCGAATCCATCGCAGGACTTGTCAAACTTGAAAACGGCGATATAAGATACTTCGATCCCAAACAGAACGAACAAGAAGTGGATTTGAGATCTAAAACGCCCGTCCAAATCAGAGATCTCGGCGTCAGACTTTCTTTCGTCCCCGAGGACAGACTCGGCATGGGACTTGTGGGAAGCATGAACCTTGTCGACAACATGATGCTCCGCTCGTATAGAAAAGGACATTCGATGTTTGTTGACAGGCACGCTCCGAAGGACTTGGCGGAAACGATCGTGCACGATTTGGAAGTTTCAACTCCGTCCGTCAAAACTCCCGTCAGACGTTTGTCGGGCGGCAACGTGCAAAAGGTGCTCGTCGGACGTGAAATCGCCGCTTCGCCTACCGTGCTTATGGCGGCGTATCCCGTAAGAGGCTTGGATATCAACTCGTCGTATATGATTTACAACCTGCTCAACGAACAAAAGGAAAAGGGTGTGGCGGTTGTGTTCGTCGGAGAAGACCTCGACGTGTTGCTTGCGCTGTCGGACAGAATTTTGGTTATGTGCGGCGGCAAGGTTTCGGGCGTGGTCAACGCAAGAGAAGCCTCGAAAGAACAAATCGGTATGCTTATGACAAAGATGCCCGACGAAGTGGAAATCTTCGATAATTACAACGATAATAAGGAGGAAAGCGAGAATGACTAAAAAAGTTAGAGAACCTCTTTTCCATCTTGTAAAAAGAACGGATTCGAATCCCAAAAGAGCGTGGCTTATTCGTATTGCGGCATTCGTGTTTTCCGTACTTTTGTGCGCAATAGTCACCGTCGGCGTCACGGGAGAGGGATTTGATTTCTTCTTCAAATACTTCTTTAAGGGCGTTTTCGGTTCGGGCTTGCAAGTGTGGGACGCATTACGCGAAACGGCAATTCTCTTGCTCCTCGCACTTGCGGTTACTCCGTGCTTCAAAATGAAGTTCTGGAATATCGGCGGCGAAGGTCAAGTGCTTATGGGTGCGTTGGGCTGTGCTGTGATAACCTACTTTTTGGGCGGAAAAGTCAGCGACGCGGGCACGATTATCCTTGCGTTTTTGATGTCGCTTGTCTTCGGTATGGCATGGGCGGTTATTCCCGCGCTGTTCAAGGCAAAATGGAATACCAACGAAACGCTTTTGACGCTCATGATGAACTATATCGCAACCTGCCTTGTCAGCTATTTCATCAAGAAAGTCAAGCCCAACGGAACCGGCGACTTGTCTTTTTCAAGCGGCGTCGTTTCTCCCATTGCCGGCAACGAGTATATCCTTACTATTATTATCGTTGCGGTGATAACCGCGCTTATCGCTATTTATTTGAAGTATAGCAAGCACGGCTACGAGCTCACAGTCGTCGGCGAAAGCCCCAATACCGCAAGATATATCGGCATAAACAGCAAAAAAGTCATCATCCGTACACTTATTCTTTGCGGTTTGATGTGCGGTATCGCAGGTTTCCTTCTCGTGTCCGTCAAAAACCATTCGATCAACCCTTCGGCGGTCAACGGCAGAGGTTTTACGGGCGTTTTGGTTTCTTGGCTTGCGCACTTCAATCCGCTTGCTATGGTGCTTACTTCTTTTCTTGTCGTGTTTATCAACAACGGCGCGAGCGAGGTGGGTACGTACGGCAGACTCGGAACTTCTTATCCGTCCGTTATGACGGGTATATTCTTCCTTTGCATCATCGCAACGGAGTTCTTCATCAACTACAAAGTCATGTTCAAACATTCGCTCAATTTGCCTTTCGGCAAGCTCAAACTTGCCTCTGCAAATACGGCGGAATACAAGCAGAAAAGCGATGAAAACGACGCAATCGTATCGGACAAAGCGTTCGGCGAAGAGGTGGTCGAGCAATCTTGCCAAACGGAAGTAGAAAAGTCGGAGGAGGTTAAGTGATATGGTTGAAATGATCGTTCAAGCAATCAGAATCGGCGCGGTGTTTCTTTTCGGATCGACAGGCGAAACCGTGATTGAAAAATCGGGACACCTCAACCTCGGCATCCCCGGCACAATGTGTTTGGGCGCGGTTGGTGGTTGTATCGGCGCAAACCTTGCGTACAACGGCGGAGCCAGCGACGGCGGCGTCGTTATTATGGCGATGCTTATGGCAATGCTCTTTGCGGGGCTGTTCGGACTGTTGTACGGCTTCTTCACAATTACGCTCAGATGCAATCAGAACGTAACAGGCCTTACGCTCACCACTCTCGGCACGGGCGTGCTCGGATTTTGGGGGCGTATGATGGCAAAAGAAGGCACAACTTTCGTGCGCGCAAGCAAATGCTTCACGGCTCCTATGTTCGGCGCAGTTGGAGATGACGCATTCTCACAAATATTCCTCTCGCACGGCACGTTGATTTACGTTTCGCTCATCGTTGCGATAATCGTTGCATTCGTGCTTAAAAAGACGAGAAAGGGACTTTCGCTTTCCGCAGTGGGTGAAAATCCGGCGGCGGCCGATGCGGTCGGTATCAACGTTATCGGTTACAAGTACACCGCTTGCGTCGTAGGTGCGGCAATTGCGGGACTTGGCGGCGCTTGCTATATCCTCACTTGCACAAGAGGTTCGCTCGAATACGTCGTAGATGCGTTCGGCTGGCTTGCCGTTGCGCTCGTAATTTTCTCGCTGTGGCGTCCGGGACTCGGCATCATAGGTTCGTTTATCTTCGGTATGCTTTACATCATTGCGTCTTACGACGTGATTCCGACGGATCTTGCAGGCAAAGAGCTTGTGCAAATCATTCCTTATGCAGTCACGGCTCTCGTGCTTATCGTCATCTCGTTCTTCAATAAGAGAGAAACTCAACCGCCGGCGGCACTTGGCGTTTCCTATTTCAGAGAGGATAGATAGACAAAACCTAAAACATATATCGTGTTTGATAAAAATAAGCGTCAATAAGATTTAAGGCGGATAGCACGGCTATTTCGCCTTTTTTCATACGATTTAAGAGCAAATCGATTGTCTAATATTCGTTTCGTGTTGCGGATATTTTGTTTTCAAAACACACATCGTATTTTACACCGCAGCCGATTAAGATGTGAAAAGAGGCGGATAAAGTGGCGGCAAAAAAATCTGCGGAACAAATTGCCAAAAAATTATTGCCAAAAGCAGATAATGTGATATAATAGCAAAGCAAATGAATTTGCGAATCGGGGATATGGCTCAGTTGGTAGAGCGTCGCGTTCGCAATGCGAAGGCCAGGGGTTCGAATCCCCTTATCTCCACCAGTGAACCGCGGTATACCCGTGGTTCATTTTTTATACAACCGACGGCGAAGAAGGAGTCTGTGGGGAGTATAGAAAATAAGTAAAGCGAGATTTGAGTATGAAATCGGCAATTATCGGACTTGGTGTCATAGGCAAAGTACATTACGACGTTTTGAAAAGTCAAGACGCCGATATCGTTGCGTTGTGCGACGTTGACGAAAGCGTGCTTGACAAGTTCGACGGTGTGAAAAAGTATTCCGATTATAAAAAGATGCTGGATTGCGAGGATATCGACGTCGTGCATATTTGCACACCGCATTATTTGCATGCGGACATGGTGATTTACGCGCTTGAAAAGGGTGTGAACGTGCTTTGCGAAAAGCCGTTATGCATAAAAGAAGAGGACATCGGACGAATCGTCGAGGCAGAGAGCAAGTCGAGAGCAACGCTCGGCGTGTGCTTGCAAAACAGATACAACAATTCAAGCCGTTTCGTGAAGCAGTTGCTTGAAGGCAAAAAAGTCGATTTTGCGTTCGGTAACGTATCTTGGCATCGCGACGAAGAGTATTATCGCACGGGCGCATGGCGCGGAAAACTCGCAACCGAGGGCGGTGGTGTGATGATAAATCAAGCCATTCACACTCTCGACCTCATGCAATGGATATGTGGTGCGCCAAAGAGCGTTTGCGCCAACACGTACAACTATTCGCTAAAAGGCATAATTGAAGCCGAGGACACTGTAATCGCAATGTTTAAGGGCGACACTGACTTCGAGTTTTTTGCGACCAACACCGCAAAAAGCGATTTGCCTATCGAGATACGCTTTATTTCCGGTGGCGACATAATCACGCTTTATCCCGACGAAGTGCTTGTCAACGGCAAAGTCGCCGACATCGAGCATTGTATGAAGGGCTACGGCAAGATTTCATACGGCAACGGCCACGAAAAACTTATCAAAGATTTTTACGATTGCGTCGCTCGCGGCGAAAAGTTTTGGATTGACGCAAAAGAAGGCTCGGCTTGTGTAAGGCAGGTGCTGGCTGCATACAGAAGCAACGGACAAGAAGTTCTCATTTGACTTTGAAAACGGCAATACTACGTCAACGCCCCTCGCTTGCCAACTCATGTGCTACGTGTAAACTAGGGTTGTCTTTAGAGGAGTGTTTTTTTGTATTTCATCTGTTTGGCAAAGTTATATAATGTTTTAGAGTTTTAAATATCCGCATAAAATTAATGGTTATTATTAAAGATTTATCGAGGCGTAAAACTGCTTCGGGGTGATGCCGTATTCGTTTTTGAAGGCGCGGAAAAAGTGCGTGTAATCGGAAAATCCGCATTTGATGTAAACCTCGGTGACGGGGTAGCCTTGTTCGATAAACTGTTTTGAAAGCACAAGGCGTTTTTTGAGGATATAACGGTGAGGGGAAGTGTTGGTGTTTTCTTTGAAAACGTGCGCAAAATAGTATTTGTCCACAAAAAGTGCGGAAGCAATGGTATCCAGGGACAAATCCTCGGTGATATGCTCGCTTATGTAGTCTATAGCTTTTGTTACGCACGGGTTGTTTTTGCCGTAAAATGCGAAATCGTCGGCATTTTGCAAGAAGTATTGTCCCAAAATCACGAGCAACGCTTTTATGCGCTCTTCGTTTTCTACGTCCGAGCCGAAAGCGTCATCTTGTGAGTGGGCAACAGCGTCTAAACTGTGGCGGATTTTGTCCGAAATTACGCCGTTACGCACCAAAAAGGCATTGTGGGCTGACGCTTGCAAAAAGCAAGTGTTGAGGTCGGTTTTGGCGGTCGAAATACGCTTTAAATAGCGTTGATTCAGCCACAAAACGAAACGCTCGTAAGTTTCGGCGGAGTCCTTTATGTCGAGTTGGTGGAGCTTGTTTGGCGGTATAATAAGCACGTCGCCGGGGCGCAAGGCGTATTTGCAGTCTTCGATGATGTACGTTGCCGAGCCTTGCAGAAAAAAATAGACTTCGGAAAAGTCGTGCGAGTGCATTTCGACGGTTTTGAAATCCTTGTCCTTTTTGTGATGCACCTCAAAAGTGGTCGTGCTCATTTGTTGATTTTCGTATTTGTCGAGTTTCATAAGTATATAATATAACCAAAACAGCAATTTTTGCAAGTAAAAAAGCAATAATCGGGGTTTACTATGCAAAAGTTGAGTGGTAAAATTATTACAATAAGGAGTGTGGAAGATGAGCTTTTTTGACGATAAACTTTTGCTTTCGGGCGATACGGCGCAAAAAATCTACGACGCTATTTCAAAGTTGCCCATAATCGATTATCATTGTCATCTCAACGAAGAAGAAATCAAATGCGACAAGCATTTTTCGGATATAGGCGAATTGTGGCTTTCGGGAGACCATTACAAATGGCGCGCGATGCGTCTTTGCGGCGTTGACGAGAGTTATATCACCGGCAATCGCTCGTACAAAGAGAAATTTTTGAAATATGCCGAGATTATGCCCAAACTTATAGGCAATCCGCTTTACTATTGGACGCATATGGAACTCGTGCAAATTTTCGGAATAATCGAACCGTTGAACAAGGACAGCGCGGAAGATATTTATAAAAAAGCAAACGCCGTTTTGAAAGATTTGAGCGTGCAAAAATTGCTTGAAAAATTTGGCGTGGAATATATTGCGACGACGGACGATCCGTTTTCGGATTTGCACAATCACGGCGATATAAACGGCGTTAAAGTGCGCCCGACCTTCCGTCCCGACAGATGTTTTTCCGAAGGCGCGGACCAAACGACGCTAGAAGAAAGATTGGACTATTTCGTTTCAAAAGGTTGCAAAATCGCAGATCACGGATTCGACAACTTCGATGACACCGAAAATCTTGAATGGTTGATTGAAAAGTGCTATGAAAAGGGCATTGTGTTGCAACTTCATTTCGGCACGTTCCGCAATATAAATTCCGACGCTTTGCGTGCAATCGGCAAAGACAGCGGTTTTGACGTTTTCAGAGATTTCGTCGCTACTGACGCGCTTGCAAAGTTGCTTGACAAAATGAACGCAAAACTCGGCGGATTGCCAAAAATCGTACTTTATCCTCTCAACGATGCATGTTTAAGAGCCGTTTGTGCGATTTCCGGTGCTTTTCCGAACGTGCTTGTCGGTGCGGCGTGGTGGTTTAACGATACCGTATCAGGTATAAACAGGCAACTCGAAACCGTGTCGGAATACGCGGTTTTGGGTACGAATCTCGGTATGCTTACGGACAGCAGATCGTTCAGTTCGTACGTGCGTTTCGACTTTTTCAGAAGAATACTTGCGTCGTTTGTCGCAGACAAGGTCGACAAGGGCGAATACGATGAAAAGAGCGCGATTGCGCTTGCAAAAGATATTGCTTACAACAACGTCAAGGAGGCTCTCGGTTTATGAAAATGACGTTTCGCTGGTATGGCGAAAAAGATTGCATACCGCTAAATTACATCAAGCAAATTCAAGGCATGAGCGGTGTGGTGACTGCGGTTTACGATACGCCCGTGGGCGAGGTTTGGGACGTAGAAAAACTTGAAAGACTCAAACGACTTTCAAACGACGCCGGACTTGAAATGGAAGTTATCGAGTCCGTGCCCGTGCACGAGGACATCAAGCTCGGAAAGCCGTCGAGAGATAAATATATCGAGGCGTACAAGCAGAATATCATCAACTGCGGCAAGGTGGGCGTAAAGTGCATTTGCTACAACTTTATGCCCGTGTTCGACTGGCTGCGCACGGATTTGTATTTTAAGCATAAAGACGGCGCAACGTCGCTTGCCTACGACCATGAAAAACTGCTTGCGCTCGATCCTAAAAATCTGCATTTGCCGGGTTGGGACGAGAGTTATGGTCAAGACGAATTGAACGCGCTTTTGAAAGAATACGAGGGTATGACGCATCAAAAGTTGTTTGACAATCTCGTGTATTTCTTGAAAGCGATCATGCCTGCGTGCGACGAGGCGGGCGTAAATATGGCGATACATCCCGACGATCCGCCGTGGGATATGTTCGGACTTCCCAGAATCATTTGCAAGGAAGAGGATTACGACAACTTGTTTGCGGCAGTGCCGAATATGCACAACGGCATCACGTTCTGCACGGGAAGTTTGGGTGCGGGAAGATTCAACGACCTTCCAAAAATGGCGAAGAAATATGCAAATCGAATATACTTTGCGCACCTTCGTCAGCTCAAATACGACGGTGAAATCAATTTTTACGAAAACGGACACCAGACGGATTGCGGAAACGTGGACGTGTACGGAATTGTCAAAGCTCTCGTAGAGGGCGGATTTGACGGTTACGTGCGCCCCGACCACGGCAGAAACGTGTGGGGAGAGGACGCAAAACCCGGCTACGGACTGTTTGACAGAGCTATGGGGGCGTGCTATCTTTCGGGACTTTTCGAAGCGGTTGAAAAGGATATGAATAGAAAATAACGATATAAACGATATAAACGATATAAGGACTTAAAAAGGAGATATAGATATGAGCGTACCATTCAAAGTGGATTTAAGCGACAAAATCGTGGCAATCACGGGAGCGGGCGGAGTTATTTGCTCCGAGTTTGCTCGCGCGCTCGCCGAGTGCGGCGCAAAAGTCGCGCTTTTGGACATCAACTACGACGCTGCCAAAAAAGTTGCGGACGAGATAGGCGAAAACGCATACGCCGTCAAGTGCAACTGTCTTGACAAAGCGGATATTTTCCGCGCGAAAAACGAAATCGAATACAAGTTCGGCAAAGTCAACTTTCTCATAAACGGAGCCGGCGGAAACAATCCCAAAGCAACCACTGACAACGAAACCATGACGCCCGACCTCGAAGGCGCAAAGGACTTTTTCGCACTTGACGAGAGCGGACTCAAATTTGTGTTCGACCTCAACATTACGTCTGCATTCTTGGTGTCGCAAGTGTTTGTCAAAGACATGGTAAAGACGGGCGGAAACGTCATCAATATCTCGTCGATGAACGCATTCAGACCTCTCACCAAAATCCCTGCGTACAGCGCGGCGAAGGCAGGCATTTCCAACTTCACAGAGTGGCTTGCGGTGCATTTTGCGCCTTGCAAAATTCGTTGCAACGCAATTGCGCCGGGCTTTTTCGTGACCAATCAAAACAGAACGCTTTTGTTCAACGCAGACGGCACGCCGACGGCGAGAACTGGCAAGATTTTGAACGCAACGCCTATGAAAAAGTTTGGCGAGATAAGCGACCTTATCGGTTGTTTGTTGTGGCTTGCCGACGACAAAGCGAGCGGCTTCGTTACGGGCACGGTTATCCCCGTGGACGGCGGCTTTTCGGCATACAGCGGGGTGTGATATGAAACAAGTTATTCCCGTCGTCGTGATTAACGACGCAAACGACACCGTCGCAACGCTGTCCAAACTCAGAGAGGGCGGCATAAACTGCGCCGAAATCACGTTCCGCACCGCTTGTGCGAAAGAAGCGATTGCAATAGGCGTAAAAGAGTTTGCGGATATGAATATAGGCGCAGGCACGGTTATAAACGAAGAGCAGGCGAAAAGCGCGGTCGAAGCGGGCGCGAAGTTTATCGTTTCACCCGGTTTTTCAGACGAAGTGGCGCGCTACTGCATTGCAAACGACGTGCCGTATTATCCCGGTTGCGTAACGCCCACCGAGATTATGCGCGCACTCTCTTACGGACTTAATATAGTCAAGTTTTTCCCTGCCGGCGTGTATGGCGGACTTAAAGCGATGAAGGCTCTTGCCGCGCCGTTTCCTCAAATCAAATTCATTCCGACGGGCGGCGTCGACCTTGCCAACCTCAAAGAATATCTCGATTTCGACAAGGTGTACGCAGTCGGCGGCTCGTTTATGATGAAAGGCGATATAGTCAATAACTGCAAGGAGATTGTGAAGATATGCGAGTTGTAACTTTCGGTGAATTGATGTTGCGTTTGCAACCCGAGAACTATCTGCGTTTTGTGCAAAGCGACAAGCTCGAAGCGACTTTCGGCGGTGCGGAGGCAAACGTTGCCGTATCGCTTGCAAATTTCGGTGCGGACGCATGCTTCGTGACCAAACTCCCCACGCACGAGATAGGGCAAAGCGCGGTAAATTCGTTGAGAAAATACGGCGTCGATACTTCGAAAATCGTTCGCGGCGGCGATAGAGTGGGCATTTATTATTGTGAAAAGGGCGCAAGTCAACGCCCCAGCAAAGTCATTTACGACAGAAAGTACTCCGCAATCGCAACGGCGAGCGAGGACGATTTCGATTGGGACGACATCTTTTCGGGCGCGGATTGGTTTCACTTTACGGGCATAACGCCGGCACTGTCCGACAATATGGCGAAAATCACTCTCGAAGCGGTCAAGGCGGCAAAGGACAACGGGCTCACCGTGTCTTGCGACCTCAATTTCAGAAAGAAACTTTGGACGAGTGAAAAGGCGTGCGCTGTTATGAGCGACGTGCTTAAACACGTAGACGTGTGCATCGCAAACGAAGAGGACGCAAAAGACGTGTTCGGCATCGAGGCGGAAAACACCGACGTCGAAAGCGGCAAGCTCAACGAAGAAGGTTACGTTTCGGTTGCAAAACAACTCACCGACAGATTCGGATTCAAAGCGGTTGCAATAACTTTGCGCGAGAGTTTGAGCGCAAGCGACAACAACTGGTCGGGCATGCTGTACGTTGCGAATCGTGCGTTTTTCGGCAAGAAATATCATATGCATATCGTGGACAGAGTGGGCGGCGGCGACAGCTTCGGAGCAGGACTTATTTATGCGCTTACAAACGATTTCGGCGCGCAGGACGCAATCGAATTTGCCGTGGCGGCAAGTTGTTTGAAGCACTCCGTCGAGGGCGATTACAACATGGTTTCAAAAGAAGAAGTGCTCAATCTTGCAAGAGGAAACGCAAGCGGAAGAGTGCAACGTTAAGGGAGTTTGCACTCATAAACAATAGAATACAAAAAGGTATAAATTTATGCAGCAAATTACAATATCGGGGTTTTATGATGAGATTAGCAACAAATTAAGTACCCAAATCGGCGTTTTGCACGAACTTGGCGAAACTTATATGTGCCCTAGAAACGTGGACGGCAAAAACATTGCCGACTACACTTTCGAAGAGTTTAAGAAAAAGATTTATCCCGTTCTCAAAAAAGAAAACGTGCGCTTTTCTTCAATCGGTTCGCCGATAGGAAAAGTCGGCATCGACGACGAAGAAGGCTTTGCAAAACAAAAGAAACAACTTGCCGAGCTTGTCAAAATCGCACAACTTATGGAATGCAAATACATCCGCGTTTTCTCGTTCTTTTACGGCGACAAAGATCCAAAAGATTGCTCCGAGAAAGTCATTGCAAGGCTCAAAGAAATGCTTGCTATCGTCAAGGGCAGCGGTGTGAAACTTTTGCACGAGAACGAGAAGAAAGTGTACGGCGACGTGCCTCAAAGAGTGCTTGAAATTTACAATGCGATAAACGACGAAGATTTCGTTTTGTGCTTCGACGCAAGCAACTACGTGCAATGCGACGTCAATCCCAAAGAGGCGTTCGATATGCTCAAAGATTACGTCGTATATTACCATATAAAAGATTGCTCCGAGTACAAAGTGGAAGTCCCTGTCGGAACGGGCGAGGGTTGCTACACCTACATTTTGAAGAGCTTGAAAGAGCGCGGATACCAAGGCTTTATGACGCTTGAACCACACACTTTCAAATACGCGGTTATGAAACCCGTGGTGTACTTCGTGCCGTTTGTGAAATTTGCGATGAAGGACTATTTCAAAGCGTTCAGACTCATCGACAAGAAGATGCACAGATGCTATTTTGCTTGCGCGTCTAGAAAGCAAGTGTTCTTGTGGCAATATCAAAATCTCAAAAAACTGCTCGCGGAGGTGAAATAATGGACAAAAAACAAGTCAGATACGGCATTGTCGGCATAGGCAAACAAGGCACGTTCTATACAAAGATATTTACGAAACTCTCCTCTCTCGTCAAGGGCGCAAAGCTCACCGCGGTGTGCGATATATCCCCTGAAAGACGCAAGTACTCAGAGGAGAACCTCAAAGGAGTCAAGGTTTTCGACAACTATCAGGATATGTTCGAATCTGGACTTATCGACGTCGTTATGGTTGAAACTCCGCACTATTTCCATCCGCAAATCGCAACGGACGCGATGAAAGCCGGGCTCAACGTGCTTTGCGACAAGCCCGCAGGCGTTTATACGAAGCAAGTCAAAGAGATGAACGAGGAGGCGAAAAAGCATCCCGAACTTCTTTTCGGCATGATGTTCAACCAACGCACGAATCCTCTTTACATCAAGGCAAAAGAGCTTATCGACAGCGGCCGTTTGGGCAAACTCACCAGAATCATTTGGATAATCACCGATTGGTATCGTCCGCGCGCATACTACGCACAAGGCGGCTGGCGCGGTACGTGGTGGGGGGAAGGCGGCGGCGTGTTGCTAAATCAATGTCCTCACCAACTGGATTTGTTCACCTGGCTTGCAGGGCTTCCGGTGAGCGTAACGGCAACCGCATCGACGGTGGGACGCGACATCAGCGTCGAAAATGACGTCACGGCGTATTGCAAGTTTGCAAACGGCGCAACGGGCGTGTTTATAACCTCGACGCACGACGCACCCGGCACGAATAGACTTGAAATCACGGGCGAAGGCGGCAAGATCGTCATTGAAAACGGCAAACTTGTATTCACCGAAAATGCGGAACTCGAACCTGCTTTTTCAGAGCACAACACAGTGTTTATGGGCAAACCCAAGACGAAAGTTCACACCTATCGCGGAATTTGCCACAAACTCAATATAACCAAGTATCCGCCGCAACACGTGGGTATCATCAAAAACTACACCGACTATCTTCTCAAAAAGACAGACAAGTTTATGGCTCCCGGCGAGCAGGGCATAATCGGTTTGACCTTCTCAAACGCAATTCACCTTGCAAGTTGGACGCACAAAGAAGTGCAAATTCCGTTCGACGAGGATTTGTTTGTGCAAGAGCTTGAAAAGCGCAAAGAAGAAGAAAACGCAAAAAGATAAACGCGGCATAGGTGTCAAAACGCCTTATGACGAAAATAAAAATAAAACAAAATCGCAATAAATTTGCAAAAGGGAGTTATTATGAGCGATACGCAAAACGTCGCGCAAGCGACAGAGCAGAGTTTCATTTCGCGCACGAGCGGACTCAAAACAAAAGACTACATCGGCTATGCAATGGGCGATACGGCTTGCTGCTTGGTGTTCGGCCTTGTAACGTCGTTGCTTCAAAAGTTCTACACCGATATTTTCCATCTTCAACCGCTGTTTATCATGTTGATGTTTATCGGCGCGCGTATTTGGGACGCAATCAACGATCCCATTATGGGCAGAATTTGCGACAGCGTCAAACTTACGAAATGGGGCAGATATCGTCCTTGGTTCTTGTGGGCGGCAATTCCGCTTGTCGCGTCGTCTATATTGATGTTCGTCAAGTGGCCGGGACTCACTTATGACGTAAACCCCGTAGGCACTTGCATTTACGCAACCGTGACTTACATCATGTTCGGCATGAGCTACACCATGCTTCAAATTCCTTACGGCGGTCTTGCGTCCGTGGTTACCACAGACGAGAAAGAGCGCACAAAACTTTCGGTGTTCCGTTCAATCGGTGCGGGCATCGGCAGTACGCCCGTCATTTTGATTTCCTCCTTCGCATACGCAAAGCGCGTTGCGGATTCGAGCTGGACGGGTGCGACGCAAGAGAAAGACGGCATAATCTACGCAGTCGGCGAAAACGGCAAAATCATCACGGATATGCAATATTTGCCCGTTATCATCGGCGTCGTTGTGTTGTCGCTTGTTTGCCTTGCAATGCTCGTAATGGCGTTTGCTTTCAACAAAGAAAGGGTCGTTGCAACTTCCAAGCCCAAGCAAAAAGGCGAATCGAAAACCATAATCAAAAACCTCTTTTCAAACAGAGCGTTCCTTGCGGTCAGCGTTGCGAGTATGTTGCTTCTTGCGGGGCAAATGTTTACGCAAAGTTTCTATCTTTACCTGTTCGACGACTTGTTCGGAGCAAACTGGATGAACATCGTATCCATGATTTGCACCTATGCGCCTATGGCGATTTTCATGTTCCTTACGCCAAAAATGGTGCGCAAATTCGGCAAGAAAGAAATCTGCGGCGTTGGTATGATTATCGCGGCGGCAGCAAACCTTTTGATGTTTGCGTTGCGCGGCATCGACCTCAACGTCAGAATGTACTTGTTCTTGCTGCTCTGCTTCGTGAGCGGATGCGGAATGACGTTTATCGTGCTTCAAGTCTGGTCTATGGCAACCGACGCAATCGACGACATCGAAATCAAGACGGGCAGACGCGACGACGGCACGGCATACGCGTTCTTCATGTTTTTCAGAAAGATAGGTCAGGTTATCAGCGCAGTCGCGGTCAACGGCGCATTGCTGGGCATGAACTACAACACCGCAAAAGGCGCGAAACAAACCCTTGAAAACCTCAACACCATGTACGATTTGGCAACCATAATCCCTGCCGTGTTGTTCGGACTTATGGCAATCGTATTGCTCGTGTGGTATCCGCTTTCAAAGAAGAAAGTTGCGGAATTGCAAGTTGCAAAAGAGGCGCACCTCAAATGTCAATACGAAAGCAATTCAATCGCAATCGACAACGTTGAAGGAATCGAATCTCTCGGCGAATCCGTCGAGCAAGTCGAAGAGGAAGCGAGCGAGAGCGAAAACGCTACGTCCGACGAGGTTGAGGACGACAAATCCGAAAACTAAAAAAAAGTTTGTCTTGCGAGCCGAAAGATAGTTTTCGGCTCGTTTGGCTGATAAAGCATAATTTATCAAAGGAAAGAGTATGCAAACGAAAACCGTAATTACACCTTGCGGAAGCATAGTGGGTTGCGTAACGGACTACGGCGCAAGTTTCAGAGGTGTAAAGTACGCAACGGCAAAACGCTTTGAAAAGCCGGTGCTTATCACAAAATACGACACGGAGCAAATCGCTTTGGAGCAAGGCGTGTGCTGTCCGCAAATGCGCGCGTACTGGAACGAGGAACACAGATTCTATTATCAGGAATTTCGCAAGGGCAAGAGCTTCAAATACAGTGAAGATTGCTTGATTTTGGATATACACGTCCCGTCCGACGCACACGATTGCCCGGTTATAGTGTTCATACACGGCGGAAGTTTCACCGGCGGAAGCATAAACGAAATGCAATTCGACGGCTCGGCGTACACTAAACGCGGAGTGATTTTCGTTGCGATAAACTACCGTTTGAACGTGTTCGGATTTTTTGCCGACAACGAGCACTGCGGCGGCAACCTCGGACTTTACGACCAATATACCGCAATCGAGTGGGTTAGACAAAATATAGCGAGCTTCGGAGGAAATCCCGACAATATCACGCTTATGGGACAGAGCGCAGGCGCAATGAGCATACAAACGCTTATATGCTCGGACAAGCTCAAAGGCAAAGTCAAAGGCGCGATTATGCTTTCGGGCGGCGGAAAAAGAGGGGCGATCTTGCCGCTTTCGAAGTCAAATACGAGATACTGGAAAAAAGTCGTCAAAGCAAGCGGAGCAAAATCCTTCGACGAGTTTAAGTCAATGCCCACGGAGCAGGTTTGGACGACTTGGAAAACGAAGCACGCAATCGGCAAAGCTTTGTGCACAAAACCCGTTATAGACGGCGATTTGGTCAAGGACGCAAAATACGTCACCGACGTTCCTATCGTATTCGGAACGGTCAAGAAAGACTTATTGCCGCCCGTGCTCAACCATATGGCAAGAGCGTATGCGCGCAAGCAAAAGAGAAAGGGCGTGCCTTGCTACGTCTTTTCGCTTACGAGATTGCTTCCGCCCGACAATGCGTCCTTTCATTCCTGCGACCTTTGGTATGCTCTCGGTTCGCTTCCGAAATCGTTGAGGCCGTTTACGGAGCAAGATTACGCCTTGTCCGACGAGATGGTGGACAGATTTGCGGAGTTTGCAAAGACGAGCAATCCAAACGTCAAGGGCAAACCGCAATGGAAAACCTATTCTTCAAAGTCGGATATCAAAGTGTTCGACTGAAAAAACGATGGTTAATACTTCATATTAAAATTGTTTAGTTTTATATAAAAATTCACCGACTCTTCGGTGGATTTTTTACGTCTATGCAAAGCGAATGTTAAGCGGAGAGGCGTTTTTCACCGCAAAGCGAATAAGGAGATTTAAAAGCGGTTTGTTGTGAAATACAAACCGCTTTTTGTATATAAAAACCGCGTTAGATACGCGGTTTCGTGAGATATTAATGAAATAAAATTATTTCTTTTTGTAGCGTTTTGCGTGGCGCAAACGAGAGTGGTTGTAACTCTTTGCAAGACCTCCGCCCGACGTTTCGCGATAGCGAACGTTGATGTCCTTGCCCGTTTGATACATGGTTTCGACAACCGCGTCGAAAGAGATTTGACGGGATGTGGTGAGGAAGTTTGCAAGTGATACGGCGTTTATGGCACGCATTGCGGCAACCGCGTTGCGCTCGATGCAGGGGATTTGTACAAGTCCCGCAACGGGGTCGCAAGTCAAGCCGAGGTGATGTTCCATCGCAACTTCGGCAGAGTATTCGATTTGGTCGAAGTCCATGCCGAAAAGTTGGGCAAGCGCAGCCGCTGCCATAGAGCAAGCCGTTCCGCATTCCGCTTGGCATCCGCATTCCGCGCCGCTTATCGAAGCATTTGTTTTGACGATATTGCCGATTATGCCTGCCGTCGAGAGCGCGTCTATTATGTCGTCGTCCGAATATTTGTGTATATCCTGCTCGTATTTGAGCACGGCGGGGAGTATTCCGCACGCTCCGCACGTGGGAGCGGTGGCGATAACCTCACCCGAAGCGTTTTGTTCGCTCACCGCAAAAGCATAGGCGCATACTAGGCGGTTTTCTTTCGTTTGCGGCGTTTCGTCGATATGGCGTTGTTGATAGAGCGTTTTTGCTCTGCGCTCGGTGTTCAGTCCGCCGGGCAAAACTCCGCTTGCTTTCAAACCTTGTCTGATTGCGTTTTTCATGGTTTCCCAAATGGTTTGCAAATACTCGCGGATTTGTGCGCCCTCGAAGCGTACGACGTATTCGGGAATGGTAATTTCTTGCTCGTCGCAATACGCTCTGATTTGCTCGAAAGTGTGATGCGGATAGACTTCGGGCGGATCGATGGAACTTTCTCCCTCAACCTCGATCGCACCTCCTCCGACACTGTACACTCTCCACGAATCCGTGATTTTTCCGTTCAAATCCAAAGCGAACAAATCCATGGTGTTGGGGTGGGGCAAGTGCTCGTTTTCATAGTCGAAAACGACGTCTACGGGCTTTGTGAACGTCTTTTTCAACACGACGTCCGTGCCGTGACCTTTGCCGGTTTTTGCCAAAGAACCGTAAAGAACGACTTTGAAGGAATACGCGCTTTTGTTGCGTTCCATAAAGAGTTTTGCGGCTTTTTCCGGCCCCATGGTGTGCGAACTGGACGGTCCGCGTCCGATTTTGTACAATTCAGTCAAACTTTTCATATGCGTGTTGCTCCGATTTGCTACATTATACCACAAAAATGCGCTTTCGCAACGCTTTGAGGGGCATTGTCAAAGCAAATTGCGGCAAATCTATGTAAAAATATTGTAATATTTTTTCCGTTTTATCCCCACAACGATTTGCCAAGCGTATAAAAAGTGTGCTAATATATCACAGTTTTATATAGTAATCAAAAAAATCCGCACAAAACGACGCAAAAGTGCGCCGAAAACCTAAGAAAAGAAGGCTCAATATGGTCAGAAACGATTTGAGAAACATCGCAATCATAGCCCACGTCGACCACGGCAAAACGACGCTTGTGGACGGCATGCTCAAACAATCGGGTACGTTCAGAGAAAATCAACAAGTCGCAACTTGCGTTATGGATTCGGGCGACCTCGAAAGAGAAAGAGGCATCACAATCCTTGCAAAGAACACGTCAATCCACTACAACGGCGTCAAAATCAACATCATCGACACCCCGGGACACGCAGATTTTTCGGGCGAAGTCGAGCGTGTGTTGAAGATGGTCAACGGCGTCGTGCTTCTTGTCGACGCACAAGAAGGTCCTATGCCGCAAACGCGTTTCGTCGTCGAAAAAGCGTTGTCGCTCGGACTTAAAATCATCATCGTCGTCAACAAGATTGACAAACCCGACGCAAGACTCGACGAAGTGGGCGACGAGGTATTGGAACTTTTGCTCGACCTCGACGCAAGCGACGAGCAACTTCAAAGCCCCATTTTATATTGCAGCGGCAAGCAGGCCACTGCAACGCGCGATTACCACGTGCCGGGAAAAGACCTCAAACCGCTTTTCGACACGATTTTGGATTATATCCCCGCTCCCGAAGGCGATGAAAGCGGCGAGCTTCAACTTCTCGTGTCCGCAATAGACTACAACGATTACGTCGGCAGAATCGGCATCGGCAGAATCGAAAGAGGCAAAGTGGATATGGCAAAAGAAGTCGTGGTGTGCGACTATCACAGCGGCATTTCACCATATAAGAGCAAAATCGTCAACCTCTTCCAAATCGAAGGATTGAAGCGTGTTCCCGTCGAAAACGCAATGGTGGGGGACATCGTATGTTTCAGCGGCATCGAAAACATCACCATCGGCAACACGATATGCTCTCCGGCAAAAATCGAGCCGGTGCCGTTTGTCAAAATCGGCGAGCCTACTATTGAAATGAACTTCTGCGTCAACGACAGTCCGTTTGCAGGCAAAGAAGGCAAATTCGTCACATCTCGTCACCTCCGCGACAGACTGTTCAGAGAGCTGTTGAAAGACGTTTCGTTGCGTGTTTATCAAACGGAAACTCCCGACACGTTCAAAGTGTGCGGCAGAGGCGAAATGCACCTTTCCATTCTTATCGAAACAATGCGTAGAGAAGGCTACGAGTTCGGCGTAAGCACACCCAAGGTCATCTTCAAAGACATAGACGGCGTAAAGTGCGAGCCTATTGAGCAACTTTTCGTCGACGTTCCCTCCGACTGCGTAGGCTCGGTTATGGAGCGTATGGGCGTCAGAAAAGGCGAACTTGTCACTATGAATCCGCAAGGCAGCCGTATTCGCATGGAATTCAAAGTGCCTGCGCGCGGACTTTTCGGGTTTAAGAACGAGTTTTTGACGGACACCAAAGGCGAGGGCGTTATGAACCAGCTCTTTGCCGGATATGCTCCGTACAAAGGACCTATTCCTCGCAGATTTACAGGTTCTCTCGTCGCATACGAAACGGGAGAAGCGGCAACCTACGGTCTCTTCAACGCGCAAGACAGAGGAGTGCTCTTCATCGACCCTCAAACCCCCGTTTACGAAGGCATGGTCGTCGGTATGTCACCCAAGAACGAGGACATCCGCGTCAACGTCTGCAAGCGTAAACACGTCACCAACATGCGCGCCGCAGGTTCCGACGAAGCACTCCGCCTCAACACTCCGCGCAAGTTCAGCCTCGAAGAAGCAATCGAGTTTCTCAACGACGACGAAATGCTTGAAGTTACACCCAAGAATATCCGCATCCGCAAAATCATTTTGTCGGGGGCTGAGCGTTTGAAACTTGCCTACGGCGGTAAAAACGCCTGATTGAGTGAATAACTGCGGCAGAGCCTCTTTCTCCGAGTAGTCACGTACGTCAATGTACGCTCCTACCCGTTGAAAGAGGCTCTTTCTTGTTCTTCATCTCAATCAGGCGTTTTTACAAAATATATAATAGAGTGAACGGCGTCAGAGCCTGCTCCATAAACAGTCACGTACGTCCATGTACGCTCCTACCCGTTGAAAGAGGCTCTTTCTTGTTCTTCATCTCAATATCGAGGTTTTTAACTTCCTAAACAATGCATAAAGTGCGTGAACTCAAATTGCAATTTCCCCTTTCCTCACGTGTTTGGACTTCGGCGTTTGCAAGGCAATCCGCCTCGTTCGCTTTGGCTACAACACATTCGCAGGATGTGTTGTTTAACGCGTCGCGCCCATATCGCCGTTCATCATAATCGGGTGTGGGTGTCCCGCCCATATTGTCATTCTGTCAATGTCAAGTGAGGCAACTTGCTTGCAAGGGAACGCAGATATTAACGTAGCAACCGCCTTTTTTAAAGGCGAAAACCGTAGGTTTCTATGCACAAGCATAGTTGTTGCGAGTAACGTAGTGAAGAATCCAGCGTAGCGAAATGCGGCTTACGCCTAGATTCCTCGGCGTTGCTCGGAATGACGAGGGGAAGAATGTAATTCAATCGGGTGTGGGTGTCCCGCCCGACTTTCACCAAGCAGATAATTTGGCGCAACTGTGGCAGGAGTTCTTGTCCTTGCTCGAACTGATAGCGCAAATTCTCTGCGCGGTAGTAGGCGCGAGGGCTAATGCGGTTTGTGGCAATCGTCAAACGGTTTTTGTTTCTATTTAGGGGATTCCCACGTCGTTTCACTCCTCGGAATGACATAGGGAGATTGCCTTGACCGCAATGACGCTTGAGCGACTGGTCGCCGCCTTGCGGCTCGTGTTCCGTCTTCGAAGTTGCACATTCCGTGTATAAGTACGCATTGAATTGGTGTCCGTTCGGGTGTGGGTGTCCCACAATTTTGTCATTGCGAGCGTAAGCGTGGCAATCTAGCGAAGCGAAATGCGCATGTCGAATAAACACATACCGTTTATAAGTGCGCTCCAAATACGTTTTCGTTTATTCAAAATCTTTTCCGTTGATAAGAAAATCTATTGATACATTAAAATATTTTGAAAAAAGTTTCAAAGTCTGGATGTCGGGATTGCGCTTGCCGTTTTCATAATATGACAAGGCTTCTCGGCTCATGTTCAAATCAAGGGCTACTTTCAGTTGACTGAACCCTTTTTCCTTGCGAATCTTTTTAAGCCCTATAAGTCCGTTTTCCACAAAACACCTTTGCTCTTGTTATTGACAAAAGTGTAACATTTTGTTACTATATAAAATGTGACAATATGTTACATTTTGAGCGTCAGGAGGAAGTTATGAAAAAAACTAATTTCAAAATAGTTGCTGTGGTTTTGATTTGTGTGCTTGTCGCTGCTTTGTTGGTTGCATGCAACGGAGAACAAGATTGCATATCTAAAATCGAGAAAGCCGGGTACAACGTCACGAAGCATTGCGATGCGGACAAATATGTCAATGTTTCTTATACCGAAATGGCAAACGGCGAAGGACAAAAAGTTTATATCGTTTCATATATGTCCGTAAACAAGAAGACGGGGAAAGCAAAGCCGTCGGTATCAAAAGCCAAGAAAGCGTTCGGTGACGGATTGATTCCAAGTGGTATGATTGACAATCCGAACATACCCAAAGGAAACAGGTTTGTGTTTGTAAATTCTCCGTACTCGGGGTACGGCGACGGAGCGGTGAGAGTGGGCAACTCGATCATCGTAGGTCCTATGGAAATATTGAAACAATTACAGAAAAACGACAACAAAATACTTGCAAAAAACGCCGCATAAAGCGGCGTTTTTGCGATCATAAAGTGCTTGTTTTGCAATTTCAATCTATAACGCTGTGAATAAATTCGTCAAACGCGTCTTGACCTTTTTGGTCGTTTTTGAACACTGCCGTTGTGTCGAGGATTTGCTCGCAAACGTTGTTTATATAGTCCGTCACGGCGTTCTCGGCAACCTCGTCGGAGCAAGCAGTGCCGTTGTCCACGACAAGTTGAGTTATCATTCCGAGGTGCTTGTGAAGGGGATGTTGTTCGTCGGACAACGCCTTGAAGTCAAGCGGCGTTTTGCCCGTGAGGATGTTGCGGATTTGCGTCATTTCGCCTGCAAGTCTGCCCGGCAAAATAAACAATCCCATCACTTCGATTATGCCGATGGACTCTTGCTTGATATTGTGGAGTTCGGCTCTCGGATGGAAGATTCCGTAGGGGTGTTCGTCGTCGGTTCGGTTGTTGCGCAGTATCAAATTGAATTGATATTCGCCGTCGTCGTTGATTGAAAGTATTGGGGTGATAGCGTTGTGTTGGATTTTCTCTTCGCCGTTTTGAGTTGCGCAAAGCACGTTTACGCTCTCGTCCGAATAGCAATCCCACGCTCTTCTGAACATATTTGCAACTTCGATTGCTTGTTTCCTGTTTTTGCTCTCTATGCGTACGATAGAGTTGTACCAGTCCACAACCGACACGTTGACGTCGCCGTAGCCCGAAACTTTAAAATATCTGCGAGCGGGGCGAGAGAACACGGGCAACACTTTTTTGCCGCCTTGATAGTGGTCGTGTGCCAGTATCGAACCGCCGACGATGGGAAGCGCGGCGTTCGAGCCGATGAAGTAGTGGGGGAACATATCCACAAAGTCCGCCATTCTTGCAAACGTTGCGTCGCTCACGCACATGGGACGATGTTCTTTGCACACTGCGATGACGTGTTGCTCGAAGTATCTGTAAGGCGAAAATTGCATAAACCATTCTTCGCCGTCAAGTTCGAATGGGATTATGCGGATGTTTTGTCTTGCAGGCATAGCCGCATTGCCGACAAAACCCAGCATGTTTTGGCAAAGTACACATTTAGGATAGCCCGTTTTCGCTTCTTTTGCAAGTCTGACCTGTTCGGGTGTTTTTTCGGGTTTGGAGAGGTTTATCGTGACGATTATTTTGCCTCTTTGGCTGTCGTGTTGCCATACGATGTTCTTTTCGAAATCCTTGCCTCTCAAATACAGACTGTCGAATCCGAGTTTGCAAAGGAAGTCGCACGCCTTGTCTATGCCCTTGTAGCTTGCTTCGTTGTCAAACATTTCGACGACGGTTGAGGGAGAGGGCATGACAAAACCCATAAGTTTCGTTTCGAAATTGGATTTTGCGTTCTCGTCTATGATTTTTTTGCGTACGGCGAAGTCGGAAAGAGCATTCATCACGTCGTATATATCGTATGCGCCGAGTTTGGGCTCTTGGCACGGCTCTGTCAGACCTAGTGTATCGAGAAGTTGATTTTGAGCGTAAATTGCGTCCAAATCGCTTAAATACAAATTGTTTTGGGCATAGTCTAAAAGCCGAGCAACATTTTGTTTTGCAATTTCTTCAAAAGAAATTCTTGGCATAAAAACCTCCAAAAAAACGTATAGAACTTTTCGACTGTCTAGTATAACACACACTTTTGCGCAAATCAAGAAATAAGTGACTATTTAGTCAATTTTGTATGCTTTTTTTTGCATTTTTTTACGGATGTATCGTGATTTTTATTTGTGCTATAAAAGTTTATTTATCTTGCAATAGGGCGACGGCTGTGTTACAATATAACTCAATCTATTATAAAGGACGAAACTATGACATTAGACAATATCGACACCTGCAAGCTGACAGCCGTATGTCAAGACGTTTACGGCGAAGCAAAGAGCGAGCAAATCGGCAGATTCGAAGAGCTTGTCAAGATGCACAAAGACGTGTTCAACACCACCGACGTAGAGTTTTTCTCGTCGCCGGGACGCATCGAAATCGTCGGAAACCACACCGACCACAACGGCGGCAAGGTGCTTTGCGCGGCAATAAACGTCGATACGCTCGCAAGCGTTTCGCCGAGAACGGACGGCGTGATTGAAGTCAAATCGAAAGGTTATCCGATGCTCCGCGTGGACGTTGCAAAACCCGATTTTTCGGTGAGCGAAATCGGCACGTCCACCGCGCTTATCAAAGGCGTCGTGGACTATTTCAAACGCTCGGACAAAAAGGTGGGCGGATTCAGCGCATGTATGACTTCTTCCGTTCCCAAGGGTGCGGGAGTGTCCTCGTCAAGCTCGTTCGAGCTTGCGATTGCCGAGATTTTGAACGTAATGTACAACGGCGGTGAAATAGACGCGATTTTCAAAGCGAAAGCGTCGCAATATGCCGAAAACACTTTCTTCGGCAAGCCGTGCGGACTTATGGATCAAAGCGCGATTGCGCTTGGCGGCGTCAATCTCATAGATTTTGCGGATTTTGAAAATCCCGTCGTCGAAAAGGCGCATTGGGCGTTTTCCGATCTCGATATTTACGTCATTGCGACGGGCGGCGATCATAGCGATCTCACCGACGATTATGCCGCGATACCTCACGAGATGAAGGAAGTGGCAAACTGTTTCGGGGCAAAACTTCTTCACGAAATCTCACCGCAAAAGTGGGAGCGCGACAAGCAAAATATCGTCGGAAAGGTGAGCGAGAGGGCATATCTTCGCGCAGAGCACTTTTTCGAAGAGAACGCACGCGTTGAAAATGCGGTGAAAGCAATCGACGACAAGGACGAAAAAGCGTTTCTCGACATCGTAAACGAGTCGGGATTGAGTTCGAGATACAAACTTCAAAACACCTATTCGCCGGCAGGCAAAAATCACAATCTCGAAAACGCTCTCGACAGAGTGGTCAAGATAGACGGCGTCGTTGCCTCTCGTGTGCACGGCGGCGGATTTGCAGGCACGATTCTCGTGTTTGCGGACAAAAAAGAAAGCGGCGTAGAGAGTGCGCTCAACGTTATGTTCGGCGACGAAAACGTCTTTAAACTCGCAATTCGCCAAAGCGGCGCAACCAAACTCGATTTGGAGAAATAAATTATGTTCACTTCCGTTTTATCCACGGCGTCCGATCCCAGAGTGGCGTTTACAATAGGCAATCTTACCGTGCAATGGTACGGTTTGCTCATTGTGTGCGGCATGCTTTTGGGACTTTTGTACGCATGTTGGCAAGCAAAGAAGATAGGCATCACGTCCGACGACGCGGTGGAACTGTTTTTGTGGCTTATTCCGCTTGCAATCGTGTTTGCAAGACTGTTGTACGTTCTCCCTCGCGCAGAGGAGTATTTCGGCGACAACGGGCTTGAAGGCTGGGACAAATTCGTCAATATAATCGCAATTTGGAAGGGTGGTATCACCATCATCGGCGGACTTTTGGGCGGACTTTTGGGCGCGGTATTTTTCACTCTTCGCCACAAAAAGCAAACCAACTTTCTCAACGTCGTCGATCTCGTCGTAGTGCCCGTGTTTATCGGTCAGATTATCGGCAGATGGGGCAACTTCGTCAATCAGGAGGCGTTTGGATTGCCAATCACGAACAAGGCTCTTCAATTCTTCCCGTTCGGCGTGTATATCACCGATCCCAGCGGTGTGGAAAGCGAGTTCAGAGACGTCGTTTATTCGCATATTCAAGCGGGCGGCGGCGGAAACTGGTTTTGCGCGACGTTCTTCTACGAAGGCGTTTGGAACACGATCGGCGCAATCTTCTGCGTGTGGATGTGGAAGAGAAATTATCAAAAGGATTATCCCGGTATTTTGATGATTTTCTATCTGTTCTGGTATTGCATCGGCAGATTCTGGCTTGAATTTTTGCGTATGGACGCAGTGCCCGTCACAAAAACCGCATGCCTTATCGTTGCGATTTTGGCACTTATTATCGGCGTTTTGTACATCCTTGCAAGGACGTCGCGCCTTGCATATCTCGGCGTCAGAAAAGCGGCGCAAGCAGGAGCTACGGACGCAGTCCTCACCGATTACGAAGTGAAAAACTACAAGTTTGTGGGCAAACTCTTTGAAAAGGCGGCAAGCGAAAGCCAAAAATCTTCCGACAAAGCAAGCAAATTCTTTGCCGAACTTTTGCTCAAAATCGGCTATATCAGAAAGAACGAACCCGACTATATCGTGTTCGATTTTGAAAATACGCCGTACTATCACGTGCCCAAAGACTACAAGCGCAGATTTAAAGCAATGAAAAAGCAAGACGTTTATTGCGCATAATTTTTAACGACCAAACGCTTATAGGAGTATAAAATGACAAAAGATTATACGACCGAAAGAACGAAAACCAACAATCTTACTCTTCTCACCGACCTTTATCAACTCACGATGATGAACGGTTATCGCCGTTGCAAACTCGATGCAAGAAGGGCGGTGTTCGACATTTTCTATCGCGGAAACGGCGGCTATTCCTACGCAATCGCGGCAGGGCTCGAACAAGCGATAGACTATATCCTCAACCTTCATTTCGACCAAAGCGATATAGCGTATTTGCGCTCGCTCGGCATTTTCGACGACGACTTTTTGAAAGCTCTCGAAAAGTTTGAGTTTACGGGCGATATAAAGGCAGTGCCCGAGGGCACGATGGTGTTTCCTTACGAGCCTATTCTCACGGTGTCCGCGCCCCTTTGGCAAGCGCAACTCGTCGAAACCGCGCTTTTGACGTTTATCAATCATCAAACGCTCATCGCAACCAAAGCCGCTCGCCTCAAAGAGTGCACGAAGAACAAAATCAGCGAGTTCGGACTTCGCAGAGCGCAAGGTCCGGACGCTGGCATTTACGGCGCGCGTGCGGCATGCATAGGCGGTTGCAGAACGACGTCCAACGTTGTTGCCGGCAAGCTGTTCGGCATCCCCGTCACGGGCACTCATTCGCACAGCTGGGTTATGTCCTTCGACACCGAGCTTGAAGCGTTTGAAAAGTATGCCGAAATCTATCCCGACAACTGCTTGCTTTTGGTGGACACCTACGACACGTTGAAGAGCGGCGTGCCCAACGCAATCAAAGTTTTCGACAAACTCAAAGCGGAAGGACACAAGCCGATAGGTATTCGCCTTGACAGCGGCGACCTTGCGTATCTGAGCAGAAAAGCAAGGGTTATGCTCGACGAAGCGGGGCATAGCGATTGCCTTATTTTCGCAACAAACGACCTTGACGAAGACATCCTTCTCGCACTCAATTCGCAAGAAGCGAAAATCGACGTTTACGGCATCGGTACAAAACTTATCACAAGCTACAACAACGCCTCTTTGGGCGGTGTGTACAAGCTGTGTGCGCTTGAAGAGGACGGCAAACTCGTGCCCAAAATCAAAGTGTCCAACAGCCACGAAAAGACCACCAATCCCGGCGTGAAAAAGATTGTGCGTATCTTCAAAGACGGCATGGCGCAAGCGGACTTGATTTGCCTCGAAGACGAAACTTTCGACACATCTAAGCCCCTCACCGTTTTCCACCCCGAACAGACCTGGAAGAAAACGACGTTCACCGACTATGAACTCAAAGAACTTATGGTGCCGATTTTCAAGGACGGAAAACTTGTTTACGACAAGCCCTCGCTCAAAGATATTTGTGCGAGAGAGGACGAGTCCATCGCGTCTTTCTTCCCCGAATACAGAAGAGTCGTCAACACGCAAGAATACAAGGTTGACCTTTCTCAAAAGCTTTGGGATTTGAAGAGAGAATTGCTTAACGCAGCACATTAAGATATTTTTTAAAGATAATCAAACACAAAAAATCGAGGCGGTTTTCGCCTCGTTTTTTTGTTTTAGAAAATTAGAAGTCTTATCTGAAATCGCAGTTTACGATTGAAAATTATAGACATAAAGTGCCTGTTTTGCGACAAAATCGACAAAATTCGCCAAAACGTTTTTGCTCGTTTGCATTATATTTTTGATATGCTTTTTATGCTAAACGTGTTTGGAGGCGTGTATGAAAAAGAAAAGCACTTTGAGATTCCCACTTTCGAGAAAAGGTTACGATCGCGAGGCAGTGGACGGTTTCATAGCTCTCGAACAAGCCAAAAACGACGAGCTTCAACTTGAACAGCGCGAGCGTATAAATGCGCTGAAGCAAGAAAACGACGCTCTCAAATTGCAAGTCGAAACACTTAAAGGCAGAGAGGAACAAATCAAACTCGCTCTCGTCACCGCAACCGAAAATGCGAACAGACTTTCTCAGGACGTCAAACTCAGATACAAGCAAGAGCTCGACAGGTTGCGCCTTTTCAGAGCCAAGTGGGAAAACGCCTACGAGCAGATGAAAGAGAGATATCATTTCGACAAAGACGCACTCAATGTCGAAAGCGTCGCAGTGTCCGTCGAGCTTGAACTCAAAAAGTTTTTGGCACAGGATTTTTCTCTCAACAAATGCGTGAGCGATGATATGATGGAAGAGCATTTCAGAAGGGAAGCGGAGCGGCTTACAAACAAGCAATTGAGCGTTCAAAGCGCAACGCAATCGGACGCCGTGCCCACGTCAAAAAACGCCGAACAGCTCAAAACGAAATTGCAAGAAGCGCAGTCAAAAAAGAAAGCGGACACTTCCGCCGCATTCTCAATCGAAGAGGCGTTGAATCCGACAAACTCCATTCAAGACAACGTAAACGCAATCAGATTTTGATTTTATTTATGCAAAAAGCCTCGCAAAATCGCGAGGCTTTTATTGTGTGATTCCGATGTAATTTTTGTGTTTTTACTGTGTTTTACGGCATATTTCTGTTATTTTTTGCCGCTTTGTTTGAAATTATTTTTGTGATTTACGACAGCTTTTTCAATGTTTTACGTTTGGCGGTATGCAAACCCTATTTGTTTACGACGTCTTTAAGCGCATTATATGCATTATAATTCGTGCGCTCGATTGTGAGGGGAGTCACGCTGACATAGCCGTCTATCGTTGCGTCGCTGTCAATCGTCAAATCGTGATTGTTTTGATGGATGCAATGCCCTTCTTGTCGCCATGTTCCGTCGCCAAGATCGAAGAAATCGTCGGTGAAGTATGCGCCGCCTTGCTTTGTGAGCAATATCGATTTTGCGTCCTTCGGGACATTGACGTTGTATATGTTGCCATATGCAAAGAGGTTGTTTCGTTGTACGAAATCGTAAATTCTGTCAAGCCAAGCTTGCGCGTCGTCGAAACTTTGTACGTGAGTTGACAGAGCAAGCGCTTTGAGCCCTCTCGTGCAAGCCTCGAAAATCGCGCCGTTGGTTGCGGAATACATTATATCCTCGCCGAGATTAAGCCCTTTGTTTATGCCGGACATGACAAGGTCGTAGGTTTCGTGAAGCCCCAGCGTTGCAAAGCGCACGCAATCTGCCGGCGAGCTGTCCACACTGAACGCGCGTACTCCGTCCAAATAATCGACTTTTTTCACTTCGAAGGGATTGTGAATATCAATGGAATGACTTTTGCCGCTTTGTTCGAATTTCGGGGCGGAAACCGTTACGTCACCGAGTTTTTTCGCCCATTTTGCGACTATCATCAAGCCTTCGGATTGTATTCCGTCATCGTTGGTAAGGAGAATTTTCATAGCCAACCCGTATTGTCGTGTTTGTAGTTTTTGACGATTTCGTCCGCATCGACGATCATTTGTTTCATTTCTTTTTTGCTGTGCACGGTTGCCCCGCACGCCATATCGTGTCCGCCTCCGCCGTACTTTTCGGCAAGTGCGTTTATGGTAGTAAATCTCGAACGCAAGCGCACTCTAATGTTGCCGTCCGCGTTTTGTATAAACGCAAGCCATACGATTGCGCCTTTGATGCTGTCAAGATAGGACACCACGTTGCTTGCTTGCTCGTTGGTGAGCTTAAAGCGTTTTTGCATTGCCTTGTCAACGTAGATGTAGGCAACGCCGTTTTGGGTGACTTTCATCTTTTTGTAGACGTATGATTCGAACTTGAACACGTTGAAGTCGTCGAGGTTGAGGTTTGCGTATATCCATTCGGTGTTTATTCCGAGGTCGAGCAACGCGCCCGCTCTGCGCATGGTGTCGCCGTCAACCGAGCTGAATCTGAATCTGCCGCTGTCCGTCACCATGCCCGTGAAAATGCAGGTTGCGCCTTCTTTGTCGAGGGTGAGTTCGTCCTTGAACGTAAGCCAAAAATCAACTATCATTTCGCAAAGGGAAGAGCGTTCGTCCTCAACCCAGCTCAAATCTCCGTAGGGCTTGACGTCGATATGGTGATCGATTTTGACAATCTCCTTGCCAAGAGAGTATTTCTTGTTGGATATGCGGTCGGTGGTTGCGGTGTCGCACACGATGACAAGCGCGTCGGCGTATTTTTCGTCGTCGATAGGCTCGTCCTCGCCGCCCAAAAACGCAAGGTAATCGGAGCTGTCCTCGTTGAGTACGTACACTTCTTTTTGAGGGAAGGAGAGTTTTAGCATCCTTGCAAGCCCTTTCGTCGATCCGATTGCGTCGCCGTCGGGGCGGAAGTGCCTTGTGATGATAATTCTGTCGTATTGCTTGATTTTGTCGAGAATTTGTTTTTTGATTTCAAAATTGTCCGTCATATTCTTTCTCCGTTTTCAACGAGGTCGTCTAGCTCGTCAAGCACTTGCAATGCCTCTTGTTTGTCTTTGAGCGTCGCTCCGCTTGCTTTGAGGTGTCCGCCTCCGCCGTGCGCCACGGCAATTTGGTTGATATTCAGATTTTTGGAGCGTATCTCGCAAAGCACGCCTTGTTCGCATTCGGTGAAGTTCACCCAAGCGTCCACGCCTTTGAGGTCTCCCATGGTGTTGACGTATCCGCGCGACACCGCTTGCGCTTCCATACCGAGAGCTTCCACTCTTGTTTTGTCCGAGTAGGAGTACGCCACGTTGTTTTTCGTAAACTGTATGGACAGCACAAACTGCGCTCGCTTTTTCACGTTTTCATAGGTGTCCGCATAAAGATTTGCGTATATCTCGCCGGGGTTGAAGCCCTTGCTCAAAAGAAAGCTCGCAAGCTCGAACGTGCGAGGAGTTACGCTGTCGTAATAAAATCTGCCGCTGTCCGTCACCATGCCCGTAAACAACGCTTTGGCGGCGTAGGAATCCACTTCCAGCCCCCATTCGCGTACCAAATAGGCAACAAGTCCGCAACAACTCTCGAAAGACGTGTCGTCAATGTCTATGTCCGCAATGTCCTCAACAAAAATGTGATGGTCAATACGCAAAACCGTTTCCGCAAGAGCGTAACGCTCGTCGGATATGAGAGATTTTGCCGACGTATCCAGCACGATTGCCAATGCGCCTTTGTACGCTGCGTCGTCAACGACGTCCATTTCGCTGCCGTCCATAAATGAAAAACGGCGCGCGTCGTCGCCGACAGCATATATCTTTTTGTCGGGGAAGTTGACTTGAAGCACGCGCTTCAATCCTATTTGACTGCCCATCGCATCGCCGTCCGGGTTAGAGTGGCGGTGAATGATTATCACGTCGTATTTTTTGATTGCGTCAAACGCTTTGCTTATCATAATCTCTATCCTTACAATTTGATATTAAAGAATATCATAAATACACATCGGTGTCAACGACGATTTTTATTGACAGAATTAACGCAATAGACGATCGAAATACGTTATTTGAACGGCCGGCAAACTTTTTGTCCGACCTGTTGATTTTTCGTTTGACATCGATTGTTTTTCGTGTATAATAGAAAAGTAATTTGAAATCCGAGGAGGTGAAAAAGATGTCAACAGTCAGAGTCGGTGAAAACGAAAGTTTGGACAACGCAATCCGCCGTTTCAAGAGAAAATGTGCGCGCGACGGCATCATCGGTGACCTCCGCAAGAAAGAGGCTTACGAGAAACCCAGCGTAAAACGCAAAAAGAAAGCGGAAGCTGCTCGCAAGAGAATGTACAAATCATAAACCAAAAATCTTCGCATGCACGTCATGCGAGATACGGAGGCATGGCTCAGTTGGTTAGAGCACACGGTTCACATCCGTGAGGTCACAGGTTCGAGTCCTGTTGCCTCCACCACACTTTACCAATCCGCACCAGTGGCGGATTGGTGTTTTATTTTCTTGGAATTTTTTCTCAAAATATCAATGATTTTATTGTTTTGCAACGAAAAGGCACAATCTTTCATATTTTGAAATTGTGCAATCCAAATTTAAGCGCACATAAAAGTTTTCTATGTTTATCTCAATCGCACCGAGTTTTATTGCCTTTCGTCGCGGCGTTTTAGCACCGACAAAAGCCTTTGTCAACGGCATAAAAATCTTGTTTTTTTCTCACAAAAATTGCCTCAATTTCAATGTGCATTTTATATGCTTTTTGATCGTTTGCCTGTTAGACGAGCCGTAGTCTTGATACAAGTATGACGATTAGACGTGCCGTAGTCTTTGATACAAGTGCGCACGCGCGTGCGCGAGGGTTTACACAACATTTTTATGCTGGTCGTTGACATAGGCATCTAATGATTTGAAGCGATACGTTTTTGAGTTTTCTCGGTGCTGCGCCGTCTTGTTGCCGAAAGGCAAATAAAACACGGAGCGTATCAAAAATGAAAAAACATATCAAAAATTATGATGTTTTCAAAGAAACAATCTCAGAAAATAACGTTCTTGCAATGGCAGAACAGTTGGCTATGTACGAAACACGATTCCTTATCGGCTATATGGGAAGCAGAATGCAAAAAATATATGCAGACCTATGCGTTGATGTAAAGCGTAAAAACGATATTAACCACACGATCAGCGGCAGTTATGATTTGGTGCAAGAATGTGCGCTATTCCTTTGTAATCATTATGGGAAGCGTTTAAACGACGTTTTGACATACGATAAAAAGGGAAAGGCAATAACAGTCAAGATTGCATGCATAAGAGCAATGTCAAAACTTACAACTCGAAAAACAAGCGATAATTACCGCTCCGTGAGCCTTGAAGCCCTGACACCCGTCAGTGAACCGTCTTGTGAGATTGAAGAAGATGTTGTCAAAGACTATACCGCCTATGATTCAATCGTTGAGAGCCTAAATTTGACGGATAATATGCGCATTGCGCTCGAATGTCGGCAAAACGGATTGAGTTATCCCGAAATCGCCGCTATACTTGATAGAGCGCAATCCACAGTGTTTGAGTACTTCATCAAAATGCGACAAAGATATGCCGCAATTTATGGATAATGCAAGTAGCTAACATACTACAAAAAGTGGCTCACACATGGCGAGCCACTTTTGTATATATTTTATTTAATTTCCAGAATGTCATTAGCGGCATCAGGGAAACCTTTTGTGTTGAGATTTATAATGTAGTAATGCAATACTTTGTCAACTTCGATTTTGTAAATTATACCTTTATTCATTTATATACTCCTTTTTTATTTATTCATTTTTATATTGTGCCGTCAGAACAAGTAATTGTACAGTCAGTAGCAACACCATAGTCCCTAAAAAGGTGCATAGAGCGAATACTAAAAATATTCTCCTTTACTACCGTGTTGAGATTGTGGCGTGTGCTTGTCTTGAACAAGTCAAGACAGATTGAATGTTTTATGTTTACGACCCGACGAGGCGCTATGATGCTTTCATATTTGCTTTTGCAAATAATCAACTGCAATTCATCGCAACATCATGCCGTATTCTTCGCATAAAAAAACGGCCTGTCTCCAAGCCGTTTTTGTTTGTTTTGTTTATTGGAGGGGGTGATTACTCCTTATACCAGTAATAATCAACATAAGTTGACGTGAAATATGTGACGTTGGTTGATGGATCAGTCACAGATGTTATTGTGCCACCTGTTTTGTCTTGCCAATCGTTATAACTTGTTGTCATATACCAAGTAGTCGTATCTTCAAATGTGATGCTTGTCAAACTGGTGCAACCATAGAAGGCAGATGAGCCAATGATGGTCACGCTATTAGGGATAGTGATGCTCGTAAGACCGGTGCAACCATAGAAGGCACGCATGACGATGCGCGTCACGCTGTCGGGGATTGTTATACTCGTAAGACCGGTGCAACCTTCGAATGCACCATAGTCGATGTTTGTCACGCCGTCGAGGATTGTCACGCTCGTAAGACCGGTGCAATTATAGAAGGCCCATGAGCCAATGCTCGGCACGCTGTCGGGGATTATGACGCTAGTCAAACTGGTACATCTTGCGAAGGCATATATGCCGATGCTCGTCACACTACTGGGGATGACTATGCTTGTCAAACTGTCGCAATAATGGAAGGCATGATCGTCAATGGAGGTGCCTCCCGTAATAATGACTTCTTTCAAACTGCTGGGAACACAAGCACCATTCTGGTCAGATGAGTATGCACCAAAGATGTAGCCAAAGTGAGTGTTGCTTGTTCCATCCTTTGTCGCTCCAACAAATGGAATTGTTATACTTGTCAAACTGGTACATTTTGTGAATGCCCCTTCTCCGATGCTCGTCACGTTGTCGGGGATTGTAATGCTCGTAAGGCCGGTGCAACCAGAGAAAGCATAATTGCCGATGCCCGTCACGCTGTCGGGAATTGTCACGCTCGTCAAACTGGTACATCTTGCGAAGGCATATTCGCCGATGCTCGTCACGGTGTCGGAGATAAATATTTTCTTAAGCCCGGTGCATTCAGAGAAGGCAGCATAGCCGATGCTCGTCACGCTGTAGGGGATTGTCACGTATATAAGCCCGGTGCAACCACAGAAGGAATACTTGCCAATGGTGGTCACACTGTCGGGGATTGTCACGCTCGTAAGACCGGTGCAATCATAGAAGGCACGCTCGCCTATGCTCGTCACGCTGTCGGGGATTGTAATGCCCGTAAGACCGGTGCAACCTTCGAATGTACCATAGCCGATGCTCGTCACGCTGTCAGGGATTGTCACGCTTGTCAAACGGGTGCAACCACTGAAGGCAGATGAGCCAATGCTGGTCACGCTGTCAGGGATTGTCATGCTTATCAAATTGTAGCATTCATAGAAGGCATAATCGCCGATGCTGGTCACGCTGTCGGGGATGGTTATGCTTGTAAGCCCGCAACGAGCGAAGGCAGAAACGCCGATGCTCGTCACACTGTCGGGAATAGTTATGCTTGTAAATCTACAACCATAGAAGGTACGAGCTCCAATGCTGGTCAATTGGCTGTTTTCTCCAAACGTCACGCTTGTCAAACTGGTGCAATCACGGAAGGCATCTGAGCCAATGGTGGTCACACTGTCAGGGATTGTCACGCTTGTAAGCCCTTTGCAATAATAGAAGGCAGAATTGCCGATGCTCGTCACGCTGTCGGGGATTGTGATGCTCGTCAGACCGGTGCAACCATGGAAGGCATAATTGCCAATGCTTGTCACACTGTCGGGGATTGTTATACTCGTAAGCCACGTGCAACCATAGAAGGCATAATTGCCAATGCTTGTCACGCTGTCGGGGATTGTAATGGATGTGGCAAACTCATTGTTTATATACAACTTCATGCCGCTTGAGCCATAGTTCATCAAATAGTTCAATCCGGAAATATTGCACCATGCAACTATATCCATGATATATATGTCTTGAAGTTTGTTGCATCTAGAGAAGGCTTCATCGCCGATGCTCGACACACTGCCCCCGATTGTCACGCTCGTAAGACCGGTGCAACCACCGAAGGCATAATTGCCAATACTTGTCACGCTGTCAGGGATTGTTATGCTCGTCAGGCCGGTGCAACCACCGAAGGCATGAGAGCTGATGCTCGTCACACTGCCCCCGATTGTCACGCTCGTAAGACCGGTGCAATTATAGAAGGCTTTCTCGCCTATGCTCGTCACGCTGTCGGGGATTATTATGCTTGCAAGCCCTGTGCAACTATAGAAGGCATAATCGCCGATGCTCGTCACGCTGCCCCCGATTGTCACGCTTGTAAGCCCGCAATTATAGAAGGCTTTCTCGCCTATGCTCGTCACGCTGCCCCCGATTGTCACGCTTGTCAACTTGTGGCAATGTTCGAAGGCAGATAAGCCAATGGTGGTCAATTGGCTGTTTTCACCAAACGTCACGCCTGTCAAACTGCGGCAATAATAGAAGGCAAATGAGCCAATGGTGGTCACGCTGTCCGGGATAACGACGCTTGTCAAACTGGTGCACAAATAGAAGGCAGAGTCGCCAATGGTGGTCAACTGGCTGTTTTCTCCAAATGTCACGCTAGTCAAACTTGTGCAATCATAGAAGGCAGATGAGCCAATGGTGGTCACAGGCTTGCCGTTGTATGTTGATGGAATGGTGATGTCACCTGATATGCTTGAACTTGCACCAGTTATGACATAACTTTGACCATCGTCACTCAATTTGAAAGTGAGGGTGCTCACTGAAGCACCACATTTGTCACAGCTGTTGTCAGCAGGGTTGACGTCAGAGTGTGCTGTTGATGTTGTCCTTGTTGCACCACAATCATTGCAAATTGTATCACAGTCAGAGGAATATGTATGGTTGACTGAAGACACTCTTTCATATCCACAAACATTGCAAATGATGTCACAGTCAGATGAATAGGTGTGTTCTATTTCTCTGATAGCCCCACATTCATTGCAGGTTGTATCACAGGAGTTGTCGTATGAATGGCTTGCCGAAGAAACTCTTTCATATGAGCAAACATTGCAAATGATGTCACAGTCAGATGAATAAGTATGTTCTATTGTCCTAACTGCACCACAATAGTTGCAGGTTGTATCACAGGAGTTGTCGTATGAATGGCTTGCCCAAGTAACTCTTTCATATGGGCAAACATTACAACTGATGTCACAGTCAGATGAATAGGTGTGGTCTGTTACAGGGATTTCTGTATAGGTTGTGTAGTCACAACGTGAACATGTTTCGTATGCATACCAGCCGATTTCAGTACATGTAGGCTCTTTGCCGTCATGAGGAATAATATTGTGTCCAAGTGCATCAACAGGGATCATTTCCCTTGAAAGTTCATTGCCACAGGTGTCACAATAGACCACACTGTCATAGCTTCCTTCTCTTTTGCAGTCGGGTGTGATTTCATTCTCTTTTACGGCATCTAACGGACTATGTCCTGTTGCAGGGATTTCTGTGTAAGTGGTATAGTCACAACGTGAACAGGTTTCATATGCTTCCCAGCCAACCTCTGTGCATGTAGGTTCTTGAGCACTGTGTTTTACAATATTATGGTCAAGGACATCAATGGACTCTTTTTCTCTTGAAAGCTCCTCGCCACACGTGTCACAATAGACCACACTGTCATAACTTCCTGTTGATGTACACGTTGCTTCAACAACGTTTTCCTGAACTGCTTTTGCAGGACTGTGTCCTGTTGCAGACACTTCGGTTTGTGCCAAAAGCACCTCACCACATTTTGAACAATGCTCGCCCTCTGTCAAACCTGTTTTTGTACAGGTTGCAGGTACTGCGGGATCAATAACGACATTATGTACGCACTCGGTGACAACAAAGTCACCATTTCCTGACTGATCTGTAGAATCAGTTGTGTCGCCACATGCAACAAGTGTCAATACAAGAATAATCAAAATGATTGCAAGTGCTATTCCGTTCTTTTTCATGGTTTTCAACCTTCTAAACTTTTATTATTTAAAGCTTACAACGTTTCATCGCACAAGTCAAGACAGATTGAATGTTTTAAGTTTACGACACGACGAGGCGCTATGATGCTTACATATTTGCTTTTGCAAATAATCAACTGCAATTCATCGCAACATCATGCCGTATT
>ERZ780157.372-NODE-372-length-61785-cov-4.046266_pt1 | contig 61785 bp, 76 predicted proteins | sample MGYA00511169_ERZ780157 | MGnify/ENA primary metagenome ERZ780157 (study PRJEB29588, sample SAMEA1965149) | human gut metagenome | biome: human gut; feature: human-associated habitat; material: faeces | place: Denmark | collected 2008/2010 ...
TGATAGAACCTCCACCAAGCTTATCACTAAGACGGCTGGACCGCTCTAATAATCTGGAATGTAAGTAGAATACATCTCCAGGATAAGCCTCACGTCCAGGAGAACGCTCTAACAGCAGGGAAATCGCACGGTATGCTACCGCATGTTTGGATAAGTCATCATATACGATTAACACATCTTTTCCCTGATGCATGAAATATTCTGCTAACGCTGTACCTGCATATGGTGCAATATACTGCAGGGATGCAGGTTCACTTGCTGTAGAGGATAAAACGATGGAATAATCCATTGCGTCATATTTCTCTAAAGTATTTACAATCTTGGCAACGCTGGATGCCTTCTGTCCAATTGCAACATAAATACAGATAACTCCTTTTCCTTTCTGGTTAAGGATCGTATCAGTTGCGATAGAAGTTTTACCTGTCTGACGGTCACCGATGATCAACTCACGCTGTCCTCGTCCGATCGGAACCATGGAGTCAATTGCCTTGATACCTGTCTGAAGCGGCGTATCTACGGATTTACGTGAAATAACACCACTTGCCACACGCTCTACCGGTCGTGTCTTGTCGGTATGGATCGGTCCTTTGCCGTCGATCGGCTGTCCCAACGCATTGACAACACGTCCGAGCATCGCATCACCGACAGGAACGGTTGCGACATTTCCCGTCGTCTTTACGGTATCGCCTTCGTTAATATTGGAAGAATCTCCCAAAAGTACAGCTCCGACATTGTCTTCCTCAAGGTTGAGCACCATACCGTAAATCTCATTTGGAAATTCCAGAAGTTCTCCCTGCATCGCTTTTTCCAAGCCATGAATACGGGCAATTCCGTCTGCCACCTGAATGACCGTTCCGACATCCGAAACGTCAAACTCGGTGCTATATTTTTTTATTTCATCTTTAATAACTGAACTTATCTCTTCAGGTCTTAAATTCATGTTCCTCAAACACCTTCTTTCCTTAGAAGTTACACTCTGACCTTGCTTAATTTTCTTGTCATTTCTTCCAGCTTCGTCCGGATCGTATTGTCCACGACACGGTCGTCAATGCGAATGCGGATTCCGCCAAGCAGACTCGCATCCACGTTGTAATTCATCTCCAGCGTCTCATACGAAGACGTTTCTGACAAGCGCGCTTCGATCTTTTGTTTCTGTGCATCGGAAAGTTCGGCCGGTGTCGTCACATAGACAACGCCAATCTTCTTATATTCTTTTGCTCTTTTGTCAAAATATTCCAGCACGGATTCAATTTCACCAAAGCGTCCTTTTTTTACGAGTACCTGCAAAAAGCCCATCATAACATCCGAAACTTTTCCGCCAAATACTTCGTCCATCATCGCAAGTTCTTTTTCCCGCGTCATCTCGGGATGATTCATAATATCAATAAATGCTTCGTTTTCCTGCAGGATCGAGGCGATTTCTCTGACCTCATCCCATACGGCATCCAGCTGGTTTTCTTCCAGCGCTGCCTCAAACAGAGCATCTCCGTATACTTTTGATACTAATTTTGCCATGTCTCATCACCCATTTCCTTCAATGTTTCGTCAATGAGCTGCGCCTGTTTGTCCTCATCCATCGATGCAGCGACAAATTTTCCTGCCATAGCAGATGCCACATGAACGATTTCCTGTTTCATTTCATCACGAACTTTATTCTTCTCCAATTCCACCTCGTGCTCGGCTCTTGCCTTGATGGTCTGAGCCTCATCGGAAGCCTTGGCAACGATCTCTTTCTCTTTGTCAAGCGCCTTTTTACGCGCATCGCTGAGCATCTCTTCTGCCTCGTCCTCGACTTTGTCTAATTTCGCACGATATTGGGTCTCCAGTTCTTTCGCATCCTTCTCTGCCTTTGCTGCTTCTTCAAGCTGGCTGGCGATAAACTCTTTCCGTTTCTGGATCAGTTTTCTCGCCGGATTGAATAACAAATATGAAAGCAGGATAAACAATACCAACATGGCAAGCAATCCAATCGCCGTATCAAAGAGCAATTGCGGATCCAGTCCAAAAATTCGATTATCCATGTCTCTCTCCAATCTTTTTGATTATTCTGTGCTTTTTATGGAAGCAATGGATTGGCAAACAAAAGAATCATCGCAACAGCCAAACCATAAAGACCTGTTGTCTCGGCAACGGCCTGTCCAAGAAGCATGGTTGACATGATATCACCTTTTGCTCCCGGATTACGTCCTACGGCATTTGCTCCATATCCGGCTGCGATACCCTGTCCTACACCGGGACCGATACCTGCGATAACTGCTAATCCTGCACCAATTGCGGATGCTGCACTAATTAAATCTGCTCCTGAAAAATTCATAATATGTTTCCTCCTTAAGATATATTTTGTTCTCTTTTACTTGGCTTCGTCCCCTGCTGCATTGGCAATAAATACCATTGTCAGCATCGCGAAAACATACGCCTGCAATGCTCCGGAAAATACATCCATATACGCATGCAGTGCTGCCGGCCACGCAAGTGTGGCAAGTTTTGGCAATAATCCGTAAATCAACGCCATCATCATCGTACCGGAAAGTATGTTAGCAAACAAACGAAGTGACATTGAAACCGGTGTTGCAAATTCGCTGATGATATTCACCGGCAAAAATACAAATATTGGTTCAAACAGCCCTTTGATCTTACCCATTTTCTGCCATTTGAATCCCTGGTATTGAATCATTACAAACGTAATCAATGCCAACGGAAGTGTGATACCATAATCCGCAGTCGGCGGACGGAGTCCAAACAATCCGGAAAGATTACATGTAAGAATCAACATAAACAATGCTCCCACATAGTTTCGAAAACGCGGGGCAAGTTTTCCGCCCATGTTATCAAGTACCAGTTTATCCACGGTTTCCACCAGAAGCTCGATGACATTTAAAAATCCTGTCGGCGCTTTCCGGTAATCCGCCTTTTTGATAACACGGTTTGCCACGATTGCAAAGATGATCAATGCAACCATAACGATTACCAGACACACATGGCTTGTCGTGATCCAAAATGTGTAACCACCAATGTGTACCTGTTGATACCCATGGACGTAAAAATCCACTTTGTTATCCAAGCCTAAGTCTCCTTTCTCGTTTTTTCAGACAAATGTCTGTGTATAGTTTATTCCGCCAGATCCTGTTTTTCCCGGAAAATGACCGGATACAGGAGTGCCGCCGCCTTGGTGGCAAACAATCCCGCAAACACCGTAACCGGGTAGAAATACTGTCGAAAATAAAAACTCAATAATAATGTCAGCAGGCTGATCAGACTTCGTACCGACGCCTGCATACGAAGATGCCGTATGGCGTTCTTTTTTGCCATATCCAGTTCGACATCCAAAGTATTAAAGCGATGCCACATAAGCAGACCGGAAACCAGCGTTCCCAATACTTCGCCGCTTACATAGGGAAAATAGGGAAAGGGATGAACCGCAAACAGAATGGCACCTACGATCAAAACCACTGCCGCAAGTCCCCACATAATGCCGATTACCCTAAGGAGTGTCTTTTTTGCTTCCTTCATGAATGTCCTCCTGATCCGCCGGTGTTTCTTCTTTTTTGGAGCCGTTGTTTCCATATTGTCCCGTCAGGACAAGAAGGCTGCGCATCGACGCCAATATTCCAATCACCAGCATGATGATAACCCATATCTTTGTTCCAAGCAGTTGATCCAGATAATACCCGATGGCAAGACTGATTCCCATACAGGTCAGCATCGCCAGACCAATCTGCAGTATCATGGAAAGGGCATGAATGACTTCCCTTCGTTCACGTTGCTTATCTCTTTTTTTCATCGCACCATTAACTCATTTCTTTTGCTTTCTTTACGCAAGCTTTCATCGCTTCGATCACGGCACTTCGGAATCCTTTTTCTTCCAGCACGCGGACGGCTTCAATCGTCGTTCCTGCCGGAGAACATACCATGTCTTTCAGTTCTCCCGGATGTTTTCCGGTCTCAAGAACCATCTTGGCACTTCCCAGCACCGACTGTGCTGCCATCTCATACGCCTGCGCTCTTGGCATACCGTCTGCCACAGCGGCATCCGCCATCGCCTCGATAAACATAAATACATACGCCGGTGAACTTCCGCTTACGCCGATCACCGTGTCAATCATGGATTCACTCACTTCATTGGCAACGCCAAAACTGGAAAATATCTCCATCGTCGTTTTTTTGTCATCCTCTGACACATGATCGTTATAACAGACACCCGCTGCCCCTTCGAGCACCAATGCCGGCGTATTTGGCATACTTCTTACTAATTTGATAGTCTTTCCAAATAATTTTTCTATATTCGCAATCGTCTGGCCGGCTGCAATCGAGATCACGAGTGTATTCTCTGACACTTCATTTCGAATCTCCGAAATGACGGTCTCAAATTGAAATGGTTTTACCGCAAGGATCAAAACGTCTGCTTGTTTTGCCACTTCGGCATTGTCTGTCGTAACATTTACACCAAATTCCTTTTGAATGTTCTGAAGTGCTTCTTCATTTCTTCTCGATACGAGAATGTCTTCTTTTGCATACAGACCTTTACTCAAAATTCCTTTGAGCATCGCCTGCGCCATATTTCCACAACCAACAAATCCTAACATTTTTACCATCCATTCTGAAGCTGTGCTTCGTTTATTCTTCTATCATTTCCACACGGCGGATATGTCTGTCCACGCTGGAAAATTCAGTATGCAGGAATGTGTCTACGATACGTACGGCAAGTCCCGGGCCTGTTACCCGTGCGCCCAGTGCCACGATATTGGCATCGTTGTGAAGTCTCGTCGCCTCGGCACTGAAACAGTCTCCGCAGACCGCTGCGCGGATGCCTTTGACCTTATTTGCCGCAATCGAGATACCGATTCCGGTTCCGCAGATCAGGATTCCTTTGTCGCACTCGCCATCGGCAATCGCGTGTGCCACTTTTTTCCCATACACCGGATAATCGACCGGATCTGTGCTGTAACTTCCGTAATCTTTGTATTCATATCCATTTTCTTCCAAATACTTGATAATTTCCTGTTTCAATTCATAACCTGCCTGGTCACTTCCCAATGCAATCATAGCTTACCTCCACTGTAATTTCTTTTTTATTTTATAGAGCAGATCTTTGCACTCCGTATAGCTTGCCTCATACGCTTCCTCGTCGCCTCCAAGCGGCGGCTCGGTATCGCCTTCTTCCCCGGCAAGTTCCCGCAATGTATAGACGTTTCTCTCCAATCCATAATCTTCCAGAACTTTTACCTTCTCCGCAAAGTTCATCGTAATGATCACGGTGTCGCGCGTCACCTCTTCCGGCGAAAATGCGACGGAAACCTGTTCTTCACATGGAATTCCGTGATTGATCAAGATATCGGTTATTTTCATATTTCTCGGCTCTTCGAACAATACGACAAGCCCTCTCGAAAGAACCTCTTTCTCTTTATCCATAAGAATACTTTTCAGAATCCACTCATTCATCGGTCCCAGCGTAATATTGTCCTTGCTGACAAAGATCACGCGGTTGCAGGCCTCATAAGACTCTACCTGTACCAGATTCTGCCCGGCCGCTTTTTTCAGCCGGTTCATAACCGCCTCTTCTTTTGCCGAGTCAAAAAATGTCTCCGACAAGATCCGCTTTACGTGCAGTTCGTCAAATCTGCGAAGAGCATCGTACAAATATTTTCCCTCGGTATCTTCTTCTCTGGAGCCCGCCACGACAACTTGTCCCATCGGATAACGGTCCGCCGATTCGGTCGTCGCAAGGATACCGATCTCCTCCGGCCGATATGTGCCATTTTCCACATATGCCGCAACCTCCCGGTTAATATGGGCGATCACATCTTCCGTATCTCCCTGATACAATGTCATTTCCGCTTTCGGCGCATAATGCCGGTACTTCATCCCCGGTGCTTTCGGCTTCTGGTCGCCGCTTACCTGCATCAATGCCGGATCCATCTGCACTTCTCCGACAATCTCCTGCAGCATCTTCTGCGTAATAAATCCCGGACGCAGAATCACCGGTATCTCCTCGGTCACATCGACAATGGTGGATTCAAATCCGATTCCCACTTCTCCGCCGTCGATGATCATATCTATTTTCCCATCTAAATCTTCTTTTACATGTTTTGCCAATGTCGGGCTTGGACGTCCTGATGTATTGGCACTTGGCGCTGCAACCGGCACTCCGGCTTCTTCCAAAAACTGTAAAGCCCCCATGTGCTGCGGCATACGCACCGCAACCGTGTCCAGTCCGCCTGTCGTCTCATACGGCACGCAGTCCGCCTTTTTAAATATCATCGTAAGGGGACCCGGCCAAAATGCCTCGGCTAACGTCGCCGCCGCTTCCGGGATCTCGCTTACCACCTCGTGTAATTGATCGATTTTTGCAATATGCAGTATCAATGGATTGTCCGAAGGACGCCCCTTTGCCGCATATATTTTTTGGGATGCCTGTGGATCCAGTCCATTTCCCCCAAGACCATATACCGTCTCTGTCGGAAATGCCACCAGACCGCCATCCCGGATGATCTGAGCCGCTTCCACAAGTTCGTCCGCCTCAAATCCCTGTTCTTCATTCCATGTAATAATCTTTGTATTCATAGCGTTTTCACCGCTTTCAGTCCGAAAAATATTTGTTTTTATTGTACCACATTTTCACTCGTTATACAAGAATTTTTCAATCCCCTCTGCGACTGCCTTTGCCATTTTCTGCTGATACTCCTCGGAAATTAAGAGTTTTTCTTCTTCCGGATTGGACAAAAATCCGCACTCGATAATAACAAATGGGCCGCTGGATTTTTTTAGCATATAATAACTGTCATTGGCCTTTTCTACACGGTGGTTTCCGTCCCCCATCTCCTCTTTGATCGTCTCTTGGAGCACGTTCGCCAGCCGTTTTCCCTCCTCAGAACCCGAGTAGTAAAATACCTGCGCGCCCTTTGTCCCCGCAGAATAACTGTTTTGGTGGATGCTCACCGTAAGTTCGGGCTTTTCCTTGTCTATAACCGCAAGTCTGGCATTGAGATCTTCCACTTTCTTTTTTCCCGTCGTCTCCCCACACAAAGCCTCGTCTTTTTCTCTCGTCATCGCTACCGTGTAACCGCTTTTTGTGAGAATTTCTCTCAATTTAAGAGAAATGTTTAAATTTACATCTTTTTCCAGCGTCCCCATCGTCCCTACTTTGCCCGGATCAAAACCGCCGTGCCCCGGATCGATCACAATATGCACCTTGCTCCCCTTTGCCGTAAAATTCAGCACCGGAAGCGTACTTACCCGGATCGTCGCCGCCACCACAACGGCAAACAAAAATATCGTAACCACCCATATTTTCCAAGTTCCTGTCTTTTTTTCTTTCATAAAACAAAACACTCCGCACATTCTTATTACTAATGTACGGAGTATCGTTTGTCCACATTCCTGAATGTTTCGATGCCAGGGTCAAAAGTTCAAAAGACGTTCGTGCTTGCACGAGGCGGCTTTTGAATTTGGGACCCGCCAAACAAATGAGGATGCAGCGATTTTCGTAGAAAATCAGCAAAATCCGAATGTTTGCAGAATTGCGGGAGCAGCCTTGCTGCGAAGCAATTCGTGGCATCGACATCCTTCAAGTTCAAAAGACGTTCGTACTTGCACAAGGCGGCTTTATTTCACATATTTTTCTATCGTTGTCCAGGTAGCCATTCGTTCAAATCCAAGTTTCCAGAAGGCGATGCCTGCTACATTTTTCGCCATAACGGTTTCCATTTTTTTACTGAGCGACGTTTCTTCCTCCAGCCAGATCTTATATTTGGCGCCGTCTGCCTTAAATTCGGCGTAATACTGGCTTGTCTCCTCATCCCATTTTGGCGTCGCACTATTGGACTGGAGTACGCTCTCCGCCGAACTCATGCCATATGCACTTGAGGTTACCGCAACCCCATCTCCGCTTTTCACTTCTTTCCATAATCTGGTATAAAATGGGAGTGCCACGACTGTTCTTTCCGCCGGAATATACTGCAATCCCTTGTCCACGCCATTTTCCACAAACGGCAGTGAAGAAACGGAACCGCTTTCCTTGCTTCCTGCGTAATGCTCGTCATATGCCATAAAGATTACGTAGTCTGCCACTTTTCCCTGTTCTTTCCAATCGTAATAGGCAGTCGCATCGGTCGGCAGATAATCGTCCACCGTCACCGTAATGTCATTTGCATGGCACACCAGTGTCAATTCTCTCAAAAATTCGAGATATGCCGGTGCTACATCGCTCTTTATTTTTTCAAAATCGATATTGATACCATCCAATTTGTAACGCATTGCCGTTGACACAAGATTATTGATCAGGCGGCTTCTCGTACTTGTCCGTCCCAATATTCTTTTCAACGATATATTTTTGTCAAAATCATTGATGAGCCCCCACACTTTCAAGCCTTTTGCATGTGCGGCTGTCACATATTCTTCGCTCGCCAGAGAACTAAAGTTTCCTTTATTATCATTTAGGGCAAACCACGTCGGCGATACAACATTCAGACTTCCGGCCACCGCCACTTTACTCTCAAGTTCCGCCGCACCCACGGTCTGTGTCATCTGATGCCATCCCAGACACACGGTCGTTCCGATGCCTTTTTGTGTAAATGTCTCTTCCTCACTTTGACGTTTCCACGCAGTCTCGGTCTGTCCACTCAAAAATTCCGCCGGCACGTAACCTTCAATTCCGTCGGTTGTAAATACTTTCTGATAGTCATTTTCGGCCTGGCTCTGCGTATCGACGATCACTTTCTGATCTTTTTTGAGTTCCAGCAGATAATCGTATTTTTTATTCGGTCCCACACGAAGTCTTGTTTTTTCGCTCAGTTTCGCTTCCATATGAGTCGACTCAAAATCCGCATTCAAAATGACACGATTCGGAGCCTCGCCCTTTGACGCCCATTTCAACGTACTTTTTTCCTGTGTCATCTCATCATAAAATGGCACGGAAATATACATCGTATCGCCATCCACATAAAGAATCTGATCCGTCATTTCTTTATTTTCTTTTCCAACAGTATATGTCGTCGTATTCGGAGCCACGGTCATCAGCCCTCTTACCGGGCTGACAAAACTGAGCACCTGCTCTTTTTTATCCCAGTAAAATCTCTCGTTCATTTTATCGATCACCGTATCCAATGGCAGATACATCGTCTCGCCAATAATTTTTCCTTTTTCTTCCAAAGGAAATCCATCCAGACAGATCAGTGTCTCGTCCTTCGCCAAATCCTTATACTGTTCTTCCATCGTCCGCTGCGTATAACTCGGCGCAAATTTCTTAAATAAAATCGCACCTACGGCAGCCACAAACACAAGGGCAATAACTATTCCCATAATAATCTTCGCTTTGTTCTTCATAACCTTATCCTTTCCCTTTCTGTAAAGACTGTACTTCAACTTATCTTTCTATTTTTGTAATTATCCAAAACCTCACCCCACACATCGAATTCTGAATTATTACTTTTTTCAGTATAACAGACAAATGTGAAACTTACAAGTCAGGAATGCTTGATTTTCCGCATTTCTTTCCACAAACTCACTTGACTTCTGTGGAATCGCCACGCTTAAATACACATGGTCGATACATATCGCTCCCGCTATTATGTCGACTTGTTTATATTTGAATAACGTTTCAAGAATCTCTCGAATTGAATCACCTCCTATGATTTTGAATTTAGCTTGCGACACCATTTTCCTTATACATAGGAAGTTTTTTATCGATATACTCTCCGCTTCCGCTTACTCCATTCTCCCCAGCATAGCTTGGTGATTAGGCTCTTCATTTATTAAAATGCAGAAACTCAAGAAGAGTTTGACATTATGCAAAAAATATAGTAATATAATATAATAGTCAATTTATTTTTTTCTTCACAACTTTGTCAGGCATTATTGACAGAATTAATCATTTAAGATTTAGGAGTGTTTGCTTATGAATATCACAAAGAATTTGAAAATCTCGAGCATTTTTATGACGAGTGTACTTGTATCTACTGTACTATGTATCTCATTGTTGTACCAGTTGGCGAGCCACAGTTCTCAAGCAGCAATACATACTGGTATGCAGCACAATATGGACACGTATTTGCAGGCAGAAACTTCCGCTGTTCAGGACTTTGTTTCATCCAGTGAACAGTCTTTGATTCTCTTCAGCAAATCCCCTATTGTAAAAGAGTATTTGAAGGATCAGAACAATAAAGATTTATTTCAAAAAGCTCAGAGTTATACCACAGAGTACTATAACCATCTGGAAAACTGGGAAGGATTGTACATAGCAAACTGGAACTCCAAAGTTCTTACATACAATGTTCCTGAGGTAATTGGTAAAGTTCTTCGTGAAGGTGACCGCCTAGAAGAACTTCGCGATGGCATGTTAAATGCAGAAAACGGCATTTACAATCTTGGTATCATCGTATCTCCCGGAACTGGTAAATTATGTCTTTCCATGTATGTTCCGGTTTTTGACACAGATGGCAAAACCCCTATTGGTTATGTTGGCGCTGGGGTATTCAACGATCAGCTTGATACAATTTTGAAAAAAAATTCGATTTCCGGTCTGACCAAAAGCCAATTTTACATGATCAACACAGAAACTAAGATTAATTATATTAATCCGGATAAGAAAACTCTTGCCAAAGAAACAACTGATCCCATCCTTTTGAAGCAGATTGAACTTACGAAAAAACAAAAAAAAGAAGGGACCTTTGATTATAATGATAAAATTGTCATCTACAAGCAAATGAAAAATTATCCTTGGTCATTGATTCTTGTAAATGACAAAAATGAAGTACTTTCCTCTGCTAATACAACCAATAAAAAATTGTTATTTAGCTGTATTGTGGCAGAAATTTTAATCTGCATCTTATGTTTGCTCGCCGTTATTATCACAACAAAACCTTTAAAAAAGACAGCAACAGCAATTCAAAAACTTGGCATGCTGGATTTGACACCTTCAAAAGAACTGCAAACTTACATCAACGGAAAGAGCGAAGTCGGTATTTTGGCAACAGAGATTGACCATATGCGTAATGTATTTCTTGACATTATCAATACATTACATTCGTGTTCCGACGCCATCCACACTTCCTCTGAAAGTATGACAAACCATGCTTCCGAATTAGTCGACGCAGTTGTTACAAATGCCTCAACAACCGAGCAGCTTGCCGCAAGTATGTCTACTACAACTAATGTTTTGACTGCATTAAATGAAAAAGTAAAAACAATTGATCAACTGATCTCAAACGTAGAAAGCGTTATTGAAAAAGGTAATTCCAAGAGCAATGAACTACTTGATAGCGCAGAGACGATTGAAAACAAATCTCAATCTTCCTATAAAGATTCTGAAAGGAATATTGAGCTCAACCGCAAACAAATTGAAGAAGCAGTTAACAAACTTCAAGAGTTATCACAAATTAATACACTTGTTGCAGATATCCTAGAATTGTCCAACCAAACAAATCTCTTATCCTTAAATGCATCAATCGAAGCTGCGAGAGCTGGTGAAGCTGGGCGTGGATTTGCCGTTGTTGCAAGTGAAATTGGTAATCTGGCGAACAATTCTTCTACGACAGCCGAAACAATTAAAAACATCTGCCTAAACGCTAGTGGAAATATTAAAGATGTTTCTAACTGTTTTAATCAGATTGTTGATTATCTGGAAAGTAATGTTACGCCTAAGTTTGCTGAATTTAGTGAGATTGCACGTGGCAATAATACTATGTCTGTAGAACTTCAGCAGATCATCTCTAACATCAAAATAATTGTTGATGAATTTGTTGATTTCGTTAAAATGGTTACTACTCAAATGTCCCAGATTGGTGAGGCTTCAACCCAAAATGAAGAGGGAATTGACATCATTGTTGAACAGAATAACCAAACAAGCCTTATTGCAGAACATATTTCAACAGCCATTGAACAGAACAACGAAAGTGCGGAACAATTACGTAATATCATAGAAAAATTTCATTACTAAATGTTGTGGTCAAGCATTTTTGTAACATTTGTAGCTAAAAAATTCATTGGATTGTTACTTGGATATCACCAGAGTCTCCCGTGTATGTAAAGGATGTTTCGCACCGCCTTTGGCGGCTTTGTGATCCTGTGAAAAAATTTCTGTAAATTAGACAATATACGGGTCTTCTATGATAAAATATTAAATCATAGGAGGCCTTTTATTATGGCAAACAGAAAAAAACAAGTTTACAAACCAAAACCAATGACTGAGGGAAAGAGAAATCTGATTCAAGGATTGCTTCAGGAGTATGATATTCAGTCCGCTGACGATATTCAGGAAGCATTAAAGGATCTTCTGTCCGGAACGATTCAAGATATGCTTGAAACAGAAATGGATAGTCATCTTGGTTATGATCGCTACGAAAGATCCAGCGAGCCAAACTACCGAAACGGCACAAAGCCAAAAACTGTTCGTAGCAAGTATGGGGAGTTCGAGGTCGATGTTCCTCAGGATCGACAGAGTTCCTTTGAACCTCAGGTGCTTCCAAAGCGTCAGAAAGACATTTCTTTGATTCATGACAAGATCATTTCTATGTATGCAAAAGGAATGACCACACGACAGATTTCAGAAACGATAGAGGATATTTATGGCTTTGAAGTAAGCGAAGGAATGGTATCTGATATTACAGATAAGCTTCTTCCTAAAATCGAAGAATGGCAAAATCGTCCTTTATCTGCGGTATATCCTATCGTTTTCATTGATGCTGTACATTTCTCTGTCCGTGATGATGGAGTAATTAGAAAACTTGCCGCATATGTTGTTCTCGGTATCAACGAAGATGGCATGAAAGAAGTTTTAAGTATTGTTGTTGGAGAAAATGAAAGCAGTAAATATTGGTTGTCCGTATTGAACAGTCTGAAAAATCGTGGAGTCCAGGACATTCTCATTCTCTGCTCTGATGGATTAACGGGAATCAAAGATGCAATCTCTACAGCATTTCCAAAAACAGAGCAGCAGCGTTGCATAGTGCATATGGTAAGAAATACACTCAAATATGTTGCAAACAAGGATATGAAGGCTTTTGCTAAAGATTTAAAAACAATTTATACAGCTGCCGATGAAGAAACTGCCAGAAAGCAGTTAAAAACCGTTACAGAAAAATGGTCGGGACAATATCCGAGTGCCATGAACCGCTGGCATGATAACTGGGATGCAATTTCCCCGATTTTCAAATTTTCCAAAGAGGTCCGTACTGCTTTTTATACCACAAATGCCATTGAATCGCTGAATTCATGCTATCGCAGACTAAACAAGCAGAGAAGCGTATTTCCGAGTTCCCAGGCGCTAATGAAAGCACTATATCTAGGAACTTTTGAGATAGCCAAAAAGTGGACAATGCCAATCCGCAACTGGGGCAAAGTTCGTGGCGAACTCGAGATTATGTACCCTGAGCGAATGACAATATAGCAATAAAAGCTGAATGGTCAAGAGTAAATATACACCCAGATTTTCTGGGTGCTCTTGACATACCAGTTTATTTTTGTTATTAAATATACAATGGCTTAACCACAGAAACCTGCTGTTAAGCCGTATCAATTATCATAGAAGATCTGAATTTACAGAAAGAATTTCACACCGTCGGCTTTGTCCTTGACATACGCGGAACACTCCCGGTAAGAAGTACTCAAGCAATCCATTCGAGCATTGTATCGCATTAGGCGATTCTAGCCTGATAGAGAGTTTCCTCAGCATCATATTCACACAGATAAATCATCTCACTCTTCAAAGTGTTGAAATATCCCTCCATTGGAGCATTATCATAAGGATACCCTGCTTTACTCATGCTTTGTGTCACATGAACCGATTCGCAAAATTCTACGAATGCTTTGGAAGTAAATTGTGACCCTTGGTCTTAGTGCAGAATTAATTCCCCTTTCAGAACCGGCTGCGATTCCAATGCTTTTTTCAGAGTACAAATTGCAAGATCACTTGTGATATGCCGATCTGTTATACCGGCTTTTGTAGGTTCGTCCTTCCTCTGCGTGGAGACGGACAATCTTCTTTTAAATTCTGGTGCGTAACTCTGTGGCATAATAAGTACCTCTTTTCTTTATTATATTATATCTTATTAGCCATCCCTGTTACAACTATATTATACCATCTCACTCAAACCACACCGTCGCGGTATTAACGTATCTTCGATGTTTCAATACCCTCTGAATTTACACTGCTCTCAAACCGCGCTTATATTCATTTGTTATTGTATTTGGTTTCAATACCCTCTGAATTTACACTGCTCTCAAACTTCACAGGTTATATGTATATGTAGTATAAGTTTCAATACCCTCTGAATTTACACTGCTCTCAAACCGACAAGTTCTCCATGGTTTGCCATGAAAAGTTTCAATACCCTCTGAATTTACACTGCTCTCAAACAGAGTATGATCCCGGTGTTATCCGGAAATAGTTTCAATACCCTCTGAATTTACACTGCTCTCAAACGCACTCACCGAGCAAAATTCGCGTACTACAGTTTCAATACCCTCTGAATTTACACTGCTCTCAAACAATTTTATTGAAGCAGGCAACAATTTATAGTTTCAATACCCTCTGAATTTACACTGCTCTCAAACGCCTCTCTCGCTGCCTGCTCTATGGATCCGTTTCAATACCCTCTGAATTTACACTGCTCTCAAACACAGACAGATGCTTATGAAGCTGTAGACTAGTTTCAATACCCTCTGAATTTACACTGCTCTCAAACTGTTTGGGGAAATGTCAGACGATGGAATTGTTTCAATACCCTCTGAATTTACACTGCTCTCAAACAACCGGGTACTAAAAGACAAAGATACTTCTGTTTCAATACCCTCTGAATTTACACTGCTCTCAAACTCTACGTGATAAAGATAACTATATTTTCCGTTTCAATACCCTCTGAATTTACACTGCTCTCAAACCATTTCTTCAACCTTAGCTAATCTTTCATGTTTCAATACCCTCTGAATTTACACTGCTCTCAAACACTGCATCCGGTTAGACTGTATGGTGCGTGGTTTCAATACCCTCTGAATTTACACTGCTCTCAAACTTATCCGTATCACGTAAATATATCGTCTGTGTTTCAATACCCTCTGAATTTACACTGCTCTCAAACCCGGTTGATTTAAGTACCTTATGCTTTGCGTTTCAATACCCTCTGAATTTACACTGCTCTCAAACTAAAACGAGCAACTGTCTTATGAAAATCCGTTTCAATACCCTCTGAATTTACACTGCTCTCAAACTATTCACAACTTCATTTTACAACTTTCCTTGTTTCAATACCCTCTGAATTTACACTGCTCTCAAACTCAAATTCCAACTTCTTACCTATTTGAGAATCAATCCTGCCAGATTGTTGCATAAATTCATCAGTCTTATAATAACACATTTCCGTCTCCTTTTCCAGTCAAAATTCACAATAATCTTGATCAATTACCAATCTCTCTTCACATTCTTCAAGTGGAAACTCTTTATTATCAATTAATAAAAGAGAGTATTTATGAGTTACACTGGTATTTACAAAATCACACACATCATTTCTGTTATAATATGATCTCAAATTTACAAATACGAACACTCTGTCTCCCAATACTTCCCGATAAAATTGCATATATTCAAATATTTTCTCGATTCCTTCCACCTGTTCCAAATTTAATTTTGGTGCAGCCATTTTCAGCAAATTTGAAACACTTATTTTATATTCCAAATTTACAGGAAGTCGAAAAGAAAGTTTGTCCATATACGTTTCAATTTCTGTCAATAGTTCTTGGGTTTTAAGATAATTTTCTTCATTGACAGCCTCTTTTTCTAAAACATTCTGTAAACTTGTCAATAATTTCTTAGTGTTTACTTCGAATGGAATATATGACATTAATAATTCCACATTATTCACTATTTTTATCGGCATATTATCTTTTGACAACACCAGCCCCGTCTCTATTCCATTCATCTCCGACACAAAATCTTGAATCACTTCACGAAAGACATCTGGTGACTCAATAATGATCGAATTAAATTTTCCTTCTACAAAATGAATGCAAGACTGAAATTTATCACTTACCAGTTTCATAATATTATCAACCTCTCATCTGTATCAATAACATTAGATACGGATTCTCCAACAATATTTACCGCTCCTGCAAATTGCTTTTCTGTCACCGTTATAGCCTGAACAAGCCCTTGTGGTGGCTTATTTTTCTTTAATACTTCCAAAACACTCATTTTAACCGATTGATTTAAAAGCATTTTTGTATAAACGGACTCTTGCATCATAACAAATCCATTGGTTATTAAAAGTTTTCGGAATTTACGATATTCCCTCAAATCTGCCGTCGTCTTTGTTGGCAGATCAAAAAATACAATCATTCTCATAAATCTATAACTCATATTTCTATAAAGCGTATCATCTCTATACTTTGCTCATTCAGGGCATCAAAAATACTTTTCACATAAATTTTTATGGCATTCATCAAATTTTGCTCTGTATTATTGATTCGCACCGTTTGATTTAATATTGTTACTATTTGATGTTTTTCATCTACAGAAAATTCTGTCAAAGGGTGTTTTACCACATATTCATCTACTATAATTCGAAGTGGTTCCATGATATCACAACTCAAATTAAAATGATTAAATTGATTATCATGCCACAGTCCCAATTGTGTTAAATATCCGTTTGCTGTAACTTCACGATTAACAGCAGACAAAATCAAAGAATATCCATAATTTAATGCTGCATTGATAACATTTTCTTCATCATCCCGACTAAACTTTTTACCAAATAACGCATTAAAATAAACTTTTGCCGCATGCCCTTCTCGATTTGTAACATCACCCAGCTGAATTTGTTCAACATATTGTTCCAACAATTCAGCTTCCACATGGTCTTCTTTCCGCAATAAAATCGCCTGATTTTCTATTTTCTTTGTTACAATTTTAGTCCATATACACTCTTTCATAAATGAATCCCATTGTAATTGCATTTTTATCTTCAACGCATCATTATGACACCCATAATATGGTACTACTTCTGCCTGTGGATTGCGTTTGGAATCGCAAAGAATAACACGAATCTTTTTTTCAATCAGTGCCGACAACAAACATCCTGTCATCGACACTGCATTGTTTTCAAGAATAAGAACCGCAATTTCATTCAGCGAAACTCTTTTGTTTCCATCTCCACGGACGACCATATAGTTCATGCTTAAATCTAGTTTACATCGACTTGAAATAACTACAATACGCCAACTCATATGGTTCCTCCCGTAATCACTTAAGAAAATCTTTCAAGTTGACAGATTCTTTTCGGTGCAAACCAGCCGGAGAGTAGTCAACAATTCGGATGTCATCGTATATCGCTGTAGACAAACTGGTTCCCAATACCATTGCCCCACTCTTACTTTTTCCACCTATCGCAGTCAGATCAATTCCACCTGCACGTCCAGATTTTAGCAAAGTAATAATAGAAATCAGAACCGCAACCTGTTCTTCTATGGCAATATTCATAAATTTCTGTTTTCCATCTGCTACAACATCCTTCTGACATCCCGGCATTTGAGAAAACATCGAATTTTGCAATTTACTAATGAAGCAATCGTATAATCTTATATTTTCACTTTTCGAAATACCATCATATGCTTCATCTAATAACACATTTTTTCTCTCATCTTCTTTCCTTTTATAATTTTCTAATTTCTTAATATACGTTTCCATTTCTTTAGATATCAAGAGTGATTCAGCACTACTTAGTAGCAATTGTTTACCCCCACTAGCCTTTCCATTCACCCAAACTTCATAACCATCTAGCGAAAGAACCGTTTTGAACTTTATCTTCCTCATTCCTAATGGAAACCAAACATTAGAAACTGTCTTGGCACTCAATTTCTGAAGTTGTTCCTGTACATATTGTTTTGCAAAATCCTCGTCCTTTAAAAACTGCTCTGAAAACATCAGCTCAATCGGAACAAATGAAACTTCCTTTTTTGTCCCTTTGTCATAAGCTGCTACAATAAAGAACGTTGCTCCGGATTTGTTATAGCCACCATATTTTACCGGATTCATTCCTTTTTTGAGAGGAACTAAGTCGGCTTTCTTTTTCAGCGGCATCTGATCAAACAACCCGCCCTTCTGACAAAATGAATATCTAGTCATCTTAATATTATTCTTCTTACAAATTGACTTAACTTTATCCATATGCACATCCGGATCCCAAATCACTTCTTCGCCATGCTGAACGGTTCTCTTAAATAATGACTTCGGATTAACTGTATATTTATCCGAAATATTAAACCATTTTCTGGTAAATCTTTCATGATACACATTTCCAACAACAACATTCAAATAGGCGTCTTTCGCATGATGAAGATCATTGATCAAACGACTCTTTGGTGTCAAAAATTCTTGTCTGAATTGTGATGCCAATCTTGCCTTAACATATACAATTTCTGCATCTTTGTATTTCTGTTTTAGTATTTGTGTAACTGCTTTCATGGACTGTCTGGTTTCAACTAATTGCCGGTTAATAAATCCCTGTTTTTCCTCATCGGAAAACGGAGTATTTCTTGTCAATCGTTTGTATTTTTCGTCCGACATAAGATTAGCCTTATGCAATTTGCTCCAAAACGCTTTCTGTGATGTTCGAATTTCCTCACTAATTGGATAAACATCCTTTTTATCCCCATTTATAGCCGAAAGGACAAGGACCTTATTATTTACAATGCTATCATCTTTTACATAACATTGTGGATAAATATGATCTATGTTGTATTTTCCGCTCTTTATCTGTGAAAGATCTATTGCCTGCCCGGAATATGCACAACGTCCCAATTGGAGATAATATAAAAATATTGCTTCACTTTGAAGTCTATTATTCGCCATATCTCCCATGTTTTCCAATTCTTTTTCAAGAATCCTCGTATCTTCTTCTACATTTTTATACAAATCCAGCAATTGCTGTTTTCTTGTCGTTGTTCTTCCTTTTTGATCCGGATCAGCTCCTCTTGCCATCTCCACAAAAAATTTCTTCGGCGCATGTCCTAATGTGGATACAACATCATCAACCACATCAAGTGTACGCAAAATTGGTCGTTTCACGGCATTTGAAACATACATTTCATCCAATTGATCTTCTACACTAAACTCTTTTGATTCATAATATTTTTTTCGTTCTTCTTCAATTCTCTCGGCAAAAGTATAGCGATCATTTGACAATAACTGCATAAAATTGTCATTTGTCGTCCAGAGGAAATGCATAATACTTCCCATCTCACCGGTTGTTTTATCATCCCCCTGCAAGTCATTTAACATTTTTTTACTGATTCGGCCAAAATCGTTATACTTTAATTTTCCAATGTACTTCTTGTCTTCGGCAGACAAATTTGGAAATTCTCGATTAATCCAATTACGATATCTGCCACGATCCTCTACATAGGTATTATGCTCAATAATTCTTTCCACATCTTTTTTATCTAAAGTCCCTGCTGCAAGAAGATTTCTGAACTCATAATGTGCTTTTAGCGAAGATTTTATTGTAACATCAATCCCCTCTAACAAATCTTCTTTTTGCATATAATTATTGGATTCCAAAAATCCGCGGATCATTTTTACCGTAACTTTTGCTTTCTTTTCAAAAAGTTCATGATAAATCCTCTGTTTTGCTTCGACACTAATTGATTGACCATTCACTTTGATATTATTTATCTCGTTTAGCACCATAAAACTAGAGTACAACAACGACCATTTTGGCAATACACTTTCGCTAGGAAGATAGGTACATGTATTTGTCATACGACGGATAAATTCTTTTTCAGAAGCATCTTTATCCACCATCTGGTCAAAATTCCAAGGCAGAATCTTTCCTTCCGCTTTTCTTTTAATCCATGCATTTTCACTGTTATCCTGGCGCAACGGTCCTACATAGTATGGCACACGGAACGTAAATACAGATTTGATTTTTTCAGTTACTGTCAAACCATCTGCATCTTTTTCTTTTAAAAATGGCAAATAATTCTCTGCTTTGTCCAATATTCGTTCTAATTCAATCTGATACAGTTGATGTGGAATTACACGGTTATCAGAATTTACCTGTTTTGGCATGAAACCAGCATTCTCAATTCTGCTTACCATATCTTCGTAAAAATCTAAATCTTCCTCTTCTATTTGCTCTTCAATTTTGTCGAGTTTTAACGTTTTCTTTAAAAAGTCATTAAACTCTTTCTGATTTGCTTTTTGCTTTGGTAATTCAACCTTATCCTTAGTCGTATCAACGGATTTTAAATTATAGGAGTATGCTGTATAATTTTTTAGTTCCTTACCCGACTCTTTAAAAATCTTATAATACTCTTTCGGTGCATACTTGCGAACAAATTTTTTCAATTGTTCCAAATCTTTTTTGTGCTGATCATACACCTCCACCTTTGCCTTCGAAATATATTTTTCTCCGTTTAATACATCAGTCAAAACGCTCCACTCATAAATAGCTGTCATTTTGGAAACAAACTCCGCATCGTCGCCTAACTGTGGCAATATTTCTTCCATATCATCGCTAATACTAAAGGAAAAGTCACTTTCATATTCGCTCTGTTGAAAAAGATCTTTCGCCTTAATTTTTCCCCCGGCAAGGAAATTTATCATGCTTTCATACTTATATGGTACACTTTCCTCTTTTGGAACTTTTCCCCCATATATCACTTGTTTTAACTCTCTTTTCTTGGTTGTAATTCCACTTTTGGATTTTATGATTTTCTCCAATTCTTTGCAATCCGCTTCAATCCACGCATTGTAAGAATCTTGCAACCCTTCCATATTAAAAAAGTCGATAAATTTGTTGTACACTGTCTCAAAATCTGTTATTTTATCCACATTTTTTACACTGATTTCTGATAAAAAATGACCTCGATGTGCAACAAGCCAATCAATCGCAATATTTACAAGTCGAATATCAAATGCTTTATCCTGCTCCATCAATGCAACGATTAAATGATGAATCGTCGGATACTCCTTATGATAATCTACATCTTTATAATCTTCATCATTAAAATACATATTTCCTGTACTGCTATCAGTCTTGTCCTCTCGCCACAACGCACTTTCTTTTTTCCGAATATAAAAATTCTTATCTACTTTTCCAACCTCTGATGCAAATAACTCATCAATTAACTGCACTCTCTGCTGTCTTCGATCCAAACGTCTTCTCGCGGTACGAAAACCTCTTCTATCTGCGCATTGATGTCCTTCTTCAAATAAATGAGAACACCAAACCGGTTCGCCTTTGTATTTAATCAGATTATAGTTAGGATCCGTTGCAGCTATACCCACTGAATTAGTTCCTATATCCAATCCGATATAATAATCTCCATAAATTTTATTACTTTTTTTCAATTCCATATTGACACCCTCCTTATAGTATGTTATTATAATGCTAGTGAATTCAGTACCCTCTGAATTTGCACTGCGAGTTCAAATAAAAATTTTTTCAAATCGTCATTTTGACAAAGCCCGGAGGGGCTTTTTTATTTTGCTCTTTTGCAAATTTGGATACAAACAACTCCACATCTATTTTACCATTTTTTACTTTTTTTGACAATCTTTTTTATAATCTACATTTTTAAATTCCCACTCCTTATACGCCCTCCCCTCTACCATAAACACCAGTCAATGATTTCCTTGCCTTGCAGTTTTTCCATCCACTCTTTTGGAATATTTTCTATCCCGTACAGGATTCCCGCCAAGCCACCTGCAATAGCTGCGACGGTATCCGTATCATCCCCGAGATTAACTGCTTTTTCGATACATTCTTTGTAAGAATTTGTGGTTAGGAGCGACCACATCGCCGCCTCAAACGAATCAACGACATAACCACTCGAACGGATTTCTTTTTCTTCAAGTCGATCGATGTATCGTAGACGATGCAGAATTGATTTTTCCGACACATGCTTTTCTATGGCTTCCCGAAGAGACACACCGGCAAACATTTCCTTGGCGATTCGCACATAAATGATACAAGATTCTTTTGAAATCTTATGTGCGTGCGTAATGGCCGATACTTCCGCGATTTGTTCGTCGGTTATATTGGGAACAAATGCCAGGGGAAGGATGCGCATCAAAGAACCGTTGCCGTTTGACCTTTCATCTTCTTTTCCCTTTTTATTTCTAATTGCTTGGCTGCAAGTAATTCCACAGTCAAAAACTTCACCAAACGGTGTATACTTTTTCTCATAAAACCACGCTTCAAATTGCCGGCGAATATCTTCGCAGTCTATTTTGCCCATATTCTTAATGCTGGCACAGGTTGCCAATGTCATACTGGTATCGTCAGACCATGTGCCGGCGGGCTGATCATGTGTGCCGTGGCCAGTCATCCCTGCACATTGAAAACTTCCTCTCCGCTTAAATTCATACGGTACGCCTACCGCATCTCCAACGGCCAGTCCATAAACAGCATCTCTTAATCTTTTTTCCATAATTTACCTCTCCTTTCAGCCTGCCAATTCATTGATATTTTTTACAACATGTATTTCTTCCTGCTCATTTTCCAACTCAGAAATGTCTGCGTTATTATTTGAGGGCTGCACTTCCATAATCTCCTCGATCTCGTCATCGATTTCGTCAATGTCAAGCTGGATATTGGTTATGTACTGCTCTGCATTTTTGTAAAATTCTGCCTGCTGCTTTGCAAAGAAAATCCAGTCATTTTGTTTTCCATCGAAAGGTGTATAATTTCTTTCTTCTGTCATCGTTTCTTCACCGCCTTCATTTTTATAGTTATTCTTCATTTAATATTCTTCTCCATATTGGTAATAAGCATCATCCATCGCATCATCGACACTTTCGGCATAATCGCTGTCTTTCTCGTATCTGTCTTCGTCATAGTCCTGTTGCATGTCAATGTCATCGTATCCATCAGAATAAGCACTGCAGGCATCTTCATAATCAGACGAACCCTCCGATGAGGAATACGTCTTCGCCGAAGCAGATGAGGATGTGCTTCCGGCAGATGAGCCCGTGTACGAACTATCCGAAGAAGTTTCGCTTGATGTCGTATTAGAACTGTCTGACGAATAAGTATGTCTTGAAAAACCATCATGCAAAAAGCAATAACTACTATTGTATCGTGCCTCATTGTCACAACCTGCATGCAAACATGTCGTGTGCTTTGAATTTGAACTTCCGATTGCAACGATAATAATACCAAAAAACCACACATAACCTAAAAATGCTAAAATTTTTCCTATTGTATCGTCGTTCATAATGTCCATCTCCTCGCTTAAGTTATTTTTCAAAAATCGTAATCATCCGGATCTAAACCGGCGTCTTCCAACACTTCATCTCTTTCATCCTCATCCATGTCCATTAATTCATCCGGATCCAGTCCTGACATGATGGCGTCATATTCAAAATCCGCGTCGTCTGTCTCTGCATCATCATCAAAATCGCCGTCATCTCCAAACAATGCATTATGTTCTTCCCGGCTGGTACAAAGCATTTCCGCCGCAAGCACTTTCTCCGACCAATCTACTTCTCCATCTCTGTTAAAATCCATCCAATCATGCATAACAAAGCCCTCCTTCAACTATTTTTTGTTGCTTTTGTTTTCGTTTTCTTTATATTACAACATTAGCTGTCCCAAAAACGGGACTTGCAAAATTTTTTTTAAAATTTTTGTAACTATTCAGGAGCAATGTATAGGAAATCAATGAATCGTCGTGCTTGCACGTAAGAGGCTTTGATTTTCCATACATTGAGTCCTGAATAGTTACTAATTTTTTAAATATTAATGGTATTTATAAACGAAAAAAGCACCCTGCGTTGTTCGCAATGTGCTTTTACAATTCTTTTTCAATATTTTGTTTTAGATACAAAATGCTGCATAAAGAGGAACGATTTTCTTTTTATCCTCAAAGCCAAAATTCTTGGCAGACAGTTTAATAGCATATTCTGGCTGGTACGTATCCATATAAATTTTTAAACTTTTTGCTCTGGTATTATCGGCTGATTTTACTTCAATCGGAATCAGTTTTCCATTTCTTTGGATGACAAAATCGATTTCTGCTCCTCTTGGAGATTCCCAGTAATAGGTATGATAGCCATTAATAGTCAACTGTACATTCACATAATTTTCAGCCATACCGCCCTTGAAATCATTCAGCTCCTCAACCATGTAAAGAATATCGTTCGCCATTAAATCTTTTTTCGCACAAAGTAAACCAAGATCCGATACATAAATCTTAAACGCATCAATATCACGATAATTCTCCAATGGCTTCTTGACTTGTTCTAGCTTATGAACTTGTGAAACTATTCCAGACAAACAGAGCCATTCAATAGCATTTTCAAATTCAGCTGCACGTCCACCCTTTTTAATCAGCTTATATTGAAACCGTGTATTCCGTTTTGATAACTGCACGGTTATATTATCATAAGCAAGTCTTGTTTTTTTGATTTCATTCAAATTATTATACTTGCTCATATCATTTAAGTAACTGGCAAGTATTGTATCCTGCGTGTGCCGAACTAAAATATAATCCTGAGTCTGAACAAACTGCATTACACATTCCGGCATACCACCAACCACCAAATATTGGCGGTAATATTGCATAGCTGCGTCATGGAGCGCCGATGGAAGTGGCGTATTATCATCAAAACTTTGTCTAATTTGATTTACAAGATTCTCCTCACCTAATGCCAGCAAAAATTCTTCCATATCCATTGGATACAGCGTTTTCATATCCACTTTCCCGACCGGAAAAGAATATTTCGCCCGGTTTACAGCCACACCAAGCAAACTGCCGGCAACGATGACATGATATTCCGGTGCATCCTCACAAAAATACTTTAACGAAGTTAATGCCCGTTCACAAAGCTGTATTTCATCAAACACAATCAACGTTTTTTCTTTTACAATCGTTTGCCCGGCAATATGTGATAAAATCGGAATTAAATACTCCGGACTTATATTTTCCTCAAATGTTTCATTTAATTTTGGGTTCGTTTCAAAATTAAAATAAGCTACATTCTCATAATGCATGCGTCCGAATTCCAAAACAGAATACGTTTTACCAACCTGTCTTGCCCCTTGTAGAATTAAAGGTTTTCGATGGCTGCTTTGTTTCCATTCCCGTAAAAATCCCATTATTTTTCGATCCATAACCCAAACCTCCTTTGAAGTCTTATTTACATTATAAATACAATTCGTGTAAAAATCAACATAAAAACCAATAAATTTAACACTAAAATGCACGAACTTTTTCTCTTTTTTACACTAATCGACACGAATACTGCTTTTATTGATTTTCATCAATGCTCATTTTCAGCACAGATATCATGAAACCAGTCAGGATTCCACCTTTGTCATCCGTCCCTCCGCGTCACGTTAAGGGATAGAAAAAAGATACCCGTCCTGGGTATCCTTTCAAATGTAATATTATCAAGTATGTATATATTTAAGCAATTGCATTAACTCCTCCCCCTGAATCATTGTCTCATCCTTGTCTAACTTTCGTTTTCCAAATAAAACAAATCCATTATTCTGATAAAATCGGATTAATTTTTCCTTATTTTCACACTCTACATATGTGAATTTTCCTCCAAGTTCATACTGAATATCATGGATCCGATCAATTGCCATTTTTAGCAATTCATCTCCGCTAATTAAAGTATTATTTCCATCGGTAAAATTTTTTCCTAACTGACCAATTAAAATAGCTGGAACCATGCAACCTTCTTCTGAAAACGATGTTACATTAAATTGCAGCAATTTTTTATATGTCCTCTTACTAACAGAATTTCGTTCAACTTCAATAACCTTACTTGCAATTGAATAATAACCAATCAAATATCTTTCTGTTTCATCCGCACTACACCAAAAAACCAAAAAGGTTTTTGCAAATCCTTGTTGTGAAAACAGTATTGCTTTTCGTTTTAAAAAATATTCTACATCTTCATTTTGCGGGCACGAAAAACCGGAAAGAATAGTTTCAACCCTATCCTTCCCCAGTTCTTCTAACATATTTTGTAAATTAACTTGGTAATATTTAGATTGCATTTCACATATTTTCAAAGAATTTTTTGACACTCCCTTTGTCTAATTCTGTACATTCGCGACTATATTGTACTTCATTTTCTTTTACATACTTTGTTTTTTCTATCGCGTCAGCAAATGAACGACAAAGTTTACTATCCCGTATCTTGACTGTCTTTAATATACTTTTTGTTGCCATTTCATCCGCCTCCTCTCTAATTTACATCATTATACACAATAGAAATTAAAATGTCAACTTTCTTCTTTCTAAATACATCTCTGCTTTTAAAATACCCACATTTTACAAAACAATACAAGGCCCGGGCTTTTGCCCGAGCCTCGTATCGCCATTCATTTACCTAATTATTTACAAAATTGTTTGTCAAAATCCGGGTTAAATGCATAGATGTTTTTATGGTCAAGGTCGTCAGTGATCAGCCGCAGGCTTTCGCCGAAACGCTGATAATGAACGATCTCGCGCTCACGGAGATAGCGGATTGGATCACAGACTTCCGGATCTTTGATCAGACGCAGAATATTGTCGTAGGTCAGACGCGCTTTCTGCTCTGCCGCCATGTCTTCGTGCATGTCAGCAATCGGGTCGCCCGTAGACTGAATCATAGATGCGCTCCAAGGCTCACCGGAAGCGGCCTGTGGCCAAAGTCCGATTGTGTGATCTACATAGTATGGGGCAAATCCCTGCTCCTGCAGTTCTTCCGCCGTGAGGTTTCTCGTCAGCTGGTGAACGATCGCGCAGATCATTTCCATGTGGGCGAGTTCCTCCGTTCCGATGTCAGTCAGAACCCCGGCCACCTTACGGTTCATGTTCGAATAACGCTGGGACAGATAGCGCATTGCCGCACCGACCTCTCCGTCGGGACCTCCGTGTCACGCTAAGGGATAGAAAGTAATTGATAAAAAGATTAAACAAAAAACTAAGGCCAGGTGGTTAGCCCGGCACCGGTCCTTTCTCCCTGCTTTTTATTACAAACATTTCAACAGTTTCTTCAAGCCGACCTTGCCGACCTTGCCATTTCTCGTCCATTTATTGGACTTTCGAAATTCATTGACTGCCTTCGTAGTAGCACTGCCCCACTTTCCATCAATCGCTCCATTGTAGAAGCCTTTGGTTTTGAGTGCTCGCTGGATGGTCTTTGTGACATGCGTGGTAGTATGCCCCTGGCAGAATGCAGTTCCAAAATCGCCTTTTACCTGAAAATGTGGGCTGTCCGGCGACTTGCTCCAATTTGCCCCCGGCTCAAAGCCATACTTTTCCATCACTTCGATGATAGTCTGCGTATCCTTGTCCGCCGCATTCCAGATGGCTTTTCCTTTTCTTACCGGAATAACATCTACCGCTTTCTTTAAGCAGTGAATACTATTTAATGTCCAGGTTACCTGCGTCGCACCGGGACGCGCATACGCCGCCGGTACTCCTGCCGCAAGACACTGTGCCCGTGTACGCCCCTGTCCGTAGAGATAGTTCTGTCTCTCTCTCGTTCGATACGTCTCGATTACGATCGGATTGACTCCCTTTGCTTTGATTTCTGCCAACGCTGCTGCAAGCATGATCTGCACCAGCTTATTCAATTTCTTCGTGTCTCTGCACTGATCTGTATTACTCATTATCGTCATCCCCCTCTTTTTCTGCAAAGTCTGTTGCTTGATTCACCAACTGCTCCGTCACTGCCAATCCTTTGATCAACACGGTTGGCACATTATAGCCAAGCTGCACAAGATTTTCAATCACGCTTCGGACTTCATTGACCAGTAAGCACGTCAATGTAAACCAACCGATCAAATTCAAAAATCCCAAGTCAATATGTAAAATATCTTGTCCCAGCTTCACAAAAACGGTACTTACAATAAAAGCCGCCGCAATCATCACCCAGTAGCCAAGTTTTTTGAGGATTCCCCAGAAGCCTTTCTTGCTGGATTCTTCTTTCAGCTTGCGTGACTTATACCAGCCTGTCAACCAATCAAATACATTCAGCACCATGTACGCAGCAAAAACATACCAGTATGCACCAAATATTGCTGTAAACAGAGTGACTATCGCTCCTACTACTACGTTGTAACCATCATACATTGTTCTCATTGTTTTCCTTCCTTTCCGTTGCGCGGGCGCAACTAAAAAAAGAGCTATTCGCTCTCCGTTTCTTGTTCTGCATTTTCGTTTTTTTCTTCTTGGTTTTTTAAAAGTCCCTCGTACTTTTCTTTGTAAACCATCGCAGAAAATTCCACCTGTGCCAATTGAACCTTTAACTCCTTAATTTCTGACGACAGTTTATTAACAATATAATCTGTCATCGTAATTTCCTTTGGTTGCATTCTTTCTTACCTCCTTGAATTAAATTTTATTTATATTGTCCATTACTGGTTCAATATTTTATTTCCATCTACCGGTAAAGGTAGCACTTACCACTGTACCAACTGGCAATTCATAACCACTAATATCTCCAATTGTCCAAACAATTGCTCTTACAAAATAAGATTTAGTAATTTGTTCTATTGTAAGAGTACAAAATGGACATGTTAAATCTGCAATAGCAATACCAGAAGTAACAGATGGAGTTTCTGTAAATCCAACAGGAAAATATTTGTACGCATATTCTGCTTGTGCATAATGTATTCCACTCCAGTCAGTATTTGAAAGTGACAATTTGCTTGTAAGTATTTTTTTATACTCAACAATAAGTCTTCCATCTCTATATTTTTTACAAGTAAAATCTCCACTTGTTGTCACTTCGCAACCGATTACATCATACCCTTGTTCTGCAATTCCTTTGCTTGCTGTAACCTTTGGCGTAACTGTCATTGACGTTGTATCTGTGATGTCAACAATGTTTCCATTTGTAGAATACAATTTAAACTTGTTAGAACTTCCACTATATGCGGACAGATAAAACTCAACACTCGAATTCATCGCGTGTAATTGTACCTCATGATTATTCAGTCTTACATATGATTTTTCTGAATCACTCGAATCTGATTCTACACGCAAAGCATTTCTTACTGTCGTTGGGACATTGATTGTGCATGATGGTTTTATTGTAAACTCTCCGCTTGAAGTAATATCGGAATACCCCGAATCAATCTCGAATGCTATGCTACTTCCATTATATGGTGTTCCAGAATTTACCCCAAAAGCAAGGGATCTTGTTCCCAAATTCATCCATTTATCATAGTAATCATCTCCATGGTTTAAACTTTCAAGACGGACACCGTCAAAGCCCAAAAAGGCTTTGTTTATTTCAGTGTCGTTGACTGTACAAGTCAACGACAAGAAATCTTCTTCTTGATTAAATTTGGAATTTATTTCTGCTTTGTTGTAATATGTTGCAGAGGCATTTTCCGGAGTATATTCTGAATTTGATATCAACCTTTGGTCTTTCAATGTAAATCCTGCAATTTCTCCTGTTTCGGCGTACATATAACCGTCATATGTTACATACCACTCATGTTCAGTATTATACGGAGATGATATTTTGTACTTTCCTGCCTCAATGGCGATTACTCCACCATTTTTCCCTGTAATTAACTTGGCTGTATTCAAGTCAACTTTGTATTGGTAGCCGCCTTCATCATAAGAACCAATAAGGCAATCATCAAAAATTGCAAATCCACCAATTGTACCTCTATCCGCCGACACCGAAGCACCTACCAATGTTGCACCTCTTATTATTCCAGTCGCCGTGATATCTTGGGCAAAAATCCGTTCGACAACTGCACTATCCGCAAAAATACTATCTACGTCCAACTCATTGGCGGTAATCGACGATGCCACAATCTTGTCTGCATTGATAGTACGGTCTGTAAGTACGTAGCCGTCAAGAGTATCTACCGTTTTACTAGTCAGTTCTCCAAGATTATTTAAGGCATATAATAATCCCTTTTCTGAACCTTTAAGAAGTATTCTGTCAGCGACCAACGTTCCTGCCGTGATTTTGTTGGCATTTACTTCAACACTATCCAAAAAACCAGTAACGTGTCCATCTACGATTGTTGCCCTGTCAATCAAACCAACGTTAGCAAAAAATGTACCGACATTTGCCACATCAATATTGGAAAGTTCAATATTGGCATACTTCAAATCTGCGGTATCTGCGTTCAAATAACCTAATTCTGCTACTTTGGCACTAAGGTTATTTGTTGTTATTGCGATTGTTTCCAAGTTATCAATCTTTCCATCTACGACTTCCAATGAAGCAATCGTTGCATACTTGATATTCGCTTCATCTGCAGTCAAATATCCAATGTCTGCAATTGATGCTTTAAGATTTTCGATATATGCTTTATCAGCCGTCAAATTTTTAATAAACGACGTATCAACCTTTTCGAATCCAATCGTTGCATCTTTTATTTTAGCCCCGGTCAATGTGGAATCTTTGATTTTAGCATTTTCAATCTCTCCATCCTTGATTTTCGAGTTTGTGATTGACGAGTTGGAAATTTTACTTTCCGTTATCGCACTATCCTCAATCTTGCTACTATCAATACTGGATTCCATTATGTGATTTCCTCGGATAGTTCCATCTACAATAAGGGCACCGGTAATTGTTGCCGCCTTTATTTTGGAACCGGTAATTGTTCCCTCTTCTATATTAGACCCTTTTATTGTCGAGTCAGCAATAAGAGATCCGGTAATTGTTGAATCTTTTATTTTCGATCCCTCGATTGTACCATCCTTGAATATGCTTCCGGAAATGGTACTATCCTTAATATTACTCAGCTCAATATCCGCAAATTTAAGTTTATACAAATTAATCTTTGCTTCTTGCTCTGCAGCTCTTATTAACGCTGACGAATTTCCAGATGATGAAGACGCAGTCCCTTCCTCTATATTGCAATTACAAGAAACGGTTGTTTTAAAACCACCATCCCATTCCAAGGTTACTTCTCCGCAATAAATACTGATTGGATCTGTCTCCTCTTGAACTTCGAATTTTATAATATTCCCTGGTTTAATTTGTCCCGTTATTTCATATCCGATAATATTGAATGTTCCGGATTTATAAACCAAATCCCCCTGCCGCAAACAAGCACTGATTCTTCCTCCGGGTGTCATATAATGATCAAACTTTGAACCATCACTTGTCCAACCTAACCAGTCACACTCAATTGTATAATCATACAAAGTATGATCTGTTATCTGCGATCCTAACAAAAGATTCGATACACGTTCATTTCCCTGATATCCTGTCGTAAATATTCTGCTACTCGTATTAGGCGGATTAAACATACCCGTAATACTCCATGGAAGGAAACTCAAATTAAGGCTTCGTACAGCATACGTCAACTGTGAAAAGGAATAATCTCCACTAATATCATCTTTTGATATTACTGATGGATCGGCAGCATGAAAAGTTTTTGATTTTATATAAATATACCCATGCTCTTCATAGACATTACCACCAAACAGTGTAGCCAAACCGGATAAGGCACTCCGAACATTAACTCCTGTCGCCTCATCGCTACCATTTACAAAGGTGCTGATATCTTTTAAAAAACAACACTCTCTTCCTAAAAATGTCGATTTCTCTTCTGTTGACAATGGCGGCAAAAATACAACCTGACATCCGGTAATTGATTCCACCTGTTCTTTCATATCATTCAAGGTATATGTCTGTTTCCCACCAGAAAACACCAATTCTATATCCTCAAATTTAGATAGAATTCCTTGCAATTGTAATGTCATCTTATCGCCATTTACAACTGGAACTTCTTTTACATAATATTCTCCATGCCCTCTCCATAAATCATTTACTTTAAATGATATAGAAATAGGTGTACCTTTCTGAACAGCTCGAATTCGTTCCATCGTTACTTCTGCATGTCGGATGTACACACTTCCAACACCAACTGCATTTCCATCATAACAACCATTTGTTATTTTAATTGTTTCGATAGAATATTCTGAACTTGTGAATTCGACTGCACCTATTGTTAGTTTGGCTTCCGCATAATTCCGATCAAATTGATACATTCGTAAGTCCTCCTATCTTTCAACAATATCTGTAGAAGCTGACTTATAATAAAAGATGCCATCACCAATATACCCAAGGGCTTCTTTGGTCAACGTTCCACGATAAACTTCTAATTCCTCTCCGAGAAAATATAGTTTTATAAAGCCTTTTGGTATATTAGTCTCAATCTTTTTTATCTCTGCTTTTGTTAAAATACCCCAGTTAATTGTCACTGTTTGTTTTTCTGCAATCGCTGTTCCGACCATTTTCCCACTAGATGCTCTACCAGTATTGGAACTCCATATAATCTCATTACCAATAGATAACGAGACTGGAGAAGGAAGTTCTTCCCCAGTCTTGTCAGCTAATATCGTATGTGCTTTTAATGCCATCTCACCGCCTCCTATCGAATAACAATATCACAATGCCCCGTGGCTGATGTACGTCTGTTAATATTCCTTACTACATTCCGGCTCAATTTTTCTCCATCAACATAGAGTGTTAAGTCTAATTTTTCAAGAATGTACAATATCATCTCAAGGAGTTCGACTACTCTCGCTGTCATTCCCCCAGATCCCGATAATTCTGCTGCCTGACTTGCCATTGCGAGCAGTTTATCTTCCGGTGCCACCACCTCGCCTTGGTGTCTGTTATCACCGATCATGGCAAGCTGTGGTGTATTCTTCTTAACATAGCCTCCAGTTGCAAGTTTAGGAATTTCAGGTACGGCCAATGGATCTTTATCCCATAATCCACTAAATGGTTTCTTGCCAAGAACACTAATATCATGAATCTTATTCAGCATTCCGTTTATTGCATTAAATGGAGTGCTTACTACCTTATTGATTCCACTGATTAGATGATTCACAATCGTCTTAAAAACAATCTCAATACCTGTTTTTATTCCTTTAAACACTTTACTTCCAACGGAGAAAACGCCTTTAACCTTTTCCCATGCTGTAGAAAATGTACTCTCAAAGAAACCTGCCACATTACTGAAAACACTTTTTATGCCGTTCCAAATATCACCAAATACCTTTTTAGCATTTTCCAACGTAAATGCTTCTCGAATATTATTCCAAGCTCCTTTAAATTTCGTATTAAAGAAATTTGGAACACTGGTGAAAACGTTTTTAATGCTATTCCATAGTGTCTTAAAAAAGATAATAAGCGGAGCAAACGCCGCCTTGATAATCGTAACTACAGGAGTAAATATTCCTTTAATCGCAGTCACCACACCACTCACAATACTCTTTGCACTTTCCCAGGCACTTTTCCAGTCTCCTTGAACAACACCCTTGATTATGCCGCATATTCCAGATAAAATGGTACTAATTCCACCTATTACTTTACTAATTCCTCCAAACGCTTCAAGAATAATACTGCCAGCCTGTTTGAAAACCTCCGCAAAAATTGGAACAATGTTTTTTATGCACCAGTTTACCCAGGGTTGCAGCACGTTTTTCCAAAATATCTTAACAATATCTATCAGATTACCTAACAATCCAATTACTGCATTAATTGCCGGCTTTATGCTGCTATCCATTACACTTTTGAATTTTTCTGAAAGCGTGGCAAGTACAGGTGCAATATACGTGTTATATCCATCTAAAAATGTCTTCATCCAGCCACTTATCCCATTTGCCAACGAATCAAGCAAAGGTTTTACGGACTGATCATATGCACTCTGAATCTTATCCCATGTACTGGAAGAAACCGATTCCAATGAACGAAATACGGTCGATAATGGTTTTAACGTGTTTCTTAGCGCATCCTTGATTGAACCTTTATTATCTATGATCGGTTTTGTAATAAAGTTTAAAATATCTCTTCCTATCTTTGCACATAGTTCATTCACACCCATAAAAGCCTGTGATATAATACTGATTATTGATGCCGTAATGCTTTTTGCATCATATTCGCCAAATACTGAAAAGATATCTGCTACTGCCATTGCAAAGTTAGCTTTAATTGTACTTATTTCACCGATTATATTGAACATAGATATCAAATACTGCTTGATTCGTCCTTTATTCTTTTGAAGGAAAATATCTAAACCACCTATCAGGTTATCTGCCATCGTTGCTCCAATGGATGCTATCGAACCTGTTATTTTCCCCGCATTTTCAATCATTAAGGCAACTAATTTTGTAAAAACAGCCTGTACTTGTGAATCTGTAAATATATCATTCAGACTTTTCCCAATTCCAGCCAGATGTGATTTTATACTTTTTATTTTTTGAGGAAGATTTCCACTTCCGAGTTTAAATCCTTTTGCAAATAATGCTCCTACCTGATTTATCTTTTTTTTCAGTTCATCAAGCATGCCGGATTGTTTAGCTCCTTCTCCGTCTCCTATGGAAGACACATTTCCGGCACCTGCCCCACTCTTAAAAGAAGTATCCGGAGAGCTGGAACTATTGGCATCTAATTTATTAATCTTGTCAAACGAAAATGTACTGTTTTTTACTTCTTTTGCTGCTTTTTTTGCCGATTTTCCAACATTAGCCGCACTATCTGCTGCCTTATCTGCCGAAACAGCCATATCCTCATAGCCGCTTACTGAATCTTCTGTATCCTGCTTGCCAAATGCTTTTCCCGTAAGTTGTGCAAACCTTTCCATTAAAACATTTAATTTCTGCATTACAGTATTTATTACTTTGATAATAGGTGTAAATGCATTAATCAATCCCTGACCTATGCTGGCTTTCAGAGAATCAAACTGGAGACTCAAAAGTCGGGTTTGGTTTGCCCAGGAATCTGATGTTCGTGCAAAGTCCCCAGATGCCTTTGTAAGTTGTTCTGTAACAAACTTGTAGCGGAGTGCTACTTTTTCCTGCTCTGTCATCTTTGATGTGACTTTGCCATACCCGTTTGCCAACGCATAAGAATCTAATGCCGTCTGCGTCATTACAACGCCAAGATCTTTCAGCGTTTCTGTTTCTCCGGTAAATACCGACTTTAATTTGGTATAAGCTTCATCCTGTGATATGTTATAAAATGAAGCCACATCCCCTGCCAATCCGGTCAATGCTGTCGACATCTTTAGGGATTCCTTTTCCGTAAATCCAAATGCAGATGCCATCGCACCAAATGTTCCTGTAAACTTCTTTGCCATAGTTTCCGACAATCCAAATGAAGCTACTGCTCCTTTTGCAAAATCATTTATCTTAGCCGACATCGTTGGAAATGAAACATCTACCACATTTTGAACCTCGGCAAGATCTGATCCCAACTCTAGGCACTCTTTCCCAAAATTGACAATCTTTTTAATGGCAAATGCTCCAGCAAGAGCCGCTCCCGTTTTCTTGGCCAGAGATGAAATCCCTAACATTTGCTTATTGAATTGCCCTTGATTGACCACAAGATCTAATTGAATTTCTCCTATGCTCTCGGCCATAGTCTCACCTGCCTTTACTCATCCTCTTTGGCCTCCCTCTCTCCCGCCATATGAATAAATGTATCTTTTAATCTTTCCAGCACCTCTGCCAGTTCTTCCTCACTTACCTTTTTGCTTTTCCTCCGAAGCCAATCATTTCGGATTCGGTTTTGTTCTTTTGTAAAGTGCTTTAAAACATCTTGATCCTGCTCTGAACGTATCGACACGATACGTCCAAGAGCAGTCTTAGGTCCTAATCCAATCAAAAGATCTTTAAATTCATCCCATTTCATTGTTTTAAGCTCTCTTGATAAACGAATCCCGTACTCCGACATAAAAGATGATAGAATCAAATCATAGTCATCAATCAAATCGTAGTACGGGTCATCATTCTCCCCCGGGTTCTTCCTCCCCGGAGATCACATTGATAGCAGAAAAGACGAGTATTGCAAAATCTTTAAAATTTAACTTCATTTTGCTAATCTTTTCACGTGTCTGATCATCAAAAATGAGTTCATACATTGTAGTAATGACACTTGGTGATGGATCTCCGCTTTCCGGAAGCATTCCAATTACCTTCAACATCGTTTCCGCATCATCCTGTACCTCCAATTCTACATCTCCTATTTTGATAATCGGATTTTCCTCATAATTGAGTTTTTCTGTAATATCTACTACTTTTGCCATCTACCCTTTCCTCCTATGCTGCTGGTTCAATCGTTGGTTTTCCGTTACTAAGCACTTCAAATTCAAGCGGAGCCACCGCCGTTGAATCTCCTGCTCCGACATTGGTTACGTTAATAACCGCAGCCGTAAATTTGACCACTGTTCCATCCGGGAACGTCCAATGAAAATCTTTTTCGGCATCTCTACCATTCTTCCATGCCAGAGCAGCTACTGCATCATTCCCCTCGTCTCCGACGTTTCTTTTGGCTGTCACGGAAACAGTAACCGACTTTGCCGTCAGCAATCTTCGCGTCCATCCTTCCGTATCAAATGGTGTCCATTCCTCCACTCCATTATCAAATGACACTCCAAATGTCTCGCAGTCCGCAATACTCTTCATTGTAGGTGTTGAATTTGCAGACGTATCAATCTGAAACTGATTTTTGTAACATGGGTATACTCCCGTATTTGTACTTGGCATATTATTGTCCTCCTTTTTTACTGGTTACCACCACTTCCAATACCATCTCCCGTACTCCAGTATCATCTGGTCCGACGTCCTGTATATCATAAAGCGGCAGTATAAATTGTATTACCTCATCATTTACCGTTACCTCGCATGTATTGACCAATGCTTTCATCAAAGCTGCTGCTGCCTTTTCCGTATCACGCAAAGATTCATTCCAATGAATCAACAAAGTAACATATTTACTTTCATATGATTTCAAAGCATCGCCACCAATAGCTGTTCGATACTCATGCTGATGTTTACTGTTATATACGCCAATAGATTTTTTTGACTTTGCATCCATCTGGCCCATATACACAGTCTCTGCTATTCCTAGACGATCTACATAATCACGTATATGTGATAACATCATAAGTTTGCCAACCTCCTGTACACTTCTTTGTATACATCTACTGTAAATTGCTCCTTTTTTCCTCCTGGTTCCCAGTCCTCAAACCATTTACCTTTGGCATTCGGATTTTCGTCCTTACTAAATTGATATTCCGGATGAAAATACAGTCTTCTGGCATATGGGGTACTATGTACAATGCTAACTCTGCCTTGTTTTACTTTTTTCGTATTTACAAACATAGCTTCATTTTGCAATGTACCCTGGTCCCTTGGCACTACCTGATCTTGTACCACTTCTGTATGTAACGCCTCTACGGTCTGTTCGAGTGCTGCCCCTTGCGCTCCAGTTAGTTCCTTGATTCGGGGCATATTCAATTTAATTTTTGATTTACATTGAATCATTTTAGAAGCACCTCCGTATAATTTACTGTACCATCCGGATTCCGTGCTTTCTTTCCTTCAACGACTTTCCTTTCAACACCGAACACGGTCGCACTTCCGGATGTAATTACCGGAAGTCCCTTACAGATATCTCCCGGAATCAATGCCGTGCCTGTTATCTCCACAAGTTTCTTTTCTTCCGTCAATATGGTCTTGGCTTTGTCCTGATAATTGCACTTCGTCTCTACAGTTATCATTTCTAAAGGCTCTCCATATACATTGACACCTTCTCGGTTAAAAGAAAACACAATTGGCGTGGTACAGAATTGCTCTAACACTAAACATGGATACATTTTCAATCACCTCGCAAGCCTGCAGCATAGTCCCGTCTGGCTTAACTGCTCATAAACATCTTTTCGCATCGGGATTCCTTTCTTTGTAGTTACATTCCAGCTTTCACCAAACTGCATGGACACCCCATTGATTGAATACCCCTGCAAAATCATGTCAAATATGTCTTTGTTCTGATACTCAAATTCAGCCTGCATACATACCACTTCCCGGATGATATCCTGCTGAAATGGTGTCATATTTATAATTCCCTGACTTACAATACGGTTGAAAGTCAGGGAATCAATATGGCGTGATGCTTGCCTGATATATCGTTCCAGCAATTCTTCCGGTACGATCGTGCCACCATAAGTATCAAAATAGTATTCTTTTGTTACATATGGAACATACGACATAAGCATCTGCCCCCTACTCTTCTTCTCCGGTATATTCCTCTGTATCTACATCTACATAAATGGAATCAATCTTTCCATCACGGCCATTTGGAAATACAAACACATCGGAAAGTGAACGATTCTGATACAGATATCCGTCCCCCTTAGTATGTGCCCCCGGCGCAAAGTAATAGATAGAGGAAATCTTTGGCACAATCTTACATGTCTGACCGCAAGCCACAAGCACATTGATCTTATGCGAACCCTCTACTTTCTCAAAATAAGTGGAAAGATTTGACTTTGCCGGACTTGACACCTTACTGTAACTGCCTTCTGATTCAGTATAGTATGTTTTTCCCGATACTACTTCGGTATCTGCAGTTTTTAAGTAGGATGCTTTCATAGGGATAAATCCGCCATCCGTCGGCTCCCAGTCAAAGCGATCGTAAAAACGTTCATCGTCAATAACTTCCATGAGTGTCACTCCATCAATGTCTGTCACTCTGGTTTCAATCCCAACACCGCCTTCCGCAATCTGGGTCATCTCGATCTTACGCGTAAAGCTTTCTGACTGTTCCAACAGATCCATGATAAAAGAATCCACGTACATGATAAGTGAGCCATTTGCCTTATAGCGGCGAAGTTTTCCGGAAGCAAGGAATGCTTTTAACTTTTCAAAAACATTTGCTTTGGTATAACTTCCGGATCCGCTTCGTGGAGTAGCCGAATGATACTTGCTCAATTCCTGCGCTTTTGCAGCCACCTTTGAAAAGAACAACGCATCTGTCTCCGGTACAACCTGGGTCTGTTCAAAAACACGTGATACGTTTTCAATGGATGCAGTAGCATTGGTCTCATCCACGTCTGCTTTATCCACCTCAAATTCAATATCACGATCATGTGTCAATGTAAACGGAACATCTTTCTGTACATAAGAGCCTTTGTTCCATCCACCATTGCGGTTGTGATTTTTAAAGCCTGATGTGGACATCTGCGTAAAATGAAACGTTCTGGCATCCAGCCATCTTACGTTGGTTGTTACAAATGGGGAAGTCAAAGTCCCCTGAATCAAAATTTCAAGGAGTTCCGGACTCCATGATTCTGCATAATTCAAATTTGGCATATGTTATACCATCCTTTCTTAGTTATAGCGATTCCATCTCTTTTTGGGAACCTGCTGTGTTTGAGTTTGCTGTCCCTGCTGGTTTGAGTCGCCTCCGGCTCCAATCTGTCTGAAACCACTCTGTTGTTCCTGCTGCGGTTTTAATTCCGGCAGCTCCTCCAAAACCTTATTAAGGGATTCTTTTAACGTTTCTTTGTTGATTCCATTTTCATCTGCCACTTTGCTAAGATCTGCAAGTTTCAGGATGTATGGCATCGTCTTTAATTCCACTCCAATCTCTCCCGCAAGAAACATTGCTTCTTTTTCAACATTGGCCTGCAGCTCACGAGCATGTGCTGTTTGCAGTTCATTCTGTAATGCTCCTATATCCGGTGTAGCTGCTGCCTGTTTTTCCTTAAACGTCGCAATAGCCTCTTCCATCTGTTCTTTGGTAAGCCCTTGATTTTTCAAAAAACCTTTAATAACAGATTCTTCCGTCGCCGCCTGCTTTCCGGCTACTACCTGTGCCAATTTGTCATAGTCAATATTAACCTGTGGCGGTGTTGGCTCCTGTTGTGACTGCTGCCCTTTTGCGCTTTGTGACTGCTGTGCTCCTGATTCCACCGTGCCTGTACCTTGTGTACCACTTTCTCCGGCAGCTCCTTCAGCAAAATATTGAAGATTGATTGGTAATGTTTTTTTGTTCATGTGATTTGCTCCTTCCATAACAGTTTTTTCCGTGCTGTCTGCACTACAGTTTTATGTGTGTCTCACGTAACAGTTTCTTTCCCCGGTGTCTCCGCGTAGTTTTATGCCTTCGGGCAATAAAAAAACAACCTTACTTGGTTGTCTTCTTTGCTTTATTTTCTTTTATCTCTTCTACCAATCCAAGATCAGCAAGATACTCCGCTCGCCTTGCATCTACATCAAGTGTCTCTCCTTTTTTTCGTAATTGCAATTCTGCTGTCTTGTCCCGGAAGTCATGTATAACCCTAACTTTCAATATATCAATCCTCCTTTCTGTTGCGCGGGCGCAACTTCTTTATTTTTTAGATTTCTTACACAATTTTAAGCCTTTATGTTGACTTTTTCGAAATAGTGGATATAATATAGGTGAGATATCTTAATAAGAGTTATTTTGTTCCCCCTTTGCCTCTATTTTAGGAGTTGCCGGGAGCGAAGATAACTCTTATTTTCAAAATACCAATTCCTCCCTTCTGTTGTGCAGGCGCAATATTATTTTCAGTAAAAAGCCACCTGCACAGGTGGCTTAACTATTAATAATCAGCTTTTGGATCATATTCTACTCCCCATAATTCCCATATCGTAATATGTTTATCTACACATTCATTTAACATATCTGCCCATTCCCCATCTGTATATGATGATGGCTCTGTAATTAAATCATCTCCCATCTCCTCTATATATCTTTTCATTGCATCCAACATTCTTTTTGATTCCGAATCAATTTCCTTTGGACTATTCTCTGGTCTCAAAAAATCTGGTAATTTCATAACACTTCCTCCAATAATTTAAAAAACTCATCCGTTGCGTTAGGAAACATTTCTACCATTGCATTTATTTTTTCAATATCATTCCTTGCATAAACTTGAAAGAAATGTGCAAAGGCTTCTCTTTCCAATGCATTAGGTTCTTTCCAATAATCTACTGTATGCCCATACTTTCCCCTACACCTATTTTCTGTCAAAGCGCCTGCAATATCCGATATACAATGATACTTTGCATCAATTAATGACATACTAATCCTAGAAAATGCTCCTTCTAAAGTTAGATTATACTCCTTTTGCACAGCTTTTACAACATTGTCAAAATCATTTTCTAATGCATTTTTAAAATCAGGAGACTTATATGATATTCTTCCTGCCGCCTTGTCAATACTATGACCAATCTCATGAAATGTTGTTGTATAACTTCCTCTTGGATTATTAGCATCTATTTTATAATTAACACATATTCCACTTGTTTTTGCGATACCGCCTCCAATTGATCTCTCATTTACAAATACAATATCATTCCAATATTTTTCAACCACCATTTTTATTCTATTATCTGATTTACCTAAAATAGAAATAATATCATTTTTATACTGTAATGGTAAGTTATCAATTTTCTTGGGTGCATGTTCAAAAATAGTATCAATTACACGTGCAGCTTTTTTCCACTTATCTTTCTTATTTTTGTACTTTTTGCGATTTTCATCATCCAATGAAAATTCTGCCAATCTTCCATATTTCTCTGTCTGTCTTCTCGCATATTGCTGTCTGACTTCTTTCTTTGCATCTTTCTCAATCTTCGCAATCTCTTCCGGTTTCCACTCTGAATCAGGTGGCGTACTAATTCCGGGAAAATATGTAGTATGGCTGTCTTTGCATCTTGGGTGATACAGCCCGGCAGAAATTGCGGCACTCATAAGAGGATATGGTCCATCCTCTGCAGTACCACCGCTCCACACATCATCTATTAATATCTTTCCACAAAATGGCAGACATTTCGGGCAGGGATTACCACGTTTATTCATGATAACCGTAGCAATTCCCCACTCCTTCCGTTTCTGACCTTCTCCTTGAAGATATGCCCTCTTGCTTGCTGTTCGAATTGCCATATCCGCATAATCTGAAAGCGTATGCCGTGCACCATTTCTGTATTCCACACAATTCAAGCCGGCACTTATAAAATCTTTCGTTGCCATATCAACCGCTTTTTCATAAGTTCCTGCTCCTGTATTTGCATATACCTGTGCATTAAATATAACGCGTCGGTATCGATCATTTGACATACGGAGAATAGCGGTCTCGGCCTTTTGCATATCATTTTGGGTCGCAGTAAGTAAGGCTTCTAATTTTCGCTCATTTAAGCGGAAAAACTCTGCGGATACACCAGCCGGAACCCGTCTTGCCGGCGATCCTCTTTTTATGGCTCGAAGGATAGCCGTTTCCTGATTCATCTCGCCTTCTACTTTTGCCATACGAATCAGTTCATCTATTTGCTTATTGATATCCTGAAACTTCTTTCCGTAAACCTCTTTATTCTTTCTTTTATATCCTTCCAAGGCCTTTAATTGCTCCACCTGCCACATTGCCCACTGACGCTGTTCATTGACCTCTTCTACTTTATGATTTTGCATATTGCGAATCATAGAAGCCATCAATTCTCTTTCTATGGCCGCAAAAGCCTGTCCAATATCATACTCATCTGCCATTCGCATACACCTTAAAGCCCTGTTGTTTGAATAATCGTATCATTGCTTTTAACTGTGCAGAACTAGCGCATTTATCATTTCGAAGTTCCGCATAGTTATTTTTTTCAATGGCGTAAATTCCACGTGACACCTGCTCTTTTGCTATCTCCAAAAGTTCCTCATACTTCTTTCTGCTCATCTGATATGTTCTTTTTGCCACCAATACTTTCATCTTTTTCCTCCGCATTCATCCAAAGATCTTCATTTGCCGCTGGTTCTTCCATCTCTGCAATTCCAAGTTCCGTTTTGATCCGGCCAACCTCATCTTTCTTCCAGTTCTCATCTTTATCATCGCCATACAGTTCTTCGACTGCTGCCTCTACAGACATCATCTGACCGCTGCGTGCCTTTCCGATAGTCTCTACCTGACTTTCAAACGATGGATTTGCATAATCACCAAAATTAACCGTTACTTTCACATCTCTTGCTTTTTCTCTTATATACTCGTAATACGCCTTGATACAAGTTTCTACCAAAAGAGGAATATCCACCTGTAACGCGTTAATGATTGCATCTCGCGTATAAAGCGTTGCTTTTTCCTTCTCACGCTGTGCGTCGGCATTATCTAATTTCTTCATATCGATACCAAGTGTTGATGGAGATATTAAACCTTGCAGACACAGATCCAGAGCCGTTACATAGGTCTGAAAATAACTCTGGTGTGGTATTTCCGGCTGTTCAACCTCAATCTTATTCGTTCCACCTTCTGACATATCTGCATCAATCTTTATGTATCGATTATCAAAATGATTCGGCTTCAACATCTCTCCTGTTTCCGGATGTCTCGGAATCATATTCTCTGGAATATACTCTTTCGCACGTCCTGCTCGTAAAGCATCCATCCATTGGCTCCATGCTTCATCTAATGCGTCAAAGGAATCTATTTTTTTATCATAGATACTCTGTCCCCTCTCATCCCATTTTCCCGATTCATAAAATTGTATTGGGACCGCCATCATATACGGAGCATCCTTTGAACCAAATTCCACATCAACCAAATTGGCAGTCTGTGGAATGGTATTTAGCAATACCGGTTTATTTTCAGAATACAATTCATATGTAATCTTGCCATAACCATAATGCTCATCAAGAATATACTTATTTCCTTTATGGATGTACTCTGTCTTAAATATAATTTCCCGGACACGTCCCCGATTTGTCACCAGCTCGATACGATCGCCCGGATAAAATTCAATAATGGGATATGGTCCAATTTCTGCATCAAATGATATCTTGAATGCTCCATCTCCAATATATAATGTTTCCTTGACTGCCTTTTCAATCTTTTTACGGAACTTATTATCTTTACTGATTTTTTCCCACAATTCTTGTGTTGACCTATCATTTTCAATACTGATGCTCATATCTGTGATAACAATTCCCGCCAGTACATCTACTATCAATGCCGGAAGACCTGTATGGATTTTACGGATTTCCATACCAGGACTACCTTTGCAAGCCCAAAACTTATAGGAATCCACACCGTTATGAATCTGCTCATACAACTGCTGCAACTCACTACTGTCACCACGATACCAAATTCGATTCCGGATTGCATTGACTTCATAATCCATTGTCTCATTGATCTGTATACTAAGCGGCGAAGCAGCATTGACATTTAGCCAGCTTCTTATTCCTCGCTTTACTCTTTCTGTCATATCATTCCAACTCACTTTTATGCCTCCTCATATCCAATCATCTGACGATACGGAATCCATGCGTATTGATTGGCATTTATTGTATGGTCATTTCTATCTTCCGGAATATCTTTATCCTCTTCCCAGGAATACCGTTCCAATTCTCCGATATGTTCCGTACATGTATCAACCACCAAGTAACATCCCTGCTGAATCCATCCAAGCTGCAATTTGATACGGTCGATGATCGTAACCTTTTTATACGACTCCACAAAATTATACATGCAGCTATGAAGCCGTTTGTACTTTCGCAATTCTGTAATCGTCGCCGCGTCTGCGCAGTCAATAAAGGTATCCTTTGAAAATCCCCATTCTTCCCGACACCGTTCCAGCCAGTCAATAAACTTAACCGCTGTGTCCGATGGTGCCAACGGATTTTCCAACTCAGCATTACTATATACCCGTTCACTCAATGTGATTAGTTTTCGATCTTCCGTAATCCCTTGGAAAATCATTGCTATTGTGTCTTTTGACTTGGATGAATAGGATGTATCCATCCCTGCGGTAAACCGTTTAAATTTCAAATTTCCAGAAGAAACCTGTTTTTTTACCCAGTCTGCCGTAACAACATGATGTTTCCTGGAAAAGTTGGGAAAAACCAATCCTGTGGCTCTTCCTCGTAATCCCAGTATCTTATTTTTCCATATCTTTGTACCCTTAGGTGTATTCTCAAAGATCCTTTCTTTCTTCTCCTTCGACAAACCCAAATTATGATTGAAAGAAAAGAACCAGTGTACCCATCCGGGTTTTGGTTCTCCCTGCAATTCTTCCATGATCTCGTCAGGTGTCTCCTGTTCCCACTCGGAAAGCGGTCTGGAAGAGTTAATATATTCTTTGTATATTTCCAAATTCGGATCATCCGGATTCAGTGTCGCCATAAAATAATCGCATCGCATGGATGCTTCACGGACAAATTCAATATCTGCTGTATTAATCTCATCAATATAGAGACAGCCATACTGACCACCTAAGGCTTTCTGCCATTTTTTCTTGTCTCCATAACCCATGATGTAGATAACTTTATCTCCCCCGGATGTGTGATATAAAATATGCGGTATTTTTTCATCTTTTGTACCATTTCCGTTATACTCAGCTAACACACCAAAGTCATCAATGATTCCCAAGTCCTTGTTAATTATGTTCTTTTCAGCAGTTCCCGTGTCTTTTGATGCGATTATATGTAGTTTTTTAGGAGATTCTGCCACCTTTAACATGAATTTAAACAATCCAACTGTGGTTTTTCCTGCTGCCGTAGTCCCTTCCAGAAACTCAACCGGAGCATTGCAACGAATAAACGCTTTATACTTATCCGATAAGAGCAGACGCTCTGTACTCATTACGCATCACCACGCATCTGTTTTATCAAATCATCTAGTTTGGATTTTTCCTCTTCTACACCTGATACCTCTACACGGTCTTTGAACATTCCTAAATGTCGTCCAAGTAATTCCAGTGCTTTGTTTTTATCATACTGCTCAACAACTATTCCATACTTTCCATGCTTTACTGCCGCGATGGCACGTATCTGTTCATCTGTAAGATTTTCTGTAAGTGTGAATTGAATATCGTTTATCAACACCGGTTTTCCATCCTGATCAAATAAAGGTATCCGAACTCCATCTGCAGCAGTAATCACCGCTTGTTTCTCAATTACTTTTACATAATCTGAATTTTTGGCGAAGGCAATGGCTGCCAATTCTCTTATTACCATATCCTGGGTAATTTCTGTTCTTTTTTCACGATCTTTCATGCGTTTTTCAATATAGCTTTGAACCTTGACATTTCTCAACATCCTGCTGCCTGCCTGTGATGCCGTGGAATCCCTTTTAACACTGGGATACGCCGTTTTATATGCCTGTGTTGCATTAAGATCTTTTAAATACTCTTCACAAAATCTTTTTTGCTTCTCCGTTAGCTTTGCCATTTCCTTCACCTGCCTTTCTATTCCTTAACGCCAAAAGAGCAACTACACTTGGTAACTGCTCTTTTAATGGAGGGATACTGTATTGAGGATTCTTTACAATACGATAATAACACATATTAATATGCAAAAATATGAAATGTTTTATTTTATTTGCACATTTAAGAGTGCACTACCATGAATATTGATTACCTGCCGCCAACTGTATTTCATCTCTTCTGCAATGACGTTCCATTTCTTTCCCTCTATGTAGCGCATTCGAAGGACTTTCTGTTCATTTGGATCCGTCATTTCCGTGATTTTAGTCTCAATATCCACCTTGATACTCATTGCGTTCACTTTTGCTTCATCAATCTTTCTTTGCCAATTCTCGATTTTGACAAGCAAATCTGAAAGATCTGTCTGGTGTCCGCCGCCTTTCGGCATATCAGAGAGTTTCTGTGTTTTTGCACTGGCTTCCACCTGCCGGATTGACTTCAATTGTTCTTCTAAAACGGCCAATCTTTTACATGCATCAAGATATCCCCAAAGGTATTTTTTCTTTTTGTCGGTTTCTACTTTTTGATCTTTTTCCAAAGCATAATCTCCTTTCTACTGCTGCCTCTTGATTTTTGTTGTGCCGGCGCAACTCAATTATCCTGCAGACGCCTTTCCATTTATCATCCTGGAAATGTTATGGATGTACATAGCCAGTCTTACCGCGCCAAAATAGTCGTCGTAATCTGGTAGCCGGCCATGCATGATGTCCGATTGAGCAAACACATGGACTGCTGCCTGGATGATTTGATTTGTTTTCGTTTTCATTTCTTTTTTACCTCCTTATTATCTACACGAGCGTTCCACTTGTGAATGGCAAGTATTTGGTTGTTTCCACCATCTGGGTCTTCTATAACTCCGGAATGAGCACCACAAGAACAGCAAGTTACAACGTCTGTCGAAGGAGAATATCCATAGAAGCCACTTGTGTGAAATGGCTTTATATTATCACTCCCACAAAACGGACAAGGTAACACGTCTATTTCCTTCGTTATAGTCTTTGTTTCAGTTATTTTATACTTCATCTTGATTTCCTCGCTTTCTTAATTTAATAATTTTTAATCCTCCCAGTCCTCTCTCAAATCACCTTTCATTTTTGGAAACAAAATAATAGTCACACTATAAGTAACAACGATATGAAAGGAGAAAAGCTTATGATTATAGGAAGCAATCATGTACGGTATGCCACATTCGTACTTTGGATCTTGCTCTCATTTCTGGAGCAACTCACCCAGAATCCCATGTGGGGTTCACTAAGCGAATGCGCTGCATACATACTCTCGTTTTAAGAAAGTGCCGGCACCTTGTGTCGGCGTTTTCTTTTTTAAAGTACCGTTATTCCCATGCCCTTTGCATAAGCATATTCCAGAGTTGCTCCCCGGCTCTGCTGCCAGCCTTCCATCATGTAAATTCCATCACACATACTAAGCATACACAGGGACATTCTCATGTACTCTTCCCATGTGGTACTTTCCGGCAAATTGGCGTTTACTTTGGCGGGGTTGATCACCTCCACTCCTTGATGGACCAGAACCAAAGCAGTTTCTATATCTTCAAACTTCTCCAGGTAATCTTTTGTCCCGGTAATCGGACCGCTTATGTAAACTTTCTTTAAGGTACTTGGATTATATTCCTCCACTAAAATCCCCTGTTTGTCATACCGACCATTTACAGCAAAATACTCCTTTACCTGCTCAAAATTCCAAAATTCATCATAAATAGGGAATTTTTCTCCCCGGTCATTTGCAATCTTGCCATCCTTGATTTTGTAGATTTTACCAGCAGTAAAATTGATATCCGTTTCTAAAAACCGAACTTTTCCATTGTATCTTCTCATTGTTTTGCTCCTTCCTAACTTTTAAATCACATACTTTCGATGCGCTTCTTTCAAATCCTGTTCTGACAAATCAAGATAAATTTGCGTTGTTTCAATCGACTCATGTCCAAGCATCTTGGATACCTGTTCAATTGGCATTCCTCTTCTAAGTGCATACGTTGCACAGGTTCGGCGAAATTTATGTGGATATGCATGAACATCCACTTTTTTGGAAATTCTTCGCATCATTTGCTCAACAGAAGCCTTATTCAAATGTTGATCCGGAGTAACACATTCCGGGTTCTTATACCAGTTTTTTCTATAAGTCCGGGTTCGATCATCATTCAAGTATCCTCCAGCAAGCAGATAAGGATTCGTATCTTTTCTTTCTGCTAAGTATTGCTCCAGAGCAAACATTGCTTTTGCATTCAAGTATACACTTCTGTCCTTTTGCCCTTTCCCATGAACAAGGATTTTATCTCCGTCAATTTCACAGAGTTTTATGTTTACTAGTTCGCTCACACGACATCCGGTTGACAATAGTATTTCAAAAATTGCTTTGTCTCGGTTTGTTTTTAGTACAGCACGCATTTTTTCAATTTCATATTCGTCAAAAGCGGATTTCTTGGTTTTTTCTTTCTTTATGGTGTCTATCCGAAACATTGGATTCTGCTTTAAAAGTTCCTCTTGATACAAATACCCAAAAAAACTTCTAAGATTGCGGATTTCATTGCCAACTGTTGTTTTTGAAACACGATCTTGATATATGCGCTTTGCAATGTACAAGCGTATGTCCTCTGTTGTGATATCATCTGCCGTCTTGCCAATATATTGAAAGACGAAACGAACCGTGGTTGCATAGTATGTCAATGTCCTTTTCGTACAGCCTTTCACTGTTTTTGCAACAATAAATGATTGCAAAAGATATTCGTTTCTGTCTGTTTTTAATAAAGCAACTGCCGTTTCTCGCTTACTGATCTCATATTTGTCAAGGATAAGATACAGTCTGCTTCTTGTGTCAATGTCCGGAATCAGCGTACATAACTTGTCAAATAATTCTTCTCTGTCTGTCATATAAACACCCCCATTCTAGCTGGTGTAAACAAAATATTTTCTTTTGATACCTTTTTTTCAATTACCTCTTGCGAAAGGGTATTTCCTTGAATCACTTCCGCATCAATCCCTAAAAGGGATAATTGAATATACGTCATATACACACCATTCCAATCCAAATCCTGCGCAGTAACATCTAAACATTTTTGATAATTAATTCCTTTATCTTCAAGAACCTTTGCGGCGGCCAAAATCATCCCACCGCCTCCGGCACTCGGCTCATTCAGACGAATTTTTTCTTCTTTTGAAACATTAGAAAGTAACGTTGTCGCATTTAAAACGGATATGTGGAAGGGTGTAAAAAACTGACCTGTGATTTTACTCCCTGCTCCGGATTTCATATAAATATCACCCAGATAATCCTTAATTCCGTTCTTTTCAAAACAACTTACTAAAAGTCCCGACATTCGGCAAAACTCTTTTATCTCTTCTTTTGAATACTTTCTCATTGTTTCCTTATAGATTTTTTCTCTATGCTTCCATATGTCCCCATGAATACTTACACAAGCATTTTGGATTGATATGGCATACATTTTCACCCAATCGGAAAAAACAGTATACGGATTATATCGCCCGCTTATTTTTACAATACTCTCAACAATTTCATCAACTTGCATTCGAATCATCCTTTCAAACCCTGCTGCCTTGATAAATATCCTTGCAGCACCTTTTTTATAACCTGTTCCGTCACGTCAAGTTCGTCGGCAATATCCTTCAACTTCCAGCCGGCTCTTGCCAGTGCCAAAACCTTGCCCTGATCTACGGTCGCAATCATCGCCTTTTCGACAATCCACCGTAGTTCTTCATTCTCACATTCATCCTGAATCAATTTACTTTCGTACAGTTTGATGCGCTCTTCAATTGTTTTCTTCGATGCACCATACTTTTCTGACACTGCCTCCAGGCTGCTGCCTGCCGCCAGTTCTTTCATGATATCCTCGATGGCATCATCTATCCGTTTCCGGCGCTCGTTGAGACTTTGTCTGAACCATTCCGGGCAGTCATCACTTTTTCGAATTAACGTAATGTAGTGTATTACCGTTGCTAATTTTAGATTGAGATTTTTGGCAATCTCTGCATTACTCAATCCTTCCTTTTTCAAACGGATAATTCCGTCTCTACTCTGCTTATTCATCGTATCTCCTTTCGCACTAACAACTTGTCGTAACTCACCAAATGATGTCTTCCGCGGATCAGGCATAATGCTTTCGCCGCAAAACATTTTTGGATTCGGGCATATTCTCCGGTACCCACCATCCGATATATCTGTCCCGGTGCATAAATCATTCTAATTCCCCCAATCTCTGTCCACATTTATGACAAAATTTATGTATCTCCTTGCCACGAATGTCCTCGTTTCCACATGCCGGGCAGTATGCATAACCACCATCCCATGCTATTTTTACTTTTCTCGGAATGTAATAATGCTCTATCGCTTCTGCGATTACATCGACTGCCTCACATACTGCTGCCTCTTTCCTTTTTTCTTTCATTCTTCCATCTTTCTCCCACACATCGGACAGTACGAAAATTCAATGATTCCATAACGAAGCCCACTATCCAATTCAATCCTTCCGGTACCATGTTTGGTCAAATGCAGATGGAAGGATCCGTCATTGGTCTCGATATCCTTATTGCCGGCACAGTACTGGCATTCGCCATCGACAACATCCGGAACTACTTCGGCCGGTTCTGCCCCTTCTTTCTGTTCTGCTTCGATTTGGTCTCGCCCTCGAACTTCCGAGGCTGGAGCCACTTTTGCCGGCTCCGTTTTCTCCTCATTTTTGGCATTTTCATAGGTTACCGGCATTGTTTCAGCAAATTCACTGATATTGCTCTGTCCTTCTAAAACCGGATGTTCTTCCTGGTTTTTCGGGCTTTCTGGCACTTTTTTCTCTTCCTTTTTTGTCGGTGCTGCCGGCTTCGGTGTGACAACCTCTCGCCCTCGAACTTCCGAGGCTGTCGCCACTTTTGGTATCGTTTTTTCATCTTTCGGAAGATTTTTTCCAAATGTTTTTTCATACCAGGTGTTTTCCCCGGATAATTCGACACTTGACAGATTCAATAACGCCTCCAGCAACTCATTGTAAGAATACTCTTCTTTGGACATTCCACGCATCACGATGAAGTTATCCTTCTTGAAGAAATACATGCACGATCCGGCTCGCTGGTTCCCATAGCCATTTTCGGACAAAGCCAGAAAGATATCCTGCTCGTTACAGTCTTCTCCGGCATCCTTTTTCTTCATCAGCGGCCACAACTTTGGGATACGGCGCGCATATGCGTCCAATTCGAACAGATGGCGGATACTCTGCACCAAAAGACTTTCCTCTGCTGCCTCCGGAATAAATGACTTTCCGAAATCTTCAACTTCACGTGCTTTTTCTGCTGCTTTATATTCGTTCTTAATTTCCCGGATTTCATCCCGTTTCATATCCGGATGAAGTTCTTCCCGGATCTGCTCCGGAAGCATCAACATTTCGGACAGTTTTGCTTGGCCGTAACCTTCATACTGTGCTTTCAGCACGGTAGAATACCCGCCCTCGCTGTATTCCCGGTTGATTGCCATAAATCTTGATGTCTGAGCTTTATCCCAGCCGTACTCCTGCTTGGCAAATTCGAAGATACTGCTATATCCTTTTTGCCGGAATAACTCCGCATCATCTGCCTTGCGAAGCACATATCCGATCTCGACGATCGACGTGCATGCTTTTCTCTGTGCCTGATCTATCGCTTTTGTGACATCCTCCATATCATTGATCACTATACTTAATTGTTCCATTCTTTGCTCCTTTCCCTGCCGGAGATACCCCCGGCAGTCTGCTATATGATTCAAATGACTTATAACCCGTGATGTAAAAGCCATTTGGTGCTTACAACCAGTTTCTTCCGAATATCTGCTGAAACTCTTCCCTGCTTCCGTGATATTCTTCAAATGCTTTCTGCCCCTCTGCTTTCAGATAAAGATCTGTCTCTCTGCATTTATGTACCGCCTGCGGACCATTTTCGTGACATTTCTGCCCGCACAGCCGCACCTTTAGTCCATACTTTTCAGACCAGCGGCGGTTGGGACCACCGAAGATATGATGCCAGTGCAGATGATCCATCGATCCATTTGCACCGCATAAAAAACAGGTCATTCCATCATGCATAATGCTTTTTGCCATGTGTCTTTTCCTCCACAAATTGATTTAAAAATGCGTCTACCTCGATACGTTCCTCGTATTCTTCGTTATACTTGCCGTGGCGCTGGAGTATCTCGTAATCCGGAGCTATCTCTACAGTATAGTAGGGTTTGTCCGGTGCCGACTGCTGCCGTAGAAACAAGATATAACTCTTGCCCTGAATCATCTTCTCTGTGTAACTTCCGTCTCCCACACAGATATGCTGAATCTGTCCTTCCCGCACTATCTCGACATTACTCTTCGCCGGCCGAATAATATATTTACCTTCCGCGAACGAAAAATTTTTTTCGATCTTCTCATAAATCTTTCCAATTGCCTTGTCCTTTTTTGATGCCTCAGCAAGTCGCTTTTTATTGTTACGGGCATTAATCAGCTCTACCAATTGATCATGCGCATTCTCAAGATTAACTGGATAAAGAATTGTGTCTAGTTGCAGCCTGTCTGACATATTGAGGTAATCCACATACTGCTGTGCTACTGTAGTTTCCGTAAGATATGAATATGAAGCCTGTTCGCAGATATAGTCTACTGTTTTCCTTAATTTCAGTCCTCTTTTTAGAAAAAGTTCTTCACGGTGTCTGGAGAACTTCATTACAAGGATAGCTTCCTCTTTCTCCTCGATACTTCCATGCACTCCTGAAAGCTCCTGCATTGCCTGGATCCAGCCTGCATCCTGCTGTCTATCCGTCTGCAGCATATATCTCCACAATTCCTTTGATATTCCCAACGCCTTATGGTTTTCGTGGGACGGCTTGATTTTTATGGAATTACAGACGATATCTACAGCAAGTCTTTCAAATCCTAGTTTCCACAGTGACTCGATCACCGGGTATCTTCCGCAGTAATCCAGGATATCTATGTACGCAAAAATTCCCTGCCGATAGCGTTGTTCTTTGGTTACCAAAAACGCCATTTCATCCAATCCGGTCAAATGCTTCACCGGTGTCTTTTTTATCAATGCCGGCAGATTTCTTTTGTAGACATGGCACTTTGCCGAATAGTATCGGTCTATACGCACGCACGTCGGTGAGTTCATCGCTCGTGTCCATCCTTTGACTCTGTTTTCGGCGAACTCATTACTATATCCGTCTTCCCCATAACTCCAGATGCGCCGCTCAAACCAGCGCTGCGGCTTTCCATATTCCTGGAACATACGTAATCTTTCCTGCGGATCGACATATTCTGTTCCATTGCTCCAGGTCTTTGTAAATTTGATAAATCTGCATACAAATCCTTCTTTTATCGGCTGGACATACATCGTACTTATTTCCTGCCTCTGAGGCATCTTTTTTATTGTCCTTGCTTCCATCGCTTTATGGCACTCCGGGCAAATTACTCTTTGTTTGTTTTGCAAATGCTCCATCGGAACTTTCTTTCTGCAATGCGAACAATATCCTTCGGTTCGGTTCTCCGGTGCAAATACCATGAAATTCACAAATCGGTTCAGCGCCCAGTCCTCATATGCTTTGGAAATCGGTTTGATCTGATCAATCAAGCGCTTTTGATCGGCCGCTTTCTTTTGCTGTTTCTGCCGATAGCGATCCGCATTCACTTCCTCCTGCATATCCCAGAGATGCATGCCATACATCTCTTTATCGATCACATGTCCGGTTACATCTTTCGGAATGGTTTTATCAAAATAATACGCATCCCAAGGGCGGCACTTTGCCTTTCCCCATTTGCCATCCCGCCATGTCCACCATCGCCGCTTTTCCATGTCTGCAATAATTATTTCTTTTGGCGACTGGCATTGCTCTCTAACCGCATTAGATAGCGCAGCCGCATTATCATGGCGCGAATGCGCATAATAATGATAGGTCCAAAGCAGACCATCCTTCACCTTTTGAAGGACAATATCTTCATCCAGGCTCCCTTGCACACCTCGGACAAGATGGCGTTTGACTGCTGCCTTGATATACTCTTCCGGGCATGGAGTAATATCGATATCAAACTTCATCACTCTGCCCCCTTATAATATTCACGTGCCATTTGATATGCTTTTTCATCGCTGCACACGCCGCAATGATTCTTCTGGTTGTCTTTGGCATACTTATACACTCTGTCATGCACTTTGCTGGCACGCTTTCCCTTTTTTCGGATTGCGAGTGCCATGTCGATATCATCGCAGATGGATTCCAGATATCCAATGATCGCAGTCGTCACATAATTGCCGCTCTCCTCCTCCTTTTCCTTTTTCAGTTTTCCGAGAGCGGCTGTCATTGGAGTGCTTAAGTCCGGGATCTCACCCTTGATATAAGCCTCGGTATCAAATTCATCGATGCCGTTTTCTGATGCCAGCTTGCGGAGGGAAGCCATATCTCCCTCTTCCTTCAAGCCTTCTGCTGCCTGATTCAATTCCAAAAATGTGTCAAATTCTCCAAAAATCTCAAACATAGTATCTCTCCTTTCATTTATTGATCCTTGATGGTCGGATAGTTTCCTGCCTCTAACTGTCTTGTGAGGTATGAAGCATACTCGTGTTTCCCGTCAAAGACTATCTCCACATTGTCCATTTTCATGGCTTTTTGTCTCAGTGCCTCCCACAAGTCTGCATTTTTCCCACTCTTCTTAGTCTCCCAGTTTCCTGTCACATAACCACTGTCGATATGAACCTTTATATCACATGGTCTTGTCACGTATGAAAGCGCATCTACTACTGCCCTTAACTGTAATTTGGGATAGGACAGATTTTCCCATCCGGCATAATGCTCTTTTGTATAAGGGGTACCGTCTTTTACCACTTCCAGCAGAATCCCATATGCTCCGGATCCCTTGGCAAAATTCGTCCCCTTCCACAATGTAATGATGTATATGTCTATCTTCACGGTGCTCTTTCTCCTTTTACGATGATATATCTCATATATGGCCAGCCTGCTTCCGTCATAAAATGTCTCTCTGAATCGGCGGCAACATAGTAGCCTTTTCTTTCTCTCGGCTTCTCGTAGTACCGCTCTGCCTTAACCACTACTTTCTTGGTTACAGGTCGTACCAGGTTTCGCGATGGGGAATACTGCTTTCCGGTGCCACCGCTTTCTTTCCAATACTTTCGGTTTTTCAAAAGATAGGCGGCCAGTTTGCTATACTCTCCTGAATCATCCAGCGGATTGAAATGCACACGACCATGCGGCCACTTCTTTCTGATATCCGCTGTCGTTGTGCCGGCGCAACTGTTGACCACCATGTGATGGTGCAGCGCCCCTTTCTTTCCAAATTCACACACTTCGATGTATTTTAGTTCCATCCCGCACTTTCGATAGAGCCGTCGAAGTTTTCCAAGGAATGGCTTGACTAACTTCTTGGCTTTCGCAGGGAGTAGCCGGGCGCTGATCCGGAGTATAGTCCAGTACCAGGTGATAATCATCCGGTCCGAAGTTGGCATTGAGTAAGAGGGTAACCGTTCGGATTGCCTGCCGCTGATTTACACGCTCCTGCTCCTCACTTGTCTTTTTCAGATTGGCAGAACGCTCAATCCCCTTTCGTCCCCATCTGGATGAATAGTACTTCTCAATCATCACGGTCTGTCCTGCTACTGTCGTCGCTTTTATGTATGGCATATCTTGTCCTCCAATTGTTCTAAACTTAATATCCTTAGCAAGTTTTCAAAGGGGCTTTGAACCCCTTTATTTTTGATATTTTGCTTGCTTTTTGGTCTTTGATATGCTATACTAAAAGTGGTTGTTTTTAGTGGCATATCTTGGCGGTCAGTTTTCTTTACTGATCGCCTTTGCTTTTGTTATATTTGTCAGCAGGGACACATTGCCGCAGTACCGCACCACAAAAGGCACATTTTTTCATGTAAATCGGGCTGTATGCTTTATGCCCCTGCTCACAAACGCAGATATAAAACGGATCCGTGACTCTGGTTACGCCGTCTTGATAAAATTCCTGTCTGTCCATCACTCTTCCCCCTTGTTTCCTACATTTGCCGCGATAAACACCGCGATATACAGTGTACATACCACCGACATGATCGCCGCTGGAATGCTTGTCCCGGTTGCAGGACTGAGCGCCATCGTTGTAAGATAGGCGATTGAACAGCCTGTCATCGTCCATAAACATTTATTCTTTGTCGTCATAGCTTGTCCTTTCTGCCCTTTTCGGGCTATCCTATGTTTTTTGTATCCTTTACTGGTTCTACCGGTTCATACCCAAGAGCCTTTGCAAAGCGTATTGCAAGCGTCGTCGCAATTTCTTTCATCTGCTCCGGTGGTATGTCTTCCACTTTGACCGGCTTTCCTTCAATAATTATGTAATTTTGGATTTTGCTTTTCTTTATTTTTGCCATGATAATCACCTCCATATTAATTAATGTATGAAATGTTGTGGTTCTTGGTTACTATTGCCAAAATTATCCTTTTCTTTTATAATGTAATGTATAGGATGTTGCAGCATCCAAATTACAAAAGGAGGTATATGCTATGCAAAGGTACCCAGTTAATTCATCTAGAATTGCAAATATTGGATGGGAATCCAATATTATGGAAGTGCAATTCCACAATGGAGCCATTTATCAATACTACGATGTAAGCAAGAGTGAATTTGATCGCTTCATGCAATCCCCTTCTCTTGGATCTGCTTTATCTAAATTTGATAAATGCCATCGTTACAAACGCATTCTTTAGTCTGTAACAACTAAAATCAGGGTGGGACTGGTTATTTGTACCTCTAATTTCTTGTTTTCTGGTTCCACCCAAATTTGTGAAATACCTTCTCGTTTAGTTAGTTCCCTAACCAAATCTTTTGTAGATATTTCATCAAAATTTAGTGCCTGTCCTTTCATGGTCTCATCTCCTTTCGTCTTACATGGCATCATTGGGCTTTCAGGCCAGCTGCCAGAAAAATAATTACCATTCCTTTCTCTCTTCCACTTTAACCACCTGCTTCTCACAAAGAATTGAAATCAAATATCCATTTACGGATAATCCACGGCTCTTTGCCTGATTCTTTATCTGCTGGTAGATTTCTTCGGGCAACCGGATTGTCGTTTGTATCATTTCTATACACCACCTTTCGTTTTGATGGTATTATGATATCAAACTTATATAGGTTTCTACCGGATTGCAATAGCAGTAGGTTTGTCAAGGAATTTTTATGATTATTTCTATTTTGTCGCATTTCGTGACATTTTTAGTCAAAAAAAATTTCTTGTACTGATTTTTTATAATATTTTGCAAAACGTATCTTTACATCATCTCGTGGAATTCTTTCCCCATTCTCATACATGCTAATAGCTGATATACTAACACCAACTGCTGCCGCAACATTTTCCCTGGTTTCCTCTCCCCGCAATTCTACCAATCGTTTTGCAATTATACTAGGATTCAACTTTATACCTCACTTTCTCCCCGTATAGCCGATAGGTCAGCTTACTACCATCATTTTTTAATGATGGTACACATTATAGCAATCAAGAGCATGATCGACTCACTTATTACAATAATCCGCAATATAATTGGCCAATCTAACGCGTGTGCCATAATAAAGCTAATAACGAGTAACATAAACAAATCATCATTCTTTTTCATTGCTTTATTTCAAACGATGTGATATTATCAGAGTAGGGGGAAGGGCTTTCGCCCTTTCCCACCCTGCTATCAACTTAGGATTTGATTGCTGTAATCAATGCTGCGGCGGCAACTACGGCTTTGATAATTAAGTCAATCACATCTTTCGTTGATAGCTCTTTTTTTCTCCGATGTTTTTTCTTCATCGTTTTCTCCTTTCTGTTATGCTTCATTTCCTTGCTACGATTATAGTATATCATATGTCACGTATCGTGTCAACACTTTTCGTGATATTTTTATTTACTTTTTTCACATTTCGTGTTATTATCATTTAAAAGGAGGTTTTGACATGGGAAGTTTTCAATCTGTACTAAAATCTTTGAGAAAGTCTTTTGGACTTACACAAGATGAATTAGCAAACAAATTAGATGTATCAAGAAGCACCATAGGTATGTACGAAAACGGTTCACGTGAACCAGATTACGAAACCCTAGAGACCATTGCCGATTTTTTTAACGTTGATACCGATTATCTATTGGGACGTACAACAAAAACAACTGTACTTCCGGAACATTACTACCTAGACGAGGACGCACGTGAAGCAGCAGAGTTCTTACATAAAAATCCGGATTATAAGGTTCTTTTTGACGCTTCACGAAAAGTCAAGAAGGAAGACATTGAATTTGTAAAGCAGATGCTGGACAGATTCTCAAACTAAAAAGTACAATAAGGAGGCGTAGAAAGTTATGAACAACAAATGGTACTTAAAAACATGGCTTATCTGTATACTTTTTTTCTTTTGGTTCCTTTTTATTCCTTTGATTGCGGGCATTATTCTCTTGCTACTTAAATTAAAAAATGAACGCGCACTTGCAACGGAATATGAAAATCTGGTAGAGCAAAACGATAGCTATGAAAAATTGCTAACCCCAGAACTTAAAGATGCTGCCAACTTGGATATGCACATTAAATCTCTGCACAAAGAAGAACAGCAAATCGAAACAAACATCGACTCATTAAAGCAGAGAGCATTTAATCTTGAAAATCAAATTAAGACAAAGAGAAACAATTTGATTGTTCTTGATGAAGAAATCGCAATTCAGGAATTTGGCTTGTATAAACCGCAATATGATTTTGCTTCCGCTCTTGATTACAAAGAAAAACTGGCAGAACTAAGAGATCACCAAAAAGATCTCATCAAATCCAAACGCGCGGTAACAGGTGTTATAAATTGGAAAGTAGACGGAAATGCAGCTAAAGGTCGTAAAATGGTTGCTGACACTCAAAAACTTTTGCTTCGTGCCTTTAACAACGAATGTGACACGGCGATTTCCAAAGTATGCTATACCAATTTTGACGCTTCATTACATAGAATTCGTAAATCCGCGGAAGTCATTTCAAAACTTGGCTCCATTATGAATATCTCTATTACTAAGATGTATCTGGATGCTAAAATCAAAGAATTGCGCCTTGCCTTTGAATACCGGCAGAAACAGCAAGAAGAAAAAGAAGCCGCCAAAGCGGCACGTGCGGAGCAACGCGAACAAGAACGATTACAGCGAGAAATCGAAGCAGAAAAGCATAAAATTGAAAAAGAACAGACTCATTACTTGACGGCATATGAGAAAATAAAGAAACAACTTGAAAACGATCCGACGAATCAGGAATATCTACAAAAGAAAGCTGAATTTGAAAATGTTCTCGCTGATATCGAAAAATCGTTATCTGATATTGATTACAGACAAGCTAATATCCGAGCAGGATATGTCTATATCATATCTAATATTGGAGCATTTGGCGAAAATGTATATAAGATTGGTATGACTCGCCGCCTCAATCCGCAAGATCGTGTGGATGAGCTTGGCGATGCCTCCGTTCCTTTCAAGTTTGATGTCCACGCTATGATCTTCTCAGATGATGCACCGGCTCTCGAAGCTGCTCTTCACCGCGCTTTCGAAGACAAAAAATTAAACATGGTCAACCAAAGACGTGAATTTTTCAACGTCACTTTGGACGAGATTAAAGAGGTTGTCCGTAAAAATTATGATAAAACCGTCGAATTTATTGACATTCCAGATGCAGAACAATATCGCGTCAGTAAGAAAATGCGTGAAAATAAAGATAACGCCGCAGTATTGTAAGTCCTTTTTATGGGACAATAATTTTTGTACAATCAGGGTAAGGAGGGATTCACAATGCACAACGATACTATCAACGTAGTGATGGCTGATATGCCTACTACCATCAAAGAATACGTGGTGGCTAACCCGGATCTGAGTTATACCATCGTACTCAATCCACGCCACTCACACATGCAACTACTTAACGCATACCACCATGCTATGAAGCACATCGAAAATGGGGATTTTGATAAAGATTGCTCTGTTGATCTTATTGAAATTTACGCACATCAACACAAATAAGGGAGGATTTTATTATGGCAATTTTAGACAAAATAGTTGAACAACATCGTATGCCTGTTCTTTTTGTAGGATCAGGTATTTCTAAAAGATATCTGCACAATTACCCAAATTGGGAAGAATTGCTTGAACTTTCATATAAAAAAATTACGCCTGATCCATATGCGTACCAACGACATTTGGATTCTTTATCCCGAAAGTTTGATAACTCCTTCGAAATAAACACCAATCTTGCCTCTATAATAGAGGATGAATTTAACGATGCCTTTTATTCACACAAACTTAAATTACGCATCGGCAGCAAAGATCAAAAGTGGGTTTCAAGAAATATTTCTCCTTACAAAATGTTTCTATCGCACTATTTTAAAAAAATAAATCTGCATAGAAATCCTAAATTACATGCTGAAATTGATCAATTTAAACAATTAAAAAATAAGATATCTGCAGTCATAACTACTAATTATGATACATTCTTAGAAGATGTAATTTTTACTGAAGATTATGAAGTGTTTTGTCACCAGCATGAACTTTTTTCTTCAAACAGTTACAATATCGCTGAAATATATAAAATACACGGAAGCGTTTCAGATGCTAACTCAATTGTTATTACCAAAAAAGATTATGATAGTTTTAATCGCTCGCGCAAATTATTTATAGCTAAAATGCTCACACTTTTTGCCGAATCACCTATCATATTTTTAGGATATTCTTTTACCGACACAAACATACAGGAAATCGTTGCAGATTTTCTTTCATGTCTCGCCCCTGAAAATATGAAAAACATAGAAGAACACTTTGTATTTGTCAGTTATAAATCTGGAGTTGAAGAATTAAAAGAGATCAAACGAATAATTACCACTTTTGACGGTTCACAAATTCCAATAACCGAAGTTGAAACAGATAATTTTTTAATGCTTTTTAAAACCTTGAATAAAATCACTCCTGGGATTTCACCAACACGCATTCGTCAAACAAAGAGATTAGTGAAAAAAATTGTGGAACACAATGTTGCCACTGAAGATGTAAATTCTGTACTCATTGACATTGATGACCTAAACAAAGTTGACACCTCTTCCATGCCATTAGCTATTGCTATTGGAGAAAAAGATACTTTATTCAGTAAACTTGGCTATGATGTTGTGCCAGTAGACGTTATCATTGAAGATGTACTTTTTGATAACAAAAATCTTAACAGTACATCAATGTGCATGAATCGATTTAAGTCGATAACTTCAAATTCCTTAACGCCAGTATTCAAATATGTTTCTGACTGTACAACTGAAATAAAAGAAGATAGTAAATTAGGCAAATATATAAAAATGCATGATACCTTTGAAAAGATTTATTCAAAAAATATTTCTAAAACATTAAACAATGTACCTATATGTAATTCTTTAGATGAATTACATGGAGAAATGGATCAAACCGATGATTTTAACAAAAAAGCAGGTATCTTACTAAAAAATATTAAAAATTTCACTATCAACGAAGTGAAACTTGAATGCCAAAACCTTTTTAAAGTATATGGTTTAAAAAATTATTCTACTAATTTTAAACGTTGTGTTATGTATATTGATTTAAAAGAAAATAAAGAAAGCAAGTAAACCTTTTCCTAGTACAAACTAGAAACATTACTTGCTTTCAGAAAATAAGAACATTTTATTTATGTTCTATGTTCTTTTCTTTCACTTAGTTAGAATTCATTTCTAACTTTCAAGTGTTATTATACTAACATACGCTGAATTTGTCAAGTCATTCATTTTTTGTTTTAAATTTTTTT
>ERZ780157.374-NODE-374-length-61658-cov-8.051702_pt1 | contig 61658 bp, 48 predicted proteins | sample MGYA00511169_ERZ780157 | MGnify/ENA primary metagenome ERZ780157 (study PRJEB29588, sample SAMEA1965149) | human gut metagenome | biome: human gut; feature: human-associated habitat; material: faeces | place: Denmark | collected 2008/2010 ...
GGCTTCCTTGAAGGAAGCCCCTCTCCCTTTGCAACTGAAGACGCTTTGCCCATCCCGCATCTTGACGAGCCTGCTGAAATATGCTATAATAGAAAATAGATAAATTGTTTGGGACAGTAGACCGCGAGGAGGTGTGCCATGAGAACGCTGGGGCTCTATATTCACGTTCCGTTTTGCAGGCAGAAGTGCCTGTACTGCGATTTTTGTTCGTTCCCGAGTCTTGACGGCAGCGTGAGAGCGCGGTATGCCGAGCGGATGCGGCACGACCTTGCCGAGCGAGCGGAGGGCTGTGCCGATTGCAAAGTCGATACCGTCTATTTTGGCGGTGGCACCCCAACCGTGATGGAGCCGACCGCGCTGGTGGAGCTGCTCGATTGCATCCGTGCGCACTATCACCTCGCGCCCGATGCCGAGATTACGCTTGAGTGCAATCCCGCAACCGCAACCGAGCGCGACCTTGCTCTGTTGCGTCGCGGCGGATTCAATCGCCTGAGCCTCGGGCTTCAGAGCACGCATGAGAGCGAGCTTCGCGCACTCGGTCGCATCCACACCTTTTCCGATTTTTGCGAGACCTTTTCCGCCGCACGCGCGGCAGGCTTTGAAAATATCAGCGCCGACCTCATGTCGGGAATTCCCGGGCAGACGCGCGAGAGCTGGCTCGGGTCCATCGAGCGGCTCTGCGACCTCGCCCCCGAGCATATCTCTGCCTATGGGCTGATCGTGGAGGAGGGCACGCCCTTTTTCGAGATGCGTGACCGCCTTGACCTGCCCGACGAGGACGCTGCACGACAGATGTATTTTGACGGCATTGCCGCCCTCGCCGCACGCGGCTATCGGCAATACGAGATCAGTAATTTTGCAAGGGCGGGGTATGAATCGCGGCATAACCTCAAATACTGGAATTGCGACGAATACCTCGGCTTTGGTCCGTCGGCGTATTCGGACTATGGCGGCGACCGCTTCGGAAACGCGCGTGACCTCGAGGGCTACCTCGACGGCAAGCCGATCGAGTGCGAGCGCGAGACTCCAAGCCGCGAGGCGCGCATCAACGAATACGTCATGCTCCGCATGCGTCTGTGCGAGGGTGTGCGCGAGCGCGATTTTGCGCGTCGGTTCGGGCAGTCCTTTACCGAGCGCTTTGCACCGATGCTTGAACGCTACGAAAAAATGGGTCTTGTCCGCCTCTCCCCGAGCGGTGCGGCATTCACCCCCGAGGGATTCTACGTGAGCAATGCGATCCTCTCGGAGCTGCTCGATTTTTCGGTCTGATTTTTGCAAAATTGATCCAAAACGAAAAAAGCTCTTGACAAGACGAGGCTTTTCGTGTAAAATAGAGGCACACAGCAAAGTTAAAATACAGTTAAAGAGGATTGCACAATGGATACGAACAACGAACGTGAATTTTTCACCCTCACCGATGAGGATGGCAACGAAATCGAGTTTGAGCTGATCGGAACTGCCGAGCTCAAGGGCAACGTTTATTATGCCATGATCCCCGCCGATGCCGCAGACAAGGCAAAGGACTCCGAGGACGGCTTTTGCGAATACGTCATTCTGCGCGTGGAGGCAGACGAGAACGGCGAAGCATCGCTTGTGACCGTTGAGGACGACGAGGAGTTTGACGACGTTGCCGACTATTTCGACGATATGTTCTCCGAGGAGATCGACTACGACGACAACGGAGATGGCGACGACAAGAAATAATCCCCCGAACCAACATCCTGCTTAGTGCGTGATAATTGGTGATATAGACCCACAATAGATCAAAGGAGTCTGACTCCGACGGTGGTTTGCAGACCTCCCGCATGCGAGATTTCGATTGACTTGTCTCGACCGCAGGCGGACGCTGGGAGCAGTAAAGCCGCGACGAGGACACCGCCCTGGAATTCAGGGTTCTAACTTCCCGATTACACGGCTCGGCGGGGTTTTTTAGTTTGCGCATTCGCGCGAGGAAAACGAAATATGAAAAGAAACCGCACGTATTCTGCGTCATATATGACGTGGCATGCGTGCGGTTTCTTTTTTTGATTGCCTAAAAAGGACACCCCTTGGTGTACCTGCGATAAAGCAGGAACGCCAATTCATTATTTTTATGCTTTGCTGCATATCGTGTTGGTAAGAACAAGCACAAGTCAAGCGTGTTTTTAGTTCAAGCAACAATATGTAGACAGTGTCTTTCGACTATGCTATAATAAAAGCACAGGAGGCCGCCTGCAATACAAATTTGGAGGAATTTTTATGACTTTGGGAGAGAAAATTAAAAAATTGCGTGTAGAAAATAATTGGACCCAAGAAAAATTTGCAGAAATGATGGGGGTTTCTGCGCAAGCTGTAAGTCGTTGGGAAACCGATTCATCAATGCCCGACATTTCAATGTTAGCGCCCATTGCCTACACATTTAACGTATCCTGTGATTATTTGCTTGGCGTGGATTTAAAAAGCAAAGAAAAGGATATTTTCAGAATTAGAAAAGAGGCGTGGGAATCCATTGTTGGAGAAAATCCCAACAAATGGGTGAACGCTTATAACATGATAAAAGAAGGGCTGAAGCAGTACCCCGACAGTTGGATATTAAAAGATAGCCTTATTCATTTTTTAGCTGTTCTTGCTATGCCAAAGCATAATGAGGATTATCTTTCGGCGGGGAAGGAGTTAAATCAGCTTTGTGAGGTTATACTTGCAGAATGTCCGATTCAAAAATACCGATACAACGCTATTTACCATTTGTGCGATGCCGCAACAGTAACAAACAATCGCGAAAGAGCTATGGAATTGGCAAAAGCTATGCCTAAGCATTATCAATGTCAAGAGGAATTGCTCAAACGAATAGGTGTGGATTTTGAAAGTTAATTTTGCTTTGTGTCCGCAAAAGCAGTGCTTGCCAGGAAAAGAAGACGGACTTTCGGTTCACAAAAAAGCCTTCCCCAGTGGGGGAAGGTGGCAGCCTAAGGCTGACGGATGAGGTGTCCTAAAGTCAAAGCAACTCCTCATCCACCGCTAACGCGGTCCCCCTTCTCCCACAGGAGAAGGCTATCATCCCACCCGACAATATACCTAAAAGGTGTAGCACACTATACCTTGCCATGCAAGGCGTGTGAAAAAGGACAGAGACGAAAAATCTCTGTCCTTTTGTAATGTAGGGGCGTTCATTGAACGCCCGCGGGCGACCACTGGTCGCCCCTACAAATTTGTTTTTTATGGTAGGTAAAACCTGCTTTATGGAAGACACCCCTTTGGGGCTTTTTTTATTTTTCGCGTCTTTTTATGGTAATTTTTTCTTTTGATCTCGCGGCATGCTTTTGGAATAATCGGGCAAAATAGCCTTGACGCATCCAAATTTTCTTTCGAGCGGTTGACTTTCATGGGCATAATTGTTACTTATGAAATCCACGCGATCGACACAAATTAGTATCAGCAATCGAACGGCGGCACGATACAGCATCGGCGCTCGGTTTTGTTCGTTGCCGACCGAAACAAATCGGAAAGTGCACAAAAGCAAGCGAAAACAGAGAGAACGAAAGGTTAGCAAAAATGAAAACACAACGTGTATGCAAACTGCTTTGCTCCCTGATTCTTGTGGTTGCCCTTGTATGCGCCTCGATGCTCCCGATCGCAGGACAAGGCATAACAGATAAGGAAGCAAGCAACATGATCATAGAACCCGCCGCCGTCACGGCGATGTCAGATAGCCCGACCGAGGTGCGTGGGAGCACCGATCTCCTCGATCCCGCCGCCTGTCCTGCGATCGAGTCGCTCGAGGGGCTCATGCTCTATCCCGGCGGCATGCCGTTTGGCGTGCGATTCGTCACCGAGGGGGTCACGGTGGTTGGAGTTGGCGAGGTGGAGAGTGCAAAGGGCAAGGTCAATCCCGCAGCGCAGGCGGGGCTCTGCGAGCATGACGTGATCCTCGCCATCGACGGTCACGAGATCACGGGGGCGGCGCATTTGACCGAAACGATCGAGCGATCCGAGGGACGCGTGATCCTTTTGCACTGTCGACGCGGCTCGCGGGGGGTCGATGTCCGTCTCAAGCCGGTTTGGTGTCCCGCCGAATCGCGCTACAAAACCGGCATCTGGGTGCGCGACAGCGGCGCAGGGATCGGAACCGTCACCTTTATCATGCCCGAAACGGGCGCCTTCGCGGGGCTGGGTCACGGCATTTGCGATGCCTCGACGGGTGCGCTGATCCCAATGCGACGGGGGAGCGTTTCACAGGTGACGATCAGCTCGGTGGTGCGCGGTGCAGCAGGGAACCCGGGAGAGTTGAGAGGCTATTTCAACCCGGGCAAGGTCGGTGCTCTGCTCGGCAACTCGGCGTGCGGTGTTTGGGGCGTGTTCTCCGAGATGCCCGAGGTTTCGTGCGAGCCAATGCCGATTGCGCTGCGCGATGAAATCGAGGAGGGCGAGGCAACTCTGCTCTGCACGCTTGATTCCAACGAGATGGGGCGCTACACTGTGCAAATCTCAAATATCAACCGCGACGCGAGCGGCTCCAAATGCTTCACGGTGACCGTAACCGACCCCGCACTCCTTGCTGCCTCGGGCGGCATCGTGCAGGGCATGAGCGGCAGCCCGATCATCCAGAACGGCAAGCTTGTTGGAGCCGTCACCCACGTGCTGATCAACGATCCCGCGCGCGGCTACGGCATCTTCGTGGAGAATATGCTCACCGCCGTCAAGCTTCCCATGGCGAGGGCATCATAATTTAAAAGGCAATATCATTCTGAAAATCAGTTTGATATTGCCTTTTTCTAAAAAAATTTATTGACAATCAGTTCGATTTGTGATATAATTATAACAAAAGTATAAATATATTACAGAGGTGCAGAATGAGTAAAGCTCCCGCAGTTGATTACGCATTGGATATTATAGAATATTTTGCTATTAATAATTGTCCGATAGGAATATCGGATATAAGTAATGCGCTAAATATCAACAAAAACGCAGTTTCAAGAGTGCTGGAGGCTTTAATTGAAAAAAATTGGATCTATGCATGCGAAGAGAATCAGAAAAAGTATAAGCTTACTCTACGTCCATTTTCGGTGCTTTCGAATAATGTAGGACGTAACGGAATTGTTCGTATTGCCACTCCGCTTTTGGAGAATCTGAATAATGAGCTTGGTGACGCGGTTTATCTTGGTGTAAAAAACGGTAAAAATGTTCTATATCTTCTTCATTTTGACTCAAAAAAAGAGGTTCGGATAAATGGTCGAGTGGGTGGAGAATACCCTCTTAACTGTTCAGCTCCTGGCAAGGTGCTTTTAAGCTATTCTAAAAGCGATGAAATTAAAACCTATTTCAACGATTCCATTAGCAAGATGACAGAGAATACTATTGTCGATTATTCCCATTTTAATAGCGAGGCAATAAATATCAGACAACGCGGTTATGCAATTGATAATGAAGAATTTGCTAAGGGCATTATTTGCATCGCTTCTCCCGTTTTTGATTTTGATGGACGTATTGTAGCGTGTGTCGGACTTTCAACCCTTACACTTTATGACAGCATTGATTCATTAACCGATAGAAAGCTTGAATTATTGAAAGGTGTTGCTGACGAGATCTCCAAAAAATTAGGATATAACGCAAAGGAGTAATAGACTATGGCTATGTGTGATGCAAATATATACAGATATGTTGTATGTCAGAATTTCGATTATCTAAATTCATTACCCCCTATAAAGAGATCGGTTGAAATATTCAGATTGGAGACCGAAGCGCTTTCTATGGAGCTAAAAAAAGAAGACGAATTTTTCGGCTGGATGTTTTTTGACAACCCAAATAAATACTCTGACAAGTTATTTTCCGACTGCATTGTTGATGAAAAAACGCAGTCAATTATCCAGGAGCCCGTCAGACATGGAAGCAAAACAATGGTTGATAGAGCGCATACACTAGTAGATTATCAATACATTCTTCAAAACGGCCTTTCATCATACCGTGAAAAAATTGAAAGCGAGATACTCAAATATCCTGATGATGAATATCTTTTGGCAATGAGGGATGAGCTTGTGGCAATAGAAAAGTTGGTTCATAGAATGCAGCTTGCCGCTGAGAAGAATCCAAACGGCTGTGAAAAAGCATCAAAAATTAAAACTGCTCTGGAGCGGGTTCCTTTTTATCCCGCGCGTGATTTTCTGGAGGCAATTCAGTCTGTATGGATCATACATTTCTTACTTCCTGTTGCGGAACATGCGTATTATAGTATTTCGCTGGGAAAATTCGATAATTATATATATCCGTTTTACCAAAAATCGCTGTCCGATGGAATGACAAGAGAGGAAGCAAAGAGAATTCTTCACAATTTTTACAAGCTTCTGAACAGTTATGCCGACGGTGCTTGTCTCCTAAACGTGGGGTCCGAATACAATGAGCTTTCCGAATTGATTATCGAGTGTCAGCGCGAATTTTCAATGCCGGCGCCTATACTTGGAGCAAGGATATCGGAAAGCACTCCTGATTATATATGGAATATGCTAATTGATGAGAAATTGTTTTCCAGAGGACAGCCGACCTTTTACGGTGAGAATTCCTGCGTCGCCGCGCTCGTAGAGAAAGGCGTGGCACGTAATCACGCACTTGGCTTTTCCAATAATAGTTGTATGGGAATAGGACTTGCGGGGGAAGAGTTTAACAGTATGTGGGGGTGCGTATTTTCGATCTCTGCGGTGCTTGAAGCTGCCTTGAATTGCGGAAAGCTTTTACATGCGGATCTTGTGGTTCCCGGGATCGAGAAGATTACAAACCTGTGTGAATTATATGGTGCCTTTGAAAGATCCGCAGATTTTTTACTTGATATATGCGTAGAATCATATGAGACAAGAGCTAATTTAAGCGAGAAAACAGATCCCGATCCGTTTGTATCTATTTTGACAGACGGATGTATAGAGAAGCGGTGCGATAGAATATCCGGAGCAAAGTATCACAACGTAACTGTTGAGTGCATGGGCATGATAAATGTGTCCGACGGTATTTGCGCAATTGACAATCTGGTTTTCAAAAATAAAAAGTATAGCCTTGAGAAATTAAGCGAAGCTGTAAAAACCAATTTTGTCGGATATGAAGAGATAAGAAATGATATTTTGAAATGTAATAAATACGGTCAGAATTCAGATGCGGACTCATATGCAATAGCGGTTGCTGAAATACTTCAAAAGGTAATAAGAAAAAAGGATCATGCAAACAGAAAGTATTCCCCCTCGCTGCATACACTCACGGCAAACGTGAATTACGGCAAGAATTGGGGGGCGGGATATGACGGAAGATTAGCTTGCGAGCCCTTTGCAAAAAATGCAGGGCCGTCGGATCGTGTCAGAAAAAAAGAACCTACGTCCTTAATTTTATCTGCCGCAAAACTTCCGCAGCATAAGTTTTTTGGCGGACAGCCCGTTGATCTTAATTTCAGTACAGAGATCATTCGAAATCATAAAAAAGAAATAGCAGCGCTGATAAGTACGTATTTTCAATTGGGTGGTTTACAACTCCAAGTCAATTCTATGACATCAGAACTTTTGAAGGATGCTGTGAATCATCCCGAAAAATACAACGATCTTGTAGTTCGTATAGGCGGTTACAGCTGCTATTTTAACCGGCTGTCCGAACAAGTCAAGCGGGAATTTATTACGCGAACAGAGATTGAAGAGAAAAACGCATGACAGGGGAAATATTTAATATTCAAAAATTTTGTGTTAACGATGGACCGGGAATTCGCACCACCGTGTTTTTCAAAGGCTGTAACCTTTGTTGCGCTTGGTGCCACAATCCCGAAAGTCAAAGCGCATCAAAGCAGATATTGTTCTATTCGGACAAATGCACCCATTGCGGAAAGTGCAAAGAATGGACTGTAAACAACGACAACTTTTTCTGCGCAAATGAAGCAAAAGAAATATGCGGAAAAACATTTGAATTAAATGAGGTAATTGACGAGATTCTGAAGGATCGTGCATTTTATAAAAATTCGTCAGGTGGTGTTACGCTTTCCGGTGGTGAGTGTATGCTTCAGATCGATTTTTTGGAAGAGCTTTTAAAAGCGTGTAAGCAAAATGGAATACATACCGCGATTGATACGGCAGGCCATGTTCCGTACGAAAGCTTTGAGAGAGTTCTGCCATATACAGATCTATTTTTATTTGACGTCAAATGTTATGACAGTGATAAACATAAAAAATACACGGGTGCTTCAAACGAGCTGATTTTCTCAAACCTCAGAAAGCTTTTGAAAACGAACAAAACCGTATGGGTTCGAATACCGATAATTCCCACCGTGAACGACACCGAGGAGGAAATGCTGGCTATCAAATCATTTCTCTATTCTTGCAGAGCACCTAAAAAGATCGAGCTTCTCCCGTATCACTCAATGGGTGAGCACAAATATGCCTCTCTTGGAAAAGCGGCGCAAGCTTTTTCTATACCAAGTGAAGAAAAAATGATGCAACTAAAAAACATTTTTTCATAAATTTTGTTGTCCTTTATTGACCACACTCCGATCGGGCTCGCCGCTGATCCAGAACGGCAAGATCATCGGCGCGGTGACGCACGTGCTCATCAATGACCCCGCGCGCGGCTACGGCATCTTCGTGGAGAATATGCTCACCGCCGCAAGTCTGCCGATGGCGAGGGCGTCATAACGGAAAAGCAATATCATTCCGAGAAATCGGAATGATATTGCTTTTTCTTATTGTTTTCCGTATTGGTTTGGAGAAATCCCCTCTCTTTTTGAAAATTCTCTTGAAAAATGACATGACTCAGTGTAGCCGCACAATGTGGCAATTTCAGAAATCGAAAAGTCACCTGACTTCAACAAATTTTTGGCATAATCCATTCTCTTTTGTATCATATATTCCTTCGGTGACACACCAAAGGAATTCAAAAATAATTTCCTGAAATACACCTCGCTGACTCCGCAAAGCGCTGCAAGATAGGAAACGCTCAGGTCATTGTCGGTAAAATGTTGATTCATGACGTCAACGGCAGGCGCGATGAACAAGCGTTTCGTTTTTGGTACATACTGCTTGTGTAGTTCTTTTTGAGCCTTGCAAACAGCATCATAAAGGGCTCGCATCGCAATCGCGATACGCATGGGCTCCTTGCTTTTCCAAGCATCGGTTGCCGCCTTGAAATTCCGCAGCAGATAATCCACGTTCCGCGGCATCACGCAAAAGGGCTCGTCGGAAATATCCGCGACAAAATTGATCGCATAACAACCGCCGTTTCGGATTTGCTCTACATGGTAGGAGGACCCCTTTGGCAAATAAAACAAGCTGTTCCCTTCGGTTCTCATCACGTATCCGTTGTCAAAGCAATAATCTCTGATTACATCAGCATCGTTTAGTACAAATCCATGGAATGGGCGGTCTTTATGGATATGCTTACCTGTATTCGGTGCCACGTATACGGCGGTACTAATCTCGGTTATTACGGTGTTTTCCCATTGCTTTTTCATATTCATCACCTCAATGATATTATACATTACAGTTTCGATTTCGTCAAGTGTTTTGCTTTATTCATTTACAAAAGCTAAAAAAGTGATATAATGGGCTAAACAATGAATTTCTCGGAGGCTGTTTATGAAATATATCCGGCAGGACGATTTCGAATATATCAGCAACAAATACCACGACACGACGGCACCGTTCGATCCGCACAAAAGACGGGTGTATCATGGATATGAATATGACCCAACCACAGGACTATCGGACGAGGAGATCGCGCAAGGGCTTTCTGCTCTTGCCGATGAACAAAGCGATCTGCCTCACCCCATAGCCAAGGCAAAAGCGATTGCATACGTTTTGGAAAACACAAGGATCGACGTGCCCGAAAACGATTATTTTATCGGCATTTACACTTGGGATCGAAGCATTCAAGGCACAACGCTTCTCAAGTGGAAGCACGAGATCTTTAGCAAAATCCTTCCCAAAATTGCGCAATCCATGAAAGAGCTGAACGAATCGGGGGCGGTTACAATCTGGCCTGATTTCGATCACGTCGTGCCCGATTGGAACGCTCTTATGCGCCTCGGCTTTGTCGGCATTCGTGAGCGTGCCCGTAAGTACCGCGCAATGCACGAAAAAAAGCGTGCGCTTACCGAAAACGAGCAAGCCTTTTTTGAGGGCATAGACATCGAATACACCGCTATTCTGGAATTTATCGACCGATTGTACCGCTATGCCAAAACAAAAAATCACGAGAAAGCGGCTCGGCAGGCAGAATGCTTGCAACATCTGCGCGACGGCGCCCCGACCAATATCTACGAGGCTCTACAACTGATCTTCCTGTATTTTATGCTATCGGAATCGGTGGATTGCTATCAAGTGCGCTCGCTCGGCAACGGGCTCGACCATATGTTGTATCCTTTTTTCGAAAACGATTTGAAAACAGGAAAATACACGCGCCACGAGATCAAAGAGCTCTTGGCATATTTTCTGATGCAATGGTCTGCCATCGGCAATTATTGGGGGCAGCCATTCTATCTGGGGGGCACGGCGGCAGATGGCACGAGCCTTATCAACGAGCTTTCTTACGATATTATCGAGGTATACCGTGACCTCGGAATCTACAATCCGAAAATTCAAATCAAATACAATGATAATATACCGCTTGATTTTCTGAACACAGTGCTTAACATGATCCGCTCGGGGCAAAGCAGCTTCGTCTTTTGCTGTGAGCCCGGTATGTGGAAGGCAATGATGAGCTACGGAGCAAGTGCCGAGGAAGCACGCACAATGGATATTCGCGGATGCTACGAAACCGGCGTTCGTGCGAACGAGGTTTGCACTGCAACAGGCTACGTCAATCCGCTCAAGGCAGTCGTGCTTGCACTTCACAACGGTATTGATCCGCACACGGGCAAGCAGATTGGCGTTTTGGTGGGAGACGTTAACGATTTTGCGACCTTCGAGAATTTTTATGCCGCTTTTTTGAAGCAATACGGGCATTTGATCGAAGAAACCATCCGCTGTGCAAATGCTTACGACCCCTATATGGGATATATCAATCCGTCCTCCATCTATTCTGCCACCATCCAAACCTCGCTGGAAAACGCCAGCGACGGATATGGCGGAGGGGTAAAGTTCAATAACAGTTCCATCCTGAATTGCGGCTTGGGCACGGCAACCGATGCCATTATAGCGGTTTATGAATGGGTTTACAAAAAGAAGGAAATCAGCCTCCCCGAACTCAAAAAGGCACTCGATCAAAACTGGGAAGGCTATGAGATTTTGCGCCAAAAAGTGTTGCACTCCACACACAAATACGGAATGAATGACGCTCTGAGTGATACTTATGCTGTTGCAATATCAAAATTCTTCTGCGATAAGGTAAACGGCAGGAGAAACGGCAGAGGTGGCGTGTACAAGGCGTCTTTGCACTCTGCACTTCAATTTGTACGGCAAGGCAAGCTAACCGAAGCGACTCCTGACGGACGCCATGCGGGAGACGAGATCTCGAAAAACGCATCTCCTACCCCCGGAATGGACCGATGCGGTGTAACCGCCCTGATCCACTCTGCGCTTAAGCTCGCCCCGCCTTCTTACCCCGAGAGCTTTTGTCTTGACCTGATGCTTCATCCGTCAGTGACCGAGGGCGACGAAGGACTTGCAGTCATGAAATCCCTTTTGGATGTGTATACAGACAATGACGGCATGGGCCTACAATTTAATGTTTTGAGTGCAAAAATTCTGAGAGAGGCACAAAAAGCTCCCGAAAAATATAAAAATCTGCAAATACGTGTGTGTGGCTGGAACGTGCTTTGGAACAATCTCAGCCACGCGGAGCAGGATTCCTATATTTTAAGAGCAGAGAATATACGATCATGAAAGCGACCATATTTGAGATCAAACGCTTTGCCGTCCACGACGGCGACGGAATAAGAACGACGGTATTCTTCAAGGGCTGTCCGCTGCGGTGTGTATGGTGTCACAACCCCGAGGGGCTGACCTCTGTGCCGCAAATCGCCCGATACACACACAAGTGCATCGGTTGCGGAGAATGCCAAAAAGATGGCTTTACGCCCGAGGATTGCCTTGGAGAGGCAACCGTTCTCTACGGCAAAGAGGTGATGGTTGAGGAGCTTTTGCCCATTCTTCTGGAAGATAAAGATTTTTACAAAACCTCAGGCGGCGGAGTTACCCTCTCGGGAGGCGAATGTCTTGTGCAAGCCGATTTTTGCGCGGAGCTTTTGAAAAGGCTGAAGGGAAACGAAATACACACCGCCGTTGATACTTGCGGCTTTGTACCGCGGACTGCTCTTGACAAGGTCATTCCTTACACCGACGTGTTTCTTTATGATATAAAAGCCTACGATGAGGATGTACATATCAAATGTACGGGGGTATCCAATAAGCAGATACTTGAAAATCTCATATATTTGGATTCCATAGGAAAAGATATTGAAATCCGCATTCCCTACGTGCCCGATTATAACGATGGTCAGATTGAGAAGATTGCTTGCTTCCTCGCACAGCTTAAAAGCATCAAAAAAATACGCGTGCTGCCGTATCACAATTATGCAGGCTCAAAATACGAGGCATTGAATATGGCAAACACCTTGCCAGGCAGGTTACCCACCGATGAAGAACTCGAAGCAGCAAAAAATTTGATAAAAAATATCACAAAATTTGTTGTCCTTTCTTGACCACACCCCTGTCGGGCTCGCCGCGGATCCAGAACGGCAAGATCATAGGCGCGGTAAAACGCAAAAGGCAATATCATTCCGACATCAATCGGTTTGATATTGCTTTTTTCCATAAAATACACCAAAAGACAAGCAAAAAAAGAAAAAGTGTGATATAATAAAAGCAAAAGAGGGGGAGGAATGATATGTACAACGGTATACAAAAAATGGAAGAAATCATTGAATACATAGAATTGCATCTCACGTCTGAAATGGATTATGAGAAATTGGCATCGAGGATGACGCTGTCTGTTTATGAATTCAGGCGAATATTTGCTTTTATCGTGGGCTGTCCGCTGTCGGAATACGTGCGAAAAAGGCGACTTTCCCTTGCTGCATGTGAACTCATAACCGACTCTGAAATCAGCATACGGCAGATCAGCGAGAAATACGGATATTCCACTTCTGCGTCCTTTTCAAAGGCATTCAGCGAATACCACGGCTTTTCTCCAAGCGTTTGTCAGAGGGGCACGCATGAGCTGTCACTTTTTCCAAGACCGAGATTTGAATGGACGGTTCAATCAACCGAGCCGATCACCTTCCAGATTATAAATGACTCTGCTTTTTGCATCAAGGGGTACTGCGCATACTCCGATTATACGGATACGTGCTGCTGTGAGCAGGTGTGGGATGATTTTTACAGGCTGAAAAAGGACGAGGAGCTGTTGGGAGAGCACATTTATGTCTCCTACCGAAACGAGCAAAGAAAGGTAAAATGCCATATTGGTGACCGAATATCCCTTCCCCAAGCGTGTGCTTCTGCCGATCCCATCCCCGAATGTCAGTGGCTCACGGTTAAAATGAACGTGACGGATGACGAGATCGTAAACAAAAAATATCATGACATTCTCTGCAACATCCTACCCTCGGCGCGGCTTCAAAGAAGAACGGATTTTCCGACGGTGGAGGTGTTTCCCCGAGATATGTCATCCGATCATTTTGAATGGGAAATTAGAATTCCCGTAGAAAAGGAGAGAAAACAATGAACAAAATCGTATTGATCACAGGCGCCTCGAGCGGCTACGGAAAAGCAACAGCCAAGGCTTTTCAAAAAAACGGTGACACGGTGATTATGACTGCAAGAAATTCCGAAAGGCTGGAGGCGGCGAAACAGGAGGTGGGAGGCGATCTGGCATTTGTTATGGACGTAACCAATCCTGCGGATTGGGAGCGTGCCGTGGAGCTTGTCAAGAAGAAATACGGCAGGCTGGACGTCCTGGTCAACAACGCCGGTGGCGGCATTGCGATCAAGGAGGTCAGTGAGTTCACCACCGACGAGATAGATGCCACCATCAAGTTGAATCTGAACAGCGTGATCTACGGCTGCCGCGCGTTTGCCGATATGATGAAAGCGCAAAAGAGCGGAACGATGATCAATATTTCCTCAGTATGCGCACGTCAATGCTGGCCAACCTGGTCGGTTTATGCTGCGGCAAAGGCAGGGGTTCTCAACTTCTCCAAGGGAATGTATCTCGAAATGCAGCCCCACAACGTGCGGGTGAGCTGTGTTGTCCCCTCGTCTGCAAGCACGGGCTTCCAGAGTGCCTGCGGAATTGGCGAGACAACCGACCAACTTCTCCCCGAGGATATTGCAGAGACGGTGCTCTATATCGCAAACCTTCCTCAAAGAGCCGTTGTGGAGGACGTGACCGTTTGGGGAATCGACAAGCAAATCAATCCGCTGTAAGGTGTCGGGTATGCAAGAACTTTTGATAGAGGCCGAAAGCCTGAAAAACAAGGGCGGCTGGCTGGTTGACAGTGCCTCAATGGAAACGCTCCGATCGGCATATCTGATGGCGCACGGCATGGGTGTTCCCGTTGCCGATGCATATGATACCGTTGAAATTTCACGCGATGGCAGCTACTATATCTGGGCACTGACACGCGATTGGACGGCAACGTGGGATATTGCCGATCCTGCCGGAAAATTTGAAATTCTGATTGACGGGGAGCCGTTATCTCAAACGCTCGGTACAAACGGCAAGGAGTGGTCCTGGCAGCTTGCCGGTCAGCGATTCCTTTCCAAGGGAAGCCATACCCTGGCACTGCACGATCTCACAGGCTTCAACGGCAGATGCGATGCAATTTATATCACGGCAGAGGCGGTGTGTCCCGATAGCAGTCGGGATGGCATGAATCTCTTGCGGCAACGCCTGAATTGGAAAGAGATCCGCACCGCAAAAAAGCAATACGATCTGGTGGTTGTCGGGGGCGGCATTGCAGGAATCTGCACGGCTTTGGCGGCGCTGCGGCGGGGATGCAGGGTTGCACTGATCAACGATAGACCCGTTCTCGGCGGATGCAATAGCTCCGAGGTGCGCGTTTGCATGGGCGGTCAGATCGGACATGCGCCGTATGAGCGCATTGGCGACGTTGTGCGCGAAATTGCACCCGTTATGGGGTATCCTAAAATCTACAAGAAAGAATACTTCGAGGATGCGAGAAAGCTTTTCGCATTTGAGGCGACCTGCTGCGAGGATGACTCGTGTGAGGTGGATATTCTGCTGAACGAAGCCGTTCTGGAAATCGAGAAGGACGGAAATCGAATAAGCTCGGTCATCTGTACCAATACGCACAGCGGTGCGAAAACGAGGGTATCCGGTAAACTCTTTTCGGATTGCAGCGGTGACGGCATTCTGGCGCGGCTCGCGGGCGCAGAGGTGATGTACGGCAACGATGCCAAGAGCGAATTCGGTGAAAAATTGGCTCCGAGCATGCATCAAAATCGCGTAATGGGGCATTCCATCCGTTGGTATTCCGAGGAACGGAATTCCCCCCGTCCCTTTCCCGACCTTGATTGGAAGCTGCCCTTCGACGATGCGTCCTGTCTGCATTGCTTTTCGGGAGATTGGGAGCAGGAGACCGGGTTTGACCGCGATATGGTAAAGGACATTGAGTATATCCGCGATTACGGTCTGCGAGCGATCTATGCAAATTGGTCCTATCAGAAAAATCATTGCAGAGAGAAAGAGCAATTTGCGAATTGGCAGCTCGAATGGGTGTCGGCTTGTGGTGGCAAACGCGAAAGCTACCGTGTGAAGGGCGACTACATTCTGACGCAAAGAGATTTCGAGCAGGAAATCGACTATCCGGACGCGACCGCAAGGATTACGTGGGGGATTGATCTTCATTATCCAGAGCCTACGAACGCCGAACGCTTTGGCGAGGCATTCCGTTCCTTTGCCTACCATTTGGGAATTCCGTTTGCCTGCCCCGTTCCGTACCGTTGCCTCTATTCAAAGGATATTGAAAATTTATTTCTCGGCGGTCGCTTGATCAGTGCAAGTCACGTTGCGTTTTCGGCAATCAGGGTGATGCGAACGCTGGGAATGCTTGGCGAGGTCGTCGGCATTGCTGCGTCGATATGCAAGAAACATCTATGCGACCCCAGGGATATCTACCTTGGTCATTTGGAGGAATTGAAGGAAGAAATGAGACAGGGTGTCGAAATTCCGGCTGCCTTTGCGTGCGGCGGTATTGATGACCGCGAATCCTACCACTTCAAGGACATCGGATGGTGGCGGTTGAAAAACGGAATCTGTACGGACAGATTACACAGACCGCGAAATCCCGAACAATCGGAAATCGAGAAATTCAGATATTGCGTGGATAGCCTCGGCATTGAGCATCAATATCCCATGCCCGAAAAATGGGAGCTGAAATAACCGACGCTGCCCCCATCCCCTCATCTTTGCCGATCGGACCAACAATCAAGCAAGCTCATCGGCGCGCGTGTCACGCAGAAAACAGGCAATATCATTCCGATATCAATCGGTTTGATATTGCCTTTTGGTTTTATGATTCTAATAATGTTGTTTTGAATTTACCCGGGGTAAGACCTGTTTTTTGCTTAAAAAATCGAACGAAATAGCTCACGTCGTCAAACCCGCATTTTTCTGCGATCTCCGAAACCGTATAATATCCGCTGTTCAGATATTCCTTTGCGTAATATAGCCGTATAGAATCACGGTATTGTATCGGTGCTTCCGAATAAATCTTTTTCCATTCCCGCCTGAAATTCGTCACACTCATATTGGAAATAAAAGCCAAATGCTCCAAGGTTATGGGGTCCTTGAAATGTTGCTCAATATACTCCTTGGCAGGAAGCAATCTTTGATAAAGAACGGAATTCTGTTCCTTTGTATACTCAAAATAGAACTGCGAAAGCAGCTCATAAAGATAACCCACCGATCGCATTTCATAGCCTGTCTTTTGGGGAGCCCATGCACCTATCAATTCTTTTAAGATCCGCTCGATCTGTTCCGGATTTTTTCCTTGCAGCAGACAGTACGGTTTTTCTAACGCGTTCAGATCAGACGAATTCTCGTGAATATCAAAATTTACGGTATAGTGCTTAAATTCCTTTTCTGTAACAATAGAATAAGCGCAATTGGGAGAAAGAAACAGTGCATCACCGTCTGTGATCGTGATGCGCTCGCCTGTGAAAAAACGATACTCTGCTTTTCCGTTTAACACATAAACGATACCGTAATGACCTCTTCCGGAAGGATACTCGCACCTGTGTACGCGATCCAAAATGAATTCATGAGCAAGCTGTATTTTTTCAATATCCAAATAGAAATCCTCTGAAAACATCATGATGCATCTCCTTTTTCAACAGATCAAGTATAGCACAGACTCCTGTTTTTGTCAAGCAGCAATGGACAGATTGTCCTATAAGCGGTCATATTATTCCTTGATTTATGATGCTTTTTATGCTAAAATGCTATAAAAAGGAGGAGCTAACAATGAAAAAAGCAAAAATCGCCATTGTAGGCTTGGGTCACTATATTTACTTCGACCAATTTGAGGGGCTTCGTGAGGAGCTCATGCAGAAAAGCGAGCAGTTCAAATCATATCTTGATCCCGATCTGTGCGACGTTGTCGACCTCGGCTACGCTGACTGTGTCGACAATTCCTTTGAGGCGGTCAAAAGATTAAAAAAGGAGGATGCCGATCTCCTCTTTATTATTCTCTCAACCTACGTCCCCTCTGCGGTTGCCGCCCCCTTTGCACGATATATAGATATTCCGCAAATACTTGTGGGAATTCAGCCCCTTGACCATCTGGATTATACCCACACGACCACCTATATGCAGCTTTGCAACGACGACGTATGCGCCATGCCCGAGATTGCGGGCGTATATGAGCGGCTCGGAAGAAAAATCCCGCCCTGCATCGTGGCATCCGCCTCACAGAACGAAAAAATCAAAAAGCAGGTTTCCGAATGGATCGCGGCGGCGACGGCTATGGCGGGCTTCAAATATGAGACCTTCGGCTATCTCGGACACACCTACGAGGGAATGTACGACATGCACACCGATCCCACCGCCTTCACCGCCGCGTTTGGCTCTCACGTAAAGATGTTGGAGATGTGTGAGCTGGCAAGGCTCTCGGATGCAGTCACAGATGAGGAAATCAAGGAGCAGATCGAGGAGATCAAGGGCGCGTTTGAAATATGCGATCCGTCTATCGACCCCTTGACCGATTTTGTAAAAGAGGAGGATCTTTCCTATTCCGCAAGGCAGTCGGTAGCGCTCAAAAAGCTTGTAGCAAATAACAGCTTAACGGCACTTGCCTATTATTACAAGAGTGAGCCGAGCAATCCTTATGAGCAGTTAGCGGCAAATCTGATTATAGGAAACACACTCCTGACCTCCGCCGGCATTCCTTTGGCGGGAGAAGCCGATCTCAAAACCGCCGCCGCGATGCTCATTATGAAAAACATCGGCGGCGGAGGCTCGTTTGCGGAGATACATCCCTTTGATACGGCGGACGATGTGGTTCTCATAGGACACGACGGTCCTCACAACATCGCCATTGCCGAGGGCAAGCCGAGACTTCGAAAGCTGAAAAAATATCACGGAAAATCGGGAAGCGGTATCGGAGTGGAGTTTTCTCTCAAGGCAGGACCTATCACCATGCTCAGCATCAACGTTGACCGAAACGGAAAATTCCGTATGATCGCGGCAGAGGGAAGGTCGATTGCGGGAGATATTCCGCAGACCGGTAATACAAATACCCGAGTAAGCTTCGGCGGCGACATTTGCGCTTTTCTTGCCCGTTGGTGTGAAGCGGGACCCACACATCATCTGGCGCTCGGTGTGGGGCATCATATGGAGACATTGCGTAAATATGCAAAGATCAGCGGCATTGAATTGATCGAGGTTCGCTAATATGAAAATCAAAGATAAAATTCTTCTAGATCGGAAGGGACTGGAGAAGGAAGGCCCTATCAATATTGTAGTATTTGGAGATAGCGTTACTCACGGCGCTCTCTGCGGCTGTTTCAACTACGAAACGGTCTATTGGAACCTGCTCAGGCAAAAGATCTGTGCCATTCGGGATTACGTTCCCGTGAACGTGATCAACGCGGGAATCGGAGGAACCACCGCAAAAAGCTCTTTGCGCCGTTTGGAAAGTCAGGTCCTTTCTCATTCGCCCGATCTTATAATCGTTTGCTTCGGGTTAAACGATATTAACGGCACGTTGGAGGATTATCTTTCTGCTTTGGAGATCATATTCAAAAAATGCAAAGAACAATGTGAGACAGTTTTCTTGACTCCGAATATGCTGAATACCTATGTTGCGGAGGATACCCCAAAAGAACATATTGAATACGCAAAAAAGACAGCGGAATATCAGACAAACGGAAGGATGGATCTGTATATTCATTCTGCGACAAAGCTTGCACGCGACATTGGTGTTGAGGTATGCGACTGTTATTCAATGTGGAAGGAACTTAGCAAAACCGAGGACACAACAAAGCTTTTGGTAAATCGCATCAACCATCCCACGCAAGAAATGCACAAACTTTTTGCCGATGCGCTGTTTGAGACAATATTTAAGGGTGCAGATATGTGCAAATCAAAAAATAGCGAGACCGCTATGTATCAAAATGAAAGGAACTGAAAAATGTTTAAAAGCGTTACATTAGAATTGAGCCTAAAGCCTTTTAAGCAAACCGATGACGCATATATTCGTGACGTTTGCAAACAAGTATATAAACAGTGGCAGGCATTACTGAAGGATCGCCAAGATATTTCCATCATGCTATGGACGGCAGACGGCTCTGAGATCCTTGACTATGCGGGACGACTTGAGGACGAATTTGAATGGTGCAGATTTTTAGGCGTTGCGAATTGCCCTATGATCAAAGAGGGGGAACACACCTCTATATCTTCACATGTGCGCAGACAGAACTACATGGAAAACGCCCCCCGAATGACGTATGCCATCTTAAAGAAAATTGTCGAAGCCTTCAAGAAAGAGGGCAAGCTTGCTTTTCCCGATAGTGCGATACGTGTCGGCGCAACCTTTGATATAGGCCCTGAATTTGCGATTTCGGATTTCAAATATAATCGACACAACGAAATTTGCAGCGGTGAAAAGGTCGCGAACTTAGGCTTTATAGATGCTACGGCGAGACTGAATGCAGATGACAGATATTACGCTTCTTACCCAAACGGAATTCCCGACGGTGAGCCATTTGGCAGATTTCTCGGCAAGCAGGCAAATTGCTTTCTAAAGGATATGGGCTTTGATTATCTTTGGCTCTCAAACGGTCTTGGCTACTCCGCAGAGCCCTGGAAAAAGACAGGAAAAATATTTGACGGTGAGAGATATTATCCGGAAAAGCTTGCCCTTACAAAGCAACGTGTTTTTGAATTTTGGAAGCTCTTTCGAGAAGGTTGTCCCGATATTCCGGTTGAAACGAGAGGAACAAACAACTCGGTTGGAATAGATTTCGCAAGCGATGCCGTTCCGCTCTACGATATATACAACGCAAATCTCAATATTACAGCGCCGCCGAACTCCCCTTGGGCAGCACTCAACGATGATTACGGTCTTGAAATGATGGGACATATGACCAGAGTCGCAGAGCTTCCCAACGAGCATTTTCCCTTCCGCTACTATCTGCACGATCCGTGGTTTATGAACTCACCTTGGTATGACAGATACGACGGTACACCCTGCGATATTTATCTGCCAATGGCAATTTCTCGCCTTGACGGTGACGGAAGCGTCATGACGTCAAACAAGTTCAATATTCTTACCGTCGATAATTCATACGGAGATATGCCTGATTCCTGCGCAAATGAGGCTATCCCCCATTTTCTCAAAGCAGAAAAGGATATGCCGGACGAGCCTGCGCCATTCGTTTGGATCTACCCTATGCGCGAATATACTACCTCCTGCAACGCCGAGCTTCTTCGCGAAATGAATATGGGCGACAATTTTATCAGTAGCGCTATCAATGACGGATTTCCTCTTTGCTGTGTCGCTTCCACGGATAATTTTCTGCTCCATGACGTATCGGTCTATAAAAAATGCACCCTGATCTCTCCCGCTCCCGAAAGCGAAGATGTGCTTGAAAAGCTCCAAGACCATGCAAATAAAGGTATCGGTGTTATTATTTACGCAACAGAGGATCAATTGAAGAAAATCCCCGATTTTTGTAATCTGACAAAGATCAATATTGAGACTGAAGGAGCATCTGCACTTCGTCAAGCTGCTGAAAGGTACGGTTGGTATATTCGTCACGACAAGAGAGCAGATGATATCAAGCCACCGACAATTGCCATCTCCAGATTTGAAAATGCTCATTTTATTTCTGTCTACAACGCAAACACCACCACCGACACTCTGCTTCACACCCCTTTAGGCGCTCCGATCCTTCTTGGGTGTGAAACCGAGATCAAAGACGGCTTTGCCTCATACCGATTTGCACGTGCGGAGCATCGCGAATGCAGAATTTTCGTTGAACAGCAAAGCGGTTTGATCTCTTGTCGCGAACAAGCCCCCGGGAATAATTACTACCGCCGCGCGATCTGTATAAAAGGCTTAAAGGATGCTACTGTCAGACTTTTCAGTGAACCAGGCTGCCCCTTTGCTGCATCAAACGCGAAAAGTAGTAAGCTTTACAGATTCGTGCTTGACGAACGATTCCACGAGGTTGAGGACGATGTTTACGGAAAATATCTTTTGGGTGAGCATATCAACGGAAATATTTATTTCTTAATGGGACGCAAATGCTAACCACCCATTGTTCGGTTTGGGTCGTATGGTAAGGCATCCGTTAATAGCTGCCGTCCTTTCTTGACCACATCCGTGACCGAGCCGCAGCGGGACCTTCGACGGTCCAAAAAATGCAAAATGGAATAAAAACGTTGTCCCCATTGTAGTACGCCAAACAAGCGTAATACAACGGGGACAACATTCTTTTGTTCTAAAAATGGGATTCTATTATATTGGATTTCCCATAAAATCAACCCACTTTTTGTTGTGCGGATCAATACATATGAGCATTTTATTAAGGTCGGTGTCAAACACCTGCTGACCAAGAGAGGGGTAGTAGGAAAGTCTCTCTTGCGTCGTACACATACTCTTATGCGCGTTGTTTCGTGTGATAAAGCCCGATCCTGATCCATCATTCTCCCAGAGTTGCGTATCTACGGAGTTTATCGCATTCCAATCAGGCTGCGCCGTATATTGAATATTTCCTCTCCATGTGCCGGGGATCTCCTCACGCATACAATCGCCAAGCTTTCCACCCGGAGTATGCTTTTCAACGCGTTCGATGTTGAAGCTGATCATCGTTACCTCTTGGTTGCCGATCAGGCGACCACCGCCTCTTTTATCATCGCCGCACCACTTGCCGAAATACGGAAGATGAATATTGCGTTCATCCAGACAATTGATCAGCGTGATCGGATGATTGGAACCGCAATTGGATTCGTAATTTCCAAAGGTAAAGCCATACACTCCCATTGAGCCCCCGCAATTGATGCATACAACGTGCTCGCCACCTACCTGAATGCCCTCATAAAAACCGATTGCCTGCACGTTCGTATAATTGCTATACATGTAATTGCTACCATCTGTCATCGTAAGACCGATGCAGCCCGGAACGGGAACCTTTGCCGCAACGTTAAGACCTACCGCACTATCGGGCGCGATATCGTCTCCGTATGAAATCAGCACCATATTTTTTACCTCTGCGCGATCCGTTCTGCGCAGATCTACACAACGAACGGCATGCTGATTGTTTGCAAGAATGATGACAATATTTTCGATATTTAACGAGGCTCCGTTCTGTATCCCGCGCTTCGTCCACTCGCTTCTCATGACGTCAGCCGACATATCCCCATCAAGCTCTTCCAACGCTTCTCGTCCCACGTAAAAAACCACACCGTTGTCATATCTGCGTTGACAGCCATATTCCAAATTCTGCCCCACTATCTTAAAATCCCTATGCCCATTTGGAAACCGCAAAGCTGTTTTGGGACCGTCATCTTTGAAATCGTAAAAAGAATCAATACGGTAAATACCGTTGAAAAAATATAAATTCTTATCATTTTTCATGCAATCGTCTATTGCGGATTGTATCACAAGCTCATCGTTCTTGCCCGTACAGACATAATCGCTGTTCTGTTTTGCAAAGTCAGTACTGTTTTGTGCAGACACACAGACAAAATCAATCATTTCACCCTCTCCTTTTACGATAACATGGATTCTTGATTTTTTAAGTTCATTGCTTCTTTTGAGGTGTGAAATCATTATACATGAAACGCAAGATAATGTCAACCAAAACAAACAATTTTATACTAAATTTTGTTGCCCCCTACTTGACCGCACCCGTGTCGGGCTACCCGCTGATCCGAAACGTCAAGCTTCCCATGACGAGGGTGCCGTAATCCCCAAATTGTAGGGACCGGCGTAGCGAAGCGGCGCGAGCGCAATGAATGACACCACAGTGTGGGGTCAGAACGCGAGCGTGACCGAGCCGCAGCGAGACCTTCGACGGTCCCAAAAATGCAAAATGGAATAAAAATGTGTCCCTATGATCGCACACTCGGCGAGTGCGTTATCATAGGGACTCCTTTATTGCGCGTAATGATTACGCGTTCTTTATTGTTCTATGGTTTCAAAAAAAAGCTCGAATGGTTTTCTGGCGTGGGGATGGAGCGTGCTTGGAGAAGGAATTGTTTTTTCATAAAAAATACAAATCTTATTCCCAAGCAATGCAATATCGGAATAGCCGCCAAACTCGGAAACGTATATGCTTGTGCAGGTTTGAAATCGGTCGCTTGATATTTTCACGGTGAGATCTTTTCTGTCGGAAACAGAATGACAGTTTGAATGATATATTTTGCCGTTTTGATGCGTCATACTTCCCATGCACACGGGGTCAGGCAGATGATCCTCAAAGCACAGCTCCCGCCAATCTGCGATGCCGTTCACACTTTTTGCCAAGGCGCGTTTTTTGAGCTTGCCCTCATGACGAATTGAGATTAAAATCTCATTTTCCGCAGTAACCGCCAATGCACATTCGCTCGGGTTTTGTAACGCATCCGGGAAAATAATCTCTCCTACCTTCCAGGTTGCACCCCTATCATCGGAATAAAGCGTGGAGATAAATGACGGACGGTGACTTTGTTCATTTTCCTGATTATATGCGAACCAAACAGGCACCAAAAGCCTGCCATTGTGAACAATGCCGTGTCCCGGACCTACTGCCACCACATGGTAGCAAAAGCCCACGCTGCTTTCAAAATCCACCCTTTCGGCTTCACCAAAGCTCTTGCCGTCATCCTCACTGACGCGCTTCCATATTTCTTTATAGTTTTTACAATATAGAAAAACAAGTCGTTCTCCGTCCACAAACATAACGGGGTTGTTGAGTGTGCATCCGCCGCTCTTTATCAAAAGCACCGTTTGCCACGTTTTCCCCTCATCCTCGCTCCTGGCAATCTTAATATCAATATTCGCCCAATCGCTTGCGCTTTCTCGACACTCACAGTAGCGGAGTAGGCTTCCCTGCTCGGTTGCTACCATTCCCGGAATTCTAAAATCGGTATAATTCCCGATTGCTTTTTCCACAATCATTTCAAAAATTCCTTTCCTGCAGAGTCGGAGGATATTGCCTTTTTTCTATATCATGTTCACATGCTATTTGTTTTCCTTCAGCAGCGCCGAAATTTGGGCTCTGTAATGCAGAAACTCCTCCTGATTCGGGGTGATCTGCAGCACGTAGTTGATCCTTCCAAGCAAGCGCGAAAGGTAGTGAAACGGCTCCTCCGAGCTGCCGATGCGCAAGAGGTGCCCCTGCACGCCGAATTTTTGACAGTAAAAGACCTCTTGGCGCACCTGCCTTCGATAGTCCTTTGGCGTGTTGATTTTTTCATTCACCACAACGCCCGTGACTGTTTTTTTATCCCCACCGCCAAGGCAGCGCGTCTTTCTCTCGTTGAGGACGAGCCCCAAGGACATCAGCTTGCTCCTGACGAATTTGATCACCTCGTCCTCGTCAAAGCTTCCCGAGAACGCCATATCGTCGCAATAGCGGGAATAGCCGATCCTGCGGTCCTTGCACCACGCACCAACTGCTTGGTCGAACTCGCGCATGATGATATTGGATATGACGGGCGACGTTGGAGCGCCCTGCGGAAGGGAGTCCCCCTTATAGCAGAGCAGCGAAAGCAAAATGCGGATCTGCTCGGAATATTTGCTTGACGGAAAAACCTTTTCCTTGACAAGGGAATAGCGGATGCTGTCAAAGAATTTGTAAATATCGAGCTTGAGCAGCTTTTCCTTTCCCACGTGGCAGATTGCGTTTTTTCGGATATTACTCGCCGGCTTATATGCCTTGGCGTAGACCGAAACAGGCTCATAGGCGAGCAGCTTCTCGGCGATCGCGCGTTGGATTTTCTTGAGCGGCTCGTCGGGAACCGAAAGGATACGCGCGCTCCCGTCGGATTTTGGAATGCTTTTGCTGTGATAATGCGCGTTGATGCTGTTGCTGACGGCATAAAGCGTTTTTGCCGATATGCCCAAATCAGTTTCGAGCGAACGCAATTCGGTGTATACGATCATAGGTGGTCTCCTGAAACAATACAAATTGTATAATGAGGTGCGCAGAAGTAATGATATGCGGCGCAAGCCGCATATAGCGCACTCCGTGCGCGACTTACTGCAAGCACTCTCATTTGAGCGCGCGAATACGAGGGGATTGCCTGCAGGGAGCGACTCGCTCCCCGTTCGATAAAAAATCGAATACGCTATTGTTTTACAGAGTACGTATATATACTACATCACGGTTCGCGTTTTGTCAAGTGGCAATTTCTTTTTTCGCTGCAAAACGCAACCAACACCCAAAAATACCCGCAGAGCTCCGCCACGTGCGCGACTGTCGCGCGGATCAGCGGACATCGGGTGTCGGACTGAGGCATTCGAGGGACTCTGCGAAAAGCGCATAAAACGGGAGTGAGTCTCCATGCGGATTGCATCTGACTCACTCCCGTTGATCGTTACTGATCCCGATAGGCGCGCGGGGAGACCCCTGTGACCGATTTGAATTTTTTGGAGAAGTAAACGTAGTCGAGGTAGCCGCATTTCTCGGCAATTTCGGCAAGCGAGAGCTCGTTTTTGTAGACGTCGATGAGAAAGCAGGCGTGGCGAATGCGGATGTCGGTCAAGAGTCCGTGCGGCGTTTTTCCGGTTGCCTGCTTGAACAGCGCACGGATATAATCCTCGGAGTAGCCGCTCTGAACGAGCAGCTCGGTGGGGTTGGTTTCGGCATCCAGCGCTCGTTCTGAAAGTTTGGCAATGATCTGCCCCAGGCGGTCGGAGGGACGCTGCTCGGCTCCGAGTCGCTCGGTCAGAAGGGTGATATACGCCGTGCAGAGCGCAGAGACGTATCGCGGGCTTCCGTATCGGTTGCGGTGGATCAGCTCAGCAAGCGCGCGACCCTCGCCTGCCTCGTTATCCGAAAGCGCGACCACAACGGCGGTGTGGAGATAGCGGTCGAAATCGCCCTCGACCGAAATGTTGCAAAATCCGCGCTCGGAGCACGAGCCGTGACGGACGCCGGGGGGCACGATGATCACGCTCCCACGCGAGAAGGGTACGTTCCCCTGCTCGGTACGCATGTGCCCCTGCCCGTCGAGGTAGAGCATGATCTCATATCGCCTGTGCGTGTGCATCGGATATTGCACAACACCTTCCTCGGTTCGGCTGATTCGGTAGTCCATTTCATCACCCCCAGGTCATTATAACACAAATCTATCTTTTATACAAGTTCTTTTATCAATTATTCTACCCGCAGACCCCTGTTGGATGCTATAATTGATGTATCAAGAGCAATGGAGGAGACTATGAAAAAGATCAAGGGATTGCAGCGCGGCATGGGAATTGGCGGCTGGCTGACCAACTATAAGCGCTTCAATGTGCTTCCGCCCGAGCGAAGAATGCAGATCACGGTTGGGGATATGGAGCATTTTGAAAGCTACATCACAGAGGCGGACGTTGCGTATATCGCATCCTTGGGAATGGATCATATTCGGCTCGGTTTTGACCAAATCGTGCTCGAGGAGCGCCCCTATGAATATCGGAAAGCGATCATCGAGCTTCTGCGTAATTTCGTGAGCTGGTGTCATCGCTACGGTCTGCGTCCGATTTTGAACATGCACAAGGCGATCGGCAACTATTGCGACATCCTCGAGGAGCGAGGGCTGATGCAGGACGCCGCTCTGCAGAGTCGCTTCATTGCGCTCTGGGAGTATCTTGAGGACGTTTTTGCAGACGATCGCGAGGTCGCCTTCGAGCTGCTCAACGAGGTGGTCAACGCCACGGCGGAGGAATGGAATGCCCTCGCCGAAAAAACAATTGCCGCAATTCGCGCAAAAAACAAGGAACGCCTCATGATAGTCGGTGGTGTAGAATGGAACAATCCTCCGGCACTCCCCAAGGTAAAAGTGTATAATGACGAAAACATCATTTATACTTTCCATTGTTATGCGCCGCACGAATTTACGCACCAACAGGGCGTCTTGAAGGCAGGTTCGCTGTTTTATAACAGAAAAATGCCATACCCTTGCGACGATATCGAGCGTTACAGAGATTATCACAGGGTTGTCAACGGTAAGAACAAATATGAAGAATATGACAGAATGAATATAGACTTTTTGCGCGATTATTTAGCCCCCGCAAAGGAATTTATCGAAAAGCATCCCGACAAAATCCTTTGGTGCGGCGAGTTCGGTACCATTCGCCACGCCAAGCTTGAATGGCGTGAAAATTGGATGCGGGATATGATCGCAATTCTCAAGGAATGGGACATTCCGTATTGCGTTTGGAATTATTTAAGCACGCCCAATGACGGAAATCGCTTCAGCCTCGTGGATGATGACACACGTATCATTTTGAGCGAGGAGCTGCATCGGATCATTCTGGGAGAGAGCAAATGACTCCCGTTGCTTTGATTCTACTGACAACGAGTATTCTGCTCTCCACGGGGCGCAATCTGCTCTCCAAGCGCCTCTCGGGGCTATCGTTCGGTAGCCGACGCTTCTTTCTCTGTCAAGGCGCGCTTTTTTTCAGCGGCGGTGTGGCGGTCCTGCTCTTTGGAAGGGTCACGTGGCAACTGCCGTCGGGGCTCACCTGCCTGCTTGCATTGCTCTACGGCGCCCTTCTGATCGCGGCGCAATGGTTCTACACCGCGGCGCTCTCGTCGGGAAACGTGGCGCTCTGCTCCACGGTCTATTCAATGGGCTTTATTCTCCCAACCCTCTCAGGGGCACTTCTCTGGAACGAGTCGTTCTCCCCCCTCGACCTTTGCGGGGTCCTCTGCTCGGTGGCGGCAATCCTCTGCTCGGGCTTGGTGGGGAGGCGGCGGGATACAGAGAAAGGATACCGCTATTTTCTCCCCCTGACCGTTGCAATGCTGGCATCGGGGGGTCTTGGCATCGTGCAAAAGACCCAGCAGCGCTCGGACGTGGCGGGTGAGCGCGGCGCGTTTTTGCTGATCGCCTTCCTGATCGCGGCAGGTGCTTCGGTTCTTGTCGCTCTGCTGCTCGGACGGCGACAGGGCGCAAGCAGGGATGCATCCTCCGCCGCTCTCATGCGCTCAATGCTCGGCACGGCGGCGCTGGTAGGCGCTTTTTTTGGATGCTGCAACCTGCTCAACACCCTACTCGCGGGGATGCTGGATAGCGCGATCTTCTTTCCCACGCTCAACATCGGCGTCATTCTGATCAGCACAGTCACGGCAATCCCGATTTATCGGGAGCGACTGAAGAAAAAGGATCTTTGCGTTTTGCTGCTCGGCATCGGCGCGATTTTACTGCTCAATTTCGGGTAAAAATGCAAGGGATGTCGACATGCGTTTTTTTATAAAAATCAAGACATAGGGGCTGCGTCATTGGCGCAGCCCCTATGCAAAAAAGCCGACGGTAGGCTTTTTTGACGCGCGTTATTTGCGTTTTTTTGCTCGTGAAGCGAGCAAAAGCAAAAACGACGGGGGTGAGTCAAATGCATTTTTTGCATTTGACTCACCCCCAAAAATCGCTTTCAACGCCCCCGCTCTATCGCAGGGTGATCGAGGCGAAATAGTCCTGCACTTGTTCGGTGCTCCATTCCCTTTTCTCGAAATAGAAGGAGATCGCAAGCCCTTCCTGTTCGAGGAAAAGCGCCACGGATGTCTCGAAGCGTTTATAGCCCTCGCTGTAGTAGCTCTTCACCGCTGCGGGATATTCCGCATTGGCGAGGTGCAACGTCAAATAGGTTGCATCTTCTATGGTAAAAGGCTTGATATTGGGCGCCGCAGACTCAAAATTCTCGGCAAGCGCTGCAACCTGTTCGGGCGACAACAGCCAGTAGATGACTTTCACGCGTGTTCCGTCGCTGTCCTGAAGAACTTTAGACAACCGACATTGATCACTGTCGTTTGACCTGCCATACAGTGTCATGACGAGTAGATTCCCCCAAGCCATATCGCCGTTGTAGCACGTAGGCAGATCGCGATCACGCATGGACAGGATCCATTTGTCAATATCCCAATAGTAGCAGTAGCCGATCTGCTTTTGACCCTCAAATTCTGCCACGTCCACGTGCTCGATCCACGTTTGGTAGGCAATTTGGCTATCAAAATCGATGTAACCGTAATAGGGACCGTCCTTGCAGACATGAACAGAGGACTCAAGCAAGGCATCAATTTCCGCTTGGCTCATGGTGTCGGCACCCGTGGTGGAGTCGTCCCCGTTCGGGGGATCGTTTGCGGCAGGGGTGCAGGCGGTGAGCAAAAGCAGACAGACCAACAGCATACATAGCAGTTTTTTCATAAGGGTTCTCCTTTCGTTTTGTGGGGGTATCTGCGCCCCGATTTCGTCTCCGCGCCCGTGGTGGTGCCCGTTTGTCTGCTCTGTCTCCCTTCTCTGCGGCGCGGTTTCGTCGGTTCTTGTTTAATTCCGCCAAATAATAAGTAAAAGAATTGTTTTTTTGTTGCACTTTTATTATATCAAAAATTCCTTTTTTTGTCAACCGGTTTCAATGTATGTTTGCGGAATGCTCATAGAATATTCATTTTTCTCAATGCGCCGCACCTTAGCGACACACAAGGCATTGTCGCGCACGAAGTTGCGAAAGATCTTCTAACCTCAAAAAATGAAAGCCGATGCGCATTGCATCGGCTTTCTCTGATCAATTTGATTTAATTTGAGGATTTTTCATCGTCCTTTACGTACTCCAGAATGTCGCAAAGCTCGCATCCCAACGCCGCACAAATGCGGTCTAAAATGTAGCTGTCATACCGAATGACGCGATTTTTGTAGTATCGGTCGATCGTTTGAAATTTGACCTCGGTTCGCTTGGCTAACTCATACCGCGTGATGCCGCATTTGTCCAAATACCGATCAATCGTCAATCTTACCATCAACATCCCTCCCTCAATATATATTTTATCTGATATATACCTACTTGACAATTTCTCTATTTCGGTATATACCTATATAAGTATATATCAGAACAAAGGAATTGATTTTACATTTCGTTACGGTTTATTCCATGCAATGCACACGGATCGACAATCTTTCCTTTTCGCTTGCTATTTCGTTTTTTTTATGATATAATGATGGTAGACAAACAATAACACCATCCTCGGAAAGGATTTTGCAAGCATGAAACTGATCCATTGTGCCGATCTGCATCTCGATTCCCCGATGGAAGCCAATCTGCCCCCCGAGCGGGCACGCGAGCGCAAGGCGGAAATTCTCTCCACCTTTGCAAAGCTCGTTCGCATTGCCGACGAGGGCGGCGTCTCGGCGATCCTGATCGCGGGCGACCTCTTTGACAGCAACCACGTGACCAAGCGCACCGAGCACTACGTGCTCGATCTGATTGCCTCGCATCCCTCGCTCTATTTCTTTTATCTCGCGGGCAACCACGATCGCTCGAGCGGCATTCGCACGCTCGCCGACAAGCCCGACAACCTTTGCACCTTTGAGGACGGCTGGCGCTCCTATGCCTTTGGCGACGTAACCATCACGGGCAGCGAGCGTCCCGACCCCGACACGCTCTCGCTCGACCCCGATGCGCTCAACATCGTTCTGATGCACGGGCAGGAGGGCACGGGGCGCGGCGAGGACATCATCCGCTTCCCGCGCCTGAAGGGCAAAAACATCGACTATCTCGCCCTGGGACATCTGCACGCCTACCGCACCGCACAGATCGACGCGCGATGCACGGCATGCTATTCGGGGTGCCTCGAGGGCCGCGGCTTCGACGAATGCGGACAAAAGGGCTACGTCCTGCTCGAAGTCTCGGGAGGCAAGCTCACCCACAGCTTCGTCCCGATCGCGCGCCGCACGCTCCACACTGTCACCTGCGATATCACGGGATACGTCTCCCAGCTTGATCTGGAGAACCGTCTGCTCAACGCCACGTGCGAGATCCCCTCGTCGGATCTGGTTAAGGCAGTGCTTGTAGGCAAGGTCTCGGGCGAGGCGCAAAAGGACCTCACCCATCTCGCAGGCGTGCTCTCCGAGCGCTTCTATTTTGCCAAGCTCCGCGACGAGAGCCGACTCCTGATCAACCCCGACGACTACCGCCACGACATCTCGCTCAAGGGGGAATTCGTGCGCCGCGTGATGGCGTCCTCGCTCTCCGAGCTCGAAAAGGAGCGCGTGATCGCCTGCGGCTTCCGTGCCCTCTCGGGAGAGGAGGTGGGACTGTGAGACTGCTTCGCATTCACGTGGAAGCCTTTGGCATTTTGTCGGGTCTTGACCTCGATCTGCAAAAGGGACTCAACGTCCTGCACCGCCAAAACGGCTGGGGCAAGAGCACGCTCGCCGTGTTCATCAAGGCGATGTTTTACGGTTTGCCCGCCACCACCCGTCGCTCGCTCGACGAAAACGAACGCAAAAAATACACCCCCTGGCAGGGAGGTGCCTTTGGCGGCAGCCTCGAGTTTGAGGTTGCCGATGGAAAATTCCGCATCGAACGCTTTTTCGGCGCCAAGGAGGCAAATGATACGTTCGCCCTCTTTGATCTGACCACCAACAAGCCCTCCACCGCCTACTCTGCCGCGATCGGCGAGGAGCTCTTTGGCATCGACGCCGACGGATTTGAGCGCAGCACCTATCTCTCCCAGCGTCTGATCGCCGACAGCAAGGACAACAGCAGCATCGCCGCCAGGCTTGGAAATCTCCTCGACGACGTGGACGACATCGGCAGCTTCGACGAGGCATTTGAAGCGCTCGACAAGCGCCGCCGCTACTACGTGATGACGGGTAACCGCGGCGCGATCGCCGAATTGGAGCGCGCATGCCTGGAAAAGCAGGCAGAGCTTGAGCGTTGTCTGCGCATCCGCGAGGCAATGCAGGCGCAACAAACGCGCCGCGGCGAGGTTGCCGCTGAGCTGCAAAGCGTTCGTGCACGCATCGAGGAGGTGCGTTCCGCACTCGCCGAGGCGAGCCGCGCACGCGAGCACGCCGCGCTGATTGAGCAACGGGCGCGCATGAGTGCCGAGCTCGAGGCGCTCTCAAAACAGCAAAAAACACTTTCCGACCGATTTGGCGGTCGGGTTCCCACCGAGGACGAGCTCTCGCGTGCTCGCGCGCTCTACGAGGAAATCCGCGCCGACAGCGTGCGGCTTGAGACTCTCTCCGCACCCTCTGCAGACACACGAGCCCTCGCACAGCTTCGTGAGGAGTACCCGTCGGGGCTGCCGAGCGAGGAGGTGCTGGCAGAAGCGGAGGATGGGGTTGAGGAGCTGCGTCGCGTGGACGCACGCCGCGATGCTCTGATCGCCTCGCAAGGCGGTGACACGCTCGCCAAGGAATTTCCCTCGGGCGTTCCCACCGAGGAGCGCCTCAATGCCGCCGTGCAGTCGCTGGAAAACGCGAAAAACCTGCGTCGGGCGGTGGAGGGCTTGGCCGATGCGGCTCCGCGTCGCTCGCCGCTTTTGCCGATGGCATTGGCGCTGATGCCCCTCGGTCTGCTCATCGCACTTCTTTCGCTCCTCCCTGCCCTGCAAGCCCTTCTTCTGCCGCTTGTGGCGACGGGTGGAGTCTGCATCGCCGTTGGCGTCCTGCTTTTGGTGCTGGGTCTTTCGGCACAAGCCAAAGAGCGACGCCGCACCGAGCAGCTCGCCGTCAAGTGCCGCGAGTGGCAGGCTCGCATCGAACGCGAGGAGAAAACCGTGCGTGAGCTTCTGACCTCCTATCGCATGCCGATCCGCGACTCCGATCTCTCGCACGCGCTGGCAGGGCTTTCCTTGCTTGCGGCGCAATATCGGGCAGGACAGCAGGCACGTCGCCGCGTTGCGAGCGAAATTGCGTCACTCACCGAGCGTCGAACCGAGATCATCGCCACGCTCCAACGCTTCCTGCGCGCCTATCTGATCCCCCCCACCGACACGGGCGCATATCCGACCGCCATCCACAACCTCCGCCAGAGCACCGCTCGCCTGGCACGGCTGGAGGAATCCGAGCAGCAGCGCTCCGACGAGATCGCGTCGCTCCGCGCTGCCCTCAACCGCAAAAAGCAGACGCTTCTGCCCTTCCTGCACCGCTTTGACCCCGCCGAAACGCTGCGTGCGGGGGCATGTCTCGATCAGATCGCAGAAAACCGCACGATGCACGAGCGCATCGTCGAGCAGATTCACGAAAAGCATCGCGTGCTTGCCGCCTTCGTTGCCGAAAAGCATCTCGACGATCTGCCCACCGACGTTGATACGTCTGCCTACGAGCGACTTTCCGAGGAGGATCGGCAGCTGCACGAGCAGGCAGAGGCGCTGGGACGGCAATACACCGTGCTCGGCAGCGAGATCGACCGTCTCTCGGTGGATGCCGACCGTGTGCCCGAGCTCTCCGAGGAGCAGGTACGCCTGAAGGGTCGCATCGACGAGGCAAAGGCAAACGCCGCAACCGTGGCAAACACGCAGAAATTCCTCGAGGAAGCCAAAACCGCGCTCTCCACGCGCTACCTCGACGGCATGCAGGAGAGCTTCCGCCGCTATTTCACGGCTCTCACGGGTGCCGATGCGCCCGAATCGCTCATGGACACCTCCTTTGAGGTACGTCTGCGCGAGGGTGGACAGACCCGCACCATGGAGAGCTTCAGCCGAGGCTGGCGTGATGCGGTACGCTTCTGCGTCCGTCTCTCGCTCACCGACGCACTCTTTGCCGAGGGCGAGCGCCCCTTCCTACTCCTCGACGATCCCTTCGTCAATCTCGATGATGACCGTCTAACCGCCGCCCGTGCCCTGCTCGAGCAGCTCGCCGAGGAGCAGCAGATTCTCTATCTGGTCTGCCACAGCGACCGCATCTGAACGTGCAACCCCAATTGAAAGGAGCACTATATGAGCTACGCAATCGGAATTCAACTTCGGGAGGCAGACAAGACCTACCCCCAAACGGCAAGCCGCATGCTCGGCTCCGCGAAAATTCCGCTGGAGTGGGTGCTTGACGAGCTCTATGAAAGCGACCTCTTTTTCTGCCAGCTCAACCTTGCCGACCTCGCCCACCTCGATCCCCTGGGCAGGCTGCCGCACACGGGTTATCTCTATGTCTTTTTACAAATGCGGTCGCAGAACCGCGCGCCCTCGGCACGCGTGTTCTATTTTGACGGCAAGCCCGACTATTTTCTGTTCGACGCCAACGAAAACGTTGAGGGCTACGAGCACCTCATCCGCACCTATGCGATCGAATTTTCTGCGGTGGATGCAGATGCCGCCGGCACCAAGCTGCTCGGCGTCCCCAATCCGCGAGGTGGGCTCTCGGATGCCCCGCAGCTGCTTTTGCAGTTTGATCCGCGAGAGTCGAAAATTGAATTTCTACCCGACCTCGACGGCACGCTCTGCATCTTTTTCGGTCCCGAGGGCAGAGAGCTCGAGGGTGCCACCGCCGTGTTCGTACAGGACGAATAAAGCCGGGGGGTGACCGAATGCGTCAGCATTCGGGACACCCCCTTTTTTCTCTCTCAACCGGCACATATTTGTCTCATGCTATTGACAAATGGCACTTTTTTTGGTATAATCATTCTGTACAAAACGATTTTGTTCCAAACGGTTGACGCATGCGTTGCCGCTTGGCGGAAAGGAGTCGAACCGGATTGCAAAACAACAATCTTCCCAAAAAAATCCCCTCGCTTGTAAACGATACCGCAGAAACCGAGGCGGTCGCCTCTACGCCCGACACCGAGCGCGCGTTCTGGACCTTTTTCAAGCTCATGGACCTGAGCAAGTATTTTCGCGCGTATTGCTACAAGCCCGTGGTTGATCTCGGCTTTTCGCTCAATGAGATCGACGTGATGATCTCGCTCACCAAGCACCCCGAACGCAACACCGTGAAGGGCATCAGCGAAACGATGCACCTCTCGCGCGGCATGATCAGCCAGGCGGTTGAAAGCCTGCGAAAAAAGAAGCTCGTCACAGTCGATCACGACAAAAAGGACCGTCGATCGGTCCTGATTACCCTGAACGAGCTTGCAGAACCGATCCTTGATACGCTCAAGGACACCTCGATGTCCTTCGTGCAAAGCATCATCAACGGCATCCCGCAGGACCAGCTGCAGGAGGTCTACCAGGTGGTCACCCGAGTTTACACCAACAAAGAGAAAATGAAAGCACTTCCCCTCTCGGGAGAAGGCAATATTTAAGTCAGGAGGAACCGCCCAGGGCGGATATATCATTATTATGGCAGGTCATAAGAAAACAGAAAGAAAATATACCAAGATCGAGAGCATGCAGCATTTCGTGGAAAAGCTGGCGAAATTCGGTGACAGAACGGCTTATCGCTATTTCGACCGTCAGCGCAATCTCCTCTCGATCACCTATCGCAACTTCTCGACGAAATGCCTGCGCTTGGCTGCGGGCTACGAGGCAGCAGGTCTGGCAGGCAAGCGCATTGCAATCATCGGCGAGACCTCGGTGGAATGGGTGGCATCCTACGTTGCCGCGATTGCCGCAGGCGGCATTGCCGTTCCGATGGACCGTGAGCTCGACGTGGAGCAGATCAAGGGCTTCTTTGAGTTTGCAGAGGTCGACGCGGTGGTCTATTCGCACTCCTTTAACGAAAAATTTGCGGGTCTTGCAGTTGACCACCCCACCGTCAGAGTTCAGATTCCGATGGACCCCGAGCGCGGAACCTACGAGGACTGCGCCTCGATCCTGCCGCTCCAGAAGCTCCTTGACATGGGCATCGACAACCTCAAGGCGGGCTATCAGCTCCCCGAGGCGGGCGACCCCGACCGCATGACCGAGATGCTCTTTACCTCGGGCACCACGGGAACGAGCAAATGCGTGGCACTCAGCGAGCGCAACATCCTCGCCGCCGTGAACGCAGCCTGCGAAACGGTGGACTTCTCGGCAGACGATTCGATCGTCTCGGTCCTCCCGATCCACCACACCTACGAGCTCTGCATCATGCTCGCAGGACTCAACTACGGCATGAACATTGCCATCAACGACTCTCTCAAGCACGTGCTCAAGAACTTCGCACTCTTTAAGCCCACGGGTCTGGTGCTCGTCCCTCTGTTCGTGAGCACCATGAACAAGCGCATCTGGGAGGAGGCAAGAAAGGGCGGCAAGGATAAGGTCCTGCGCGTCATGACCAAGGTTTCCCGCGTGATGCGCGGCGTGAAGATCGACGTGCGCAAGCAGGTGTTCAAGCAGGTCACGGGTGCCTTCGGCGGCAATCTGACCAAGATCGTTTGCGGCGGCGCGGCGCTCAACCCCGAGCTGGTTGACATCTTCGCCGAGTTCGGCATCGACATCTACGAGGGCTACGGCATCACCGAATGCTCGCCTCTGATCGCCGTAACTCCCTACTATGCACCCAAGAAGGGCTCGGTTGGTCCCGCAGTTCCCTGCTGCGAGGTCCGCATCGACAAGGATCACCTCAACGACAAGGGCTTCTGGGAGGGTGAAATCCAGGCAAAGGGCGACAACGTGATGATCGGCTACTACAAGAACCCGGAGAGCACCGCCGAGATCTTTACCGAGGACGGCTGGTTCTGCACGGGTGACGTTGGATATATGGATGACGACGGCTACATCTACATCACGGGACGCAAGAAGTACGTCATCATTTCGGACAACGGCAAAAACGTGTTCCCCGAGGAGATCGAGGAATATATCGCTCAGCTTGAAACGGTTGCCGAAAGCGTTGTGGTTGGCAGAGAGGGAGCGGATAACACGCTCACGCTTACCGCGATCGTCTACCCGCAGCTCGACAGCTTCGAGGACCCCAAGGATCACGAGGCGATCGAGGAATGCATCAACGCGCAGATCAGAAAGCTCAACCGCAAGCTTGCTGCCTATAAGCAGATCCGCGCGGTTGAATTCCGCTACGAGCCGTTTGAAAAGACTACCTCCAAAAAGATCAAGCGCCACACCGTTTCGTAAGCACAGCCCCCATCAAACAGGCATGATTTTTATGAAATAAAAAAAGGAGAAAACCTCAAATGCAGGACCCTCAAATGCAGAATTTTTTCCACGACCTCATTCAACACGGCACCGATCTCGGACTGAAGCTGCTTGCATGCATTCTGGTTCTGATCGTCGGTAGGATCGTGATCAAATGGACAGTTAAGATTATGACAAAAAGCAAGTTCGCGCAGAAGAACGATAAGACCGTTGTTACGGTCCTCTCGCACTTCGTATCCGCCGCGCTCTACGTTCTGCTGGTGGTAATCATCATCGGAATTCTCGGTATCCCCACCGCCTCGGTGATCGCCGTGATCGCCTCTGCGGGCGTTGCGATCGGTCTGGCACTTCAGGGCGCATTGAGCAACATTGCAGGCGGCATCATGATCCTGATCCTGCGCCCCTTCAAGGTTGGTAACTTCGTTGACATCGGCGGCTATGCGGGAACGGTGACCGACGTTGGCATCTTCTACACCGTGCTCACAACCGGTGACAACAAGGTAATCACGATCCCGAACGGAACCGTGATGAGCAGCAACATCATCAACAATTCGGCAAAGGATACCCGCCGTGTGGACTTCACCTTCGGCGTTGCTTACGGCACCGACGTGGATCGCGTGAAGGAAATCCTGCTCGACGAGGCTGCAAAGCACGAGCTCGTGCTCAAGGACCCCGCTCCGATGGCGCGTCTCTCGGTGCAGGGCGCAAGCTCGCTCGACTTCGTGATGCGCGTTTGGGTCAATAGCTCCGATTATTGGACGGTCAACTTCGACCTGATGGAGCGCGTTACCAAACGCTTTGAGAGCGAGGGCATCGAAATTCCCTTCAATCAGCTCGACGTTACCATCAAAAAGTAATCAAAAGAAAAAAGGGATGTCTCAAGCATGTAATTTGAGGCATCCCCTCTTTCTCCATCCTCCAACGAAACGAAAAGGAGCATCTATATGACAAACGCACAATTGGCAAAACGCCTGGTTCGGGAATTCGCCGCCGACGGCGTGACGGTTTCCACCGCCGAATCCTGCACGGGGGGATTGATCGCCAAGCTGATTACCGACGTCCCCGGCAGCTCTGCCGTACTCATGGGCGGATGCGTCAGCTACACAAATGAGATCAAAATGTCGGTCCTCGGCGTTGACCCCGCGATCATTGCGCGTGACACCGAGGTGAGCCACGCCTGTGCCGCTGCGATGGCAGAGGGCGCAAGAGAAAAATTCGGTACAACCCTTGCCGTTTCCACCACGGGCTTTGCCGGCCCCGGAGGTGGCACCGAAGCCGACCCCGTTGGCACCGTTTATCTGGCGGTTGCCGCCCCGAACGGCACGCACACCGAGCGCTTCTCGGCTCCCGCAGGTGCAACTCGCTGCGGTGTCCGAAATGCCGCCGCACGGCGTGCGCTGGAGCTGTTGATCGAAGCAAAAGTTGCGAACAAATTGTAAAGTCGCAGGCGAAGGGGTGGATTTTTTCGGTCTTTTATGGTACAATAGAGAAAATCCCCCTCAATTCAACCGAAAGGACTCTGCATGAAGCGGATATTACTCATTTTTCTGGCGGTCCTCCTCGTCCTCTCGCTCCCATCCTGCATCACGCCGGATCCCAGCGACACCGAGCCGCCGACAGACCCACCAACCCAACCGAATACCGAGCAAGCAACCGCAGAGGGGCCCTCGCTCACGCTCCCGATCTGGAGCGATGCCGACGCCACGGCAAGCCTCTTTTTCACGGCAGGCGACACAATCGTGGACAGCTCCAAGCGCGAATATTCCTACGCCGAGATGTGCAGCGACCTTGCCGAGCTCACAGAAGCATACCCCAACCGATTCACCTATGAGAGCATCGGACAATCGGTGGCGGGGCGCGAAATATGGGCGGTATGCCTCGGAAATCCCAACGCGTCGCGGCAGATTTTGGTAAGCGCAGGCATTCACGGTCGCGAATACCTCACGCCGCTGCTCGCCATGAAGCAGCTCGAATTCTACCTGCGCTACTGCGAAACGGGTGCCTACAACGGCGTGCGCTATTCCGAGCTCTTTGACTCCTGCGCCTTCTACATCGTGCCCATGAGCAACCCCGACGGCATCATGCTCTCGCAGGCGGGGCTCGACTCGCTCACCGACGAGGCGCTGCGGCAAACGGTGAGATCTGTCTACGAGTCCGACCGCCGCAAGGGCTATACCTCGCAGGTAGACATCAACGAATACCTCAAATATTGGAAGGCGAACGCGCGAGGCGTCGACCTCAATCGCAATTACGACGCGCTCTGGGAGAATTACCGTGACGGCGAGCCCGAGCCCTGCCACAAGAACTACAAGGGCCCCTCGGCGGCATCCGAGCCCGAAACGCGTGCGCTGGTCTCTCTGACCGAATCACTCTCAAATCCCGTTGCAGTTCTTTGCATCCATTCCCAGGGCGAGGTGCTCTATTGGGATTGCGGTCAGCCCGAGCTCCTGCGCACTGCCACACAAGCATTCACAGTCGCAGTTGCTGAAGGTACGGGCTATGAGATGATCTATGAGGTCAACAATGACGCCTCCTTCAGCGATTGGTGCGCCTTAAATCGCGGGCTCATCGCCATCACCGTGGAAACAGGCAAGGGCTCCTGCCCGCTTTTCATCGACAAATTCACCGCCATCTGGTTCGATAACTACGACCTCCTTCCCCTCTCGGCATATTATTTTGTGGGGGATTGAGGTTTTTGCAGGGGGAACTTCTTGTTGAGAAATCGCAACGTTCCGTTGCTGTTCGAAGCCCGACGCAGGCGTCGCCTGCATCCGGCGTTCGGTTCCCCCTGCACCCCTTCAAGAACTTTCCCAAGGGTGGATCAAAACGTCAAGGAGATTGCCTTTGTCCCAAGCTGCAGATCCTTCCAAACGGGAAATAGCGCCGTCCTCTATGCGTCATCCCCCCCTCTGTCATACACAAAAACACAAAGGGAGAGGGGACATTCCATTCGGAATGTCCCCTCTCCCCGCATATTATGCGAAATTTTAATCAGAAGAGCTCGTTGAAGCTCTTGCCCTCGCCGCCGATATCGCCCAAGGTCTCATTGGAAACCTCGAACATGTGGATCTCCTCGTCGAGAAGCAGGATTACGTCAGAAACGGGCGTTTCATAAATCTTTTTCATCGCTGTTTTCTCCTTTCATCAGTCAAGGACGATGTCCACGTAGTGCGGAGCATGGTCACTGGAGGTGAGAGCGAAGCAGTCGTCAACTACCTTATACTGGTTAAAGGTAATGGTGTTCTCGCCGCATGCCTTGTAGAGCACGTGGTCGATGGCATCCTTGGAGGCGGAGCCGATCGAGGTTACGGTCTCGTAGCGAGTGTCACCCTGCTCGGGACGCGTCATGCCGTGCGTGGTAGCGCTGTCCACGTAGTCGAGCGCAATGTGACGAACCGCGTCAAAGTTGCCTGCATTCTCCGCAGTGGAAGCAGTACCGGTGAGGTATTTAACCTTCTCGTCAACGATGCTGTAAGCATAGCCGTTGGGATCTTCCTGATAGTTAGCCTTTTCAGCCTCGTCCAGCGTACTGTATTTCACAAGATGCTTGTAGATGAAGTCTGAGCCTGCTGCAACGGTGCCCATCGTCAGCTCCAGGCCAACAGGCGAGGAGTAGAGGTTAGAGTTGAAGTCACCGCCAACCACAACGGGGCAGGAGTAGGTGGTTTGCAGCGTCTTTACGAGCGCGATCAGCTTCTGACCGTTCTCATAGCGAGCCTGATTACCAACCGTTTCGTTGCCGCTTTCGCCGCCAACCTTGTTGTAGATCGAGCTTGCCTCGAAGTGGAGGTTTGCAACCGCAAAGGTCTTGCCGCCCTTGGTGAGCACAACGTACTGCGTGCCGTAGCCGCCGGTGCCCTGTGCATAGCCGCTTTCCTCAACGGTAAAGGTGTTCTTCTTAACGTAGATCGGGTTGCCCGAGTTGTTGGCAGCCTGATACTTGACGTAGTTTGCATCGAGCCACGCGCGGAGTTCTGCGAAATCCTCGCTTGTTGCGAAGTTCGCGCCGCCCTTACCTGCCTCTTGCAGACCGATCACGTCGGGCTGGTATGCCTTGTAGGTGAGGAGCATCAGGTCGGCTCTGTCGAGAACCGTGTAGTCCTGGTGGTAGGAATAGGTGAAGATGTTGTGGTACATCACGCGAATCTCGTTTGCCGCGGTGGTGTCAAGTGCATATTCGCCGCTTGCCGAGGGGATTGCGTCGGTCAGGTCGGTTGCGAGACCGAGCTTGGGCAGCATATATTCGTATGCCGCGATCAGACCGTAAGCAGTGTCGGAAACAACGAGGATGCCCTCGTTCGAGGTTGCGATGCTCCAGGTGCCTGCCTCAACAGCGGCGGGAGCAACGTTGAACACGATATTGCCGTTCTCCGCGAGCGTTGCATTTGCGCCCATCGAAGCGAGCTTCTTCTGGAGCATTTCCGCAACGTTCACTGCGCCAACCGCGTTCGGGTTGTAGCCAACCACAGGAGCTGCGCCGCCAACGTTGGTTGCAGCGAGGTCGCCCAGATCGGTCTTATCGTAGGTGTAGATCAGGGTTGCGCCCTTGAGAGTTTCCTCATCCTTCACAACCGAGGGGGTTACGTAGAAGGTTACGTCGCCGCGGTCGGTGGGAATGTTGTCGATCTTCACAAGTGCAAAATACTTACCTGCAGGAGCGGAAATGAGCTCGCCTGCTGCATTGATGGTTTCGTAAACGTACTTGCAATCGAAGTGGTTGAGCTTGGAGTAAACGGGGGTTCCGCCAACGTTGTAGCTTGCGATGATATCGAATGCAACCGAGGTTACGGTCTTGTCGATCTCAACCACGAAGCGAACGGTGGATTCGGTGTCGTGCTCCTGAACGCCGAGGTTGCCAACAACCGCGCCGTTGGGATTTACAAACGCACCGGTTGCGCCCGTGATGTTCGCTGCGGTGATCTTTGCAGCAACGTCTGCAGCGGAAAGGACGGTTGCAGCGTTAAGCGTATCCTGCTGAGCTGTCTCGGTCAGATTATACGTGGTTTGACCGACCTTAACGAGCGCGCCCTTGGGAGCGGTGGCGTTTGCGGAGGTGTTGCCACGAATGTTAATAACACCATAGCCGGGATAGTTCTTAGCATTCTTGCAAGTAGCCGCCGTACCGTAGCAGTCCGCAACAGTTACGTAGGATACCGAAGCACTGCTCGCAACGTACACGCAACCGATAACAGAGCCAATGCGTGCATCGCCGGATACGTAGGGTATACGATGCATGTAGGTATTTGCCTTAACAGGATTGCTATAGCAGTTCTGTACAGTGTAGGTCACGCCGTCAATCTGAGCCAGCGAGTTTGCACCGCCGAGAATACCGCCGTAATAAAGAACGGAATTGTTTGCCATGAGCTCACAGTATCCGGTATTATAGCAATTCTCAACCAAAACGCTTCCGGTGGAGTTTTTGTCAGAAACAATCGAGCCGGCAATGCCGCCGAGCGCGATCTCTACCGTCATTCTACCGCGCTGGTATGCGATTACACCGTTGTTAACGCATCCGCGAATGGTCGTTGCATGTCCGAGCGTTCCGGCGATTCCAGCTGCTGCAGACACACCGTAGCCGTAAATGTTTGCATTGTTGGTGCAGTTCTCGATCGTAACGCTTTCTGCCATACCTACAATACCGCCGAGACGGAAACCGGAGGTCTGTCCGCTACCACCCACATTGGTATTACTAATGCGGTTCTGAACGTAGCAGTCTGCATCAACAGAGCAGTTGCGGATCGTGTTAAAGCTTGCGCTGGGAGCAGCGTCCTTTGCGGGAGCAGCTCTACCAACCAGAACACCGCCGAGGTTCTTCGTGATGGAAGCAACGTCCTTGAGGTTCACATTTTCAATGGTTGCGCCGTAAATTACGCCAAACAGACCACCTGCCCAATACTGATTGGTGCTGTGATCTTCGTTGTAATCTATAACATAGCCGTTCTTGATTGCAAAGCCCTGACCGTTATAGTTTCCTCCAAAGACACTGTAAGCAGTTTCAAAATCATCGGAGAAATAGTAACCGATTGCATAAATTGCTTTTCCACCGAGGTCAATGTCGCATACCTGCAGGAAATAGGTATCCTTGAAGGGATTGGTGACAACGTTCTTTTCGTTGTTGAGAGAGATGATCGTATTGCCCATCCAAACAAGGTTCTCCGCACATGCAACCAGATAAGGATCCTCTGCGGTACCCGAACCGGCAGGCTTCACAGCTGCGGTGAGGCGCTTACCCTCCACCAGATTCAGATTCGTATACCAGGTATACGTTTCACCGGTGATTCGGTTTTGAGCTACACTGTTCTTCACAGTCGTGTTAGCAGCGTCGATCGCTGCAATCGCAGTTGCCATTTCATTGGCGGTCTTGGTGCTTACCGTGCTGACAGAGTCAACCTTAACGGGTTCTACGGGATGATAACCGTCTTTGGTAGAGTTACCATGTTGACGGTATTCGTTTGTACCGTTATAATGTTTTTCATCAACATCTACCGACGCGCTGTTTTTGATCCACAGAGTGCTGACGGTCGCGCCACTTGCACAATACGACGAACCGAGCAAGCCACCAACACGCCAGTTAGTTGATAAATTATTAAGCGATTCTACAAAGGTAAACGCATAGGAGTTGTAGCAATTCTCCATTAAGAATGGATAGGGATCAGCAACCGTAGGCGCGACATAGTTAAGGGAGTTGATACCACCCAGAATACCACCCCAGTAGGTTGACTTAGCCGGAGCAGAGGTACCCAGGAATTTGAAAGAACCGCTGTTATAGCAGTTGAGAATCTTCACGGTTCCGCTCAAAGTCTTATCAACCGATCCCGAGGAGAAAGGCGAAATAAAGCCAACGATACCGCCGTTTGCGGATTCATCCTTGGTGCAAGGATACTTGCTGTTATCCATCTTCAGTGCACCTGTGAATGCACAATACTCTACGACGCAGTTAAAGCCTGCAGTACCAACGATACCGCCTACCAGCGAATAAGACTGATAATAGGAGATCGTGGACGCAACAGTGCAGTTTGCAACCGTGGTGCCGTATGCCATACCCACAATACCGCCGAGACGGCCGGGGGTCTTGTCAGTTCCAATGTGGGTGGTTCCGGCTTCTGTAACATGATCTTTCGGGAAACCAAGATTAAAAGATACGCTATTAGTAAGATGACAGTTTTCAATCACGTTGAACTCAGCGCTGGTATTGTTAGCAGGAGCGATTGCTCTACCAACGATACCGCCGGTGATACCATAGCCGGAAATTACAACGTTGTCAAGAGTAACGTTCTTAACAGTACCGCCGTAAACCATTCCGAACAAGCCATGACCCCAGTTGTAGTTCGCAAGCCAATCGTGAGTGCTGTTTACCGCTGTGATATTACCGTTGTAGATTCTGAATCCCTGTCCGTCATATTCACCGCCAAAAGCAGCCATTCTGGATGCGTTGGAATAATAATATCCGATCGACGAGAGATTCTTTCCGTTCAGATCGATATCCTTGGTCTGTTTGAAATAAACGCCGTCAAATGCAGGACCGTACTTACCTGCAAGAACGTCAGCGTCCTCATTGCCAACCTTGTCTCCCTGAGGGATGCTGGCAGCAAGCCACTTCAAGTTTGCCGCCGACTCGATCAGATAGGGATCATCTTTTGTTCCCAATCCGGCAGGTGCGGTTGCAGTGCTTCCGTCCCAAGCCGCAGCAGAAGCGGTGATCGGAACGATCGTCATGCATGACACAACCATCAGGACTGCAAGGATGAGCGCAAATAACTTTTTCATATTTGTGTTCCTTCTTTCTTTTGTGTGGGGTTGCGCGCTGCCATTGGTTCGATCCCAAGCGGGCAACGCGAAACAAGTGAAATTTAGATTGCACAAAGAAAAATACGCGCGTTTTTTCTTTGACTCGCAACCTTTATAAAAGATACCTAATCCGCACCCCCTCATATGAGGAGATGCGGAAGGACCTCTGCGACCGATTGTTTTGTTTTGTTTTCCTTCGGGCGTGACACCCGCCCGTGTACGGGTGTCACGCTGTTTTGGACCTATGCTCTATGGCATGGGTCAGAGGCTTTGGAAGGAATTAGTCCTCTTTCTTGCGGCAGATCATGGGAGCTGCTGCAAGTGCGAGCAGGAGAACTGCTGCGCCGCCTGCGAACGAAGCACAACCCTTGGACTCATCGGGCTTCTTATCGTCAGTGGGAGCCGCGGTGGGAGCCTCGGTGGGATCCTCGTCGGTGTCAGCAGCGGTGGTGCCTGCTGCGGTGGTATCAGCTGCGGTGGTGTCTGCTGCAGTGGTATCAACGGTGGTATCAACGGTGGTATCAGCTGCAGTGGTATCAGCGGTGGTTTCATCGGAATCGGGGTTCGCGAAATCGGGATCGTCATTCGAGTTCGCATTGATCTTTGCGTCGATCAGTGCAACGAAGGGAGCGATCTCTTCTGCCGTTCTGGTGTCAACCAGATACTCGCCGTCATCGGTTTCAGCTGCAACGATGTCGTTGAGGCCTGCCTTGTTTACGCGGTTCTTGCAGATGTACTCGTTGATCACGAGATAGCCGCCAACGTCCTTCTGGCTCTTCACGTCTACGGAGTAGCAATCGGTGAGGAAGAAGGAGCCAACATCCGGTCCCTTGTCTGCAATCCAGTAGGAGCCAAGGATACCTGCGATACGCCAGTTGGTGTCGCCGGTGATGCCGTTGAGCTCGTCGCAGAGGTTGAAGCAGTTTGCGATGGTGTAGGTGTAGCCGAGATCATAGGAGGAGTTACCGCCGCCCAGGATACCGCCCCAGTAGGTGGGAGCAGTGTTCTTGGTGCCAACAAAGGTGAAGGAGCCGGTGTTATAGCAGTAGGTGATGGTGAGACCGCCACCGAGTGCGCCTGCCTTGTAGGTGCCCGAGGAGTAAGGAGCGTTGAAGCCAACGATACCGCCCATTGCGCTCTCGCCCTTGTTTGCGTTCGAGGTTACGTCGAGGGTGAGCATACCGTTGTTCACGCACTTGTTCACTGCGGTGTTCTGACCTGCAACGCCAACGATACCGCCTGCGAAGTTGATACCGCCGATTGCGTTTACAGTTGCGTTGTTTACGCAGTTGCGAATGGTAGTGCCACCGGTCATACCTGCGATACCGCCGATACGGCCTGCAGCGTCATACTGGTTGGTGGTGTTTACGTAGGTTGCCTGAACCGAGCAGGTTGCGCTGGTGGAGCAGTTGATGATCTTGTTGAAGTCAACTGCAACCTGGGTGGTGGGAAGCGTGCCGTCGGGGTTCTTGGAGTAGCCGTCAACAGCTGCTCTACCAACGAGCGTACCAACAACACCAACACCGGTAGCGGTGATGTTGTCAAGCTTGACGTTCTGAATGGTTGCGCCGTAGATCATACCGAACAGACCCGAGCCATAGCAGATGTCAAAGGTGTGGTTTGCGGGAGTGGGCTCAACAACAGTACCGTTCTTAATGGTGAAGCCCTGTCCGTCGTAGGTTCCGCCGAATACGTACTTGGTGTTGAATACCTGAGGAGTGCCAAGCTCGTCAAGGAGGATACCCTGCGAGTTGGTAATTGCGCCGTTTGCATCAACGTAGGAGTTGTCCTGCTGCTTGATGGGAGCGCCTGCCACGAGCTCACCGCGGAGCTCGCCCTTTACGTAGTAGTAACCGATCGAGGGGATTGCTGCGCCGCCGAGGTCGATGTCAGCGGTCTGCTTGAAGAACTTGCCTGCGAAGGGGTTGGACTGGGTGCCCTGAACAACGGAGCCGTCACCGATCTGCTCGGACATCCAAACGAGGTTTGCTGCGCTGGAGATCAGGTAAGGATCTGCTGCGGTACCGGTACCCGTGGGAGCAACTGCCTCGGGAGCGGGAGCTGCGGGAGCCTTGTCAAGGAGCTTAACCTTACCGAACATACGGCTGTCGCCGCCGTCGAGGGAGGTTGCGTTCTCCTCAAGACCTGCGCGGTTGGGGTAGAAGTTCTTGTTGTAGTCGCGGCCGCAGAAGTAGAAGGACATACCGAACTCTGCGTTTGCTGCGGGCGTGAAGGCGTCTGCATTGTACAGACCGAGCGTAGCCCAAGCAATCTGGGTCTCGATCACATAGCCGCCGTCAACGATCTCAAACTTGGACTCGATGCCGGTCTTCTTATCGGTCTCGCGGGTTCTGCCGGCTGCGGAGTTGGTCTCGCCTGCATCTGCATTCCAAGCGAACTTGTTGTAACGGCAGTAGTTGTATGCATCGCCGGTAGCGTTTGCATCTGCGGAGGTTACCCAAGTACCAACAAGAACCGATGCGCTGGGCTTCTCTGCGGTTGCCGCGGTGGGCAGGCAGAAGTCATAGAAGGTCTTGTGGCTGTTGGACCAGAAGTTTGCCTGGTTGGAGGCAGTTACGGTGATGCGGGGCTCTACGCGCTTCTCAAGGATGTAGAGGTTGGTGTCATCCCACATTACGTAATACTCTGCATCGAGATTATCGCTGTAGGTGTAACCGTTTGCCGTTTTGGCAGCCTTGTCGAAGTTGATCACTGCTGCGTTTGCCCATGCTGCATCGTCAGCCTTACCGTCGATGGTAATGGTTGCGCCTGCGGGAACCTTAACAGCAGGAAGTGCGGAATCGGGGGTGTAGAGCTCGGTGGTGTTTGCGAAGGTGGTGGGGATGAGCCAGGGAGCGGGGTCATCTGCTGCAACGTTCATCATCGGAACGACGAACAGCGTTGCGAGCATGCAGACTGTGAGAATCATAGAAATGATGCGTTTCATTGTTTCTTCTCCTTTTTTGGTGTTTTAGTTGAACGAAATGTCAACGTAGTGGGGCGCGTGGTCACTCGACGTGAGTGAAAAGGGGTCGCTGAGGATCTTGTAACTGTGGATGGTTACGTCCTCTCCGCTGTGCATAATGTGATCGATCGCGTTTGCCACGGGCGAGGTGAGATTGTACAGCATCGTGTACAGTCCGGACGCCTTTGCAACCTCGGGATACGCATGATGCGCGGAGAAGGGGGTGTGGTAGGCTGCGATGTTACGAACAGGAGTCATACCGGAGCCTGTGAGCCTGTAATAGGCCGTGCTTCCGGGAGTCGAGTTGTAGTCGCCGCCCGAGATTATTGTAATTCCACCGTAGGTTTCACGGATACCCGCGATGGCATTTACCAGATTTTCTGCATCCTGCGTGCGATACTGATTGCCAAGCTCATGATTGTTGTTGGCATTCGTGTCTGCCGCAAAATGGGAGTTGGTCACTCCAAAGATCGTTCCGTCCGCTCTCTGGAACACAGCCCACGTGGAGCCCTTGTCGCCCGAGCGTGCGCGGCTATAACCGCTGTCGAGCAGGGTCAGACCTGCGTCCTTGCGATAGAAGATCGGGTTGCCGAGTCCGCCCTTTTCCTTGTAGCAGATCTCAACGTAGTTTTCTTTGAGCCAATTTTTCAACTGCAACGAGCGCGCGTCGTCTCTCTGCTTTGCGCTCGCCTCCTGCCAGCAAAGGATCTCGGGATTGTAGGTGCTGTAAACAGCCAGCATCATATCCGAGCGGTCCTCAACGGGGCATTTGTCGAGCGTGTAACCCACGATGTTGTGATAGAGGATACGCATGTCGCCCGTTTTTTGCAGATCGGTGGGAGAATTGTCCTCGCCCGTGTAAACGGTTCCCGAAGGAGCCTCCAGCGTGGCGCTTGAGATCGGAATGAGCGACTCAACCACGCCCCAATATGCCTCGGGAAGACCAAGAATCGAGCTTGCAACCACCTGCACCTTGGTGCCTGTGACCTCAATACGGTATTCGCCCGTGGGTGCGGTCACGGTGGTGCGCGAGGTGTTGCCGATCAGAATTTCGCAATCCTGTGCGGGCTCATTGTCACGCACGATCTGGAGGTTTGCGCCCACGTATCTGCTCACGTGTGCCTGAATCAGCCTTGCGATGTAATACTCCACCGACGCATTTGCAGGGATCACGAGGCGATAATCCTTGATCGGTCTGCCGCCGATCACCGCGCTCTTGATGGTGTAGCTGGTTTCATTGGTGAACTCGTCGCTCTCATAAAAGAGGAAGGTGTCGGGGTCGGCTCCCTCTGCCTGCATCTTTTTTCGGAGGATCTGGCGCTCGAAATAGCTCACGCCGTTATAGGTGGTGTTTGCATCCGAGCCGCAGATCACGAGCTTGGTGCCCATGATGCAGATCGTGTACTGTCCGAACAGAAGCTTGGAAGAAACCTCCTGGCTTGCCGCGCGGGCAGTGGGACCAACGAGGATTTCGTAGGTTTTTTCGGGAATGCTATGGCTGGTGAAATCGTCACGGACCTTGAGCTTGGTGCCCGTGTAGGTCTGAAACGCCGTCACAAGACGCTGCACTGCCTCCCATTCCTTTTCCTCGTAATCCTCGGGATAAACGATCACAAATTCGGAATTTCCGTCCTTCACCAGCTCAAGGAATGCCCCAAGGTCGCCCGTGGTTTCCTCCTCGCCCGTGGTGTCGGTTGTCTCACCCGTGTCGGGATCGGTTTCATCGCCGTCATTCGGGTCGGTGGGCTGACATCCAACCGCGGTCAGAAGCATCAGCACAGCCAGAAGCAACGGCAGAATTCTTTTCATAAACAAATTCATAAAAACTTCCCTGTTTCAGTTTGGATTATTCGTCGAACGAAAGATCGACGAAATGTGCCAGATGGTCGCTCGCCGTGAGTGCGAGCAGATCGTTCAAAACGTGATAGCGCTCGACCTTGACGTTGCCACGAAGCATGATGTGGTCGATCGCATTCTCCGCCTTTGCCTGCACCGTGGTGCGGAAGGAGAAGGTATCGTCATCGTCGAGATAGGTGGGTCCCTTGAAGCAGGTTCCCCATTCCGAGCGGTCGTCGGTGAGCATTCTCGCGTTCGTCAATCCCGCTGCCTTGAGCACCGAGATCGGTTGGTTTACCACCGTGGAGTTGTAGTCACCGCCGTGGATGATCGGGATGTTCGGGTACTTCTCCAGGATGCGCTCCATTGCCCGAACCGAGGTTTGCGCATCGAGCACGCGGCGCTGATTGGCAAGATCGGGATTGTTTTCCACGCCGTAGTCGGATGGAAAATGCACGTTGATCACGCCGAAGAGCTCACCCGTTGCACGATGCTTGAACACCGCCCATGCAGAGCCCGAATCGCTGGAGTTGATCTTGAGGTATCCGCTCTCGATCAGCTCAACGGTGTCCTTATTGTAATAAATGTAGTTTTTCTTGCCCGTGTTGTCAAGTGAGCCGTAATTCGCCTTGAGCCAGGGGAAAAGCAGCTTGTCGGCAAAAATGTAGGCATCCCAGGACTCCTGCATGCAGAGCACGTCGGGCTTGTAAGCATCGTAAACCGCCTTGGAGTATCCGTTGCGGTCCCCAAGATAACTGCGCTCGTTGTCGTTGAGCGTACCCCAGATGTTGTGGTACATCACGCGCAGGTCTCCCTTCCGCTCAAGATCGGCGGGGGCGGCATCGCTGCCCTCGCAGCGGTCGCCTGTTTTGAGTGCCACGGTTGAATTTCCCGTGGCAAGCAGCGTATCCTGAATTTCAAAATACGCCTCGGCATAGCCGAATTGGGTATCACTCACAATCTCAAGCCCCGCTGCGGTGACCTCGCAAACGAATTTGCCGTTTGGCGCGGTGAGAGTGGAATGCTTGGTTTTGCCCACAAGGATCGCGCAATCGCCACTGTATTCATCCTCGGTGATCACGGGAAGCACATAGCCCGTGTAGATACGCAAATGCCGTGCGAGCAGCTTTGCAACGCCTTTCTCCGCCATATAGTCGGTGGGGATCACGATCTGCAGCTCAGAAATAGGAGTTCCATTGATCGCGAACGAGTCGATCGTAAAATTGATCTTGGTTCTGACGGTATCCTCCGGGGAAAATGAGAGGCTTCCGTCCTTGCAGCCCTCAAAGAGCGTGTCGGAGCGCTTGAGAAAGTCATTGATGAAGCGCGAGACTGCATTTTCGGTCGCACGATCGGTCAGACCTCCGATCACAAGCTTTTCGCCCTGCACCGTGATCGTGAATTCTCCTGCACGCAGGTTCGCCATTGCAGCCGCCGATTCCTCGCGGTTTGTGGTGCCGATCAGAATTTCGTGCGTTGCTGCCGTGGTGCTGTGACCGAGAAAATCATCCTTGCATTTGATGGACGCGCCCGTGTAGCTGCGAATCGCAGCCTTGAGATCGTTTGCCGCAGAGATAACCGCTTTGGAAGCGTCCTCTGCAAAAACGATCGTGTAGTCGGTTTTGCCGCCCTTAATCAAGTCAAGAGCCTTGGCGGGCAGCTCTGTTTGCGCCTCGGTGGTATCCTCGGCGGTGCCGTTGGTCGCATCGTCGGTGCCGTTGCCCTCCGTGTTCGGATCTGACCCGTTGCATCCGACCGCCGCCAGCAGCATTCCAAGCAGGAGCAGACAGGCGAGAACTCGTTTCAAAATCATAACTCTGATACCCTCATCTCTCCGACCTCCCGCGCGGGAGATCGGAGAGTTTGTTCGATTGCTTACTGGTAAACGACGAGCAGATCGTCGAGCTTCTGCTTAGCGGAGCGCAGTGCACCGCTGAGCGAGGTGTTGAGGCTGGTGCCGCCTGCGGCTGCGGTCTGAGCCGCGCCGAGGAGTCCGAGGCCCTCGTTAACGAATGCGAAGTCGAAGTAGAGCGAATCTCTTGCGAGGTCGATCATCTTTGCGTCTGCGGGCTCGTCTGCAACGCGGCCCTTGATAACCTGCTCATAGAAGGTCCAAACAACACCGTCCTCAACCGCGATGTTCGCGAGTGCGTTCATGGCATTGAGGATTACGGCTGCTCTGTGCATGTTCTCGCAGGAGTTGGGGATCGAGAAGATCGAAACACCGTATGCGGTGGAGATGTAATCTGCATCGCCATTGAGCTTCGGAGCGGGAAGAATTCCGTAATCGAAGGGCAGGCCGAGCGCCTTCATATCCTTACCGATGAGGAGGCAGGATGCGAAGAAGAGTGCGTTCTGCTCCTTGAAGAGCGAGTAGTCGCGTGCACGTGCGGTTGCGCTCGAGTAGTTGACTGCAGGACTGTGGATCAGCGCGGTGAATGCATCGCAGGCGTCGATCAGGCGCGTCTTGGATGCGTTGTCGCTGGGGATCGAGATGCCGCCGTCAGCGTTCTTGACTGCGAACTGCATGCCCGACGAGAACAGGCCCGAACGGAGCGAGTGAACGTCATAGAGAGCGCCCCAGAAGTCGTTGGAGGTGTCATCGTCGTCGAGGTTGTTTGCAACCTGCTCGCAGATGGCCTTCATCGTTGCGATATCCCATGCACCCTCGTCAACCAGATCGTAAAGCTCAAGCTGATACTGCTCGGCGATCTGCTTGTTGTAGAAGATCACCTCGAGGTTCTGCAGAGCCTCAAGCGCAGCGTCACCCGAAATCGAGAACTGCTTGCCGTTGATGGTAACGTTTTTGTTCCAGCCCTCGTGCCACCAATAATCATTGGTGTCGATCTCGCTCATTGCCTGGATGTCGGCAAACTGGCCGTTCTGCTCCAGCGCCCAGAAGTAGTCCCAGCAAACGATGTCATAGTAGTAGGTCGAGGAGGTTTCCTCGATCTTCTTCTTGAACGAAGCTGCCACGGATTCGCATTCCTCGATCGCGATCTCGACGTTGAAGCGAACTTCGATCTCATCGTTGCGGCTGAATACCGCTCTCTCTACCGTGTCTGCCGAGTTGCCGTCGGGCATCCAGAGGTAGTAGTAGCGATTCTGACGAACGAGCATGTTCACCTCAGACGGGCCGGTAGCCGTGCCAAGGTTCTCGTCCTTGAGGGGATCCTGGTAACCGGTTTCACCCCCGGTGGTTTCGTCATCACTGCCGTTGCCATCGGTAGCGTCACCGTTGGTGTCGGCTTCGGTTGATTCCGCGGTTTTCTTGTCATCGTCGGGGTCGTTTTCAGGTCCGCATGCAACGAACATGGTTACGAACAGCGACAGAGCAAGAAGCAAGCAAATCAGTTTCTTCATGTTTTTTCCTCCTTCAAAGAAAAATTGTTTTCGTATCAGGTCGACGGCAATCGGTGCCGCGAGCCCTGTATCGGTGTTAAAAAGAGCCTCTTGCGACAACATCAAAAGACTCTTTTTCAACTGCTTATATTATAACTTACCGAGGGCAAAAAATCAATATCATTTGTTTATATTCTTTATTTTTGTATGTTTTTCCCAAATTCGGTCTGTTGTATTTTAATAGTTTTCACAATCTACTTTATAACATCAAAAAGCCATCGCACCGCCCGCAGAGCGCTTGCCCGCAAAACCGCGCCGAAAATTTAAAAAAAGCGAAAAATGCTGTTGACTTTGATGCCGTTTTGTGGTATACTATCCGTGATCATGAAAATCTAAACGGAGGGTAAAACGATGAAGCATATCAAAACTCTTGAAACCCGCAACCTCTGCGAGAGCGCAAAGAACGGCGGATGCGGCGAATGCCAGACCTCTTGCCAGTCTGCTTGCAAAACCAGCTGCGGTATTGCAAATCAGCAGTGCGAAAACAAGAAGGAAAGCAAGTAATTTGCCCAATTGAGGCTCGGGGGTGTCGACCAAATGCAACGCGCATTGGCGACGCCCCCGTCCATCTTTCATCGGAACCCGAAATCTGTTCCGACAAACTCCGATTTTGAAAAACGTGCGAAAGGAACGCAATATGGTACATCAATACAAGCTTGGCGGCATGAATATCGTGCTCGACGTGGCATCGGGCTCGGTGCACGTGGTGGACGAGGTTGCCTACGATATCATCGCGGCATTTGAAACCGAGACACGCGAGCAGATTCTCTCCAACCTGCGCCTGCGCTATGCGGACAGAGCGGACATCACCGACGCCGATCTCGAGGAATGCTACGAGCAGGTGGTTTCGCTCCGCGACAGCGGCAGACTCTTTGCCCCCGACACCTTCCGCCCCATGGCGGGAGAGCTCAAGAAAAAAACCGCAGGTGTGATCAAGGCACTCTGCCTGCACGTGGCACACACCTGCAATCTCAACTGCGCCTACTGCTTTGCAAGTCAGGGCAAATATCACGGCGAGCGCGCGGTGATGAGCCTTGAGGTTGGCAAGCGTGCTCTCGATTTTCTCGTGGAAAATTCGGGCACGCGCCGCAATCTGGAGGTTGATTTCTTCGGCGGTGAGCCGCTGATGAACTTCGAGGTGGTCAAGGAGCTGGTTGCCTACGCGCGCTCGATCGAGCACGAAAAGGGCAAGAATTTCCGCTTCACGCTCACCACAAACGGTCTCGGAATTACCGATGACGTGATTGAATTTGCCAACCGTGAGTGCGCAAACGTGGTGCTCAGCCTCGACGGCAGACGCGAGGTGCACGATCGCTACCGCGTCGACTACGCCGGCAACGGAAGCTGGGATCGCATTGTGCCCAAGTTCCAGCGCCTGGTGGAGGCGAGAGGCGGCAAGGGCTACTACATGCGCGGCACCTTTACGCATGCAAATCCCGATTTTCTCGAGGACATCAAAACGATGCTCGACCTCGGCTTCAATGAGTTGAGCATGGAGCCCGTGGTAACTGCGGCGGGTGACCCCTCCGAGCTGACCGAGGAGGACCTTCCCATCGTGCTCGAGCAATACGAAAAGCTCGCAGAGCTGATGATCGAGCGCCGCCGCGCGGGCAAGCCCTTTACCTTCTACCACTACATGATCGACCTCTCGGGAGGTCCCTGCATCTATAAGCGCATCTCGGGCTGCGGCTCGGGAACCGAATATATGGCCGTTACCCCTTGGGGCGATCTCTATCCCTGCCATCAGTTTGTCGGCGAGGAAAAATTCTGCCTGGGCAATATTTGGGACGGCGTGAAAAACACCGACGTGCAGCAGGAATTTGCCGATTGCAACGTCTATGCACGCCCCGACTGTGCCGATTGCTGGGCAAAGCTCTATTGCTCGGGCGGCTGTGCCGCAAACGCCTACCACGCAACCGGCTCGGTGCGAGGGGTCTACAAATACGGCTGCGAGCTCTTCCGCCGTCGCATGGAATGCGCCATCATGGTGGAGGCATCGCGCCTGCTCGATGACGAAGCATGAATACACCCATCTGTGATTTTGTAAAAGCTTACCGCGAGGAGCAGACGCTCCGCGCACACATGCCGGGCCACAAGGGCATCCCCCTGATCGGCCCCGAGCCGCTTGATATCACCGAGATTGTGGGGGCGGACAGCCTCTACGAGGCGTGTGGGATCATTCGCGAGAGCGAACGAAACGCCTCGGCGCTCTTTGGATCTGCCGACACCTTTTATTCCGCCGAGGGCTCCTCGCTCTGTATCCGCGCCATGCTCACCATGCTCGCGCGACACGCAGCCGAACAGCACCTGCCTCCGCTGATCCTCGCCGCACGCAACGTGCATAAAACCTTCGTTTCGGCGGTTGGCATGCTCGATCTGCCCGTGGAATGGCTCGAGCCCGAGGAAGGCTCCAATCTTCTCTCCGTCACGCTCACACCCGAACGGGTCGAGGCACGCATCCGCGAGCTCTCCCCCACCGCGCTCTACCTCACCTCGCCCGATTACCTCGGACGCATGGCTGATATCGCAGCGATCTCCGAGATTTGCCACAGGCACGGCGTCCTGCTTCTGGTCGACAACGCGCACGGGGCGTACCTCAAATTTCTGCCCACGTCGGCGCATCCGCTCGACCTCGGAGCCGATCTGGTATGCGACTCGGCACACAAAACCCTGCCCGCCCTCACGGGTGCGGCATATCTGCACGTGTCACACAGTGCACCGAAAAATATGCGCTACCATGCACGCGAGGCACTCTCACTGTTCGGGTCGACCAGCCCCTCCTATCTGATCCTGCAATCGCTCGATGCCACCAACGCCTATCTTGCCGACGGATACACGGCAGGTCTTGCCGACGCGGTGGAGCGTTGGGAGCGTGCAAAGGTGCATCTGACCCGACGCGGCTACCGCTTTTTCGGTGACGAGCCGCTCAAATGGACGGTTTGCACCAAAGAATACGGCTACTACGGCTACGAATTTTCCGACATGCTCGCCAAATATGGCATCGTGTGTGAGTTTGCCGACCCCGACTTCGCGGTCCTGATGCTCTCTGCCGATTTTACGCAGAAGGATGTGAACAATCTCGTGCTTGCGATGGAGATCATTCCAAAACGCGAGCCGATCAACGAGGCACCGCCTCCTCTGCATCTGCCGCGCCGCGCCTGCTCGATCCGAGAGGCTCTGCTCGCGCCGCACATTTACTATGCCTCGTCCGACGCCGCGGGACGCGTGTTCGCCGACCTCAACGTCGCCTGCCCTCCCGCAATTCCGATCCTCATCTGTGGTGAGCTCGTGGACGAGCAGGCAATTGCACTCTTTGATTACTACGGTATCGCGTTTTGCAATACGGTGGACGACCGCTGCCGTTGAGCATTCCCCCGCGTGCAGCCTTTCCCTGCCAAATACCACGCGATCCAAACACAAAAAACCCCGCAAAAACGCAGATACGTGTTGCGTTTTTGCGGGATTTCTTTATGACGTATTAAAAAAACAGGCAAAGGCTTTTCATACAGCCGTGCCCCAACAGTCCCTGCAGGCTGCGGTCAGAGCACCTCAAAGGTGGGCACGTAGTGCCGCGCAAGAGTCTGCATGCGCGCGATCTCGTCCTCGGTGTGGGCGTCGAGCACGCCGTAGGTATCGTAGCCCGCCTTGCCCGCATTCCCGAGCGCGATCAGGCTATCGTCGAAATAATGCACCTGTGAGGGCTCGCATCCGATGCGCTCTGCGACCTCGAAAAAGATGCGCGTATCGGACTTGGAAAGCCCGAAATCCTCCACCGACCACACCTGCTCGAACAGATCGTACACCCCGTTTCTTTGCAGGCAGATATCGGTGACGGTATGCGGGCTCGCCGTGAGCACGAACAAGCGCGCGCCCTCGCTGTGCAGGCGGCGCAGATAGTCGCCCACGCCTGCCTTGAGGCGGATATTGTTGGAATATTCAAACACCAGCTTTTCGGTGATGCGCTCCACGATATGCTCCACGCTGTCGCGAATTCCCATGACGTTGACGTAATATTCTGCGCCCTTGACATAGCCGAGCGGCGTGAGAATTTTGATCAGATCGTCGCCGTAGGATACGCCCTCCTCGTCGGGAATGCTCAAGATCCCCCTTGTGAAATAGGGCATGGAATCCACCAGCGTACCATCCAGATCGAACACGTATACGCCTCTTTTCGCTTCTGCCATCATCTCAACGCTCCTTGTCTCAAGTTTTTTCATCTTAACGTCCATCATTATACCACACATCAAGCGGTTTGTCAATCGGCGCGCCCCATTCTCTGCCGCCCTTCCCCTGCAAAATGAAAAATTATGCGAAAAAGATTGCAAATTGGGGAGATGCGTGATATAATAAGGAAAATCAAACAAGAAAGGACCTACGATGTATGGAGCTTCTTTACTTTTTGGAGAGCCTGCGCAATCCCGTCTTTGACGCATTCTTCTCGCTGATCACGCGATGCGGCGAGGAAACGATCTTCATGGCGGTTGGCATGATCTTCTTCTGGTGCGTGAGCAAGCATCAGGGCTACTACCTCTTTTGCGTCGGATTTTTCGGCACGGTGCTCAATCAATTTCTCAAAATGGTCTTTCGCATTCCGCGCCCCTGGGTCAAGGACCCCGAATTCACAATCGTTGGCTCGGCGAAGGAGGGCGCCACTGGTTATTCCTTCCCCAGCGGACACACCCAGACCTCGGTTGGTCTGTTTGGCGGCATCGCGGTGCAAAATCGAGGGCGAATTCTGCGTGGCGTGATGATTGCGCTCTGCGTCCTCGTACCGCTCTCGCGGATGTACCTCGGCGTGCACACGCCGCTTGACGTTGGCGTTTCGGTTGCGATCGCACTCGCGCTCATCTTCATCGGTGCGCCGATCTTCCGCCGTGCCGAGCGCGATCCGCGCGTGATGTATGCCGTGATGGCGGTTCTGACCGCAATGGTGGTGGCATTTCTCATTTTCGTGAGCTGCTATGCCTTTCCGCCCGAGGTTTATTCCGAGGCACAGGTGCACAACCTGCAATCGGCACAAAAGAACGCCTACACCCTGCTCGGCTGCATGATCGGTCTGATCGTGCTCTACACCGTTGAGCGCAAATGGATCAAATTCCCCACCGAGGCGGTTTGGTGGGTGCAAATCATCAAGGTTGTTGTGGGACTCCTGCTCGTGCTTGCAGTCAAGGAGCTCCTGCGCGCTCCGCTCGACGCACTCTTTGGCGGTCACCTCGTCGCACGCAGCGTGCGCTATTTCTGCGTTGTGATCGCGGGCGGCGTTCCCTGGCCGCTCTCCTTCCGTTGGCTTTCCAAAATCGGCAGAAAAACCTGAAAAAACCAAAATCAAAACCTGAAAGGAGCTTTACCTGACATGACCTTCGACGTCAACCATCCCATCCTCTACGTGTTCGTCGGCGCGATCATCGCGCTGGTGCTCGGACAGTCGGTATACTTCCTCGTGCGTGCGATCAAGCGTGCAAAGGAGCTCGGCATTGCTGCCTCCACCGTCCGCAAGACCATCTCCTCCTCCGCGATCTTCACAATCGCGCCTGCCATTGCCGTGCTCGTTGGCGTGGTGGCGCTCTCCAAGAGCCTGGGCGTTGCGCTCCCCTGGCTTCGCCTCTCTGTGATCGGCTCGATCACCTACGAAACGGTTGCCGCAGGCAACGCGCTCGAGGCGGCTGGCATGACCGCGGGCACCACCATCACCGACCCCTCGGTCTTTATCGCGGTGGCATGGGTGATGACGGTTGGCATCGCGGCTGGGCTGGTCCTCGTTCCCTTCCTCACCAAGCGCATCCAATCGGGGCTCTCCAAGGTGGGCATGAAGGACAAAAAATGGGGCGAAATCTTCAACAACGCCATGTTCCTCGGCATGATCTCGGCATTCCTCGGCTACGTATTCTGCGACGTGGGTCTGGTGTTCAAGGGAAATCCCTCGGGACTGATCCCCGTGCTCGTGATGGCGGTCTCGGCAATCGTGATGGCGATCTGCGGCATCATTGCCACCAAGGCGAAAATCCGCTGGCTCACCGACTATGCACTCCCCATGAGCCTTGTGGTGGGTATGATCTCGGCGATCCCCTTTACCATGTGGCTCGGTGCCTGATTTGATGAAAGGAGACTACACGCTATGAAAAAACAGAATCTTTCTTATATGGACAGCGTACACCGCTCGGGACGCATCTGGGGCATCGTTGTTGCGATCGTTTTGCTCGCCTTCCCCTTCGTGCTCTCGCTGCTTTTCCGCTCCGCGCCCAATTACAGCATCCTGCTCAAGGGCATCATCGCAACCGCTCCCATGTATTGGGCGGTTGGTATCGTTGAAATTTTCACCTACGTGCCCATGCTCGGCGCGGGCGGCACCTACCTCTCCTTTGTGACGGGCAACATCTCCAACCTCAAGCTCCCCTGCGCGATTGACGCGATGGAGCGCGCGGGTGTGAAGGCGTCGAGCGAGGAGGGCGAGGTGATCTCCACGATTGCCATTGCCGTATCGAGCATCGTGACCACCCTGATCATTGCGGTTGGCGTTGCCTGCATCATTCCGCTCACCCCCATCCTCGAATCCAAGGTGCTCGAGCCCGCCTTCGACATGATCCTGCCCGCGCTCTTTGGCGGTCTTGCGGTGGTGTTCGTTTCCAAAAACCTCAAGCTCTCGATCGCGCCGATCATTCTCATGCTGGCGCTTTTCATCTTCGTTCCCGCGCTCAACGCCTCCACCGTTGGCATCATGGTGCCGGTTGGAGTGATCTTCACGCTCATCACCGCGCGCATCCTTTATAAGAAGGGAGTGCTCTGATCCATGTATTGGTGGCTTCTCATTCCTGCAGCGCTCGTTGTTTTTCTCGCCGTGATCCTTGTGCGCGGTGCCGCCTTCAAGCCCAAGGCTCAACCCACCCTGCGCGAGAACGCCGAGGTTTTTGACGCCGACCGCGCCGCCGAAAATCTGCGTGCGCTCGTGCGCTGCAAAACGGTTTCCTACCGCGACCCCGCCCTTGAGGACAATGCAGAATTTGAAAAATTCCGCTCTCTGCTCCCCTCGCTCTATCCCAACGTCTTTGCCGCTTGCGAATACAGCGAGCTGCCCGACCGCGCGATCCTGTTTCGCTGGAAGGGGAAAACCGACGCCGCTCCCGCCGTTCTCATGGCGCACTACGACGTGGTGCCCGTGAACGAATCGGCTTGGGACGTCCCTCCCTTTGAGGCGATCCTGCGCGACGGACGCATCTGGGGCAGGGGTACGCTCGACACCAAGGTGACCTTCAACGCCATTCTTACCGCCGCCGATCATCTGATCGCCGAGGGCTTCGTGCCTGCCTCCGATCTCTATTTCGCCTTTTCGGGCGGTGAGGAGGTCAACGGCGCGGGCGCATCCCATATCGTGGACTATTTTGCCGAGCGCGGCATCGACCCCGCATTCGTGCTCGACGAGGGCGGTGCCGTGGTGGAAAACGTATTTCCCGGCGTCAAGGCGCCCTGCGGTCTGATCGGAATTGCCGAAAAGGGTATGATGGACGTGCGCTACACCGCGCGCTCCAACGGCGGTCACGCATCGGCTCCAAAGCCAAACGCACCGATCGACCGTCTCTCCTCTGCCTGCACCCGTGTTCTCCGCCATCCCTTCCCCGCGCATCTCTCAGCCCCCGTTGCCGAAATGTTTGACACGCTGGGACGGCATTCGTCCTTCCTCTATCGCGTGCTCTTTGCCAACATCCGCATCTTTCTGCCTCTGCTCGACATGATCTGCAAGAAGGGCGGCGGCGAGCTCAACGCCCTCATGCGCACCACCGTTGCGTTTACCCAGATGCAGGGCTCCTCGGCGTCGAACGTCATTCCGCCCGAGGCAAGCATGGTCTCAAACATGCGCCTCAATCCCGAGGACTCCCTCGATTCGGCGCTGGCATATCTGCAAAAAACGCTCAAGGACTCCGACGTGGAGGTCACGCGCCTGCACGGCATGAACCCCAGCCGCATCTCACGCACCGACTGCGAGGGCTGGGATAAGGTCTCCTCTGCCGTGGCGTCGACCTGGAAGGGCTGCATCGTCTCGCCCTACCTCATGGTGCAGTGCTCCGACTCGCGTCACTACGGACGCATCTCGGATAGGGTCTACCGCTTCTCCGCAATGGACCTCACAAGCGAGGAACGCGCTACCATCCACGGCAACAACGAATCCATCCGCCTCGAAACCCTCGCCCGCTCGGTCGAGTTCTACCTCCGCCTCATGCGCGAGTGTTAAGATATGTTTTTATTATTTTTTATGCAGGGGGAGAGGGAGAACTTTTTGAAAAAAGTTCTCCCTCTCCCCC